>Ga0299906_10004052_pt1 | contig 12020 bp, 8 predicted proteins | sample RVTome_14_FD_200259 | JGI IMG/M metagenome (GOLD analysis project Ga0299906, IMG submission 200259) | Soil microbial communities from uranium-contaminated site in the Upper Colorado River Basin, Wyoming, United States - RVT145D125 (version 2) ...
ACCTTGAAGGCTTCCTTGACGGCGCGGATGCGTCGTTCGTCGAAGCCGTTGCGCTTGAGGCCCACCAGGTTGAGGGCGCGAATCCAGTTGAGCCCGTCGTTGATGCAGAAGGGCGGGACGTCCTTGGCGGCGCCCGAGCCTCCACGCAGCATGGCAAAGGCGCCGATGCGGACGAACTGGTGGACCTGGCAGTTGCCGGAGATGAGGGCGCGATCGTCGACGTGGACATGTCCGGCAAGCAGGGCGCCGTTGACCAGGATTACGTGATTGCCGATAACGCAGTTGTGGGCGACGTGGCTGTTGACCATGAAGTAGTTATTGTTGCCGATGACGGTCGTCGTGCCCGGCCGGTTTCCGCGATGCACGGTAAAGCCTTCGCGCATGACGTTGCCGTCGCCGATTACGGTGTACGCCTCTTCGCCGTGGTACCCGAGGTCCTGGGGGTCATGGCCGACGACGGCTCCGGGGTAGACGGTGTTGCCGGCGCCCAGTGTGGTCCAGCGGCCGATGTGAGCGCCATGCATGATGCGGGTGCCGGCGCCGATGACGACGTCGGTGTCGATAAAGGCATGCGGGCCGATCTGCACGTTTTCGGCCAGCCGGGCGGAGGGGTGGACAAAGGCGGATGAGTGAATTTCGGGCATGGATGACTCCTGCGCAAATTAAGGGGAATAAAGGCGCTTCATATTGCATCAACGAATTCAGCCGTTCAAGGATTTTCTCCGCGCGGATCGCGTTGAAAGGGCAGGGTGGTTTGATATGCTGATTCCAGACCCGTAGGCCGGGATAAGGCGATTTTTGCCGTTCCCGGCGCCTGGCCGACCCGGTCCGTGCCGGAAACGCTGCGCTTATTCCGGCCTACGAAAAACTCTGTCATCTAATTTTAAAGAAGAAGGAGGTGTCATGGCTCCGAAACTCAAAAATTTTATCGGCGGCAAATGGGTGTCCCCCGTTTCCGATGCATACGGTGAGAGCATCAATCCTGCCAATTCGGCGGAGGTGGTGGCGCGCTATCCCCTTTCCGGCGAAGAGGACGTCAACCGGGCGGTGGCGGCCGCCCGGGAAGCCTATGACCGCTGGCAGCTGACCCCGGCGCCGCGGCGGGGAGAGATCCTGTTCCGCGCCGGCGAGATTCTGTGGAAGCGCAAGGATGAGCTTGGCAAGCTGGTCACGCGTGAGATGGGCAAGGTTTTGCCGGAAGGTCTCGGCGACGTTCAGGAAGCGATCGATATGGCCTATTTCATGGCCGGCGAGGGTCGCCGCCTGCAGGGGGAAACGGTTCCCTCGGAGCTTCCGGACAAGGATTGCAAGACCATCCGCGTTTCGCACGGGGTGTTCGCCCTGATTACCCCCTGGAACTTCCCGGTGGCCATTCCGGCCTGGAAGATCTTCGCCGCCCTGATCTGCGGCAATACGGTGGTCTTCAAGCCTTCTTCCGACACCCCGCTCTGTGCGGTCCGGCTGGTGGAAACCCTCGAGGAAGCCGGTCTGCCGGCCGGCGTGCTCAACCTGGTCCTGGGCGACGGTTCCCTGGTCGGTGAAAAACTGGCACTGCATCCGGATGTGGCGGGCGTCTCCTTCACCGGCTCCTGTGCCGTCGGCGAGTCGCTGGAACGCAAGGTGACCAGCCTTCACCGGCCGATCGCGGTGGAAATGGGCGGCAAAAACGCCATCCTGATCATGGACGACGCCGATCTCGAGCTGGCTGTCGAAGGCGTATTGTGGGGGGCATTCGGCACGGCGGGGCAGCGCTGCACCGCATCCAGCCGGGTCATCGTGCAGGAAAAAGCCTACGAGCCCTTCCTTGAGAAGCTGACCGCGGCCGCCGGAAGATTGCGCCTGGGCGACGGTTTGAAAACGACGACCGATGTCGGCCCCCTGGTCAATGAAAAGGGGCTGAACAAGGTGCTCAATTACATCCGCATCGGCCAGGAGGAGGGGGCCCACCTGCATACCGGCGGCGTTCGGGCGACGGAGAAGACCCTGGCCAGGGGGTTTTTTGCCGAGCCGACAGTCTTTTCCAGGGTGACGGCCGGGATGCGCATCGCCCAGGAGGAGATCTTCGGCCCGGTGGTGGCGGTCCTGAGGTGCAGCTCTTTCGAGGAGGGGGTGAAGCTGGTCAACGGGACCCGCTTCGGACTCTCCTCGTCGATCTACACCCGGGACGTCAATCTCGCGGCCCGGGCCGAGCGGGAACTCGAAACCGGCCTGGTCTACATCAATGCCAGCACCATAGGCGCCGAGATCCAGCTCCCTTTCGGCGGGTTCAAGCATTCCGGGTCCGGCCACCCCGAAGCCGGAGGCCGCATGGGCGCCCTTGATTTCTTCTCGCGCATCAAGACCATCTACCGCGATTTCAGCGGCCGGCTGCAGAAGGCGCAGATCGACGTGGAGTAGTTGAAAATTCCCTCCCCATGAAGGGAAGGGGGCAAATCAGTATTCTGCACATAGGTTAGCAGTGGAAGGGGAAAAGGCGTCGGGTTCGTGCCGGATATTGCCAAATCTGGTTATGCACTTGGCTCCAGTTAATTACGAACGGACAGTGCCAAACCAGAAAATCCATTCACCACCCGTTCGCTTCGCTCACTGGAGACACGGAGAACGCAGAGAAAACCTTCTGATTTTATTGGTTTTCTCCGTGACCTCTGTGCCTCCGTGGTGAAAGCCTCTGATCTTGGGTGTCATCAACTCGAGTTAAGTGGATAACCAGGTTGCCAAAATGGAGCGAAAGTCCTGTCATGAGTGCAACGAAACACCGCAAACGCATCGTCATCATGGGGGCCGGCGGCCGCGATTTTCATAACTTCAATCTCCTGTTCCGCGACGATGCGGCCAGCGAGGTGATCGCCTTTACCGCCGCGCAGATCCCCTTTCAGGATGGGCGCCGCTATCCCGCGGCTCTCGCCGGTCCGCTCTATCCGGAAGGTATCCCGGTGGTCGATGAAAACGAGCTGGAGCCACTGGTCCGGGACCGGCAGGTGGATGAGGTCATCTTCGCCTACAGCGACGTCTCCCATCAGGACCTGATGGTCGCCGCGTCCCGGGTCCTGGCGCTCGGGGCCGATTTCCGGCTGGTGGGGCCTGGAAAAACCATGCTGCAAGCCGCCATCCCGGTCATCTCCGTCTGCGCGGTCCGTACCGGTTGCGGCAAGAGCCCCGTCACTCGCTATCTCTGCCAGGAAATGCGCGCGGCAGGCAGGCACCCGGTGGTGGTGCGGCACCCCATGGCCTATGGCCGGCTCGATATCCGCGAGGTCGAATCGTTCCGGACCGTCGAGGATTTCGATCGCTACCAGTGCACTCTCGAGGAGCGCGAGGAGTACGAACCATTGATCAATGCCGGTATTCCACTCTTTGCGGGGGTCGATTACCGGAAGGTTCTGCAGGTGGCCGAGCAGGCCGGAGACGTTCTGCTCTGGGACGGGGGCAACAACGATTTCTCCTTTTTTCGCCCCGATCTTGAAATCGTGCTGGTCGATCCATTTCGGGCCGGCGACGAGATCAGTCATTACCCGGGGCTGGTGAACCTGCTCCGCGCCGACGTGGTGGTCGTGGCCAAGGCCGACGCCGCTCCAGCCGATGGACTGGAGGAGGTGAGGCGCAACGTTGCTGTCTGGAACCCGGACGCCGCGGTGGTCTACGGTTGGCTTGAGGTCGCCGTCGACACCCCGGAGGCGATTGCGGGTAAGCGGGTTGTGGCCGTCGAGGATGGGCCGACCCTGACCCATGGCGGGATGGCTTTCGGCGCTGCCGTGGTGGCGGCCCGCCGGTACGGCGCCGGCGCCATTGTCGATCCCCGTCCCTACGCCGCCGGCAGCCTGGCCGAGGTCTTCCGGCAGTTCCCGCACCTTGAGCAGGTGGTTCCGGCGATGGGCTACAGTGAGCGCCAGCTCGCCGATCTCCAGGCCACCCTGGAGGCGATCCCCTGTGATCTCATCCTCAGCGCGACCCCGGTCGACCTGAAGAGAATCCTGAAGCTCTCCCGCCCGCTGGTCCAGGTCCACTACCATTACCGGGAAATGCACGGCAATCCTCTGGCGCTAAAGCTTCGGGAATTTATGAGTACCAGAATTCGTGAGGAGTGAGGAGTGAGGAGTGAGGAGTGAGGAGGAAAAGAGCTGAAAGCTGCAATGCAATGCCGAATAAGAGCAGACGGACGAAAACATTCTCACGGGTTCAGGGAGTAGACAGGGAGTCCTACATGCGCCGTAAGCCACCCATCGCCGTGGTCGCGCTCGGCGGCAACGCCCTCATCCGGCAGGGCGAAAAGGGCGAAGTCGAGGAGCAATTGCGGCATATCCGTGAATCGGTCCTGCATCTCCCCCTGTTGCTGGCAAAAGGGTATGCCCTGGTCATCACCCATGGCAACGGGCCGGTCGTCGGGCAACTGCTGCTGCAGAATGAGGCGGCCAGGGAGACGGTGCCGAGCATGCCCCTCGATGTCTGCGACGCCGATTCGGAAGGGAGCATCGGCTACCTCACCCAGCAGACCCTGGTCAACGTGCTGCGGGGGCAGCGCGGAAAGCGGCCGGTGGTGAGCCTCATCACGCAGATCGTGGTCGACCCGGCCGACCCTGCCTTTAGCCGGCCGACCAAGCCGGTCGGCCCCTTTTATACCGAGGTTGAAGCAGAAGAACTGCGCCGGACGAAGGGGTGGACCGTCGTTGCTGACGCCGGTCGCGGTTTCCGCCGGGTGGTGCCGTCGCCGCGTCCCCTGCAGGTGGTTGAAGAAGATGCCATCCGCATCCTCCTCGAACACGGCGTCGTCGTCATTGCCGCCGGCGGCGGCGGTGTCCCCGTCAGGCGGACGGAAACGGGAGAGCTGCTGGGGGTCGAAGCGGTCATCGACAAGGATCATGCCTCGTCCCTGCTGGCCAGGGGCCTCGGCGCGCGCCTGCTGGTCATCCTGACGGCCGTCGATTTTGTCTACCGCCGCTTCGGCCGGCCGGACCGGGAACCGCTGCCACGCCTGGATGTCGCCATGGCCCGCCGGCTGCTTGAGGAAGGGGAGTTCGCGCCGGGAAGCATGGGCCCCAAAATCGAGGCGGCCATCGAATTCCTGGAAGCAGGCGGAGAGGAAGTCCTCATCACCCTGCCGGAAAACCTTGCCGATGCCCTCGAGGGCAAAACCGGCACGCGCATCGTGTTGTCGTAATTGCCGTGATTGATAAAACTGTGGTAACTATTCAGCCCTCTGACATCGATGCCCTGTCGGATTAAGCTCCCTCCCCCTTGAAGGGGGAGGAGATAAATTCATCAGCGACAACGTGCTGATTATTTCCAACCTGGTTATCCACTTCACTCAAGTTGTTGATTCAGGATCAGAGGTTTTCACCACAGAGGCACAGAGAGCACAGAGGAATTCAATAAAAACAGCAGGTTTTCTCTGTGTTCTCTGTGTCTCTAGTGAGCGAAGCGAACGGGTGGTGGAAAAGATTATTGGTTTGCCACTATCCACCCTTGCTACTGGAACCAAGTGCATAACCAGAATTTCCAATTAACAATCACGGATTCCCTTATGCCAAAAAAAACCGAGCTGTTCGACATCGTCGACGAAAATGACCGGGTCATCGGCCAGGCGCCCCGCTCCGAATGCCATGGTAATCCCGCCCTGGTCCATCGGGTGGCGCATGTGCTGGTTTTCGACCGAAGCGATCGGCTGCTCCTGCAGAAGCGCTCCATGACCAAGGACATCCAGCCCGGCCGCTGGGATACCAGCGTCGGTGGCCACCTCGATCCCGGCGAGAGTTATCTTGAGGCTGCCTGCCGGGAGATGCGTGAGGAGCTTGGCGTCGAGGGGGTCCCGCTCACCTGGCTCTATACCTCGAAAATCAGAAACGAAATCGAATCGGAAAACGTTTCCACCTACCTCGCCCGTTACGATGGCGAGGTGCGTTTTGCGGCGGAAGAAATCGACGAAGTCCGGTTCTGGAGCGCCGCAGAAATCGATGCCGCTTTGGGAACGGGAGAGTTTACGCCCAACTTCGAGGAGGAATGGGCCCTGTGGCGCGGGTGGAAAGGGGAAAGGGGAAAGGTTTGAACATTGAACCTTGGACTCGGGACTCGGGACCTTGGACCTTCCTTTATTCGTCTATCGGCAGGGTGAAGGAAAACCTGCTGCCGCCCTCGGGGGTGAGGGGGCTTTCCACCCAGATCTCGCCGCCATGCAGCAGGACAATCTCTTTACAGATGGCCAGGCCGAGACCTGTGCCCTTGCCGAAGGTCCTGGCTGCAGGCAATTGCTGATAGCGGGCGAACAGCTTCTGCTGCTGTTCGGCCGGGATGCCCGAGCCGGTATCGGTGACGCTGACTTGCAGGTAAATTGTCTGGTTCGGCTCACGCCCGGCGGCGGGAATGTGAGAACTGACGGTGATTGTCCCCCCGGTTGGAGTGAATTTAAAGGCGTTGGTCAACAGGTTGGCCATGACCCTGGTGAGCTGTTTGCCATCCGCCAGAACCCAGGGGCTGTCCTCGGGGATATCGAGGCGAACCTGCAGGGCCTTCTCTGTGGACAGCGCCGAAAGGTCGGCGCAGACTCTTGCTGCCAGGGCTCGAATCGACAAGGGAGTCGGATAGATCTGCATCTTGCCCGCCTCGAGTTTGGAAAGGTCGAGTACGTCCTCGATCAGCATGAGCAGTCGGTCGCAGCCCCCCTGGATGTTTTGAAGGGCGGAGGACTGCTCTTCGTTGATGGCGCCGAGAACCCCATCGGCCAACACGTCGGTAAATCCCCGTATGCTGGTCAGCGGGGAGCGCATGTCGTGAACCAGCATGGAGACGAAATCTCCCTTGACCTCTTCAATCTCCTTGAATTTCTTGAGATAGCGCGCCACGATCAGGAAACGCTCGGCGACCACGTTCAGTGCGTGCCGGGTCCCCTCGGTTATCCGCTCCTTATGGGTGCTGAAGAGCGCCAGAGTGGCAAACCTCTCGTTTTGGTCCAGAATCGGGAGGGTATGCAGCAGATGAAGTTCCCCGGTCTCTGGCGGCCTCTCTGCTTCTTCCGCCAACCGGAGAATGCGGACCAATCCTTGCTGGTGCGGGGGCAGTTCGGCGGCAGCCAGGGTATGCTGCTTGATTGTTTCGATGAGTTCGGCACTCACCGGTTCGATGGGCTGGATACAGAGCACATGCTTGTCCCGGCCGTCACAAAGAAGCAGGGAGGCGACGCTGTAGCGACAGATCACCGAAAGAAATCGGAGGAACTCCCGGGCCAGTTGATCGACGTCATGCGCCAGGCCGGTGAGTTTCAGGACTTCGTTGGAAATGGTCGATTCGTAGAGCAGACGGTCGAGAATGCCGGTGACGCGCAGGCGGATGTCGGCGCTGGTGAGTTCCGGTGGAGAAGGAAGGGTGCAGGCTTTCGGACCGGTTGTCTGCGTAAGCAGAAATGCGACCGCCTCGATGATTGGAGCCAGGTCGCTCTCCTTTTCGATATAGCGGTCCGCTCCGGCCTTTTCTCCCCAGAAACGGTCGTGACGTTCCTTCAGGTTGGTGAGAAGAATGACGGGGATATGAGCCGTGCAGGGGTCGTTTTTCAGCAGGCGGCAAAGATGGTACCCGTTCAGTTCGGGCATCATCACGTCTGAAAGAATCAGGCTTGGCGGTGAGAGGTAGACCTTGGCGATAGCCTCCATGCCATTCTGGGCCGTCTCAACCAGATAGCCCTTTCCCTCCAGGGCATCCTGCAGAACGGCAAGTTGGGTCAGGCTGTCGTCGACGACCAGAATGGTGAATGTGCCGGGCTGCATTGTTCCCTACTGACTCCCTGTTCAGCCAACCTGCACATAGAGCGCCGGAAATTGAATGCAAATTTTCTACCATATTGCGCTGGCAGATGCTACTCAAAAAGGCTTGCAGTGCAACTCCATCTGCAATCTATTAAACGCATCCGCAGGTATGAAGCGACCTTCAGTTTGAGTGGTCAGACGTGCCCCGTAAATAGGCAGGCGCCATCAGGAGTGCCCTTTTATTGGGCTTGCTAGTGAAGCAAGCCTCCTTGTCGCGGCAGGGCGAATCTCCTGTGCGTACGATAAAATATCAATTTTACGAGTGGTTATGTGATAACGACCTTTTCCTGATTTTTGGGCAAACTATTTGCTTTGAGTAATGGCGAAGCAATTCGGTCTGTCTGGCAAAATTCCTTGCCTGGCCATGGGTAGACAGGTATACTTTGCCTTTCCTTTTGCCAGCGGGCAAACTTCTCCAGGGAGGTGTTTACATGAGAAAAGTCGAAGCCATTATCAAGCCCTTTAAGCTGGATGAAGTCAAAGAGGCCTTGAATGAGATCGGCATTCAGGGAATCACGGTCAGCGAAGTGAAGGGGTTTGGTCGGCAGAAGGGGCATACGGAATTGTATCGCGGCGCGGAATACGTGGTTGATTTCATCCCCAAGATCAAGATGGAGATCATCGTTCGCGACGACCTGGTAGCGAAGGTGGTGGATACCATTGCCGAAGCGGCACGCACCGGCCGGATTGGCGACGGGAAGATATTCGTCACCCCTGTCGACGAGGTGATGCGTATTCGGACCGGCGAGCGCGGCGACGACGCGTTGTAATTTCGCGGCGGATTTTCCTGTTTCATCCAAACCGCTCCTCCCGTTGCGAGGGAGGGGCCTAATTCCATCAAAAGGAGATAGCGTAATGACCCCAACTGAAGTCGTAGCCTTTGCAACCGAAAACAAGGTCCAGATGGTGGACTACAAATTTCTCGACTTCGTCGGGATCTGGCAGCACTTCACCACCCCGATCAGCGAGTTCGGTGAGGACATCTTCGAAGAAGGTCTCGGTTTCGACGGTTCGTCGATTCGCGGCTGGCAGCCGATCCACAACAGCGACATGACCATCATCCCGGATGCGACCACCGCCAAGATCGATCCTTTCCCCGAAATCCCGACCCTGAGCCTCATCTGCAACATCTACGACCCGATCACCAAGGAAGGTTACACCCGCGACCCCCGCTTCATCGCCCGCAAATGTGAGGCCTATCTGAAGTCGACCGGCATCGCCGATACCGCCTTCTTCGGTCCCGAGCCTGAATTCTTCATCTTTGACGACGTCCGGTTCTCTTCCACCAACAATCAGTCCTTCTACCTGGTCGACTCGATCGAGGGCGCCTGGAACACCGGCCGCGAGGAGTTTCCCAACCTCGGCTACAAGCCGGCGCACAAGGGCGGCTATTTCCCCGTCGCGCCGACCGACTCCCTGATCGACCTGCGCAACGAGATGGTGCAGGTGCTGCAGAGCGTCGGTATTCGCATCGAAGCCTCCCACCACGAGGTGGCCTCCGGCGGGCAGTGCGAAATCGACATGCGCTTCGATTCCCTGCTCGGCATGGGCGATACCCTGCAGTGGTTCAAGTACATCATCAAGAACGTGGCCTACCGCAACGGCAAAAGCGTTACCTTCATGCCGAAGCCGCTCTATGGCGACAACGGCTCCGGGATGCACTGCCACCAGTCCCTCTGGAAAGACGGCGTCAACCTCTTTGCCGGCGACGGCTACGGCGGCCTCTCCAAGATGGCCCTCTACTACATCGGCGGCATCATGAAGCACGCCAAGGCCCTGTGCGCTTTCACCAACCCCGGCACCAACTCCTACAAGCGCCTGGTCCCCGGCTTCGAGGCTCCCGTCAACCTGGCCTACTCCAACCGCAACCGCTCCGCCTCCCTGCGCATCCCGGTGACTTCCAATCCCAAGTCGAAGCGCGTCGAGTATCGGACTCCCGACCCCTCCTGCAACGGTTATCTGGCCTTCTCGGCCATGGTGATGGCCGGTCTCGACGGCGTCCTGAACAAGATCGATCCGGGCGAGCCGCTGGACAAGGACATCTACGGGCTATCCCCCGAGGAGCTCAAGGACATTCCGAGCGTTGCCGGCACCCTCGAGGAGGCCCTCAAGTGCCTCAAGGAAGACCATGCCTTCCTGCTCAAGGGGGATGTCTTCACCGAGGACGTCATCGAGAAGTGGATCGAGTACAAGACGGAAGCCGAGGTCAACCCGGTGCGGATGCGCCCGGTTCCCCTCGAATTCGCCCTCTACTACGACTGCTGAAAAAGCGTCGGCCGGAAACGAAAAAAGCCCCCGAGAGATCGGGGGCTTTTTTCGTCTGGCGGAAATGGCATCGGGGCGCGATGAATCGCGACTACAAAATCGGCGGTTTCATGTAGGGATACCCCTTGCGGGTATCCGGTTTTGGATTTATCGGTTTGGCATTCGTAACAGCAGGGCACCCGCAAGGGGTGCCCCTACAGCGCGTGTTCCTTCACGAACGCCTTGATCGCCTCGGTATCCGCATCGATCACCTCGCAGCGCCGCTCCCTGGATTCGATGCCGGCGAGTGAGGGCGGGGTTTGCGGGTCAACCCCGGTGGCACCGCGAACGGCATCGCCGAACTTCGCCGGATGCGCTGTCGCCAGGCAGACGACGGGCGCCTCGCCGCCGCTCAACTCGCGGCCGGCGCGAACGCCGACGGCGGTGTGCGGGTCGAGAACATAGCCGGTGGCCGCATGGAAATCGCGGATCGTGGCGAGGGTCTGCACGGTATCGACGGTCATGGCCGCAAAGTCTTCGGCGATCTGTGCTCTTTCTTCGGCCGCGAACGACAGCCGGCCGGTGCGCTGAAAGCTGGCCATGGCCTCCTGCACCCTGTCGGAATCGCCGCCGAAGAGATAAAACAAGTAGCGTTCAAAGTTGCTGGCGATCTGGATGTCCATGGACGGAGAGAGAGTCTCGACGACCTCGCCGATCGAATAATCGCCGTCGCGGACGAAGCGGGTCAGAATGTTGTTCTCGTTTGTGGCGAGGATCAGCTGACGGATCGGCAGCCCCATCTTCCTGGCGATGTAGCCTGCGAAAATGTCGCCGAAATTGCCGGTCGGGACGGAAAAATAGGGAGCCTCGCAACCGGTTTCACGGTGCACCCGGCCCCAAGCGTAGAAATAATAAACGATCTGAGCCAGAACGCGTGCCCAGTTGATGGAATTCACGGCTCCGAGGGAATATCGGGTCTTGAATTCCAGGTCGCCGAAGATCTCCTTGACGATCCGCTGGCCGTCGTCGAAGGTCCCGCGGATGGCGAGATTGAAGACATTGGCGTCGGTGACCGTGGTCATCTGCAGTTCCTGGATGGGGGAGACGCGACGGTGCGGGTGAAGGATGAAAATATTGATGTTCTTTTTGCCGCGCACCCCGTAGATGGCAGCGCTCCCGGTATCACCGGAGGTGGCGCCGAGGATGTTCATCTTTTCGCCCCGTTCCTTCAGCAGGTACTCGAAAAGGTTGCCGAGAAACTGGAGGGCGACGTCCTTGAACGCCAGGGTCGGGCCGTGGAAAAGCTCCAGGACGTAGATTCCGTCCTTGTGGACCACCGGCGTGACTTCCGGGTGGGTGAAGCTCTGATAGGAGAGGTCGACAAGATCCTTGAGGTCCGCGGAAGGCATGTCGCCGGCGAAAAGGTTGATGATCTGGAAAGCCAGCTCGGGATAAGCCAGGCTGGCCAGCATTTCGATGTCTCCCCGGGTTAAGGTTGGGATCGACTCGGGCAGCAACAGGCCGCCGTCATCGGCCAGCCCCATCATCACTGCTTCCTTGAAGGTAAGATTGCGAACCTGGCCGCGGGTACTCTGATATCGCATGACGTGCTCCTTGCAAAATAATGGCGCACATCTTAACAGGAAAGAGCAGGCGAGGGAAGGGGCGCAGGAGAAAAAGAAAAAGGGGAGCGGCGTGCCGCTCCCCTTCGAGTTGTGCGTGGATAGTCCGTAACCTAGCCCTGGGCCTCCTGGGCGTCGACCACGGCGACGGCGGCCATGTTGATGATGTCGGAGATATCGTCGCCGCGCTGCAGCACGTGCACCGGCTTCTTCATCCCCATCAGGATCGGCCCGACAGTCTCGGCGCCGCCCAGCTTGTTGAGCAGCTTGTAGCAGATGTTGCCCGACTGCAGGTCGGGGAAGATGAAGCAGTTGGCGTCCCCCTTGAGCTTGGAGAAGGGGAACTGGTTGGCCATCAGCTCAG
>Ga0299906_10004055_pt1 | contig 12018 bp, 14 predicted proteins | sample RVTome_14_FD_200259 | JGI IMG/M metagenome (GOLD analysis project Ga0299906, IMG submission 200259) | Soil microbial communities from uranium-contaminated site in the Upper Colorado River Basin, Wyoming, United States - RVT145D125 (version 2) ...
GACCTGCAGCACGCTGCCGTCGCCGAGGGCCACTTCCCGCCGCTCGCCGCGGTGCCGACGTGGGACCCAACGATCGCACGACGCCTTCGGTGAGCTCACGAAGATCACGGACGCAGCGGTCAATGTCGTCTCCTCGATCGTGCGCAACGTCAGGGGCATGAAAGTCAGCACGACCGACGCGGACTTGGGTGCCTGGACGCTCGTCCCCAATGCATTGGGAGAGCCCAGCTCACAGACCGACCCCCGCGGCAACACGACGGCATACAGCTACGACGCCGACGGCAATGTGTCGAGCCGCAACGGCTCGTCCACCCTGTGGACTTCGTACAACTTCCCGAGTCAGATCAACGGCACCGGCGGTGTGTCTTCGGAATTTTCCTACGGACCGGACCGTCAGCGTTTCAGGCAGGTGGCCGTCCAATCGGGGGCTACCACGACGACGCACTGTGTCGGTGGCCTGCTAGAGAAGGTCGTCAACGCAACGATCACGCAATACCGACATCATATCGAGGCGCCGGGCGGGCTCGTCGCCGCCTACGTTCGACGGAGCTCCGGTGTGCTGGAGGACACGTACTACTTTACCAAGGATCACCTGGGCAGCCTGGATTCCGTGACGAACGCAACCGGAAGCGTCCGCGTACCGCTGTCCTACGATGCGTTCGGCGAGCGGTGGAAGGAAGCAGACTGGTCGGGAATCGTGCCTTCCGCTATCGCACCCGCAAGTCCTGGTCGTGTGAGCGGCGCGTGGTGGGCAAAGCCGAAGTGCTGCCCGGCAAAGTCAATCCGCGCTTCGTGGTGACCAACCTGCCGCTCAGCCGTACGGGTGCCAGGTGGCTCTATGAGACGTTCTACTGTATCTGGGGTGAGATGGAAAACCGCATCCACAAGCTGAAAGCGCCGACCCGAGCAGATCAAGCAGCCGTTCCCGTGCGTCTCGAGGTCCATGCCAGCCAGCTGCCTGATCGCGACCGTAGCCGACAGTGGAGGGCGAGGGCAGCAGTAATGGAGGTCAGAGTACGTGTTTTGAAGATGGTCCTCCGACCGAATTTCCTGTTACTCCGGCACGGGGCTCTTGCTCCGCGCTGACCTCGGTGTCGCACCCAGCATATCGTTGAACTGCGTTAAATCGTCGCAGGTCGTATGCGGGAGACGTCTACGTTGCTTGATCGGCGTCACTTCGTCGCCGCGCTTCTCCAGTGTCAGCGTCAGCTGATCCCTCGGGGCCAGGCTGACGTACGCCTCCACCGGAGGTGAACTGTGGAGCTGTACACGATAGTCACCCTCGGGCAGCAGCATCACATCGGCGGATCCGAGCGAACCGCCCGCAATCTCCGTATTGCCCTGGTATACGCTGAATGACGTGGCGACCGTCTGTGCCAGTGCGGCTTTGAGTTCCTCGGCACTGCTCGCCGTGACATAACGTCCGCCCGAGGCGCTGGCGACGGCTCGCAGGCTGGCCGTGTCTTCTTCAGCAGCATTGCCGAGCCCGAACCCGATCAGGTGCACGATGATCCCCTGCTCGCGCAGCGCGTGGGCGGCCTGCACGGGATCACCCCCGCAGCTTTCGATACCGTCGCTGACAAGAACGATTGCGCGATCGCTCTGCAGCGTACCGAAGTCACGTCCGGCCTGGTTCAATGCATAAGCGATCGGCGTCTGGCCGGTAGGCCGCAAGTCGGCGATCGCGCGGCGAATGGGGTCCCGATTCACCTCGCCGAACGGCACTAGCAAACTCGAATCCGCGCAGTCGTTCGTGTCACTGGCGCTGGTGCTGCCGTACGCGCGGAGTGCCAGGTCGAAGTCGTCGGGAAACCAGTAGGAAACGTCGTCCAGAGTCAATTTGGCGATTTCCATCTTGGACACGCCGTCGATCTGTCCCCACATGCTCCTCGACGCGTCGACGACGATCTCCACCGCGCGGTCGTTGAGAGACAGGGCAGGACGTCCTTCATTCAGCGCCATCACCTCAAGCACTGCGCAACTCGCGTCGCGCACGTTGACCGTGATCATGGATTCCTTCGTGTCGCCGTCCAGGCTCGTAGCGGATGCGACGATACGGTTCTCGCCGATCTCGAGTGCAACGCTCGCGGCAAAGGTTCCGCCTGCAAGCCGTGCCGGCACCGGTTCCGAACCATTGACGCTCAGCGTCACGGCGTCTACGCCCGTGGTGCGGAGATTGAGAAACGCGTCAGGCAGCATCGTCGGATCGGATACATGGACGAAGCTGCCACCGGTCGCCCAGGCAATCGTGTCCAGTATCCTGGTGCCCTGGGTACTCGATCCGAGCAACAGCGTCTGGATCGTAATGCCCCGCTTCGTTGCCTCGACCGCTGCATCATATGCCTTGTTCTTGTTCGACATGCCGTCCGTAAACAGCATGATGACGCGCGATGAACCGGGCCGACCGTTGCGCTCGAGTTCGGCCATTGCCGCACGAATTCCGGCGGCGAGATTGGTGCTGCCCGACCGGGGCAGGAGCCGCAGCACATTGATGACGTCTTCGCGATTGGATGTCATCGGCTGAGCGAGTTCACTCCGACTGTCGAAGCTTACGACGCCAATCTTGATATCGCTTTTCGGTGAGAGGTTCTTGACCAGGCCAATCGCACCCAGCGACCGGTAATCCTGGGGATCGCTGTTCCGCAGGCTCGACGACGTGTCCATGACGAACATGATGTCGAGATAACGCACCCCGCCGATCGCCGACGCGATGCCTTCTATCTCGATACTTGTAGCTCCATCTTCCACGGCAAAGCCGGCCGAAGGGGACTGGATCTCGACCTGCAAGTTGCGCTTGGCTGCGCCGGGGCTGTTCACCGCGTCATCAGCCACGCCATGCGCGGCGGCGCCGAATATCAGAGCCGAAACCAGCCAACGTTGAGCGTTTCGCATGGAATCACCTGCTGCTGACACGCCACTGAGAAGGATAGAGCACCCCAGCGGACATAATCCGGGAGTTGGCGCACACTTTCGGTAGATTGGTGGCGGTCTGAACCCGCCTGCGGCGTGGCGCTGTCCGAATTCGAGCCCAGCGGGCGATCCGGTTCATTGCTCTTGCCTACTTACAAATCGAACTACAGTGATTTCGCTTCTGGCCGGATGCAGTGAATGAGTTTGAGGGTGTAAAAAGGTTGGTGGCCAGGGGCGGAATCGAACCACCGACACGCGGATTTTCAGTTCGCTTATAAAACAGTAAGTTACGGAAACTTGCGGGAATTCCGACAAACGCCAAGAGTCGGAGAAATCATCGAAAAAGCGTTGGTGAACAAACGCTTAGTCACGCAAGCCCACTTTAGCGAAATCTCACGACTGTACCTCTACTGCACCTCTGCACGGGCGCGAATCGGCGACTTTCGCCCGACATGCCCCTCGCAAATGCTCATTCTGTTCTTTTGTATACTCTGTTAGACTTGTATACATGAACGAGATAGTACACGCCCGACTCGATGATCACACCCGGAAGATCATGCGCCGATTGCAGCGCCGCCATGGTTGGAGTGATTCGGATATTGTACGTAACGGAATACGTGCCCTTGGCGACGCAGAGCTGCCGCCCGCGCAGCGAACCAAGCGAATCGCTGGCCTTGGCAAGTTCGCGTCTGGCATCGAGGACCTTGGCAGTAACGACGAGCATCTTCGCGATTTCGGCCGATGAAGGCGACCCTCCTGGATACAGGAGTGATAGTGGCCTTACTCGACCGGGATGAACGCCATCATGTGCAGTGCATTGAAACCGTATCGGACCTGACCGGTCCATTGGTCACTTGCGAATCAGCAGTAGCCGAAGCGTGTTACTTGCTGCGCGGCACGCCCGGAGCACCCGAAGCCATCATTGAGAATGTTGCTAACGGCGTTTTTCAAACGCCTGTTCGTCTTGCCGACCAGGCCTCTGCCGTTGAGAAGTTGTTGAGAAAGTATCGCGACGTCCCAATGTCGCTTGCGGATGCATGCCTGGTTGACCTGGCTGACCAGATGGACACCGGCCTGATCCTGACCCTCGACCGTGATTTTGAGATCTATCGGTGGCGCTCCCGGCGGAAGTTCGAGTTACTAATCAAATTGTGATAACGGTGAGGTAATTGTGTTGATGTGCAGCGAAAGTTGACCCGCGATTCGTGCTGACAGTCTATCCGGCCAGTCGACCGCTATCGCCCGGCACGGAACGGACTCAGTTGGTCAGCGGCGGTCAAATCTCGATGCAAGCTTTCGGAAAAGCTGGTTCAAAACTCGGTGCAATTCTACAAACCCTCCGAAACATGACAAAACTAAGGAAGGTCTGATCAATAAGCGATGACAGCACCGTTTTCCTATATTCGTAATGAGTCGTCAAATTAAGTCGAAAACGTGGCTGATCCGAAGTGATTTGGTTGCTGATTTCGCCATTGCACCGGATTGTCATGCCCGATCGCGAAGTTCGGGCGCACCTCTCCTACGTTGGCCGCAACAATATTCGTCGGGCCATGTACAAATTCACCAGGCCGCACGCCATGAACAGCCGGTTGGCGTTCTTATCCAGTCCCCGGTAACGCACTTTGTTGAAGCCGAAGATCCGCTTCAGAACGAGAAACGGATGCTCTGCCTTCGCCCGCACCTGCGACTTGGTGGTGTTCTTTCGGCGATCGTCATCGCTCAACGGCCGGTTGCGAGCGCCCTTCTTGTGCGTGAAGTCTTTGGCACGGGGCGCGTGTTCCCGTATCACGTCACCTTGCCCGGCATAGGCCGAGTCGCCCCACACCCGCGTCTCCGCACCGTGCAGCAAGTCGCCCAGCAGCCGGCTGTCGTGGACGTTGGCCGCCGTGGCCGCCGTGGCCGCCACCGAATGGATCAACTTGCTCTGGCTGTCCACACCAATGTGCCCCTTCATGCCGAAATACCACTGATTGCCCTTTCTGGTCTGGTGCATCTCCGGATCCCGCTTGCCGTCCTTGTTCTTCGTCGAACTCGGCGCGTCGATGATGGTGGCATCCACGATCGTGCCGGTACGCACGTTCAGTCCATTTTCCGCCAGGTACTCGTTGATCAGCCCGAACAGCCGGTCACCCAGGTTGCGCGACTCCAGCAAATGACGGAATTTGCACACCGTGGTCTCGTCCGGCACCGGCTCATGCCCAAGATCAATGCCGACGAACTGCCGCATGGCTCGCGAGTCGTACAGCGCTTCTTCCACCGCCGGATCCGACAGGTTGAACCAGTGCTGCAGAAAATGGATGCGCAGCATTCGCTCCAGTCCCACCGGCGGCCGGCCGGCGCCCTTCGGCACCGAGTAATACGGCTTGATCACCTTGCACAGCTTGCGCCACGGAATCACCTGTTCCATCTCCGCCAGAAACCGTTCCCGACGCGTCGTTTTGCGGAATCGTTCAAAACCGTTCTCAGCAAGGGTCTTCTGGCGCATGTTCATAAACTCCGGACAGCGTGAATCGATGAACAGTATTATGATCGATTTGACGAATAAATCAGAGCTTCCCTAAACAATATGATGTCCTATACGACAACAATGGGTCGACGGAGACGCCCATTACTGAACTAAAGCAGTCAACAGATCGAGTGGGTATTGATGGCTAGAACATCGAGATAGACTAGCGATAGAGCTCCGAGACTTCGTCGATCGTGTCCCTCGGCGAATACCGGCGATTAACCCTGGAGATACGAATTAGGCATTTCTTATCTGCCGGCATATTTGTCCGAGAATCAATTCCCGTCGAGCAATCGTACGAGATCGGCGCGCGTGGCACACGTGCAACTGACAGGTTTGCCGAAGCGCTCGAAGCACGCTGGCGTATCCCCGGACCGGCAGAATATTTTTCCTTCGGCTTGGTGCGATAGGTTTGCATATCGGCCACGCTCACCGGCGCAGCCGGAAACAAACACCAGCCAAAACATGCAGACGAAACCGAGCTGCATTCTCAACATCAGCCCTTCTCCCTATTCAACGGCGAACGAAACTGCCGGTGACGCCCCTGATGCGACTGTAATGTCCCAGCCGCCAATCAGAAGATTTCCGAGGCAGTATTCAGTCTCGCCGGGTTGCGGAGACGCGTAATGAAGCGTCGGTAAAGGCTCAATCAAGTTTCGCTGAAAGCTGCCTGAATCAGGAGGAGATAAAAGAAAAGGTGGCGAGGGCCAAGAGCGGGTGAGAAACCCCTTGTCCGAAGCAGCCGAATCAGTTGGCGGCTTCCGGGACCGGGACAGTCCAGTCCGGAGGATCCAGAAGGCCGATCCGGTCGAGCAACTCCGCCCACCGTTCGTCTTGAGCGAGAGGCTCCAGAAACGGGTTGCTTCGAATATAAATTAACCCGGAATCGCGTTTGTGCAGAGCCTGGTACAGGCGTGCGAATGCCAGTTCGTCCTGTCCACGCCAGGCATGGATTTCCGCCGAAAGGAGCGGGAAGTCGTCGCCGTACCTGTTGTGGAAGGCTCTCGCCAGAGACTCTGCCCTGGCCGTCTGCTGCAGCGAATGAGCGGCCATCACGACTACCGAATCGTGCCACTCACGCGGGTGGCTGAGTGCCAGTTCCTCCAGCGCCTCGTCGAATCGGCCCTCGAGAAGGCAGATTCGTGCCAGATTGATATGCGCCCAGGGATATTCGGGATTCAGTTCGCGGAGCGCGCGCAGGGCCGCCCGGCCCTCCGCGAACCTGCCGGACGACAAGTAGGCGATGGCGACAGCATTCTGTGGCGACATGTTGAGTGGATCAAGAGCGATGGCTTGTCGATAGAACTCCACGGCGTCGTCCAGCCTGCCCATGGAGAATGCAAGCGATCCGGCACGGTTCAGCACGTTGGAGTTGCCGCTTTCGAGCGCCAGTGCTTGCCGGATCGCATCCAGGGCCCCTGGCCAGTCCCAGTCATAAGTGCTCTTGATGAGGCTCAATGTCGCGAGCGCATCCGCCTGGCTTCCGTCAAGCTCGAGCGCGCGCTCCGCGGCTTCGCGTGTCAACCCGACGCCTGAGTCAGGAACGAGAATGCCGTTGGTGGTCTGGTAATAGTAGGTGAGCGACAGTCCGGCCCACGCCGGGGCATAGGACGGATCGATCTCCAGTGCCCGCTTGTATGCCTGTACTGCCTTTTCCCAGTTCTCCGCGCCCTTCAGGTTGTCCAGATATCGACCTCTCAGGTAGTACGCATAGGCTTCGCTGTCAGTTTCCAGAGTGCGAGGACTGCGGCTGGCCAGCGTCGGCGCAATCGAACGCGCGATAGATGTGGCGATTTCAGCCTGCAACTCGAGAAGATTGTCGAATGGCCGGTCGTAGGTACGCGACCAGATGTTGAATTCATCCGCACTGATCAGCTGTGCTGTTACGCGCACGTCGTTGCCATTTTTGCGCACGCTGCCTTCCAGCACATGAGTGACGTTCAACGTTGAGGCAATCTCGCCGATACGTGCGTCGCTGTTTTTGAAGGAAAACGAAGAGGTGCGAGCAACGACTTTGAGCTCGGGCATACGGGTCAAGAGGCTGGAAAGCTCAACCGTCAATCCCTCAGCCAGGTATTCCTGTAGCGGGTCGGGACTAAGGTTGACGAACGGCAGTACCGCAACTGACAGGGGCAGGTCTGATGGCTTCCCCTTACTGAGAGCCAGCAATGCGCTTATGGCAATAACGACAACGACAGCCATGCCTGCAACCAGCCAGGTCAGGCGCTTCGACGATCGTGATCCAGCAAGCAAGGGGACGACATCGGGGCGAAGCCGGTAGCCATGACCGCGGACTGCCTCGATGATGGTCGGGTTACGTCCGTCATCGCCGATCGCTTCCCGGAGCAGGCGAATGCGCTGGACGACAGTTTCCTGATTCACGACGACGCCCTGCCAGACAGCGTCCATCAGTTCATCGATGCTGACGACTTTAGGCGCTCTGCGCAGCAAGCAAAGGAGCATCCGATACGAAAGTTTAGGTAGTGTTGCTCTTTTCCCGTCCCGCTCCACCGTCCGCAAACCCGTGTCCAGGATCAGGCCGCCTATCTGATACCGATCTGCCAAGGTTTTGGTCATGACTCGGGACCACCAGTCTGGAGGGTGCCTCGGGATCGGCATTCCCATTTCAGAATCGACTATAGCGCTTATGGACGTAGAGGTCAGCGACGGCCTCGCCCGAAGTTCGCCATTCTTCATCCGGGCTTAACCGATTCTTCAGCCGCCCTTCATACGCCGGAGCGGGCGCAGTGATACTCCTGATATGTACATAAAGAGCGTCAGGCGCACCAGGCGGCCAACTTATTTGGCCATTTCCCATTGGGAAGGGAGGTTCATCATGCGTATTTCACCAATCCGGATCCTGGTCGTCATGCTTGCAGCCGCGGCATGCACGACCCAACCAGCAATGGCACAGGCTCCCATTCAAGTCGAGTTGATCACCCCAATTGCAGAGTTCACGGACGACGTGGCGATTCAGGTCAGGAACAGGTTCTACGGCCGCGGCACCGACGTGATGAATCTGAGGGATGCCTCGAACATTGCGGTCGCGAAATTGACGATCCAGCCGAAGGCAGTGTTCCCCTGGCACACGCACCCGGGGCCGGTTCTAATTACGGTTGTCGAGGGCGATTTCGTCTATGTCCTTGCCGAGGACTGCGTAGACCGCTGGTACCCTCTCGGGACTGCAGTCATCGACGCGGGCTTCGGGAATATACATACGGCCTATAATCCGAGCGAAACTGAAGAAACCGTTGTGGTCGCGACTTTCCTCGGCGTGCCGGCCGGTGGCCCACTGACCATTCTCGACGACGGGCCGGACCCGGGCTTTTGCCCGCTGCCCGCTCCGTAGAACCTGACCGGTATGCTCGGCGACAGTGTTCATCGGTGTCGCCGAGCACACGCCGAAGGTTCAGCCGCAGTTACGAGTCGGCCGCACTTCATCGACCAGCACCGCGGAAGTTCCGTTTCTTGATTGTGCCCTCTGCGCTGAAGACCACTTTTGTGGATGATGGTGGCCAGGGGCGGAACCGCACTACGCGCGTAACCAATTGATGCGGCGTTCAAACTCTGGTTCAGATATGCCGGGTTACCCCGAAAGTTGCCCGGGCATTTTCAGCTGTTTGTCGGAACCGAATCACCGGTAGTGGGGGCGCTATTCGCGCTCCGAGCGTGCCGATTTGTGCACCCGGATTATACACGCGCCGCGCCTTACTATACACCATTGACGTACGGTACGTCATTGGTGTACCGTCTCCGCATGGTATTCGTCGAGTCGCCGATCTTCACCGCAGACGTAAAGGAGCTGCTCAGCGACGAAGAGTACGCAGCCTTGCAAGAGCACCTCGCGAAGCGGCCTGACGCCGGTGTTTTGATCACCCAGACCGGCGGGTTGCGCAAGGTGCGCTGGCGGGTAGAAGGTGGCGGCAAACGCGGCGGCGTGCGCGTAATCTACTACCACGTTGCTGCACAGGCGCAGATTCGGATGATCCTGATCTACCGTAAGGGCATTAAGGATGATTTGACGCCGAGGGAGAAGGTTGTTCTACGTAAGATGAACGCGGAGTGGTAACGATGGACAAGAAGCTTTTTGAGCGGCTGGTGGAGAGCATGCAGCAGCATGAGGAAATCCGGCGTGGCGAACGGGCGCCTTCGCGCGAATTCTTCGTGGACGCTGAAAAAGTGAAGGAGATCCGCGCCATGACGGGGCTCAGCCAGTCGAAATTCGCGCGGCTCCTCGATGTGGACGTCGGAACGCTACGGAATTGGGAGCAAGGCCGCCGCCAACCGACAGGCCCGGCGAGGGCCCTGCTGCGAGCGATCAAACGCGATCCGAAATCGGTGCTGAAGGCCCTGGCCGCTTGATGCCGCTCAGGATGATCTACTCAGTCATTCGGCGCGACACCTTCGTCCCTACGGTTGAGCTACCCTCGGCTATCGGCTCCGAATCAAGAGCACTCTCTCTTTGCCCATTCGTGCACCTATCCATGAATCCGAGTGGACGAAGATCATAGCCGGAGACATGTTAAATGGCAGCCAAATGCTTCCCAAAGTGGCGTGTGGCCTTCGTGTCTGAGTAGATCGAACTAGAGTCCGGCAAGGTTGTAGCGGGCAGCGTGAAGCGCTTGACGCTGCACGTCGGCACGTTACCAGAGGATTTCCTATGGCTTTCGGGAACCTATTCTCGCGGTCCTCCAGCGCTGCGAAAAGTGACCGGATCCGTGAGGTTTGCGATCTCGCCGGCGTCTGTCGTGCGACAGTTTATCGCTGGGTGTCCGAAGGCGCATTCCCACAGCCCGTCCGCATTAGCGACAGGGCTGTGCGCTGGAAGGTGGATGAGATCGAAGCTTGGCGCGGAGCTTTGTAAACACCGAATCACGTAGCTGCCGGTTGGTGAAGTGTCGTATGGCACGAACAGCAACTCTCTCCGTGATGGACAGCACTGCTCTCTGGGGGCCCAGAAAAGTTACCCCGTCGGGGCTGTCGCTGTAGGTGGACTCCGAGAGACGGATGTAGACGGGCGAAACGCGCCGATGTGGCTGCAACTTTGGTTCGCCAAGAATTCTTTCGGAGCGGCGTAGACGACTGTAGACCCGAGTAGACCCTCGGTGGATGGTGGCCAGGGGCGGAATCGAACCACCGACACGCGGATTTTCAGTCGCGGGAAGTTTCGCTTCAGGCCTTTTAATTCAAATAGTTACCGGGGCGTCCGTTGCCCAATTTGCAGCACAATGCAGGACGACGCAGAACCAGTTCACGCAAAATTCACGCAGACTCGATCGCGAAATTCAACGACGTTGATACCGTCGCACATTTTCGATCTTCCATTGCAGGGCCGGATGACGCTTCAAGCGTTTTGCCGTCTCCTCATCGTCCGGAAAAAGCAACTCCGGCAAGAGTTCACCGGCGTGCACTCGGTCGATGTACTCGCGCTCAGCATCATCAAGCGTCACCACAGGCGCGAGATCCGACCATGCCCGCTGTTTCAAATCGCTGGCGGTTGGCCTCTCGTCACGGTGCAGCATTGGAGTCAGTTGCTACTCAATGGCCCTGTCGGTGATTCGATGAAGTCGTGCTTCTCCATACTCATAGAGTGGGTGCGGCAAAGTGGCTGCCAGCGCTACATGAATTCGACGTAATTTCGGCGTGGCCCGTTCCTCTGCTGCGTAGCTGGGCAGACGAATGGTATCGAACAAGTCTCGCGGCATCGCACCATCAAGCGTTGCTCGCAATTTTCCCGCGAACAGTTCATGCACGGGGACAACCCGAACTTCGGGAGTTGCCACCCCGGGCGGCTGCCACAGCGGACGTGTTATCAAATCGCCGAGCGGGACACGAAACAGAAAGTTGAGATCGACTTCGATGCGGTCGGGTGTACCGGCAGCGCCTGTGTACGAGAGATAGGTCTTCCGGCCGGCATGAGCATCGCGCGAGCGCTGAATCCCGTATCCCTGCGCTTGCCAGCCTTTCAAGGTACTCAGCGTTGAAGTTCATCCGGCTCCATCCCATCGACAAGCGCGGCCGGGACGATCAGATTCCAGCGACGGTGCAGAGCCCCGCCGCGGTCATCCCTAGCCAGGTAGAGTGGTCCCCTGGGTATCTGTCTCTCTATTAGAGCGAGGTCGTTGTCACCGACGACCGGCGTCCACCCACAGCAAGTTGCTCAATCAGTGGTTCCGGGATTTCCTCAGGAGAGGCCGTAACCAGAATAGTGTCGAACGGCGCCCGATCGGGCCAGCCCGCATAACCATCACCGGCCCTGGCCGTGACGTTGCTGTACCCGAGGTTTTCCAGCCTGCTTGCTGCACGCCGTCCGAGCAATTCGACGATCTCGATCGAGTAAACGTGGCTTGCGAACGCGGCCAGTACCGCGGCCTGGTAGCCGGAGCCGGTACCGATTTCCAGCACCACATATATCCGGAATGCCCATCCGACCCCATATTTGCATTAATGTACCCGGCCTCATTTTTCGGGCTTGCGTGCCCGGCACCGCCGGGGTCGAATGGAATATCCATCGCAGGAGCACGGCTCGTGACCGCAGCACTATCGAAAATCGAGGTCCGGCTGCACAAGCTGAGACGCGCCTATATAGAGGGTCGGCGCGA
>Ga0299906_10004060_pt1 | contig 12013 bp, 17 predicted proteins | sample RVTome_14_FD_200259 | JGI IMG/M metagenome (GOLD analysis project Ga0299906, IMG submission 200259) | Soil microbial communities from uranium-contaminated site in the Upper Colorado River Basin, Wyoming, United States - RVT145D125 (version 2) ...
CCGGGCCCCTACGACTCTGTGGACACCCGGCGCGAGCGCGTCACGTCCACCCTCGCACGGGTGGACGCTTACACGCCCGAGGAGCTGGCCGAGCGGTTCTACGAGCTCCTGGACAGCGAGAGCGTCACCGTGCTCGAGCACAGCCACAGCTACACCGTGACGGACTGGATGGACGCGCCCACGTTCTTCATCGGCCATGAGCTCACCGGCAACCCGCTGTACGGCACGGCCGGCGCGCTGCAGCTCGGCGTCGACAACGACACGCGCCTGTGGCCCGACGAGTGCGACTGGATCCGCCAGCAGGTGAGCGTGCGCGGTGCCGACCTCGCGACGGCCGACTACGCAGGCGTCTCGGTCGGGGTCCGCGTGATTGGCCACGACGGCACCGAGAACCTGTCGTACGGCGTGGTCCTCGAGGACAGGGTTAGCCGACTTGCCCTTTTCGTTGGATGGCTGGGCGACGGCGCCAACACCGACCTCGTCTACCGGCAGTGGGACGGCTACTCGTGGGGCTCGTACACGACCATCGCGAGCTCGGTCACATCGTGCCTCGCGCTCCAGGTGGAGGCGGACGGGGCCGGGGACTACGCAGTCTACTGCGACACCGACCTCACCACCCGCACGCTGCGCGGCACCGTGTCCGTGGCTCAGACCAGGGTCACGCACCTGTACGTGGCGGCCATGGCGGACGACGAGTTGGGCGCCAACACGATAGATGTGGGCGAGTATCGCTCACACTTCCCAGACGGCCCGGAGCCGTTCTACGCGCAGATCTACCGGGACCCGGCCGAGGCCGGCAACCCCGACTACGAGGGCGCGGCCGCGACGCTGCGGCTGATCAAGCCCACCCACACCGACGCGACGGTCACCCAAGCGACCTCGCTCCTGCTCGACGACGCAGACGCGGGACTCGGCGAGTCACCGCTCGGATAAAATCAATCACGGGGGATTCCTTGGCACTACCAGAGTCACGAAACGACACCTACGTCACGGGCCAGACGCTCGACGCCCAGACGGTCGACGACCTGCAGGACGGCGAGATCGGGGCGCTCCACGGCCGCGTGCAGCGGCTCATCACGGTCGGCGAGATCTTCGCCGACCCGGACACGAACCCGAGCAACGTCAAGATCCAGAGCAACGTGCAGTTCCTGAACGGCGCGACCTCGTCGCTCGTGTTCTTCCAGGTCGCGCTGCCGCTCAACGCGAAGCTCTACAGGGTGCGTGCGCGGGTCGCGTGCACCACGAACAACTTCTTCAGGCTGCAGATCTTCCACTTCATCGACGGGTCGCTGCAGTCCACCCTCGACACCTCGGACAGCGCCACGGGCGCGACTCCGCAGTGGATCGAGGGCACGCTCGCGACCCCTTTCACGTCGAGCTCGGACACGGACGTAGTCGTGGGGACGATCGCGAACATGGGCGCCGACACCGGCGTGATGCGCATCTACAAGATCCTGCAGGATTTCTCGCAGCTCGCATAACGGATTTCGCTCACTCAAGGAGAACGAATGAATCTATCACTCTCAATCCCTGGCGCCCTGGGCGCCGATGCCGGCGCTGCGAGCGACGGCGTACTCGTCGGCAGCATCACGCCGACGGCCATGGCGGCCGTGGTCGGTGCAACCAAGGTGAGCGGAGCGGCCGCCGCGATAACCAACGACGGCGGCACCTACGTCGTCGACTCGACGGACTTCAACGACCCGGGCACCGACGACGTCGCCCCGTTTCCGGCCGCGCCCGCGGTGGGAGACGCGGTCTACATCGGCTCCGACGCGCCGTTCCCGCGTGCCGATCTCAACGTGAGCACGGCGGGCGTGGGCGACTGGACGGTCGCGTACGAGTACTGGAACGGCACCGCATACGCCGCGCTCAGTGGCGTCACGGACCCGACGAGCGGGTTCTCGGCAGGCTCGACAGGCGTCAACAGCCTGACCTGGACCGAGCCGGGGGACTGGGTCGCGAACACCGTCAACGACGTGCTGAAGTTTTGGGTGAAGATCCGGATCACCGCCTTCACCGGCATCACCACCCAGGCGCTGCTCGCGCAGGGATTTGTGGTTCATACGGCGCCCACTGAGACCGACCTGACGACCGAGGCCAACGAGGCCACTGCGGACGACGTGCCGCTCACGAGCGCGTATCCTGTGATCGGCGAGAGGACCTACTTCGGCGGCGCGGACAAGTTTCCGAAGCTGAAGGTCAAGCACTCGACCGCGGCCAGCGGCACGCTCACGTTCAACTGGCTCTACTGGGACGGCGCTGATTGGTCCGCGCTCACGGTGGATGATCCCGCGAGCGATTTCAGCGCGAGCGCCGGGACGTACTTCATCAGCTTCGTGCCGCCCAGCGATTGGGTGGCCTTCGAGGACTCGGACGGCCCCGGGGGCGCGAACGGCTACTTCGTGGTGGCCGAGGTCGCGAGCGCGAGCGGCTCGATCACGGCGCCGCTCATCGAGCAGTGCTGGACCCTGCCGCTCACCGCGGCCGCCTGCGCCGGCGCGCTCCTGCCCGTGCAGGTCACCGCGTTCACGGTCCGCGGCGTTGCCATGTATGCGCAGACTGCGAGCGCCGCCGGCGCCGACTCGAAATTCCTGCTCGTGAACGCCACGAGCGGCGCGTTCGTGGAGCTCACCTGGCCGGATGCCACCGCCATTGCCAATGCCGTGACCCTGCTCTCGGTCGCCGCCAGCGACGAGCTCCTGCTGCTCCAGGTGGCCGAGCAGGGCACCACGGAGCTGGCCGACGTCAACTTCGTGGTGGTCGGGGTGTAATGGCGCAATACGCACGGCTCGGGGGCTCGACCACCGTCGAGGATGCCCAGGCTACCCTGCCCGCGCCGACCACGGCGAGCCACGGCGAGGCCATCACCGGCCACCGACTGCCCGACGGTCGCGCGCCGCGGGAGTGGGAGGTGACGATCGACACCGCCACCACGTCCACGCTTACCGATTTGGCGATCTGGGGCTACGACGGCTCCAAGTGGCGCCAGCTCGCGATCGTCGGCTCGACGCTGCTTTTCAGCTCACTCACGGTCTCCGGCGGCATTGCCCTGGAGCTCCAGGACCTGGGCCTCTATGACCGGGTGGCGTTCAGCGCAGCCACCGTGAGCGCGGCCGTGACCATCGCGGTGCGGCCGCTGGTGGAGCTATAACCGTGGCGTTCTGGGCACCGGGGCCGAGTGCGCCCTTCGACCCGACGGCGCTGCAGGCGGCCATCGACACGCTGGAGACCGACGTGGGCACGCTCCAGGGCAAGGTAAACCCGATCGAGGTCCTGACGGTCTCCGGCGGCGCGATCAGCACGCACACGTTCAGCGACCTCGGGGGCGCCTCGGTCGTCCGTTTCGAGCTGGAATGGGTCAAGGGTGCGCTGACAAACTCAGCGGTCCTGATCCGGCCGAACGGCGTCTCCACCGACCAGGTGTGCGTCTACACGCAGGGGGACGGGTCAAGCTCCGCAGGCGACCTGTCGATTGCCGGGCTCGTGCTCGCCGTTGGTAACCGCGGCCCGGGCGGCCACGGCATCGTCACGATGACGCTCGCCACGGGCAAGACGCGCACCGTGCTCGGCACCTGGGGAATCGGTGGGGACCCAGCGACGGCCACGAGCAACCGCGACTGTGTCGGCTACAGCCTTTGGTCAGATACCGCAACCGCAATAACCAGCCTGCAGGTCGACTGTGTCGACGCGGGCACCCTTCTCGCCGCGAGTGACCTTCTCGATGGCACAACAATCTCTTTGTTCAAAGTGAGGTAAACATTGGCGAATTACAATTTATCGATATCCGGGGTGTATGGCCTCGGTCCTGGCGGTGGCAAGCTCGTCGGCGCCACAATCGGCGACGCGCTCTTCCGCGAGCTGTGCGCCCACGGCGACACCGGCATCACGGCCGGACTCCTCGGCCCGCTGTTCCCGCTGCTCGGCATCTCCGCCCTGCCGCCCGACGCGGTCCTGATCGACACCCTGAGCGCCGGCTGTTCGGTTGGCGCCGACTACAGTGACTTGACCGTGGGCAGCGAGAACGACTCCAGGAGCGTGTTCTTGAGCGATCCGGGCTACTCCGACTCGGACCCCGTGCCCGCGTTCAAGGCATTCTGTCAGGGCCTCGGCGGCACATACTCCGACGAGGCGTGAGTGGATGGCGTTCTGGGCACCAGGCGTCACGCTCGAGCAGCTCGCCGCCATCGAATCCAAGGTGGCTGCATTGGACGTCAAATACGGCGGCCGCACCCCCTGGCCAAATTTCGGCCTCACGAATCCGGATCCGCTACCGACCGGGATCGTGATCCCTGCCAGCGGCACGGTGGACGCCCCCGTCTTCAGGCTCAAGGATCAGGATCGGTCAGGCGTCACGATACTGCCCACGCCGCTCGGAACCGAGGGTGGCACGACGTTCCGCGTCGCCGGAGAGATCTGGGACAATAACAAGCTAAACAATATCGTGTTCGGTGTTAGCTTCGCGTTCGAGCTGTCGGGGACGGGCAACGGTGATCTCATCGTCGAGCTCGACACGCTCGACGATGTCGGGGCCGTCCTGGAGACGAGCCACTACTCGCGCCCCGTCACGACGAACCAACGCCAGGCAGCGTTCTCTTTGCCGGAGAAGGAGGCCCAGATACCGGGGCTGCAGCTCTACGGCAGCGCCTTCTACGATTTGGTGATGCGTTTGTCCACCACGTTCGGGAATGAGCGGACGGCGAGCCTCGACTATATCGAGATCTACGTCCTCAAAGTTGGCGAGAGTGACCCGTAATGAAACGACCACGCTTCGAGCTGCCCCCATGGGCCGCCTTATCCGCCCGCGTCCTGAGCGCCGTCCTGGCTCTCTCGGCGCTCTTTTTGCCTGTCTGGTGGTCGATGCGATCGGACATCGACGACTTGAGGCAGCGCACCGTCCGGCTTGAGAGCCGGCTCGAGCTCGCCGAAAAGGACCTCGAGCGCACGGCCCCGCGGGACCTGGTCAATAGCCAGTTCGCCGCGGTGCTCCGCGAGCTCAGCGCGCTCCGCGCAGATGTGCAGTCGCGCCGCTGCGAGTGATCAGAAGAGCGATAGCTGCCGCCGGTCGCGCAGCATCGCTGTGACACCAGCGCGGCGATTGCGGCCCGGGCCCGGCGGCCAGATGTGCCACTCGTATTCGCACCCATCCGTCCGGCGGTCGGCGCGAAACGACGGCCTGAATGGCAGCGTGTAGCGGTCCGGGCAGTGCTCGCTGAGCCACTCGGCCCGCTCCTGTGACCCGAACCAGCCCTGGCGCTGCAGCGACACCACCCAGGCGTCGCTGAGCTCCCAGGCGCGCAGCACGAACGGCAGCGTGAGCGTGAACGGGCTGTTCATGATGACGACCTGGGCGCCGGCGGCCGCGGCCGCGGCGCGGTCATCGCGCAGGAAATCGCCGATGACCAGGTCGTCGGCGCCGAGCTGCTCGAGCTCCGTCCGGCAGATGCTGCGCAGCTCCACGAGCGCAAAGTGGACATCCGTCCGCTGCTCGAGGACCACGCGAGGAATGATCCCGCGACCCGCGCACGGATCGAGCCAGCGCCCGCCGGGCAGGTCCGGGCCGCTCGCGAGCAGCTCTTCGACCGCCCGCCGCGGCGTCTCGAAAAACTCTGCCTTCTCGGCCTCAGCCGCCGCGCCGCGGACCTCTTCGATGGCGAGCAGGCCCATCAGCTCGCAGCCTTCAGGGCGGCGCCGGCGCGGCACCCTGGGCATAGCGCGTGCGGCCGCGCCTCGGCGCTGTCGTCGAAGAGCTCTCGGCATTGCACGCACGGCGCACGGCGATCGATATCCACCGAATAGGCGCTCACGAGACACCCATCGCGCCAGATGTACCTGACATTGCCGCGCACCTCTGAGCGGTAGTCCATACCTGCGAGTCCAGCCGGCGCGGCGATTCGGGCCGCATGGACTTCGGCCCGCGGCGGCGAAATCTCGTCCACCGGCGCCGGCGTCGGCGACGTCACCGCATCGAGCATCACTGGCTGGCCGACGACCTTGACCGGGCCCGGTCCGGGCTCCTCGCTTTCGAGTACAACCCTCTCCCCTTCGACCACGTACACCGCCGGCCGGCGCATGGCCCGGATTTGCTCGCTGTCATGCGGCGGGCACCATGGCCCGCCCGCCATGCAGTGATGCACCCGGCATCGCGGCGCCGGCGCGTCGTCGAACTGCTCGAGCACCTCCTTGACGGAACAGGCTGGTCGCAACCATCCGCATGGCAATGATGCATATGGGACTCCTGATTAGATATTTTGGCGGCGCAAATCAAAGCCTTTGCAGTTGCGCCACTTGCCCATGGCGGCCAGGCGCGACCTGAGCCGCGCGCCATACCTGGCCGTAAACTCCTCAATCGTCAGATTCGTGGTCACGATGACGCGACCGCGGCGATTATAAATCTGCTCGAAGTAGCCATCCCAGAACTCCATGGCCCTGCCGTCCTCGCAGCCCAGGTCATCGAGCAATTGCATTGAGGCGCTGTGCAGGCCGCGGAGAGACGCTGTGTCAAAGCGCGAGTGAAGCAGCGCAGGGGCGGCCACAAACCGCGGTCTCTCGCCACCAGAGGTTGCGCAGTGCCGCGAGGCGGACACCGTCTTACCGACGCCCGTACTGCCGGAGAGGACGAGCACTCCCTCTCCGCCCCATGCCTCGACAGCCGCGGTCACCTTCGTCTCCAGCCAGGGCTCGAGGAATGCCTCGTCCCGATAGCGCGGTGGCCACCCGCCGGCCTCGAGGCGCGCGCGGGCGGCGTCACCCTGGCTCACACGCTCCTTTGCCGCCATCCGGAGCGATCGCGCCTCGATGGCATCCAGGGAGGTCCGGACGAGACCCGCGAGCTCGCGCATCACAGCACCTCCTCGTCGGGGCGCCGATCGAACTCCTCGTGCGAGGCGACGGCGCCCGCGCCCGCGCGCCGGGTCCGCATCTGCTCCGGTGACGATCGCAAGAGGCGCCGCAGATTTCGCACCGTCCACATCGAGCGCAGGAAGCGCAGCGGGTCGGCCTCGCCCGCGAGCGCCAGCTCGTCGGCCTCCGCCACCGCCGTGGTGATCACGCGAAGCACGTCGCGGTGGTTGAGGGACGGCAGCTTGGCGAGGACCTCGGCGATCCCGTCGCGCTGGAGCTCTATCTGGTCAATCCAGGACTGGCTGTGTCGCTTGGCGAGCTGGCCGCCCAGACGACCCCACTCGCCCAGGGCGTACTCCACGAGCGTTTTGCGATGGCAGGGCGCCACGTCACCGCGAACCTTGCTCCCCACGTTCGGTGGCGCCACCGGTGGCGCCACCGAAACATCAACCGCCACCACGGTGGTGCCACTCTCCTCGCGCTCCTCAGAGAAAGGAGCAGGAGCAGGAGCAGGAGCAGGAGCAGGAGCAGGAGCAGGAGCAGGAGCAGGAGCAGGAGCGCTGGATGGCGCCTGGGTGACGGTAGCGTCACCGGCGGTGACGGTGGCGGTATCGACGAGGCGCAGGCCATCGCCGCCGTGCACGCACACGCCCGCCTCGACGAGCGCTCGCGTCGCCTTCGTGAGGCGCGTCGAGCCGACGCTCAGGCGCTCGCGCAGAATCCGGGTAGGGCACGGACCGCCATGGGCCTGCAGCTCGGTGACGATCTGAGATTGCAACGCCGCGCTCGTCGGCAAAAAGCGCCCGCTCTCGTCGCGCTCGGCCTGCTCGGCGCGCGCCTGGCCGCCGGCCGCGGCCGTGTCACGCAGATCGGCGAGCCAGTCCGGCCGCCCGAAATAGTGTATCAGCGGCGAAACATCGAGAAAAGGCCCGTCTCGGTGCCCGAGGCCGGCGAGCTCGAAGGCCTCGGCGAGCTCTTCTTCGGTGCGACTGCGCAGGTGGAACGGATAGGCGACGCGATTGAGCGCCACCCGCACATCGCACCGGTCTGTCACCCAGGACCATAGGCGTATCAAGCCGCAGGCCGCGCGGTCGTACGATATGCGCAGCTTGTGGGCAAGCGCCGCCACATCGGGCGACACCCACAGAAAATCACTCACCCGGACCGGCGGCATCTATTCCTCCCCCGTCTCCTCGACTGGCACCAGCCGGCCGCCCTCGCACCGGTATCGCACGCCCGGTTCGATGCCGCCCTCGCCGACGCTGCCAATGGCGTGGCGCCACCGGCACGCGTCACCATCCCACCATGAAATGACGAGAGCACCCCCGTCGCCGGCCGTGGCCGTGCCCCTGTCGCCGGCCGTGGCCGTGCCCCTGTCGCCGGCCGTGGCCGTGCCGCCAATAATTGCCCGACCGGGTGCGCGCTGGGCAAGCCAGGCTGTCGCTTCCTCGCGCCGGCCGGCGAAGAGGACAAACGCGCGCGGCACCTTCACCTTACCGTCGAGGTCCACGACCTCGACGGCCGCAGCCGCGAACACGATCCACGTCGCCGACTCGGTCCAGTAACCGAGGGACCCGTCCCCCTCGCCCCACAGCCAGCCGTGGAGGCCCTCGCCGCAGTGGGCCTCGGGGTTCCAGTCCGGGGCCTCGATCGGGCCGCTCGCGGGCCACTGGAAGCCGCCGCGCACATGTGAATAGGCCGAGCACAGCCCGGCGTCGCAGGTTCGCAGGCAGAGGACGAGATCGGTGTCAGAGAAATACGCGAGCAGCTCAGCAGCGAGCCCGCCGCTCAGATTCAGGCCGGTGATATTCACGGCACACTCCGGTTGTTGTTGGGTGGAAAAGGAAGGCGGCCGGGCCCATCCCGGCCATTTCAGGGCCCGTGGCAAAGAGTACGGGCCCGCTACAAGCTCATTGCTCGTCGAAGGGCAGCCCTCGGCCGTTGAGGGTTGTGCAGCCCAATCTGGGCGCCGCGCTCGCCATGGTGAGCGCGGCGGCGCTATCGAGGCGGTCATCGAGCCACCAGGACCGTTCACGGTAAAGGCACAGCGCTGTGCCGGCATCGCAAGAATCGATATAACAGTCGACGGCCGGTTCGGGGCTCGGCGCGCCACCGCAGGCCCGCCAGGCGATGACCATGGCCAGCGCGGCGCCGGCAATGGTAGCCGCAACCCGCCGCCGCGGCCGGCGTGCGGCCTTGCTGATGGGGTGGAGGTCGATCATGCCGCCTGCGCCCCCGAGCGCCAGCCCTGCAGGGCCGCGCCCATGTGCCCGGGCACGATCTTGCTCGCCGGCTCGAGGTCCTCGCCCGCAAACACCCGCAGCCGATCCTGCTCGATGCCCGTGAGCGCCCGGGCCGGCGCCGGCGCCGCGTCCAGCACCTGGTCATGCGCCGCGCGCATGTGCTGCGCGAGACGCGCGCACAAGCCAATGCGCCAGGAGCTCTTCCATCGGCGCGCATTCACGCCCACTGGACGCTGGCGGCGCCACGCCTGATCGGCCAGGGAGTCGACGTGCTCCTGGAGCCGCCGGAGCCACACCTCGATGACCTCGACCACGTCCGCGGTCCCGGTCACGACGAGCACGACCCGCTGGCCACGCAAAAGCCCGGTGCGCTTGAGCTCGAGCAGGCGCTTGCGTGCAAACGGTTGCCGGTCGCACGCGGCCGCGATGTGGGCGTCGGCGAGCTGGCGCCGGGCCATGGCCTCGGCGACGCGGCGCGCGCAGGCGGCGAGCTCGCCCTCGCCGGCCTGCTTGCTGAGCGAGAGGATTTCTTCGATAGGCCGAGTCATAGCTCACCTCGCATGCGGGCCGCGTTGCGAGCCACACGCCGGGCCAGCTTGTTGCCGCGGGGCCACTTGCTCTTTGTTCTCCGTGGCGCCTTGCGAACGAGGCGCGATGTGCGCTCCTCGGGTGAAGGGCGGACTTGTGCGAGAATCGATAGGGCGGTCAGTATCCTCATTGAAACCTCCATCGCCGCGCAGGCGAGCTCAGAACGGAATGCCCTCGCCGGCATCTGCCATGACCTCGAGCGCGGCCGCGGTGACATCGACATTGAGCGCCGCACGCACGGCGCAATCCTTGGCCTCGAGGAGCCGGCGCAAGGAGGCAGTGAGCTCGGGTCCCGCCGCTGGTAGCATCATGACCAGGTGCACGGCGAGCTCGGCGAAGCGCCGGCTCACGGACCGCAGGGTCGGCGGCAGGTGCGCGTAGCGGAAATGCGCGAGCACCGCTGCCGTTCCTGGGTGAATGGGCGCGCGGAAAGGCGTCGCGGGGGCACGCTCATCGATGGCGGGCGGCGGAGGAAGCGCGGCCGGCGCCTGCGCTGTTGCGGTCAGCCTGATCGGCTCGCCGACAACACCGCCGTCGGCTTCCCGCTGCGGCCACAGATCGGCGGAGCCGTCCGGCCGCACGAACAGGATCCAGCCCGGCATTCTGCCCGCGGGCTCGACAGTGCCCGCATATCCGCGCACTCCCTCGCTGGGCCGCTCGTATTCGTGGATATGGAGTTCCTTCATCCTGTCCTCCGAATCAGCGCCCGCAGTGCGAGCTGTACGAGATCTCGATGTCGTCATTGGCGATCAGGCGGGTGGACCAGTCGATATCCTCGGCCCCGACCCCGACGCGTGCACCGACGTAAAATTCCCAGAAGGTAGGCGGGTCGATAGGCGTGATGGTGGCCAGGGGCACCCGCTGGCCCGCCGCCAGCGACGGCGGCAGCGTCTGATAACCGACGAGTACTCCCGGCGGGGAATCGACGGCAATCTGCAGCTCCACGCCGCCGATGGCGGCGAGGGCCTCGATCTCGACGAGCGGGACAGCCTGCTCGAAGTCGATGGTCGAGTCGTCCAGGAGCAGCAGATTGTAGTCCTCGCACAGGACCGGCGACCCGGCGGACGACGCGCAGGCGGCCAGAAGCACCGCGAGCATGGCCGCGGCGGCCACGCCGATGCCGCGGCTCGTCCGGCGCTCGGGGCACTCGGGACACTCGGGACACTTGATGCGCCCGGGCGCGGCCTTGCCCTGGGTGCGCGGTCGCCAGACCGTGTGGCCGCACTCCAATGCGAGGGACCACCGGTCCTTGCCCGTGACGGTCCATTCCTCTTCTGCCTTGATTACCTTCTTGAAATCACTCATCGGTCAAAGCCTCTGGGTTGCGCCTGGCCGTTCTTCGGCCAGGCCTTGATAAGGACGGCCAGCGCACGCCAACAATCCGGCGGCGCCGAGCGAATATCGCGCAGCAGCCTGCGCAGGGGCGGAGGATCGGGATCGGGGCCGCGGCTGGTTTTTATGGTGAGTGGCGCGTCGCCGAGAGCGGCATCCGTGGACAGGTCCAGAACTTGGCAAGCGACCATGAACACGGCGAGCGAGGGCCGAGCGTGCCCGCGCTCCATGCGGGCGTAGAACTCCGCGCTGATGCCGATGCGCTCGGCCGCGTCGGCCTGGGTGAGCTCCTGGGCTTCGCGCGCGGCGCGGAAGCGCTTGCCCAGGCTCTTGAGGATATCGTCCTCGCCCTCGAGGTGGAGTGTTCGGCCGGGGCTCATGCGGCCTCCGTGAGGCATATCTGCAGCTCCAGCCCGACCGCAGAAGCACAGCGGCCAAATCGCTCGGCGTATTTTAAGTGCACCCCAGTGGCCTCCCAGCGAGCGATGGTGCCGGCGGGTATGCCGCTTATCTCCGCTAGCTCGGCCTGCGTTAGGCCCGAAAGTCGTCGGGCTTGCCGGAGTCTATCCCCCAATTCTTGGGGAGCTTTCATTCTCTTCATTGAAAGAAGGATTCTGCATAATACGAAGTCAGGGTCAACCCCCAAAAAGTAGCGTCTTGATTTTTGGCGCGGCAGTGTTTCGCAATGACCCGCACCCATAGAGCACCGCGCATTGATCTGCCCATCGAGTGGTTGGAGCGCGTGGCCAAGGAAAGGGATAGACGAGGATGGTCCCTCGATGAACTCGGCAGGCACGCGGCCGAGGCGATTGGCCGCACGACGCCATTTTCAAACCCGACGATGTCGCGCTTTCTGCGCGGCGTAACGACCCAGGACGTAGCAGAGGGGGTCGCGCTTGCCCTTGGAGTGCCGCTCCCAGTGGCACGGTTGTCGAACCCAGCGCACCAAGAATGGTGCGACCTGGGCCGACGCCTGGATTCGGTGGCCCCCGCAATGTTCCTGTCCGAAC
>Ga0299906_10004061_pt1 | contig 12009 bp, 8 predicted proteins | sample RVTome_14_FD_200259 | JGI IMG/M metagenome (GOLD analysis project Ga0299906, IMG submission 200259) | Soil microbial communities from uranium-contaminated site in the Upper Colorado River Basin, Wyoming, United States - RVT145D125 (version 2) ...
TGAGCCTGGGGACTTTCCCCGCGATGTTGCTGATGGGCGGCGCCGGGCTGTGGCTGCGTCCGCACGCCGCTGCGGCGGGCGCGCAAGCGGTGCACGTGAGCTTCGGCAACACGGCGCTGGCGCGCTCGGACTGGCGCCGACAAGTCATGCGCCTGGCCGGTGGCTTCATCGTGCTGCTCGGCCTCATCACGCTCGCGCGCGGGCTGCTGCCCATGAGCGCGCACCTGCACGGATGAGCTCCGTTCCGACCTGCAGTCACTGCCTGTTGCCGATCGGACGGCTGGTGCAGCAACGCGAGGTCGGCGGTGAGACATGCGTGTTCTGCTGCTACGGCTGCTGCCTCGCCTATCAAGTGCATCACGGGGAAAGGGAAGAGCCGGAAGCGGCCGCCCTTCTGATCCGCCTCGGGGTGGGCGCCTTCCTCGCCATGAACATCATGCTGTTCAGCCTGCTCCTGTACTCCGGCACCTTCGGCGCGGCGGACGGCTGGATGGTGAACCTGGTGCATTGGCTGCTGTGGATCCTGGCCACCCCCCTGGTGCTGGTGCTGGGCGGGCCGTTCGTGCGCGGCGCGTGGCAGGCGGCGATGCAGCGGCGCCTCACCACCGACACGCTGGTCGCCGTCGGCGCGCTCGCGGCGTACGGGTACTCGGCGTACCAGGTCGTGCTCGGGTCGGGCGAGGTGTATTTCGACACCGCCACCATGGTGCTCGTCCTGTTCGTCCTCGGGCGTTACCTGGAAGCACAGGGACGGGTGCGCGCCATGCGCAGTCTCGCCCCGATGCTCGCCGCCGAGCGCGCGCACGCCAGAGTGTTCACCCAGGGCGCAGACACATTGCAGCCGGTGGGGCAGGTTCGCCCGGGAACCCTGGTGCGCATTCTTCCCGGGGAGCGGATTCCGGTGGACGGCATGATCATCGAGGGCCGCTCCGACTGCGACGAGTCGATTCTCACCGGCCAGCCGCAGCCCCAGCCCAAGGCGCCCGGCGCCGCGGTGCACGCGGGCAGCCTCAACGGCCGCGGGCAACTGCTGGTGCGCGCGACGGCCGCAGGCGGCGCCACGCGCTGGGTGCAGATCAGCCGCCTGGTGCGCGAAGCGTTGGCCCAGAAGTCATCGCTCGCGAACATGGTGGACCGGCTGGCGGCGGTGTTCGTTCCTGCCGTGATCGTGCTCGCGCTCGGAACCGTATGGTTCTGGAGCGCCCGCGAGCCGTTCGGGCAAGCGTTGCTGACCGGGCTCGCCGTGCTCGTGGTGGCCTGCCCCTGTTCACTGGGTCTGGCCGCGCCACTGGCGACCACGCTGGGCATCGCGCTGGCCGCGCAGCGAGGCATCCTGATCCGCAGCGGACGCGTGCTGGAAAGATTGGCCCGGGTGAGAGCGATCGCCTTCGACAAGACCGGCACGCTCACCGCAGGGCAGCCCCGGGTGGTGCAACTGCTGAGCGACGTGCCGATGGAGCACGAGCTGCTCCGCCTCGCGACCGCGCTGGCCAAAGCCTCGGAGCATCCCCTGGCGCGTGCCATGGTTGCGTTGGGACGCGATCGCGGTGTCAACGTCACGCCCGCCTGGGAAGTCGAAGCGCGGCCCGGTGCCGGCGTGTCGGGTCGGGTCGATGGCCGCCCCGTCGCCATGGGTTCGGCCGCCTTCATGGCGAGCTTGAGCTGGGAGATTCCGCAGGAATGGCGGGCCGCGCCCGACCTGCCGGATCACACGCTGGTGTACGTAGGATGGTCCGGCCGGGTGCACGGGTTGATCGCGCTCGCCGATCCGCTGCTTTCCGAAGCGGCCGCGAGCCTGGCCGCCCTGCGTGAGCGCGGCCTCACGCTCCTGCTGCTGAGCGGCGACCGGGAGCCGGTCGTGGCACGCACCGCCGCGGCGTTGGGCATTTCGGTCTGGCGTTCGCAGCTCATGCCCGAAGGCAAGGTGAGTGCGCTGCACGAGTGGACCGGACGCTATGGCGCGGTCGCGATGGTGGGCGACGGGCTCAACGACGGACCGGTGCTGGCGGCGGCAGCGGTCGGCATCGCCGTCGGTGGAGCAGCCGACCTCGCCCGCGAGAGTGCCGACGTGGTGTTGCCGGAGCACGCGCTCGAGAGTCTGCTGTGGCTGCTGCATGCGGCGGCTCAAGTGCGCAAGTCGATCGTGGCCAATCTCGGCTGGGCGCTCGGCTACAACGTGATCGCCCTGGCGCTTGCCGCCGGCGGGTTGCTGCAGCCGATCATCGCCGCAGCGCTGATGGCCGGCTCCAGCGTGCTTGTGGTCAGCCGCTCCCTGCGCGCGAACCGACGCTATTGCGCGTCTGCGCGAGTCGGCGACACGACCTCGAGTGCCGCCGCCTTGGCCCCTGTGAGAAATACGGGCTAGACGATGCGGCGGCGTTGGGGCCTGGTGCTGTTGTTCGCCGTCCTCGGCCTGGGGATGGTCCCGCACTCGTCCGCCCGCCACGGTGCGTCGCAATCCGTGAACCGCGCCTCTGCGGGCTGGCCGGTCGACCGCTTCACGCTTACCGACCAGCACGGCAAGCCGTTCACCGAGCAACGCCTGGAAGGCCGCTGGACCTTCGTGCTCCTCGGGGACACCCGCTGCGGAGAGCCATGCGCCGCCGCGCTTGCCGCGCTGAGGGGCATGTGCGAGCGCATCGCGCGCACCGAAGCGGTGAAGACCACGCAAGTGCTGTTCGTTTCGCTCGATCCGGATCGGGACGCATCGGACCGGCTGCGCGAGTACATGGCGCCCTACGACGAGCACTTCGTTGCAGCCAGCGCTTCGAAGGAGACCCTGGAATCGTTCGTGGACGAACTCGGGGCGGTCGACTCGCTGGCGGCGGACCGGGGCTCGCCGCCCGTCAACGACCACCGCTACCCCGGCTCGCTGTTCCTGGTCGGGCCGGACGGCGTGGTGCGCGGAGAGTTCCTGCCCCCGTTCGACGTCAAGCTGCTCACCGCTCAATACCTCAAGACGCGGGCGCGGCGCTGAAGCTGCGACTGGGCGAGGTGTGGCAGAGCGTCTTTCTCGTCACCCGTCCGGAATCATAGCCCCGCGCTCTTCCGATAGAACGCCGCGAGAACATTGATGATGCGCCCGTTGAACTCGGCGAACTGGTCGGCCAGCGCACTGAGGCGTTCCTCCTGATCTTCCGTCCAGTCGGTCAGGTCGTTTTTCCCTTCGTCGGAGTCCGGCACGCCATCCGGAAATGCGACATCGATGGCAGTGCGAGTCAGTTGCGCGACCTCTGGAAGTCCGAGCGACTCCAGCCGGTCTACAACCCGGCTCACTTCCTCCACGGAAGCCCAGCGAAAGTATTGCTCGAAGGACGCCCCGCTGTTCACCTCTTGAGACAGCATCTCGATCTCGTAGACGACCGCGTCTGAAGCATCGAGCTCCCGGTCGTCGGCGCGGGATTCGAGGGCTTGCGTGTAAACGCGTGCCACCAGCTCTTCGTTCTCAGGTGTGCTCATCTCCGCCATCGGTGTCCTCCTCTCTGTTAGTCGCGGGGCATGAGCAGCTGCGTCAGCGGCGCCCCGTCCGCCGGACTACGACCACAGTTTGGTGGTGTCCAGCCAGTGCACCGAGCCGTCGCGTTTCACCACCTCGTCCCGCATGTGGCGCGTGCCGCCGGGACCGTCGCCGCCTTCGCCGTTCCACAAGCAGATGAAGTGCACGCGCGCCGGCCCCCAACGGCTTGCCGCCTCGAGCATCCAGAGGTTGGCGCGCTCGTAGGGGTCGGCGTCTTGCGGGAGCGGTCCCAGCACCTCGGGGGCCATCAGCATGCTCACCGCCGAGTGGCGGGTGACGGCGAGGTAGCGGCGGTGCCAGTCGGCGTTGGCGAAGTCCACCGAGGCCTTCAGGAACTCCGGCTCCTGGAACGGCAGGTAGATTTCCAGCGCGAGCCCGCGCTGCAGGGCGGCCTCGGCGAACAGCAGATCGCCGCCGCAAGCTGCGCCGCACACGCCGCGGTCGCCGGCGCGCGCACCGAGCTCGTCGAGCTTCGCCGCGATGGCTACGGCCGCGATCGGTTCCTTGTCCGCGGGGAAGCGCGGCCGTTCGCGACCGGGCGCGTCGATCATGTGGCCGCTGAACAGGAATACGCGGGGCGGATCGGCGGCGTGCGCTGTCTCGGCCATGGCGCGCGCTATTCGCGGGTGAGGGTCACGTTCTCGGCGGAGCCGGTGAGGTTCTCGCGCGCCACGCCGGTCATGTGCCGGCCGTCCTGGGACACTGTCATTTGCATGCTCAGGCTGCCGCCCGACTGCATGTGCACCAGGGTGAGGTCCACGCGCTGCCCGTGCACGCTGCCTTGGCCCATGAATCCCTGCGTGCCGCTCCCGTCGGCGGCGATCACCGCAACTTCGTTGCCGCTGTGCTCGAGATAGAGCTGGTCGCCGTCCGGGGAACGCCAACTGCCGGTGAGGTTCACCGGCGCCCTTGCTATCGGCTGAACCGGCTGCGGCGCTTCGTCGGGTTCGGGCTGCTCATCGCGTGCGGTCTGCGCCGGAGCGACTTTGACGGGCGTCGCCGGCACGCGTGAGGCGGGCCGCGAGGGGATTGCCGCCCTGACCGGCTCCGGTGCCGGCGGCGGGTCCGCACTCGGCGCCGGCACAACCGCGGGCTCGTCCGTCGAGTTGTGGCGCAACGATCCCAGCCCGAGCAGCACCACCACCGCACCGCCCACGCCCAGCAACGCCTTCATGCCCAGTGACATGCCGCGCTTGGGCGCCGGTGGCGGGGCAGGGGGCGCCTGCGCGGGCGCCTGAGCGCGCTTGCGCCGCGCCACTCCGGGGATCTTCTCCATCGCGGCGAACAGCTGGTCGACGTCGTAGTCCCAGCGCCGGTCCGTGATCTCGTGCGCCTGGCGCCGGGCGAGGGCTTTCAACGACGCGGGCAGCTCATCGGCGGAGGGCATGCTGGCGCCGCCCACCAGCACCGGGATGATGCGCAGGTCGAGCGACAGGCCCGCCTCGATCTCGAGCCGCACGAAGTCGTTGTCTTGATCGATGCGCCGCTTGCTGTCGGGTGCCTGCGCCGCGAGCCACTGTGGGCCGATCACCACCAGCATCACCGAGGAGTCGGCCACCGCGCGGTTGATGGCTTCGACGAAGTCGGCGCCGGCCTCGATCGCTTCGATGTCGCGGAACAGCTGCTGCGGCTCGAAACCCTCGACCAGGGCGTCCATGAGCCGGCCGGTGTGGCCCGCGCTGTCGCTGCGCCGGTAACTGACGAATACACCTGCCATTGCCGCCTCCGCTCCGAGCGGTGTGGTGTAGAGAGTGTACCTCGACCGCGAGCGCGCAGCCGGGCGCCGCGGGCCTCAGCGCTGCAGGGCGATGCTCCGGCGGCGCCCGCCCGGCGTCTCGACCAGGGTGCCGGACATGGAGCGGCCGCCCGGCGCAAGGCGCAGCTCGCCTTGCAGGTGCGTCTGCGGATGGAACACGTAGTGCAGCTTCACCTCGAGCAGGTCGCCGCGCAGCCGTCCCGTGCCCTTGCGCCACACCTCGCGCGTGTCCACGTGCACTTCGTCGATCTGCACATCGCGCCCGGACTGCTGCACCAGCCACTGGCTGCCGTCGGTCAACCGCCAAGGGCCGCTCACATCGGGCGGGCGCAGCAGCAGCCAGCCGCCGGCCGTCAGCGCCGCCAGCGCCAGACCGCCCGCGAGCGCGAGCGCTGCCCTGCGGCTGCTCGCAGCGCGCCCCCCGGTGGCGGCTTCGGGCTGCACCTCTTTCTCCATCGCCCGGGACAACCGCGCCACGTCGTCGTCCCAGCTTCCATCCGCCAGCGTCGATCCCTGACGCCGGGACAGTGCCGCGAGCGAATCGGGCAGATCAGCGCTGCTCGGCATGGCGGCGCCGTCCACCAGCACCGGCACCACCCGTAGGCTGCGTTGCAGCGCCGTGGCGATCTCCAGGCGCACGTAGTCCTGGGGATCGTCGAGACGGCGCTGGCCCCGGCTGTCCGCGGCCGTGGTCCACTTCCGGCCGATCACCGCCAGCAGCACGGCACAATCGGCCAGCGCCGTTTCCAGGCGTTGCACGAAGTCCTCGCCCGGGGTTATGTCGTCCACGTCCCGGAACACGCGACCCGCGCCGAAGCGGGCTTCCAGCGCGTCGGCCAGGCGCCCGGCGTAGCCGGCGCTGTCCTCGCGGCGGTAACTGATGAAGATGCGCCCCGTAGCCGCCAGCATGACGTACGCGCCGGGACAGCCTACTCCTCCGGTGCGCGAACCGCACCGGTGGCGCGGCCAGCCGGATAGAGCGCCTCGCCCTCTACCGTGAGCAGCCAGGCGATCAGATCGCCTTTCTCCACGGCGGTGCACTCGCGCTTGAGCACCATGGTGCAGTTCAGCTTGAAGAACTTCTCCACGTGCGCAGGGTCGGTGAAGCGCTCCGGATGCGCCTGGGGCGCAAACGGCTCGATGTAGCGCACTTTGGCCTCTTTCGGCACCGGATGCTCCTCGTCGTTGATCACATGGCAGGCCCGGCACAGGATGTCCACCCGATGCGCCTTGATCTGCTCGCGCGGGTTCTTGCGATGGCAGGAGGCGCAGCTCACGGCCCCGATGCCCATCAGTGCATGCTTCTGCAGGTAGAACGCGCGCCCGCGCTCGGCGGAGAAGCCTTCGAACGCCGCATCGACCGCCCTGGCCTGCTCGGCATAGCGCTCGAGGAGCTGTTGCGGCGTTTCCGCCGCGGCGGCCGCTCCGATCCCGCATAGACCGACCGTCCCGATCCAGCACGCGCGCGCGCAGCGCGCGGCGCGCATCCGCAGGGTGCACATCCAGGTACTGCGCATAGCCTCGATCTCCCTTGTTGTTGGTTGCCTGCGTGGGCTCAGTATGCCTTGCGCTGCTGTTGAATGGGAATGTCGCGCAGCGGCGTCGACAGCGAAGGCAGCCACACCTCTACCGTGCCCGGCCGCGGGATCTCCGGCCGGGACGACGGCTGCTCCGCGGCAAGCTGCTTGGCATCGGTCAGCCGCAGCCCCAGCCGCAGCACGGTGCCGCGCGCGGCCAGCTGCGACTGGATGCGGTCGCGGACCTCGGCTGCGACCTTTTCGTCCTGCGGGTAGTAGAAGCGCACGAAGCCTTGCGTCGGACCGTCCGCAACTTGCGGACGGTCCACCGCGAAGCCCGCCCGCAGCAGCGAGCGCGCGAGCTCGGCGACGCCGGTCTCGTCATCCGCATCGGAAAACTGGATCGCCACGCGCGTGCGGCGCTCGGGAGCCGCCTCGGGCCGTGCCGTCGCGCCGAGCTGGGTAAGACGCGCGATCGCCGCCTGCTTCATCTGCGGGTCGGCGCTGGGCAGGCCGGTGACGCGCTCGAAGTCGGCGATGGCGGCCGGCCGCTCGCCGATGCGCTCGCGCGCGACCCCGCGGTTGAAATAAGCTTCGGCGAACTGCTCGTCGATGCGGATGGCCCTGTCGTAGGCGTTGACCGCCGCGGTGGTGTGCAGCGCCTTGTCCTTGGCGGTGGCGCCGGCGCCGGCAAGCTGCTCGTGGGCGCGGCCCAGTTCCAGCCAGGCGCTGCGGTTGCCGGGGTCGATCGCCACCGCATGCCCGAAGTCTTCCAGCGCCGCCTGCAGCCGGTCCTGTCGGGTACGCGCATAACCCAGATGGATGTAGTACTCGGCCAGCACGGCCGCCTCGCCCCCCAGCTCGATGGCGCGCAGGAAGTCGGTCTCCGCGCGCGCGGGATCATTGTCGCGCAGGAACGCCAGGCCGCGCTGGAAGTGCGCGGCGGCGTTGTCGGGATCGAACGAGATGGCTTCGCTGTACTTGGCGATGGCCTCGGCGGTCACGCCCTGCTCGGCCAGCGTGTCGGCCTCGGCGCGCAGCGTCGCGGCGCGCTCGATGTTCTGCGCGCGCGCGCGCGCGGCGCTGGCCTCCACGGCGCTCCTCCAGGCGGCCAGCCCGACGCCGGCCAGGACGATCAGCGCTACCGCCAGGCCGATCCAGCGCGACGAGCGCGACTTGCGGCTGGCGCGGATGAACTCGATCTGCTCGCCGCTGAACTCGCCCTTGCCCGCACCGTAGCGGCGCAGCGCCTCGTCGAGCGCGTCGCCGCGCAGCAGCGCGGCCGACTTGCGGCCGCTCTTCAGCCACTCGGCCAGGTTCGCGTCCAGCGACTGGCGCCAGCGGATGGCCTCGCGCTCCTCGTCCAGCCAGTCCCGGAAGCGCGCCCAGCCGCGCACCAGGGATTCGTGCGCCGGCTCTACCGCGCGCTGGCCCTGTTCCTCGGTGGCGATCAGCAGCCCGGCTTTGAGCAGCGCATCCAGGGCGGCGTCGAAGGCGGCTGCGAGTTCCGGCTCGTGCGCCGCGGCGACCGGCCGGATCGCATCCACCGGCATGCGCCGCCGCGTCTCTTCGCCGCCGCGCCCGACCTGCACCAGGCGCAGCAGCAGGGTGCGCATGGCCGACTGCCGGCTGGGGCTGAGCGCGGCGTACACCTCTTCCGCGCGCATGGCGAGCACGCCGCTGATGCCGCCGGCGGCGTCGTAGGCCGCGTTGGTGAGCCACCCTTCGCGCCGCTGCTCCCACAGCCGCCCGAGCAGATGCTGCAGCAGCGACAGCGCATTGGGCTCGCTCTCCAGGTCGCCGGCGATGCGCTCCACCAGGCCCGGCTCGAACGCCACGCCCACACGCTCGGCCGGGCCGACGATGGCGCGGCGCAGCTCTTCGGGCGTCATCGGCTCGAGATCGAAGCGGTGCTCCTTGATCAGCGCGGCCACCGCCGCGTGCTCGTCCATGCGCTCGACGAAGTCGGCGCGCAGCACCACCAACAGGCAATCCTGCTCGCCCAGGTCACTGGGCAGGCGCGCGATGCGGTCGAGGAACGCCTGGCGCTGCGCCGCGTCCTGGCATTGCGTGAACACCTCCTCGAGCTTGTTCACCCATAGCAGCAGCCGGCCGGCAGACTTGCCGCGCGCCTGCTGGGCGAGCGCGAGCGCCTCGTCCAGGCGTGCGAGGGGCTGCTCGCCGGGCTTCAGATTGACCATGTGCCAGGGCGTGGACTGCGCGCGCAGCCTCGGCATCAAGCCGGCCGCGACCAGCGAGGTCTTGCCCGCACCCGAGGGTCCGACCAGGGCAAGGAAGCGGCTGGCTTCGACGCGCTCGCGCAGGGCGTCGGAGGTGCCCTCGCGGCCGAAGAACAGGTCGCTGTGCTCCTCGCGATAGGGGTTGGGTCCGACGAACGGCGCGCGCGCCTCGGCTTGCACCGCCGCCTCGCGCCGCTCGGGCTGCACCGCGCGCTGGAGCTGCTCGAGCGCGGCGGGCGTCGGGCCGCCGCGCAGATCGAGGGCATGCAGCTGCATGAGCGCCGTGTCCGCGAGCATTGCCGGCTCGCTCCCGGGGAGCATCACCGGGACGATGCGCAGCCCCAGCCCGCGCTGCTGAGCGCGCAACGCGACGTCGAGGGTGCGCTGGCGCCATTCGGACAAGCCCTTGGCGCCGACGCAGTAGGCCAAGGTGCGGCTGTGAAACAGCGCGCGCTCGACCACCGCATCCCAATCGGCGCCGGAGGAAAGATCGTTGGGCTCGTAGAACACCTGCAGTCCGCGCGCTTGCAGATGCCGCACGATCCCGCCGACGAGGTCGCGATCGCCGCTGCTGCAATCGAGGTACACGTCGTAGCCGGCGAAGCGGCGCGCGGGATCGTATTGCGTTTCGGCCGGCGCCGAAGCGCTCGGCGCGGCCTGCGGCGCCTGGGCGGCCGGCGCGCGTCGCACCTGCGTGGCACGGCCGAGCGCGCTGCCGGGATCGGCAAGCAGCGCGATCGTGTCCGCGAGCTGCTCGAAGGCCGCGCCGATGCGTTTGCGCTCCGCCGCCTGCGCCGGGTCGCTGACCACCCGCTCCTCGAACGCGTATTGCGGCTCGTAAGGCACGGTGAGGCCGCGGAAGGTGAGGTCGTTGGCCTGCAGCGCAGGCGGCGTCAGCGCGGCGAAGGCCGCGTCGAAGCGCTGGAAGAACGGCTCCAGCAGCGCCGGATCGCGCAGCTCGATGCGCGCGGGCACCACCACGATCTGCAACGGCCGGCCGCGCCGCAGCGACTCCACGCTCGGCGAGCGGAAATCGCGCACCATGTTCTGCGTGCCCTCCACGTTCTGGTGGTTGGCCGCGCACATCATCACGATCACGTCGGGGAGCTGGTAGCCGCAGATGCCGCCCATCTCGGTGACGCCGGTGCGGCTGTCCACCAGCACCACGTCATAGCGCCCGGCGGTGAGCGAGCGCCGCAGCCATTCGAAGAACAGCTCGCCCTCCCAGTTGAAGTAGAAGTCCTGCCAGTCGAAGGTGCGCAGGTTGAGCGCGTAGCGTGCCAGCTGCTCCGCGCCCTGGCGCTGCCCGGCGGGCATCAGGTCCAGCCGGCCGCCGCCGGGCAGCCGCTCGTACACCGGGCAGATGAAGCTGTCCAGGTCCTTGAACGCCGACTGCTCGCTGCCCACCACCGACATGGAGCGCTTGTAGGACAGCAGCAGATCGAGCAGCCCCGGGTGGCGGCGCACGCTCTCCTGCTCGATCTGGAAGAACTTCTCCAGCCCCGGCGCTTCCAGGTCGAAGTCGATCATCAGCACCTTCAGCCCGCGCCGCGCCAGCAGATCGGCGATGTTGGCCATCGCCATGGAGCGGCCCACGCCGCCCTTGTAGGAGTAGAACGTGCAGATCACAGCGCGCGCATCACGGCTGGGCGCCGCCCCACGGGTATTCGCCGCTGCGCCGGCGCAGGTCGGTGCCCAGCTCGGCGGTGAAGAACGCGCGCATGGCCTCGGGATCGGGGCGCGGCTCGCGCAGGTTGGTCACGGTCTCGGGCAGGCTGGTGTGCAGCCAGCGCTTGAGCCGGCGCGCGTCGGAGACCGCCAGCTCGCACTGCGGATCGTATTCGGTGGCGTAGCGCTCGAAGGCGCCGGCCAGCTTCTTGCGCGTCTCGCGCTCCAGCAGCTCGTCCACCGGGGTGTGGTGCGGGTCGAACGGGCTCAGCGTGACCATGGCGACCTGGTCGTTGTTGAAGAACGGCGAGTTGTGGAACGCCTCGCGCAACAGCGGGTGGAACAGCGACAGCTCGTCCACCACCAGCACGCAGCCCGCGCGGGCGACGTCGCGGTACACGCGGCGCAGCCGGGTGTCGTTGTCGTGGTACTGTGCCTTGGCCGCATCGAAGGGATACCACTGCACCTTGATGCGCCGGTGCCGCAGCTTGGGCGGCTGCCGCTCGTTGATCTCCAGGACGATGTCCTCGACGATGCGCGCGATCGGCACGTCGTTGGGCCCGAACGGCTGCCACTTCGAGCAGTCCGCGCCGTAGCGCTCGCCCCATGGGATGTTCTCGGCCGACAGCCCCTGCAAGATCTGCTCGAACTGCTTTTGCACCTGCGTACCCAGGTGATCGCCCACCATGCCGGGGTTGGTCTTCAACTGCTGCAGCTCTGCGGCCGTCATCGCCAGCACACACACCGGCAGACCGATGGTGCGCGAGCCCCAAGGCGGAACGGCGGCCTCCAGCCATGGCCGCAGCGTGGAGAGCGCAGCCGGAGGTGGCGCAGCCGGGTCCAACGCGGCCGGCGGCAGCTCGAGCGCCGGGTCGATTCCCCAGTCGGGCGGGAGGTCGGCGGCGCCGGCGCCGCACAGCAGCGCGGCCACCGCGCCGAGGCGCGCGCGCAGCAGCGCAGTCACGCGGCGCATGCGATCGCTGCCGTCCTTGAGTTGCGCCAGCGCAGTGGGGGTGAGCAGCAGCAGCCCGGCGCCACACTGGGTGGTGTTGCTTTCCAGCGACGAGAAGCTGCCCTCGTCGCGCGCGAACAGCGCGGTGGCCGACATCAGCACGGGCTTGTCCAGCCACGCGCCGATGAGCGTGGCATAAGCGCGGGCCAGCGCTTCGTCCTGGGGCGCGTGGGCGAGCAGCACGGAGTTGCGCAGTTCGCGAAACTGCGGCTGCGCATCCGGGCCGGGCGTGGCGCCCTGTGCTGCCGGCTTGCGCTCCCAGTTCTGGACGGCAGCGCTCACCAGCCCGGCGAGCTTCT
>Ga0299906_10004062_pt1 | contig 12009 bp, 11 predicted proteins | sample RVTome_14_FD_200259 | JGI IMG/M metagenome (GOLD analysis project Ga0299906, IMG submission 200259) | Soil microbial communities from uranium-contaminated site in the Upper Colorado River Basin, Wyoming, United States - RVT145D125 (version 2) ...
TCGGCTTCGTAGCCGGCCAGACTCCCCCTGGCAACGCCGCCCCTCGGCCGTCATCGCCTCGTAACAATACCGTAACCGCCTGTTCCGCCTGCCGACGCCAAGCCGTCATCGGACCTCATCATAGTGCCCGCCGTAAAGGTTCCGACACGAACTCTTCAAGCGCTGTTGTCGGACAGGGACTTGAGGAGATCGCGAAAGGAAAGGAGAACGGATGAGGCAGTGGCGAGTCGTGGCGGCCCTGGTGGCCGCGTTCCTGTCGGGGAGCGCACCGGCACGGGCTACGGACGAGGAATCGCTCGAAGAACGAGTGCGCAGGCTGGAACGACGCCTGGAGCAACAGGACAAGGAACTCGAGACGTTGCGAGCAGCGCAGACCCCACCGCCCGAGAAGGCCGCGGCGCCCGAGAAGGCCGCGGAGCCGGGGACCTTCCGATTCTTCTGGAAGGACGGCGTGCGGGCCGAGACCACCGACGGGAACTTCGAGCTTCGTCTGGGGGGGCGGACCCAGGCCGACTTCGCCTTCTTCAGCGAGGACGAGGACGTCAAGAGCGACGTCGGGGAGGTCGAGAACGGCGCCGAGTTCCGGCGCGCTCGCCTGCACGTGGGCGGCACGATCTACGAGCGAGTCACCTTCCAGGCGGAGTACGACTTCGCCGGGGGCGAGGCGGAGTTCAAGGACGTCTACATGGGCCTCCTCGATCTCCCCTACGTCGGGGACCTGCTCGTCGGCCACTTCAAGGAGCCCTTCTCGCTCGAGGAGCTGACCAGCAGTCGGTTCATCACCTTCATGGAGCGGGCGCTGCCCAACGCCTTCTCGCCATCCCGCAACATGGGCATCATGCTGGCCAACGCCGTCTTCGACGAGCGGGCCACGTGGGCCATGGGCGTGTTTCGCGACTCCGACGACTTCGGCAGCAGCTCCGAGGACGGCGGCTTCAACTTCACCGGCCGACTCACCGGGCTGCCGTACTTCACGGACGGCGGGCGCCGCCTCGTGCACCTGGGCGCCGCCTACAGCCACGGCGACCCGGAAGGCGACGAGATCGGCTTCAGTCAGCGCCCCGAGGCACACCTGGCGCCCCGCTTCGTGGACACCGGCGACGTCCCGACGGACGGACTCGACCGCATGGGCCTGGAGGCGGCGTGGGTTCACGGGCCCTTCTCGCTGCAGGGCGAGTACCTGCGGACCTGGGTCGACACAAGCGGCGCGACGCCGTCGTTCGACGGTTACTACGTCCAGGCCAGCTACTTCATCACCGGCGAGCACCGGCCGTACAAGACCGGGCGTGGCTCGTTCGACCGCGTTCGCGTGAACCGTCCCTTTCTCTTCGGCGAGGGCGGGCCCGGCGCCTGGGAAGTGGCCACGCGCTACTCCGCGATCGACCTGTCGGACGAGGACGTTCGCGGCGGCCGCCTCTCCGACGTGACCGGCGGCGTCAACTGGCACCTCGACGACAACGTCCGGGTCTCCGCCAACTACGTGTGGGCGAATCTGCATACCGTGGGCGACACCCATGCCCTCCAGACCCGCTTCCAGATCGACTTCTGAGGCGGCAACGAACGAGGAGAACCGCATCATGCACGGACCATCATCCCTCCTGCTGGCGACTACCCTGCTCGCCGCAGCCATCCCCGCACGCGCCGAACTCACCGGCGACGTGCGACTCGACGGCTCCAGCACGGTCTATCCGATCAGCGAGGCCGTTGGTGAGGAGTTCCAGACGACGCATCCCAAGACCCGGGTGACGATCGGGGTCTCGGGCACCGGCGGCGGATTCAAGCGCTTCTGCGCGGGCGAGACGGACATCTCGAACGCGTCGCGGCCGATCAAACCGTCCGAGGTCGAGGCTTGCGTCGCCGCGAAGGTCGAGTACGTCGAGCTGCCGATCGCCTACGACGGCCTCGCCGTCGTCGCGAATCCCGCCAACGACTGGCTCGCGTGCATGACGCCCGCCGAGCTGAAGACGCTCTGGGAGCCCGCCGCCCAGCGCACCGTCATGCGGTGGAACCAGGTCCGACCCGCCTGGCCGGACGAGGAGATCCATCTCTTCGGACCCGGCGCCGACTCCGGCACCTACGACTACTTCGCGGAGGCGATCGTCGGGAAGGACGGCGGCACGCGCGGCGACTTTCAAGCCAGCGAAGACGACAACGTCCTGGTCCAGGGCATCGCCGGCGACAAGCTCGCCCTCGGATTCTTCGGCCTGGCCTACTACGAGGAGAACAAGGACAAGCTGAAGTTGGTCGCGATCGACGACGGCGACGCGGACAACGGAGCGGGATGTATCAAGCCCACGCAGGCAACGGTCGAGAACGGCACCTACAGCCCTTTGTCGCGTCCGCTCTTCCTCTACGTCCGGACGACGTCGGCGGAGCGGCCCGAGATCAAGGCCTTCCTCGACTTCTACTTCGAGAACGCCAGCGCGCTCATCTCGGAAGTGGGATACATCCCCTTTCCGCCCGACGCCTACGCCCTCGTGAAGCGACGCTTCGAGCAGCGTGTCACCGGGTCCCTCTTCGACGGGGCCGAGTCGAAGGCGGGCCTGACGATCCTGCAGCTCCTGAAGCAGGCCCCTTGAGACTCGGAGACACCTTCCGGTGGACGTCGAAACCGACCCGGCTCGCCCGTCGTCACCAGCGGGTGGCGCGAGGCGGACGCGCATCATGATCACCGCCGCGACGCCTCGCGCCAGACTCCACCGCGCCCCGCGAAGCCAGGTCGCACACCACCTGCGGGAGCAGGCGATCCACGGGCTGCTCTTCGCGTGCAGCAGCGTCTCGATCCTGACCACGGCCGGCATCATAGGCGTGCTCGTCTTCGAGACGGTGGCCTTCCTGCGCACGGTCCCGCTGTGGGACTTCCTCACCGACACCCAGTGGACGCCGCTCTTCGCCGACAAGCACTTCGGCGTGGCGGTGCTCGCGAGCGCCACCATCCTCACGTCGGGCATCGCGCTTCTGGTCGCCCTACCCATCGGTCTGCTCACCGCGGTGTTCCTGAGCGAAATCGCACCCAATCGGGCCCGTCGTCTGCTGAAACCCGCCTTGGAGATCCTGGCCGGCATCCCGACGGTGGTCTACGGCTACTTCGCGCTGCTCTTCGTGACACCGCTCCTGCGGAGCGTTTTCCCCGAGATCGCGGGGCTGAACGGCCTGAGCGCCGGGCTCGTCATGGGCGTGATGATCATTCCGCTCGTCGCGTCCCTGTCCGAAGACGCGCTCTATGCCGTGCCGCAGAGTCTGCGGGACGGCGCCTATGCGCTGGGAGCCAGTCGCGCCCAGGTGACGACTCGCGTGGTCCTCCCGGCCGCGCTCTCCGGGATCGTGGCGTCCTTCATCCTGGCCGTGTCGCGGGCCATCGGAGAGACCATGGTGGTGGCGATCGCGGCGGGTCAGAGTCCCCGCCTGACGCTCAACCCGCTCGTGCCGATCGAAACCATGACCGCGTACATCGTGCAGGTGTCGCTCGGAGACACCCCGGCCGGCACCCTCGAGTATCAGACCATCTTCGCCGTCGGCATGAGCCTGTTCCTGATGACGCTCGTCCTCAACGTCGCCAGCCACCGGCTGGTCCAGCGATTCAGGCAGCAGTACGAATGACGGCGCCCCAGACCACGCAGCCACTCGCCGGTGACGCGCGCAGGCGCGCACGACAGCGCCGCCGCGACCGCGCGTTCTCCGTCCTCTGCTCCCTGGCCACGGCCTTCGGTCTCGTCGTCCTGGCGACGCTCGTGATCGACGTCGTGTACGATGGGGCCCACCGTCTCAGTTGGGAGTTCCTCACGTCGTTCCCGTCGCGCCGGCCCGAGCGCGCCGGCATCCTGTCGGCTCTGGTCGGGTCGATCTGGCTGATGATGACGACCGCCGTGATCGCCTTTCCGATCGGGGTGGGGACGGCCATCTACCTGGAGGAGTACGCGCGGCCCGGACGCCTGCAGCAACTCATCGAAGTGAACATCGCGAATCTGGCAGGCGTACCGTCGATCATCTACGGCCTCCTCGGGCTGCAGATCTTCGTGCGGGTCCTGTCGCCCCTCACTGGGGGGCGCACCGTGCTCGCGGGCTCCCTCACCATGGCCCTGTTGGTCATGCCGATCGTCATCATCGCGTCGCGCGAAGCGTTCAAGGCGGTGCCGGATACGCTGCGACAAGGCGGGCTCGCCCTGGGGGCCAGCCGCTGGCAGGTCGTCTCGCGCATCGTGCTGCCGGCCGCGCTCCCGGGCGTCCTCACCGGCACCATCCTCGCCCTGGCACGCGCCGTGGGCGAGACGGCTCCCCTGATCATGATCGGCGCCCTCACCTACATCGCCTTCCTGCCCGAGGTGTCCCTGGACGGTCTCCGCACGCCGTTCACGGTCCTGCCGATCCAGATCTTCAACTGGGTGTCGCGACCGCAGGCCGGCTTTCACGTGAACGCGGCCGCGGCGACCCTCGTGCTGCTGGGCTTTCTGTTGCTGATGAACACAGCCGCCATCATCCTGCGCAACCGGTACCAGGGGCATCGCGAATCGTGAGCGCACCGGCGCGCGCCACCGCGCGCGAGTTGCGGGCACCACGACGAGCCGATACTGACTCCTGACGGCGATGCACGATGGCACACAGGTCACCCCGAGCGCGTCGGTCAAGCTGCGGGTGCGCGACCTCACCGTCCGCTACGGCGACAAGGTCGCCGTGGACGGCGTGTCGATGGACGTCCCGGAGCGGCGCGTGACCGCCCTCATCGGACCGTCCGGTTGCGGCAAGTCGACCTTCCTGCGTTGCCTGAACCGAATGAACGACCACATTCGCGGCGCCAGCGTCACCGGACGGGTCGAGATCGACGGCCTCGACCTCTACGCGCCCGACACGGACCCGGTCGTGCTGCGCCGTCGCGTGGGCATGGTGTTCCAGAAGTCCAATCCGTTTCCCAAGACCATCTTCGAGAACGTCGCCTTCGGACCGCGGGTGCACGGCGTCACCGACAAGGTGGCACTGCGCGAGATCGTCGAGCGGAGCTTGCAGCGGGCGGCGCTCTGGAGCGAGGTCAGCGACCGGCTCGACACCTCGGCACTCTCGCTCTCCGGTGGGCAGCAGCAACGGCTCTGCATCGCCCGGGCGCTCGCCGTCGAGCCCGACGTCCTGCTGATGGACGAACCGGCGTCCGCCCTGGATCCAATCGCCACCACGAAGATCGAGGACCTGATCCACGAACTGAAGGACGAGTACACGGTCGTGATCGTCACGCACAACATGCAACAGGCCGCCCGCGTGTCGGACTTCACGGCGTATTTCTACCTGGGACGACTCGTCGAGTTCGACGCGACGGAACGCCTCTTCACCAAACCGACACACCGCGAGACGGAAGATTACATCACAGGACGATTCGGCTGATGCCCCAACACACGGATCGCACCTTCGAGACCACCCTCGAGCAGCTTCGCAGTGCCGTGCTGGAGATGGGCGGCCTGGTCGAAGATCAGATCGTCAAGGCCGTTCGATCCCTGATCGAGCGAAACGAGGAGCTGGCGCAGGAGACCATCGACCGCGACCACACCGTGAACCGATACGACGTCGAGATCGACGATCTCTCTCTCAAGCTGCTGGCCCTGCACCAACCCGCGGCCCGCGACCTGCGGCTGATCACCACGGCCCTCAAGATCACCACCGATCTCGAGCGCATCGGCGACCTCGCCGGCCACATCGCCGAACGCGCCCTCGAGCTGGCGCGCGAGCCGCCGGTCAAGCCCTACGTCGACCTGCCGCGCATGGCCGAGATATCCCGCGACATGGTGCATCGCAGCCTGGACGCGTTCGTCCGCGAAGACGCCGACCTGGCCCTGGGCGTTCTCCCGTCGGACGACGCCATCGACCACCTGCACGAGCAGCTCTTTCGCGAGCTGCTCTCCTTCATGATGGAGGACCCACACCTCATCAGTCGCGCGATGCGCCTGCTCTTCGTCTCCAAATCGCTGGAGCGCATCGGTGACCACGCCACGAACATCGCCGAGATGGTCATCTTCATGGTCAAGGGTGAATCGATCCGCCACCACGCCACGTTGCCGCGCAAGCCCTGACGCGCGGGCGCGACCCGCTCAGGCGTGTGCCATCTCGCGCGACGACTCGATGCTCGGCAGGTACACCGACACGGTCGTCCCCTGTCCGACCGTGCTCGTGATCGCGAGTTCGCCACGGTGCGCCTGCACGATGTGCTTGACGATGGCGAGTCCGAGCCCGGTGCCCCCGAGTTCGCGCGAGCGGGCCTTGTCGACGCGGAAGAAGCGCTCCGTCAGCCGGGGGAGGTCCTGCGCCGGAATGCCGAGGCCCGTGTCGGCCACAGCGACCTCCACGGTCGCGGACGATCTGGGCGAGCCGGCCGGGCCGACGCGCACCACGACCTCGCCTCCGGCGGGCGTGTACTTGACCGCGTTGTCGACGAGGTTGATCAGCACCTGCCGGAGCCGGTCTCCGTCGGCCAGCACCTGGGGTGTGCCGGGGGCGACCTGCGCCCCGAGCCGCACCTCGGCGCGGAGGGCCGCATCCGAGAGAATCTGGAGGACATCGTCGACGGCGGCGGCGATGTTGACCTCGCCGAGAGTCAGAGGCGTGCGTCCCAGCTCGAGGTCGGAAAGGACCAGCAGGTCGTCGATGAGGCGCCCGAGGCGCTCCGAGTGGCGGTCGATCACCTGCAGGAAGCGCCGCGCGACCTGGCGATCGTCGCCAGCGCTGCCGAGCAGCGTCTCGGCGTACCCCTTGATGGCGGTCAACGGGGTGCGCAGCTCGTGCGACACGTTTGCGACGAAGTCGCGTCGCACGACCTCCAGACGCCGCAGCTCGGTCACGTCGTGCAGCACGATCACGAAGCCGAAGGAGTGACCGTCCGGGCGCTGCAGCCGGGCCGCGTTGACGTGGAACGTGGGTCCCTCCGCGAGTGTCACGTCGCGCGTCGCCATCGACCCGCCCTCGGCCAGCTCGCGCATCAAGTCGGCCATCGTCGGGGTACGCACCAGATCGACGATGGGACGCCGAGTCGCCACCGTCTCGTCGATGTCGAGCAGCTCCCGCGCCCGCGCGTTCGTGAGCAGCACCCGGCCGTCGAGGTCGGTCACGACGACCCCCTCGACCATACCCCGGAGAATCGCCTCTAGACGCTCGCGCCCGACGCGCAGGTCCTCCATCTGCCCGTGTACACGACGGGCCGCTTCGCCGAGACCGCGCTCGACCTCGCCCAGCTCGTCCGGCCGCGCCGCCGCCACGAACGGCGGGGCCTCGGCGCGGCCGAGGGCTTCACCGAGATCGACCAGCCGCTGCAGCCGCCGCTGCAGGCCGCGGTAGACGAGCAACGCCGCCACGCCGCCGCCCACGCCGGCGCCGCACGCGCCGGGGACGACGTGGGCGAACCCCGACGCACCCGCCGGCGCGGCCCAGCCGCCGATCGCCGTGCCGACCACCAGCCCGGCCAGCGACGCGGCCACCGGCGCCAGCACCAGCACCGCGAGGCTAGCCGTCGAGGGCCTCGGGGTTGAACTTGTAGCCGACTCCCCGGACGGTGAGGATGAGTTCGGGTGTGGCATCGTTGCGCTCGATGTGTTTGCGGAGGCGCCGCACGTGGACGTCGACGGTGCGCGGCTCGACGTGGACGTCGCGGCCCCAGACCAGATCCAACAACTGGAGGCGATCGTACACCCGATTGGGGTTGCGGACGAAGAACTTGAGCAGCTCGAACTCACGCAGGGACAGCGCCAGGGGAAGATCGCCGAGGAAGGCTTCGTAGCCGTCGAAGTCGATCCGCAGTCGCCCGCGTTCGTACCCGTCGTGGCCGTCGCGCCCTCCGTTGCCGGCCAACGCTCGAGCACGGCGCAGAATCGCCTTCACGCGAGCCATCAGCTCCCGAGGACTGAAGGGCTTCGTCACGTAGTCGTCGGCGCCCATTTCGAGGCCGAGCACCCGGTCCACCTCGGCCGCCTTGGCGGTCAGCATGATCACGGGGACCCCCGCGGTCACCGGGTTGGCCCGCAGCCGCTTGCAGACGGCCAGCCCGTCGGTTCCGGGGAGCATGAGATCGAGGATCACCAGATCGGGCGCCTGGTCGCCCACCTGGGCGAGCGCCTCTTCCCCCGTCGCTGCTTCGCGAACGACGTACCCCTCCTGCTCGAGGTGGAACCGTATCAGCTCGCGGATGTCGCCTTCGTCCTCGACGACCAGCACTTGCGTCGTAACCGGCATGATCCGTTTCTCCGATGACCGTATCGTCCGGGTGTGACGAACCCGTTACGTGCAGGTGAACAGTGGCGATTGTAGGCCATTTGCCCGGCCCGGCCCAGCACGGCCCGAAAGAACGGCCGCAGCTTGACTGTCGTGTTCCCCTAGGGGATTCAGGGGACATGCGATCCCGCGGTGAGGACGGGGCGGAGGGGTCGGCATCGTGGATCGTGCTGCGCCACTCGGCGGCGGAAGGGCTGGGGCTGCTTGGCAACGTACTACGAGAGCTCGGCATCCATCACCGAAAGCTCGACCTGGCAGGCGGCCAACCGCCCCCGAAGGACATGCGGAGCGTCGGGGGCCTGATCGTCCTCGGCGGCTCGATGGCCGCGTACGAGACCGACGGTCACCCGTTTCTGAAGGACGAGCTGGCCCTGATCGAGCAGGCCATCACGGCGGGTCGCCCAGCCCTCGGCATCTGTCTCGGCGCCCAGCTCATCGCGCAGGTGTTGGGCTCGCGGGTCTATCCCGGCACCGAGCGTGAGGTCGGCTGGGGCACCGTGACGCTCACCGAGGACGCGCGCGACGATCCCTTGCTACTCGACCACGGCCCGACGCTCGACGTCTTCCATCTGCACGGCGACACGTACGACCTGCCGGCCGACGCCCATCACCTGGCGCGCTCGGATCGGTACGAGCAGCAGGCCTTCGAGTGGGGTGGGATCGTCTACGGACTGCAGTTCCACCTCGAGTTCACGGAGAGCATCTTCGAGCGCCTTGCGGCCGATCCGGACAGCGCCCGCTACATGCGCGACGCGGGCCTCGACCCGGCCGCGGTGGCCGCGGAATCGCCGGCGCGCGTCCAGGCGATCGCCGACCTCGCTCAGGACGTGTTCCGGGCCTACTTTCAGCACTGCGGCGTCTAGGCGCGCCCGCCGACTCCTCGTGCGCCGTTCACTCGGCGGACAGCAACGGCAGCACACGACCCGCCGAACCGGTCGGTAACGGAGCCCCGTCGAGTCGGCGGGGCGGACGCACCCCGAAGATGGCCGCGAGCGTCGGTGCCACGTCGACGACCGACACGACCGTGGCCTCGGAAAGACGCCGCAGACCCGGCAGCCCACCCACGACGACGAACGGCAGGTCCTGCTCGGCCACGCCGCCGTGGTTGCCGAGAAACGCACGGCTGGGGTCGGCCGCCGACTGCAGGAACACCCGCCCAGGTTCCGGGAGCAGCAGCAACGCGCCGCCCCGCGGGTGCGCGAGGTGCACGCTGGCCAGATCGCGCACGACCGCCGCGACCCCGGGGCGCTGGGCCTCCTCGGCGGCGACGGCGGCCACCGTGCCCGCCGTCGGACGCAGATGAACGAAGGCCGAGCCACCCTCGGCGAGGTACCGCCGGCCACGCGCGCCGGGGGGTGAACGCAAGACCACCCTGCTCGCCGCCGTCACCGCCGTGAAGCCGTGATCGGCCGTGATCAGCACCAGCGTCCGCCGCCACGACGCCCGGGCCGACATCGTCCGCAGCAGCGCGGCGAGCAGCTCGTCGACCCGGCGCACGGCCCTCTGGGCCTCCGGACTGGCCGGGCCGAACTGATGCGACATCCGGTCGACGTCGGCGATCGTGACCACGGCGAGAGCGACCGGCTCGGCGGCCAGGAGCACGGCGGCCGCGACCACCCGCGCGTCGTCCAGATTCTCCTCGCTCGGGCTCCAGGTGAGGGTGGGGGCAACCTGGCGACCAGGCGCGGTCGAGAACAGGTGCCGCAGCTTCGACTTCGAGAAGAAGCCGGCCGTGCGAAGATCCGGACGCTCGGCCGCCAGCGTCGTGAACAACGTCTCCATCTCGAGGAGCTGCGGCCCATCGAGGGGGCGCAGCGCTTCGAGACCGGCATCCCAGTACTTGTTGCCGACGATGCCGTGAGCGTCCGGATGGGCGCCCGTGAGCAGCGACGCGTGATTCGGATTGGTCCGCGTCGGGAGCACGGCACGGGCTCGCCCCCACGATCCGCCCGCCTCGGCGACGAAGGCGTGCAGTCTCGGCAGGTGGGCCGGCGACGCACGATCGGCGCCCAGACCGTCGACGACCACGAGCAGGACGTGCGCGGACTCGGCGGCGAGGCTGGGCGCGGCGGCGAGGAGCAGCGACAGGACGACGAACGGCAGCCGCACTCACCTCTTGTAGACCGGCTCGGGGGACCACGCTACAAGCGCGCGGTGTCGGACCGCTCGCTCGAGATCCTCCGTGGTGACGCCCCGCTCGTGCTGGTGGCGCCACACGGCGGACGCCGCGACCCGAACCGACGCCCCTGGACCATGGGGGGGCTCAAGACCAACGACCTGCACACGGCCACCCTCACCCGACGACTGGCGGCCCGCAGCGGCGGCAGCGCCCTCGTCAACACGCACCTCGACCGCAACGACGTCGATCTGAATCGCATCACGGCGGCCCACGACGGCGCCCCCGACTTCCTCGTCGCGCTCGCCGATCTCGTTCGGCATGCGGTGACGCGACACGGGCGAGCCACCGTGCTGACCATCCACGGATGGAACGCCATCGGGCCCGCGCTCGACCTGGGCTTGGGACGGCGCCCGGGACCGGAGCAGGGCGGGAAGCCACGTCGCACGGCCGCGTCCGACCGCTTCCTGCGCACTGCGGCGGCGATACTGATCCGCGAGGGGGAGGCGGCGGGCATCGTGGTCACCCCGGGCATTCGCTACGCCGCGCGCGCGCGCGAGAACCTGATTCAGCTCTTCAACGGCCGCTACGCCGACGACCCCCGCCCCCTGGTGCGTGAGCTGGCGGCGCTCGGCGCCTCCTGCGACGCCATGCAACTCGAGCTGGCCATTCCGCTGCGCTTTCCCGGCCCATGGCGGACACGGTTCGAGACGGCTTTCGCCGCCGCCGTACCCGCACTGCTCGACCCCGAGGCGGTCGCTCCCCTCGCCTGTCCGCTGAACTCGCCCGTGCCCGCGCTCACCGCGGGCCTGGCCAGGAGTCTCGAGTTCGTGGGCGAGGATCTGAGCGGCCTCGTCTCGATCGATCGGCAAGGCGCCCGGCTGCTGCTCTTCGAGCCGTCCGGCCGCCTCGTCATGTGCACGCGCGAGCGGCTGGCCGGCGACGAGGCCGAACGAGTCGGCGATCTGCGACTCGGGCCGCTGACCGGCGGCGCGCTGCGCGCCCGCTTCGAGGGGCCCATGTGCGCCTTTCCCGACACGGAGCCCTTTCTCGACTTGGAGGACGGCCTCGCCCGGGCCGACGTCGTACCGGTGCGCGCCGACCTCGCCTTCGAACGCGGTCACGGCGGCCCCCACCCGTGCCCGTTCGGCCGCGTGCGTGGGACCGTGACGGTGGACGGGCAGCCGACACGCATCGACGCGGCCGCCTACGTGTCGGCGAACACCTGGACCGGCGCCGGCGTTCGCCTGCGACTGGACCGCGATCTCGCCCTGCTGGCATCGGTCGGCGACGAACCCGGCGGCTTCCTGTGCCGTCGCGGCGAACACGTCCGAGTGGCGTCCTGCCGCGTCGAGCCGCGCCCGGACTCGACCGGTGCGGGGACGTTGGCGATCGACGCGAGTACCGTCGGCGGCGAGCGCCTCCGAGTGGAGACCGACACGATGCACGAGTTGCCCGTCGTGCGGGGGCACACCGAACCGGCCGTCCGGATCGTCTTCGCTGCGTGCCGGCTCGCCCAGGGGCGCCAACCCGCGGGCTGGTGCCGCCGCGAGGGCTGAGAGGTTGTGAATCAATCCCCGGACCGAGCCAGGCACCCGAGGCGCCCGGCCCGCAAGGCGCGACGACGAGTCATAGCCGGAGGCTATGGCGAG
>Ga0299906_10004063_pt1 | contig 12007 bp, 26 predicted proteins | sample RVTome_14_FD_200259 | JGI IMG/M metagenome (GOLD analysis project Ga0299906, IMG submission 200259) | Soil microbial communities from uranium-contaminated site in the Upper Colorado River Basin, Wyoming, United States - RVT145D125 (version 2) ...
GCTCGCCGAGCTCGACACCATCGATGCCACCTGGCTTCCGGAGCCGGCCAGAAGCGCCACGGAGCCGGCCACGCACGAATGGGGAATGTGCCCCTGCCCATCGTGCGCCGCCCACCGGGCCGGCTATGAATCGGAACGAGCCGACGATCCACGCTATGCCCCGGCGAAGCGTCCGGGCGAAGGCGTCACGTGGTATGAGGCTCCCCCGCTGACGGTCCGCACGTCCCGAGACTAAGCGCCCGACCCGGCGCCGTCCGCGTCCCCCACCGTGACGGCGCCGTCATCGGCCGCCCCTTCCGTGGCCGCCGGCTCGCCGGCCGCCAGGTGGGCATCTACCAGGCCCTCGACAACCGACAGCCGCTCTTCGAGTGACGCCAGGCGCAGGTTGACGGTGTCGCGTAGCCAGCCCGCGAATTCGAGCGCCGTTACCCGCCCGCCAATGCTGCTGACGTCGGCCGGGAGCGTCAGCAGCCCGGAGACGGCTCCGGCAATCTCCCCCACCTGCGCGATCACGGCGGCCACGTCAGCCGCCGATGCCTTCGCCTCGAATAGTTCGCCGACCCAACCGCGCGCGGCTGCGCTATCGGCCACGACGGCAGACGGTAACGGACCATCATGCTCCGGAGCCGGCTCGACTTGCTCGCCGCATTCGAGGCACCGGCCGCGATAGATCTTCTCTCCCGAGCACATCGGACTGCTGTGCCCCGTCATCGACTCACCCGGTAGCCTTTCCGCACCTTGTAAACCGAACCACCCCGACGCTTCGCGGCCCGCTTGGCGCCTTTCTTGGTCCGGTATGTTTTCCGTGCCATTGCGTCACCCCTATCGCGCTACGGGAACCGAGGCCATGACAGCCAGAACAGCCAGGAATCGAACGTGCTACCGGCGCCGGTGACTTGCGACGACCCGGAGATTTCCAGCCCCCGACCCTCCGGGAACGCGGGATCGGCGTAGGCGTTCGAGATGGTTCCGGGCGCGCTCGCCATGTCGAATTGTTGCTGGTTTGGCGTAGGCGAGCACAACTGAAACGTGCTCGTCATGCCCCCGCCCGCCGATCCAACCTGGCGCACGCTCCCGACTCCCGTCGCCGCTGCGCCCGCCGCGCCGGTCGACCGCCGATTGAACATGATGAGTGGCGCCCGGAGCTCGCCGGCCGCCCCTGGCACCACAAGCACCGGCGTTCCGGTCAACGCTTGCCGCTGCGCCACGCTCAGCGAAAACGTGGTGACGTTGAGCGTCATCCCCGCCGCTTCCCACCCAGGGAACATCGCTGCAAGCGCAGCCGCGATATCCGCCGGAGCCGCACTCAGTGCGGCCGGCGGAAACAGCCCGATCCCGACTGGATTGACGCCGCTCACCCTACAGCCCTCGACGCAGAATCGCGCTGTCGCTCACTGACTGACCCGCGCGCGCGCCGCGCCAGGCCATCCACGCGAGAAACGCCGCCGCGCCCCACCAGAACCATCGGCCGCCCATCGGCCTACGGCGCGAACACGCCGAGATTGAAGCTCTCGACGTTCCAGTTGGTTGCACTGATCGCGACGACCGCGAAGGAGCAGCCCGCGACGGCTACCGCCGTGAATGTGGCGTTGGCGCCCGTCGTCCCATCATTGACGATGGCCGCCGGCCACGTCACCACATGCGCGAACGCCGAATTCGTGGTGAACGCGATGCGCCGCCCGACGTTCGCCGCGCCAGGAGCCGCCATTGTGAGCGCAGCCGCCGCGCCCGCCTTGTCGCAGACGACGACGCGATCTTGGTCAATGGGAATCGCTCCATCGGCCGAGATCGTGAGCAGTGGCCCGAACATCGCTTTGGCCACGTCTGCCCCGAGCTTGGCCGCGATTTGATTCAGGATATCGAAGGTCATCGGTTCCTCATTACTTGAACAGCGTAATTGACACGTTCACGTTCGCCGCTTCGGCGATCACTCGAAAATCCGCGATGTTGCGCGCGCCCACTAACGTGAGACTTTGGCCGGCCGCGAGCGGCATACCCGCCGCTGCTGTGGCCGCTGCCAGGGGATCCCCGCCATCAATGCGCCACCTGGCCGGCCCCGACCCGGCATCGGTCGCGATCAGGGCGGTTGTGTAGTCGAGCTCGGTCAACACCAGCGGTTCGAGCGTTTGCAGCGCGAGCACGGCCGCATTCGTCACGACGGCCGACACGAACGACTGCGCCCGCTCGGCATTCTTCGTGCGGATGTTCCGGACGTTCGCGTCGAGCTCGACAAGCGCTTTGAGATAGGCCAGTGCGTCACTGGCCGCTTCAAGCGCCCACTTCAGCGCATCGGCTGCGGACTGTGGGATCGGCGACTTGCGCGTAATGATGATGGGCATGGCCTACGCGCGAAGACTCGGCACCACCGTGCCCCATTCCACTCGCTTGACGTCGATGATCCCGCCGGAGCCGGCCGCAACAGCGATCGCCGGATCCACGGCCGACAGCCCGAAATACCAGCGGTTGGCCGCCAGGGGAGCCGCCAGTTGCATCGTGGCCGGGAGCCAGGGCGAACTACTCTCCACGGCGCTCTGAGGCGTCGGCATGCCTGGCGCGGCCGGCCCCGGGCGCGCGGCCTTGCCGCCCGGGCTGGATGGCATCGCCACCTGCGAACCCCGCGCCGCCGGCTGATTCGACCACGGCTCCCGGCTCGCACCCATGAACCCCCTCCATGCCGGCGGTGATGTCGCCTGCGTCACCATCGGCGTTACCTGGCCCCGACCGTCCGACGACGCCGGAGACGGCGGCCCGCCGGCTCGACTGCGCCACCAGGCGGCCCACTCCTCCGCGGTCGGCCAGCGATTCAGCGCCTCCCCCTGCGTCGGGATCTGGCGCGGAGGCCCGTTCGGCGCCTGGCGCCTGGCCCGTGCGAGGCCCACAGCGCCCGCAACGGCCACGATCGGAAGGAGCCAGACCATCGACCCTCACCCTCTCCAGAACGCGAGCACAGCGCCCGCTCCGGCGCCCACAGCCGCGCCGTAGGGCCCGGCCACAGATCCCGTGGCCGCGCCGCTCGCGACGGACCCGACAAATTCTTGACGCCCCACAGCCTCGCGCGCCGCTGCAATCTCGGCCCAGGTTGGCTGCGGAGGCAAGCTCATGATGAGCGCCCGATCCTGCGCAGCCATCGCGGCCGGGGACACCTGGCGTGACAAGAGCCACCAGCCCAGGCCGGCCACGATGACGATGGCGCTGATTGTTTCGAGCTTCACTTTGGATCAAACTCCACGTGCAAATGCGTCGGCTCGATCACCACGTCGTATTGACGCCCAAGCAACGCGCGGATCTCAGTGACCATGCCTGGCAGTTGACCCGCCGGCACGTCCCGTGTGCGGTAGTCTTCAGCCAGGCCGACGTAGTGCAAACTGTTCGCCCGGTGCGAGCCGTCGAGGCCGCTCGTCACTGTCACGGTCAACCCGCGCGAGGCCCACACCGCCGCGACGACGGCTCGCGCGCGCAGGATCCGAGGATCCGTGCTCGGTTGCGCGCCTGGCTTGGCCGCCCACGCCGGCCGCGCTCGCAGCACCAGGATGGCGAGCACCGCGCCCGCGACGACAATCCATCTCACCGCTCACCCGACAGGAACCACGCGAGGCCGATCAGTGCGACGACAATCCACGCCGGGTTCCTCGCGTCCGCGCGCGCGCGGAAGACCGCTGACGATGTAATGTCGATGACTTGACCCACGCCTGGCCCCTCACAGCCGCGTCACGCGCCCGGCCAGCGCCGGGCCCGTTGGCGACAGGGCGATGAACCCCACCAGCGCGACGATCCCGACGACGACAACAATGATGGCCGTCTGCGCCTGGCCCGGCAGATCGGTAACGCCTTTGGGCACCTGCGCGATCCCTTCGGCCGCCGTGCCGACCGCGCCCAAGATCCGGTCAACCGCACCCTCAACCGTGGACCGCTCGATCGCCGCTTGCGCCGGCTCGCCGATCGATGGCACCGATATGGTCGGCGTGTAGCTACCGGCCGCCTCCGCCGCCGATCGCACGTCCCCGACCAGCGACGACGCTGCCGCGACAAACGCGAGGTTTGTCACCGTGACGTCGGCGGTATAGTCGCGCGACGTCACGCCAAAGCCAGCCTCGATCGCGAGCGCCTTCACGGTCAACGGGAACATCGACAGTTGCCGCAGAAACCGCTCCCGGAATATGGCGGTCGGCAGATATGACGGGATCGCGGCGCGCACCGAGAACCGGATCACCGTGCCAGGCGCCAATCCCCCCTGCTGTGCCATTACCGGCTCCGGCCCAGACCGATCACGGCCAGGACGCCGAGGCCGAGGATGAGCACCACGCCGGCCGTCGGCAGCACCGCTTCGCGCGCCACCTGGCCGGCCATCGTCGGCACCACCTGCGGAGTCGCGATCTGTCGCTGCGTAGCCGTCGCGAACCACTGCAACGCACGGTCCGAGATCAGGACCGCGCGATCGAAATTTTGATTGCTCTCGCCGTTCATCGCCGCCCCTTCTTCCCGCCGCGCCCAAGCGTCAGCACGAGCACCAGGCCGCCCACCGATGCCAGGATCCACCACGTGAGCGCATCTCCGCCGAAGAGCCCGGCGAGTATGGGCCCACCGGGCCCGCCAGTGGCGCTCTGTTGCGCCCTGGCCGCCGGTAGCTGCGTCAGGTCGGGGAAGCGCCCTTGCTCGACGTAGTAGTCGCTCAGGGCGCCAGGATCGACCCCGTAGACGTCGGCCCGTTGCTGCGCCGCAAGTTGCTGCGCCGAGCTCGTCGCTGCCGCCAACGTCTCCGGACTCGGCTGCAACGCGGGATCGCGCGGGACGGCCACGGTTCCGGTGTAGAACCCGATCCCCGTCTCCGCGTCTGGTGTCGGCGTGCGCGAGGGAGGCAGGGGGGACGATTCGACTGTCGTCGAGCCGAAATCGATCCCCCACTTCAGCACAGGCTCTTCTGCCTGCGCTGTCGCCAACGTGCCCGACTCCCGGCGGAATGCAATCGCCATCTCACCCTCGAACGGACGATCAGAGCGGACGCAGCGCCGGGAACGGCCCGCCGAGGATCTGCTCCTGCACCATCGTGAGATTTTGCGTGGCGCCGGACGTCAGGATGTCCGAGATGACCTCGAAATTGGAACCGCCCGCGAGCCCGTCTCCGCGATACGCCAGCGAGACGTTCTGTCCGTCCACGAAGGTGAGGTTGAAATACCCGTCCGGTGACTGCACCGCGAACATGCGATCCACGTAGGCTTTGTTGATCGGGTTCGACTGGTTGAACTTCACCGGCTTGTTGTCCACAACGATCTGCGTCCGATCGATCTGCGTGTCCACGAGCGTGGCGAACGCGTTCACGCCGGCCGTGAGGCCCGCAGCCGCCGTGCCCGACTTCAGGACGACGCCCGTCGTGATGTTCTTCTGCAACTGCGAAATGCGTTGCCGGTTGGCCGCCGTGATGAACTGCGCAAAGAACTGCTCCGTGCGCAGCACCAGGCCCGTGTCGAGCGCATTCGCGAACGGACCGAGGATGCTGTAGTTCACGGCGACCGTGAGCGCCGGATCGCCCTCCGCCGAACCGAACGCGGAAATCGTCACGTCGCCAGGCGCGGCCGGCGTGCCGAGTGCCGACGCGTCACCGAAGCGCAACTGAAGACGGAGCGTATCGCCCCAATCGGCCGGCTGATACAAGAAGCTCGCAAGATCCCGCTTCGTGCTCTGGCCGATGCCATCCATGACGCCGGTGGGCACGTTCCAGGTGATGCGCATGTCATGCGTGCCCACCAGGCCCGTGAACGGGGACACGAACGGACGCGAGGCCGGAGCCGCGATCGCGCCGTTGATCACCGTCTCGTTCGCTGGCCCCTGAAACAGCGATGGCCACTGATACGCCGTGGCTCCGCTCATGTCGATCGGCGTTTGGGCGCCGTAGAGCCGATGCTGGCCGTTCAGCAAGATCGACTGAAGCAACGTCTGCGGAGCTTCCGGGAAGACCGCCGCCATGTTGTTGTTGGCGACCGTCACGCGCAACGCGAGCTCGATCACGATGCTTTCCGCCGGGCGATTCAGCGGCATCGGATTGGGCAACTGGATCTGTGCTGGCGCAGCGAGTGCGACCGTGCGAGCGTCCCAGAATTCGGGCGCCTGGAATCGGCCGATGGCCGCTGACTGCGCGATCAGGATCGCCCGCACCTGATCCTGCGTGATCTGTGGCCCGTTGGGCCCCGTGTTCATGCCGTCGCGTCCATTGGCCATCTGTCGATTCTCCGTGTCGTGTGTTGCCGCGCCCGCGCGAGCTCAGCGCCCGTTGCGTGTTACCGGCCGTTCATCGCGACGACACGATCCAGGCCGATCATCCGACCGAGGATCTGTCCCGTGATGATGCCGAGGCCCACTGCGAGAAACCGCCCAAGATTCATCGTCCCCACCTTTCGCGCGCCCATTCGCGCTGAACGCCGAACGCCGACGCTACGCCGCCTTGCTGAACCCGAGCCCGGCGACCGCGCGCATGACGAGCGGTTCGATCAGAACCGCGACCATCGCGCCGAGCAGCCCGAGCATGAACGTGTTCGCCGTGAAGCCGGGAATGCCTGCACTTCGTGCCATCTCGCTACCTCCTACCACGTGTCATCATCAGCCGCGTCGTCGTCATCGTCGGACGCTGCCGCCTCGAGCTCTGCGACACGCGCCCGCGCTTCCCCTAGCTGCCGTTCCAGCGATTCCACCCTCGCGCGCTCACCCTCGATCTTGTCTTCGAGCTTCACGAGTGACTTCGCGCGATCGCCCGTGCGCAACACGCCGCCATCAGCGGCAATGACGCAGCCGCAGAACGCGCACGTGACAGGCGGTGAGGATGGACGACGACGGGGAGAATCGTCTGGGGCAGGATCGGACGGAAGCAATTGCGGCTCTGCCATACCCGGGAAGTATGCTCAGAGCCGCCCCGCGTGTCAAATCGTGCAGAAATGGGCCGATTACGCGTCGTCGAACAGACTCCGCCGCTCCGGCGGCAACGGCGTGCCCGTATCCGCCAGGGACGTGGCCGGCGGTTGCGGATCGGAGAGATTCACATACCAGGCGGCCGGATCTTCATACAGCCGCGATGTCGTGTGAGCGTCGTCCCATGCAAGGAACTGCCGATCCTTTAATCGTGCGATCGCGCGCATGGCCGACTCGGAACACCGCTCTTCGAGCACCCGCAGATCGTGCTCTTGGCGACACGGGTAGATGAGCCAATGATCGGAAATCGCCCGGACGCTCGTCGAGATGTCGAGCGGCCGATGCGCCGTCATGATGATCTGGATCGTGTCTCGACGCGAGCACCGGCACAACCACATGAACGGCGCCACGCGATTCGACCGAGGCACGAAGCCCGCTTCGTCGACGACCACGGCCAACGGCCGGGTGACGTCCGCGCGCACCCAGGCCGCCGCCGCTGTCGCGAACGCCACGAAGCCCTCCTCGACGTCACCACGTGGCGTGAAACGCACTTCGGCCACGCGGCCCTCGAACAGATCATCCATGGCTTCGTCGAGCTCCGCCGGCGTCTCCGCCCGTGGCGCATCCGGGCGAATCATGCCACGCGGATCGAAGATGAGCCGTGCTGGCACCCGCAGCGCCATCGACATGGCGAGTGTCGTCTTGCCCTGCTCACGACGGCCGATTACGAGCCAGATCATCAACGCCCTCCGCAAATCGCCGATCGTATTCATCTCGCTGCTCTGGCGTCCACTTCTCGCGCTCAGCGAGCAGCCCCAGAAACGTGCGTAGCGCGGGGCGGCCGCCGACCACGAAGGCCACGGCGCAGAACACCGGGACCAGGAGCCGATCGCGCCACGTCACTGCACAGTCCCCGGCGGAACGGCCGGAGCCGCCCGCAGCGCCTCGATCTTGCTGGCATAGACCGCGAGCAACGCCAGCGCCAACGCGAGCTCTTCTTGATACGGGCCCACGGCGCCCGCATACTTCGCGAGCACCGACGTCGTCGGCTCCCGCAGCATCTCTTTTTCTGCCGGCGTGAGCCGGAGCAAGATCGCGCGGTCCGGCTCCATGCCGGCGAGCCGGCTCCCGGCGACGACCAGCACGCTCAGCGCCTCATGGATGACATCCGACACCCACGGCGCCACCGTGACGGGTTCCGCCGGCACGTCTGGCCGCGCCACGCGCACACTGCGCGCAATGCCGGCATCTCGACGCCGCTTGCGCGGTCGGCTCGACGCCGGCCGCCCGAAGACGTCCGCGCGCTCGTCGTCACTCTCGACGCGTTCGCCTTCATCGGCGCGCGCGTTGAGCTCGTCTCGCAGCGATTGCTCGTCAACATCAACCGCCGCGCCCTCCCCCGCCGTCGTCCAACTTCGTCGCGCCATCACGCCTCCCCCTGCTCCCCGAACATGGCCACACCGATCAACGCGTAGATCCTGCTCTTGTCCTCGAAAGAGAGCTCCGGGTGCGTCTCGATCATCAGCCCTTCCGGGCCCGAGATCCACACCGCGATCGCCAAGATGTGATTCTCTGCGCGATGAAACGTCAGCGCGTCATCGATCCACACCGTTCCGGCCGCGTCCACTTTTGGTGCTGGCATTCACTCCCACCCCTTCACACTCGCATGATATCGCCCGGAGACACCCACCCGGGCGCCAACGTCACCCGGGCACCATCACTCAACTTCGTGGCCGGCGGCCCGAAGCATTGCCACGGCGACGGACCGCGATACACGACCCACGGCGCGCACTGGCCCTCCGCGCTCGCCGTCAACGTGTCGTGTTTCCCGTCGCATGGGCAAATCGCATCAGGCGCGCGCACTGGCACCGGCGCCGGCAGAATCAACAGCGATGGATACCGGTGCCCTCGCTCCGCGCGCATCAGGTCAGCCCTCGCGCGGAACAGATCGCACCCCAACCATGCCTGCCAGATAAGCCGTTCCATCAACGGCATCGGCGTTTCGAGCGTCACGAACCCGTGCAAGTGGCCTGGCGTGTAGGAGTCAGCCAGGTAGACGCTCTGGACGTCGAGCAGCTGCGCCCGGATCGCATCTCGGAGACGCCGCCGGAAAAACATCTCCAGCCGCGAGCCGCCCGACTGCGCCAGCACCTTATGTGCGTCGTCGAGATCAACAAGGATCTCCGTGTCGCGCGCGAGATACCAGGCCGCCATCAGCAGCCCTCCCCCGCGAACAGTGGCAGTTGACCGTCGCCCTCGAACTCTGGCGGCTCAGCCCCGTGGAACCAGGACACGATCGATCGATGGCCGTTTGGGCACTGCTCCTCGAACTCGAACGCCGTTGCCGTGCGCGTCACCGTCCCCTGTGCGCCGCACACCTTGCACCGGAACGTGGCCGCCTGCACCCGCTTCAGCGCCATCAGTAATACCCGCCCTCTCCCACCTTCAAGGGAGGCACGTCGATCACTTCTCGGACGACCGTCACGCGCACCCCGCCAGGGAACAGCAGCCGCGCCTCGTGCCACACGTGCGCGCGCGCCATGTTCGCCGCAAGCCGTTCGATCAACGCGGTCCGCTCCCACGCCTCGAACGGATCACCGTCTGCGCTTGCGCTTGCGCGCCGCCGATCGCGTTCGCGGCGGTCGTATCGTTCGTGATCCTGCGCTGACAGCGTCCACTGCCCGCTTCGCCGCTCGCGCCCGCTTCGCTGCCGTGCCTCTTTTCCGTTTCGCCGGCCGCCGCCGCTTCGCCGCTGGTTTCCGCTTCGCCGTTCGTTGAACGGTCCCATGTCCAATCCTTTCCCTGAACCGCACCAGATCGCGCTCTACGCGTGCGAGCATCAAATCGCGGAATCTGCCACGCGCCGAATCGCGCCACACGGATTCGATGTCATCCGACCGCAGCCGCAAGTGCGGCGCATTCCGCCAGTGCCAGTCAATCGCGAACCCGGCCGGAAGCTCGTCGCCCGACGCGCCCGCGCGTAGCGCGGCGAACACATCGCCGACCGACGCGCCCGGCGGAGTCTCGACGATGCGATACCCCATCGTCAGCCGCTTGTTTCGAGGCACAGCCCGGCGTTTACTCATTCGTAGATACTCTCTTCGTCTCCAACTTCCTGCTCAAACTCTACGCCCCACAACTCGACGTCCTCGACGTCATCGAAATCGAGAGGCCCGAGGAAATCGCGGAACGTTGGCCGGTCCGGCTCCCCGCCGCCCTCCGCAGCCGGAGCTCTGGCCGGAGCCGGTGCCCGGGCCGGAGCTCTAGCCGCTCGTCGCTCCCGGGCCCGCTCCCGCGCCCGCTCCCGGCGAGTCTCCGCCAGAGCGGCCTGCTCGACGGCCTGGCGCCGTTCTGAGGCCGCCAGGCGACGGACGGCTGACGCAGAGCGCACCCCTTCCGTGCGGAGCCTGGCGACCTCCTGGCGAGCCAGGGCGGCCGGGAGGCCCGTCTGCCGCTGGACCTCCCGAACCTGCCGCTGATAGGTCGCCAGAGCCGCCGGTTGGCGCCTACGTGCCATCGTCCGCGCCCGCGTGCCGATAGGTGGGATAGTCCCGACGTCGAGCCTGGCGCTCGTCGATCGCGTATAGGGCAGAGACAATCGCGACAACCCCAATCACGATCGTGCGGCTCACGAGCGTGTCACGGTCGCTAGCGATCGCGGCGGCGATGCCGTCGCGAGGCCATCGACGATCGACAGCCTCACGCGCATGCACCCAGGCCGACACGCCCAGATCGGCGAGCACTGTAGGCGCCATCATCAGGCATACCCCTTCGATTGAATCGTCACGGAGCCCGATCCGTGTTCAGGCGTCCACCATCGGATCGTCATGTCAACCGCCACCATTGTTCCGGGATCGTCCGAGATCCGATCGGCCCATTCACGAACGAGCCGGGACGCATCTTCGGCAGTGCGATATCGTTGCGCAAGATTACGCGGGGGGCGATGTTGCTTTGGTGTCGTCATCGCTGCAACGCCCCAATCGAGTCGACGATCGCCTTGTCGCGCTGTGCCTGCCAACCGTCCGTCAGGACGATCGCCGCCGCGATCGTGAGCGCCCCGACTATGATGAGCCGATGCGTCGGCTCCTCGAACAGTGTCGGCCAGTGATCGTCAGCTTGCTCGGCTGCAATCTCCCACACCTCGATCGCGACAGCGATGACGTCTCCGACCGATGGCGCGCTCATCGACGCGCCGCCCATGCGCGCAACGCGAGGAAATCATCAGTAACGACGTCCGCCATTGCAACCATCAAATCGGGCTCGCGGATCGCTGGCACAAAGACGGCCGTCCGCTGACCAGCGCCTACGGCATACCCGAATTCCAGCCCCGCGCTGAGCCCGCACGGCATGACCAATACACACGCGTCGGCCGCGCGCAACGCTGCCATGTCGCGGCCGAACCCATCAGCGGCCACCGGGTGACGCAACGCCGCCAGGTATTCCGCGACAGTCCACGATTGCCACCGTTTATCGATGGCGCCCCACGCGAAACCATCGTTACCCGGCGCCGGATGCCGGAAGTCGTAGACAACATGGCCGTCTCGCCTCAGACACTCGACCACGGCCGGCTGATACTCATTCCGCCACGACGACGCAACATAAATTCTCATCGCCGACCGCCGCGCCGCGTCGGATACGCGTGCCCGTCGCCGTCGCCCTGGCGCGCGCGTGCGTCCTCATGCGGCTGGCGGCCCACGTCACGCTCGCTCCGCGCGCGACTCTTCACGTCGCGCTCTTCTTGCCACGTCGCGATGATCAGGTCTGACAGCCCCCGCCCGCGCTCGTCGTCCGCGATCCCACGCAGAAGCGCCCACGATCGACGCTCGCCGTTGACGACGTAGGCGCGCGCCGGAAACGTGACGTTGAACCCGTCGCGCGTGCGCCGCTCCCAGATCGCGAACCCGGTCAACCGCAGTCCGCGCAACTCGGCATCGACCGCGTCAACGAAGTGGAGCTCAACATCCGCCATCTTGCCAGCTGGCGCTTTCTCGCCGATGTCATGCACGATTTTGATTCTCATGATTCGATCGCTCCTGTGATTGTAAGGGGGGCTTACTTTTGCCGCACGTCGACGGGCGCCCCTTCCTTCGTTAGCGACGTCGAGAAGTCT
>Ga0299906_10004065_pt1 | contig 12003 bp, 11 predicted proteins | sample RVTome_14_FD_200259 | JGI IMG/M metagenome (GOLD analysis project Ga0299906, IMG submission 200259) | Soil microbial communities from uranium-contaminated site in the Upper Colorado River Basin, Wyoming, United States - RVT145D125 (version 2) ...
CGACATCGCGCACCGCCGCTTCGCCGCGCTCCCGAACATCGCGCACGATCCGCCCGGCATCCGCCAACGTCCTCTCATCGACGGCCATGCCCCGCCGGATGACGACCTCGTCCGGTGCGATTCTCCTCAGCAGACGATCGCTCATCGCCCCACCTCGACCTTCGCATCGCCTGCCCGGCGCGAGACCGCCCTCGACCGCCGCGCCAATTCCCGTTCCACATCCTCCAGTCGCACACCGGCCCGGGCCATGGCCGCGAGGGTGAAGTACAGGACATCGGCGGCTTCGTGGGTCACGTCGCGAATGGTCCGGGCCGCCGCAAGCTCGGCCGCTTCCTCGACGAGCTTCGATCGCAGCAGACCGTCATCCTCCAGCAGCCGTTTCGTGTACGACGCCGCCGGCGCCGATTCCGCTCGCGCCAGCAGCCGTCGCGCCAAACCGGCCATCTCGTCATCGCTCCTTCCCCAGCACGTCCTCGACCCCCGGTGGCAGAAACCGCTGCCCTCCTGCTTCACCACGAACCGCAGGGCATCGCGATCGCAATCCGGATCGATGCGCAGAAGCTCCTGCCGCGCGCCGGACGACTCTCCCTTTATCCACAGGCCGCGCGATCGTGACTGGTAGACGCCTCGCTTCATCCGCACCGCCTCCTCCAGACTCTCGCGGCTCGACCACGCGAGTCCCAGGGCCACGCCCCGTTCATCGGTCACCACCGTCGGCCACAGGCCATCGGGCCGATCGCTCCGCATCGGCGCGGCAATGGCCAGCGCCAGGGACATGCGCCCGCAGTACAGGGCCATGCCCACCTGAGCATCGCACCCCAGCACATCCAGTGCCGCCACATCGTCGGGGGTCGCGATGCCGCCGGCGATCGTCAGCTTCGCATCGCCGGCCGGCTCGAGCAGCGCCTCCACGACCTCCAGATCGATGCCGCTCAGGCGTCCCTCGCGCTCGACAAACGTCACCAGGAAGCCGCTGACATCGTCCCGCAATTCCTTCATCCGCTCCGCGATGCGCCGGCCCGTCCGCTTCCGCCATCCCTGCACCACGACCTCACCGTCAATGGCATCCAGGGCCGCCACGACCCGCTCGCGCGGCAGGGCCCCGAGCACCTCAGGGGTCGCCGCCGTGCCCAGGACCACCGTCGACGCCCCGGCATCCAGCCATTCGATCGCCGCCCGTACATCGCGGATCCCGCCGCCGATGCGGCAGGGAGCGATCTCGATCAGCTCGCGGATGACATCGCGATTGGAGCCGCGCCCCAGGGCCGCGTCCAGATCGACCACTGCGATTTCGCCGGCCAGTCGAAATGTCTCCGCCCACGTCCGGGGGTCGCCCGCCTCGATCTTCAGCTCGCGGCCGCCGACGAGCTGGACAGCGTTTCCGTTCATCAGGTCGATCGACGGAATGATCACAATCGCACCTCCACGCCGAGTTTGGCCAGTTGGTCCTTGATGTCGCCGACGGTCATTTCTCCATCATGGAAGATCGATGCCGCGAGCACGGCATCGGCGCCGGCCTCGATCGCCGCGGCCAGGTGCGCTGCGGTTGCCGCGCCCCCGGAGGCGATGATGGGCACGTTGACCGCGGCCGCCGCCGCCCGCACCAGGTCCAGGTCGTATCCCGAGCGTGTGCCATCGCGGTCCCAGCTCGTGAGCAGGATCTCCCCGGCGCCGCTCGCCGTCGCCTCGATCATCCATCGCAGCGCGTCGCGGCCCGTTCGATTCCGGCCCGAGTGCGTCACGACCTCCCACGCGCCGTCGTTACGAGCCGCATCCACGGCCAGAACCATGCACTGGCGCCCGAATCGCCCGGCGACCTCATCCACGAGCGTCGGCCGCGCGACCGCGGCGGTGTTCACGCTCACCTTGTCCGCGCCGGCGTCAAGCAGCGCCGCGACATCGCCGATCGACCGCACGCCGCCGCCCGCCGTCAGGGGTATCGACAGCTCAGCGCGGATGCACCGGATCGTCTCGCGATGCGGCGCCCCGTTGGAGGCATCGGTGCACACGTGCAGGACGGCCAGCTCATCGGCGCCCTGCGCTTCGTACGCGGCCGCCCGCTCGACGGGATCGCCCGCATCGCGCAGGTTCTGAAAGCGCACGCCCTTGACCACGCGGCCGTCGCACACATCGAGACACGGAACGATCCGCTTCATCAGCATGCGGCGCCTCCGTGGCCATCCATCCACCGCCGAAGCAGTTCCAGGCCCCACGCCCCGGACAGCTCGGGGTGAAACTGGCACGCCAGGAGGGAGCCGCCGGCCATTTCGAACGCCGCGACGAACGGCCCGCCATACTCCGACATCGCACTGACCGCGCCGGTCGGCGCTGCCGCCAGGCGATACGAATTCGCGAAGTACGCGCAACCGCCCGTCAGCAACGTACATTCGCCGGCGCTCACCCGGTTCCACCCGATCTGTGGCACGCGCACATCGCCCCGGTATCGCCGCACCGTCGATTCCACGATGCCGATTCCCTCGCACCGGGGGCTCTCCTCGCTCGCCGCGGCCAGCACCTGCATGCCCGCGCAGATGGCCAGCAGCGGTCGCCGCCGCGCAATGCGCTCCCGCAGGGCCTCGACCATGCCATCGGCCCGCAGACGCTGCATCGCCGCCCCGAACGACCCCACGCCCGGCAGCACGGCGAACGCTGCATTGAGCACATCGAGAGGATCGATCGCCGGCCGCGGCGCAGCGCCGGCGCGGCGCAAACCCGCCATGATCGAGGCCATGTTCGCCGTGCCTGTCTGAATGACCGCGGCATCCGGTCCGTTCAATGTGCCGCATCCGGGGGTCATGCGAGCGCGCCTTTCGTGCTCGGCACCACGGCGAGGTCATCGACCGCCAGCGCCTCGCGCAGCGCCAGCGCCAGCGACTTGAACGCCGCCTCGGCCTTGTGGTGATCGTTCTCGCCACGAAGGACATCCAGGTGCAGCGTCGCCCTCATGCCCGTCGCCAGGGATGAAAAGAAATGCCCGACGTTCTCGCACGACATGGCGCCGAGCCGGTCGCGCTTCAATGCCAGGTTCACCGCCGCAAACGGCCGGCCCGACAGATCGATCACCGCGCGGCAGAGGGCCTCATCCAGGGGCGCGAACGCAGACCCGAAGCGGCGAACGCCCCGGCGCCGCCCCAGCGCTTCGTCGATCGCCTGACCCAGCGCCAGCGCACAGTCCTCGACGGTGTGATGGTCATCGACGTGCAGATCGCCCTCACACCGCAGCGAAATGTCCATGCGACCGTGCAGGGCCAGGGCGGTGAGCATGTGGTCGAGGAATCCGATGCCGGTGCGCACATCGGCCGCGCCGCTGCCGTCGAGCAGCACGCGCGTCTCAATGTCGGTTTCTCGCGTTGTCCGCCTGATCGTCGCTTCGCGCTTCATGACCGCCTCCTGCTGCTCAGAGAATCTCCCCCAATGCCGCGCACAGGCGCGAGAACGCCCGGGCGCATCCCGGGCATGTGATCCGCAGGCACCGCTCAAGCCGCGGGATGCCGGGATAGGCCCGGACGGCGATGCCGCGCTCGGCGAGCCGGCGCTGCACGGCCGGCGCATCGTTGAATCGCCCGAGCACGAAGTTGGCCTGCGAAGGGGGCGCGGGCACGCCTCGTTCCCCCAGAAATTCCCGCAAGGCCCGGCGTTCAGACCTCACCTGTTCGATCATGTCCACGCTGACGCCGACATCGAGACATCGCGCTGCCGCCGCCAGCGACACGGCCGATGCCGGATACGGGCTGCCGACGGCCCGCAGCCATCCGATCGCCTCGGCCGGCCCGACGGCGTACCCCACGCGCATGCCCGCCAGTCCGAAGGCCTTGGAGAACGTCCGCACGATGACCGCGTTCGGCAGCGCCAATGCCGCGGCGGTCAGCGGCATGTCGGCGAACTCCTCGTACGCCAGATCCGCCATCACCAGCGCACCCACCCGCCCCGCCGCATCCGACAATCGCCACAGGTCTTCCGCCGATGCGGCCGCCCCGGTCGGATTGTTCGGCGACACGACGGCGACGATCCCCGTGGATTCATCGATGCGCCCGGCCACCTGCTCCACCGGGTACGCGCCATCCCGCCACGGCACCTCGCGAACTTCGGCGCCTGCGATGTTCGCCGATCGCTCGATCATCTCGAATGTCGGCGTCGGCAGGACGATGGTGCGCCCGGGCTCGAGCATCGCGCGGCAGCAGCGGTCGAGCGCATCATCGCCGCCGGCGGTGACGAGCACCTGTTCCGCGCCGACGGCCAGTTGCCGGGCGATCATCGCCTCCAATTCCGCCCTGGCCGGGTATCGCCGCACCGCATCGTCGGCCGCGGTCGCCGCGACCTCCGCCAGGACAATGCCGGGTTGCGGGCACTCGTTGGCATCCAGCCACAGGTCGATGGACCGTCCCGCGAAGGGGCGCGGCACGGCATAGGCGGCCATCGATTCGACCGCACGCGCGGGGCGTATCGCACACTGCTCTTGCCGAGTCATGTCGGTCACGACGGGCCTCCTTCACGGGACGATCTGGGTGACGGTCGAGACGATGATGTCCGTTCCGCCGCGCGCCTTGATCTCGGGGATCACGCCCGCAAGGGCCTCGCGCGGCACGGCGGCCTTCACGGCGTAGCCCGCCCCGGCGTGGAGCGCGGCCACCGTGGGCTCGCGCATGCACGGCAGGGCGGCGATGACCGCCTCCAGGCGCGCTGTGGCGACGTTGACCTCGACCATGACCCGCTGCCGCGCTTCCAGCACGGATCGCAGCAACAGCGCGAATCGCTCGGCGGCATCGCGCCGCGGGGGATCGTCCAGCACGCGCGGATTGGCGTAGAGGCGCGTGGAGGACGCCATCAGCTCGTCGACGATCTCCAGCCTGTTGGCGGCCAGCGTCGCGCCGGTCGCGGTGCAGTCCACGATCGCGTCGGCATCCTCGGGCGGAAACACTTCCGTGGCGCCGAAGGACCGCACAACGCGGGCGTCCATGCCGCGCGTCTCGATCCAGCGGCGGGTCACGTTCACGTACTCGCTGGCGACGATCAGGGGCCGGACGGGCAGCCCGCCGCCCTCGAGCAGGCCGGCGGGCGCGGCGGCGACGATCCGCACGGGGTCGAGCCCGGTGTCGAGGATCTCGATGACGTCGGCATCGAGTTCGGCCACCCAGTCCGCCCCGGCGAAGCCGAGGTCCCGTGACCCGGCGTGCAGCATTTCGACGATGTTCTGCGGCTTGAGCATCTTGGCGCTCACGCCGTCGAGACTGATCCGCGGCCGGTAGGTTCGGTCATCCTGGCGAAGCGGCATGCCGGCATCGGCCAGGAGCCGGATCACACCGTCCTTCATGCGGCCGGTGGGCAGGGCGAGCTTGAGGGTGGAGATGTCGGTACGCAGGGACACGGGGCGCTCCGAAGAGGCCGCCCCAGCCGGGTCGTCGTCCCGGGCGCCGCAAGGGGCCCGAAAAGACACGACGCCGACCAGGGTCGGCGTCGTTGAGACTTCAGGCAGGAACCATCCGCGGCAACGTCACCATACCCTGATCAGGGGATGACGATGGTGGTGCCGCGTCGTGGTGAATGTGGCAGGCGTCATGAACCCGTCATTTTCGCGCGGATTCTCCAGCGGTCAAGCGCCCTTTTCCGAATTCTGGTAATCGCATGGAGAGCGATCGATGGCCGGCCCCGCGCGGGCGGCGGCTGTCAGCACGAGCCGGTGCGATGAGCCCCGTCGTCCGCGAGGGCGATTGGGCGAGAATTCTCTTCCGCCTGACAATCGACGTAGTTAGTATGGGCCAATCGTCGTGGCGGACGAGGCACAAGACCGGTGGCGACGGATCTGATCCACGATTGATCCCCGTCAATCGCGCGATTGAAGTGTCATGACTACACGAAGAAAGGACATGCGGATGCTGTGTACACGAAACCGGATTGGAAGCGCTTCCGGGAGGAATCTCGACTCGTCGCCCGGCTCGGTGAAGCACGACTGGCCCGGCGGCATTCGAACGGTGTGGATGGCCTTCGCCGGGTTGATCGTATTGGCGAACGCGACCGTCGGGTCGGCGGCCACGATCAACGTGCCGGCGGATCACGGGACGATTCAGGCCGCGATCAACGTGAGCGTCAATGGCGATGAGATCGTCGTAGCGCCGGGGATCTACGTGGGCGCCATCGACTTTCTCGGCAAGTCCATCACCATCCGCAGCGCCAGCGGCGATCCGTCGGACACGACCATCAACGGCAACGGGGCGTTTCACGTCGTGTTCATCAATTCATCGGGCAATGCCCGACTGGAGGGCCTGACGATCACGGGTGGCGATGCCAGCGGCGCCGGCTCGAACTCGGAGGGCGGCGGTGTCTGGGCGTTTCAGAGCACGCTGACGGTGGAGAACTGCATTCTTGAGAATAACCTGGCCGCCAAGGGCGGCGGCGCGTTCGTCTTCAACGGCGCAAGCACGTTCCTTGGCTGTGAGTTCAGCAACAATAACGGCGGTGGCGCAAGCGCCGGCGGCGGCGGGATTTTTCGCGGGGGCTCGGGCGGGACGCTGACCGTGGATGGGTGCACATTCACGGGCAATACCGCCACGCAAGGCGGGGCGATCATGATCTTCTTCAACGGCCCAGGCGTCACGATTTCCGATTCGGTCTTCGACGGCAACAGCGCCGGATTCGGCGGCGCCTTGCAGAGCTTCAGCAACGGGATGACGATGGACAACTGCCTCTTCATGGGAAACACCGCCACGAACCAGGGCGGCGCGTGCGGTGTCACCAACAGCGTCGGGATCGACCCGCAGATCGTCAACTGCACGTTCACCCAGAACAGCTCGCCGACCGGCGCCCTCTTCATGCAGAACAGCGCCGCCACGCCGATCGTGACCAACTGCATTCTCTGGAACAACGGCGGCGCCACTGAGGCCCACCAGATCGGCCTCAACGGCGCCTCGCCGACCGTCACCTATTGCGACATCCAGGGACTGAGCGCCCTGAACGTCATGGGCAGCAACAACATCGGCGATGATCCTGTGAACGACGATCCCAAGCTCGCCGACCCGGGCATGGGCGACTTCAGTCTGGATGCCGGTTCGGCCGCGATCGACGCCGGCAACAGCGCCGCCGTGCCGATGGGCGTCACCACGGACCTGGCGGGCAATCCCCGCATCACCGGGGCCGCGGTGGACATGGGCGCCTTCGAGTCCGGACCGGCCATCGACTCGGATGGCGACGGGCTGCTCGATGCCACCGAGATCGACATCGCCAACGGTGGCGGATGCCCCGATCCATTCGATTCCGACTCCGACGACGACGGCCTCAGCGACGGCGACGAGGTTCTCGATCTCGGCACCAACCCGTGTTCGGCCGACTCGGACGGCGACGGCGTGACCGACGACATCGACGATGCGCCCCTGGATGACGGCGTCAGCGACGGCCTGCTCGTTGAGCTGACCGAGATGACGGCAGACGGCATCCTCGCCATGGACCTGAGCGGCTTCACCGGCCCGAACGCCAACGCCAACAGCGGGCGACAGAACTCGCTCTCGGCGCGCGTGCGCAACGCCGCCAACGCCCTCGAAGGCGGCGATGAGGAATCGGCGATCGAACTCCTGATCAGCGTCCTCGAACGGGTCGACGGCGAGTCACCGCCTGCGGACTGGATGGACGACTCCGTCGATTCGGACAATGACTTGATCAGCGATCGCCAGGAACTGGAGGACGCCCTCCTTGTTCTCATCAACCTGATTCTCATGTGACGCGGCGGCACGCCGCCACGCCGCCCGGCGCCCTCATGCACCCCCGACCGCCCCGCCGCAACGATGCGGCGGGGCGTTTCTTTTCGGCGGCTGGTCCGCGGCCTGTCGCTGCTTTCGCCGCCCGCGCCGACTATGCTTGTCACTGCCTGTGAAGCCCGGTCGAGTTCATGCCGATCCCCCGTCGCCCTCGCCCGGCGATGAACGAATCGACGCCGCATTCAGCGTCGGGTGGAGCCATCGCGTGCGCTTCACGCGCGAAGTGTTCAACCCCGGCAATGCCGCGCTCGTGGATGTCTTGGATCGGACGGCGCACGGCCCCTGCCGCGCCATCGTCGTGATAGATTCGGGCGTCGCGCACGCCTGGCCCGACCTTTCAGCGCGGATCGCCGAGTTCACGGCCGCGCACGGCGATCGTCTGCGGCTGGCCGCCGAACCCGTCATCGTGCCCGGCGGCGAAGTGGCCAAGAACGGCTGGGACGTCTTCGACCGCGTCGTGGAGGCGATCGACCTGGCCGGAATCTGCCGCCGCTCGTTTGTCATCGCCATCGGCGGCGGCGCGGTGCTCGATGCCGCCGGCTTCGCCGCCGCCACCGCTCATCGCGGCGTGCGCCTGATCCGCATTCCCACCACCACGCTGGCCCAGGCCGATTCGGGCATCGGCGTCAAGAACGCCGTCAACGCGCGCGGCAAGAAGAACTTCCTGGGCGTCTTCGCCCCGCCGTGGGCGGTCATCAACGATGAGGCGTTCCTCGCCACGCTCACGGGACGGCACTACCGCGGCGGCTTCGCCGAAGCGGTCAAGGTCGCGCTGGTGAAGGATCGCGCGTTCTTCGAGCTCATCGAGCGAAACGTGGATGCCATCCGCCGCCGCGATGAGACCGCGGCCATTCCCATCATCCGGCGCTCGGCCGAGATTCACCTGCATCACATCACCGACGGCGGCGATCCATTCGAGCTCACCGCGGCGCGACCGCTCGACTTCGGCCACTGGGCCGCCCATCGACTCGAGGCGATGAGCGACTACGCGCTCAGTCATGGCGATGCGGTGGCCATCGGCATGGCGCTGGATATCCAGTACTCGGTCTTGTCCGGTCGGCTCGAGACGGCTCAGGCCGATCGCACCCTGGCCTGCCTGGCCCGCCTCGGATTCAACCTCTGGGACGCGACGCTCGAGCGAAGCGACGACCTGCTGTGCGGCCTGGAGGAGTTCCGCGAGCACCTCGGTGGACAGCTCACGATCCCGTTGCTTGCCGCCATCGGCGAGCAGGTCGAGGTCCACGAGATCGACCACGACACGATGCGCCGCGCGATCGTCCGCCTCGCGGCGCTGCCCTCGACATCGAGCGCCGCCTGAAACCGTTACAATTCACCGTGCCCTGGACCCGACCGGAGACGAACCCATGGCCGCCGCCGATCCAACGTGTCCGATGACGCATGCGCAGCTCGTCGAGGCCTATTTCCTGGAGCATCGGGCGAAGCTGCTGGACATCGCCGCGTTTCTCGACCGCCTCGATCGCGCCCGGGGCGGCGGGGGTTCGGACTTCCGCATGGTCGCCTTTGCGCGCGCCATCGACGTGCTTCGCGATGACCGGCCTCATCGGGCACGTCGCATCCTCGAACTCCTGAGCGACCACAGCGCCGACCCGATCGACAAAGCGCCGATGAAGGGTGCGCTCGGCGCCGTGCCGCTCTCTGCCGACTGACCCCCGGAACGCCGCCAACTGCAACCATGCCCTACATCGACCCGCACATTCACATGGTGTCCCGCACCACGGACGACTACCAGCGCATGGCCCTGGCGGGCTGCGTGGCGATCACCGAGCCGGCGTTCTGGGCCGGATTCGACCGCTCCTCGCCGCAGGGATTCTTCGATTACTTCCGCCAACTGACCGAGTTCGAGCCGAAGCGCGCTGCCCAGTACGGCATCCGTCACTTCACCTGGCTGTGCATCAACCCCAAGGAGGCCGAAGACCCCGGCTTCGCCCGCGAGGTCATGGCCCTGATCCCCGAATTCCTCGACCGGCCCACCGTCCTGGGCATCGGCGAGATCGGCCTCAACAAGAACTCGAAGAACGAGCTGGCGATCTTCGACGAGCACATCGCCCTGGCCGCGGAGCACGATCAACTGATCCTCATCCACACGCCGCACCTGGAGGACAAGCGCAAAGGCACCATCCTCATCATGGATGCGATCGCCGACAACCCCGCCATCGACCCCGGCCGCGTGCTGATCGACCACGTCGAGGAGCACACCGTCGAGCTCGTGCTCGATCGCGGGTTCTGGGCGGGCATGACGCTCTACCCCGAGACCAAGTGCACGCCCCAGCGCGCCGCGGACATCATCGAGATGTGCGGCACGGAACGGCTGTGGATCAACTCCGCCGGCGACTGGGGCCACAGCGATCCGCTGGCCGTGCCGAAGTGTTGCGCGGAAATGAGACGGCGCGGGCACGTTCCGGGGGCGATCTCGAAGATCTCCTTCGACAATCCCCGGACGTTTCTGGGACAAAGCCCCAGGTTCACCCTCGATGGCTGACCCCAGGAAGCCGCCCACGCCCTCGGATGCATCGCCGTTCGCCGACCGCGTCGTGGGCTACTGCACAAACGTGCACCCCGGGGCGACCTTGGATCAGATGCGCCGCCACCTGGAGCGTCATGCCGTGGAAGTTCACCGGCGGCTCGGCCTGGCCGGACCGCTGCCGATCGGCCTGTGGCTCTCGGCGCAGGCCGTCTCGCAGTTCATCGCCGATGGCGAGTTCCAGCGGTTTCGACAGTGGCTGGACGAACGGGCGTTGTCCGTTTTCACGATCAACGGCTTTCCCTACCATGACTTCCACGAGAAGGTCGTCAAACATCGCGTGTACGAGCCCAACTGGGCGGACAGGGAGCGCGATCGCTTCACGCTGGACCTCATGGCCCTGCTCGCCTCTCTGACTTCCCGCAGCGCCGAGGGCAGCATCTCCACTCTTCCCCTGGGCTGGAAACCGGCCATGGATGATCGTTCCGTCATCACCGCCGCGCGGCGGATTCGCCGCGTCGCCGATGCGCTGGCCGAGACGACCTTGCGAACCGGACGGCGCATGCACCTGGACCTGGAGCCCGAGCCGGGCTGCCGCCTCGAGACCTGCGACGATGTCATTCGCTTCTTCGAGCAGCACCTGTTGCGCCCCCAATATGATGCGGCCCCGAACCTCGAGCACGTGCGAATCTGCCACGACATCTGCCACGCGGCGGTCATGTTCGAGGACCAGGCCGAAGTGTTCCGCCGCTACGACAGCGCCGGCATCAGGGTCGGCAAGGTGCAGGTTTCCAACGCCATCCGCGTGGACTTCGACGCCCTCAGCCCGCCGGAAAGGCCTGAAGCGCTGCGCGAGCTGAAGGCCTTCGAGGAGGACCGCTACCTCCACCAGACCTGCATCCGCGACAACGTCTCCGGCACGATCACATTTCACGAGGACCTGCCGCTCGCCACCCGCGCCGCCGAGGAGAAAGGCGAGCCGACCGGCGAATGGCGCATCCACTTCCACGTGCCCATCTCCCTCGAGTCCTTCGGCCGTCTCGGCACCACGCGCGACTTCATCGATGAGTGCCTGGGGATCATGGCGCCCCGGAACGATGTGAAGCACTTCGAGGTCGAGACGTATGCCTGGAACGTCCTGCCCCCGGAACTGCGTAAGGAAGACCTCGCCGAGGGCATCGCCGAGGAGCTGATCTGGCTCCGCGACCGCATGGCCCGAACCACCTGACCAAGGAGCCATGCTTCGCCGCTGTCCGGGGGTGGGCGAGGCATGTACCGTGGAAGACGACCAATTCCCATGCCCGCCATGCTCCCCACATTCCGCGCCTGGCTGGAACTCTCCCGCCTTTCCAACCTCCCCACCGTCATCACCAACGTGCTGGTGGGGCTCACCCTGGGCAGGCGCATCGTCATCGATTACGCTCCCGGCGAGGCGCCGTCATCGCCGGTGGTCACATTCGCGTTCGTGCTGCTTTCCATGATGCTCCTCTACATCGGGGGCATGGCGCTCAATGATGTCGTAGATGCCGCCGAGGACCGGGAGAATCGACCCGAGCGGGTGATCCCCTCCGGCCGCATCAGTCGCCGCGGCGCTCTGGCTTTCTCAGTCTCGTGCATGCTCATCGCCCTGGGCCTGATGGCAACCCGGGGAATGCCGGCGTTCATCTTCACCGCGGCGCTGGTGGTCGCCATTGTGCTGTACGACCTGACCCACAAGCGGCGTGCGGGTTCCGTCGTGCTGATGGGCCTCTGCCGCTCGCTCGTGTACATCACCGC
>Ga0299906_10004066_pt1 | contig 12003 bp, 10 predicted proteins | sample RVTome_14_FD_200259 | JGI IMG/M metagenome (GOLD analysis project Ga0299906, IMG submission 200259) | Soil microbial communities from uranium-contaminated site in the Upper Colorado River Basin, Wyoming, United States - RVT145D125 (version 2) ...
CGTCGCCGCCGGCGGTGCTGACGTCGGCCAGCACGGCCTGGCCGGTCAGGGTCACCGCCGGCTCGTCCACGCCCGCGCTCACCCGCAGCCGGCCCTCGAACGACACGCGCGCGTCCCAGTCGCTCGGCGCTCCGGCGAGGGCGCGCCAGGGCGCCAGCGCGACGCGATGCACGCGGGCCGCCGCGTCGAGCGCGCGCAGGTCGCGGGAGAGCCGGCCGTCGAGCGCGACCGCCGCGCCGCTGTCGAGCGCGGCGCGCGCGCTCACGATCCAGGCGCCGGCGCCGTGCCGCTCGGGGGCGCGAGCGGCCACCTCGATGTGACGCAGTCGCGTGCCGCCGTGGCCGGCGAGCGCCAGCGTGCCGCCCGCCACGGCGACCCGGCGCAGCAACAACTCGGACGGCATCCGCAGGCGGGCGTGGAGCGCGGCGAGCGTCGGCGCGGCGGTGGCGAGGGGCAGCGACAGCGAGGGGGCGGTCAGCTCGACGCGACTGAGCCGTCCGGCGCCCGAGGCCAGGTCGAAGCCGTCGGCGACCACCGACACGGCCTTCGCGCGCAGGCGCGGCCGCCCGGGCACGGGCAGCGCGAGCACGACGTCGGCAAGGCGGGCGTAGCCGGAGGCGAGCAGGCGGCCGCCCGCGAGGACGACGACGGCGTCGACCTCGCCGCGTCCCTCCTCGAGGCCGTCGAGCCCGCGCCCGGGGACGTCACGCGCCAGCGCCGGGACGTCGAGGCCGTGCGCCCGCACGTGCACCGCGTAGCCGGCGCCGCGGGGCTGACCGGTCACGTGCACGAGCGTGCCGTACATCGCCATCTCGACGGCGAAGGCGATGTCGGACTGATCGGTCGCCGCCGTGGTGAGCCGGCTGAGCCGAACGTGCAGGTCGTCCGCGCGCACCGGCGTGCCCCCCTCGCCGGCCTCCTCCACGACGACGCTGCCGCCCGTGACCGCGAGGTCTTCGATGCGCAGCGGCAGGTCGGTGAGGAGGGCGTCCGACGTCCGCAGCGTCAGCCGGGGCGCGGTGACGCGCACGCGGGCCAGCGAGAGCGATCTCGCGAGCAGCGCCAGCGGGCGAGCGGTCGCCTCGACGCCGTCGGCACTGAACCGCTCGCGACCGGCGGCATCCCGCGCGCGCACGCCCACCAGCGTCAGCCGCCCGCTGAGCGGGTTGTAGTGCAGGCGGGCGATCTCCACGCCGCCCGGCGCCAGCGCGGCCAGCCGGTGCTCGATCGCCAGGGTGGCGGCGCCGGCGCCGCCCAGCAGCGCGGCGGCCGCGGCCAGCGCGACGAGGAACCCCTTCACGCCGCCCGCCGGGCGTCGTCGGAGCGCCGGCGGTCGCCGGCCAGCGCGCGGTGCAGGTCGTGGTGGCTGACGATGCCGACCAGACGGTCGCGATCGACCACGGCGACGCGGCCGATCCCGTTGTTCGCGATCCGCAGGAACGCCTGCCAGGCCGATGCCTGCGGCGCGATGACGTCATCGGGGCCGAGCGGCACCATGGCGTCGGCCGCGGTGCCGCCGTCACCGTCGCCGGCCCGATCGGCCACGCGGCGCCAGGGCAGGAAGCCCACGAGGCGCTCGTCACGCGTGACCGGGAACCCGGCGACCCGCCGGGTCGTGAGCGGGCCGGCCAGCACCACCGCGAGCGGAGTGACCGCCTCGACGCTGATCGGCTGGCGCGTCATCACGTCGGCGGCGCGCAGCGGTTCCAGGCGGGCGCGCACGCGCGCCATCTCGTGGCTCGCCCGGGCGGACTGGTGCAGGAACAACCCGATCAGGATGAACCACAGGCCGCCCACGACCTCGCCGCCCACCGTGCGCACCACGCCGAGCGCCATCAGGACGCCGGCGAACGCGGAGCCGGCGCGGCCGGCCCACCGCGTGGCCCAGCCCAGGCGGCCGCTCCACCACCAGAGCATCGCCCGCAGCACCCGACCGCCGTCGAGGGGGAAGCCCGGCACGAGATTGAAAAGACCCACGATGAGGTTGACCACCGTCAGGTAGCCCGTGAGCGCGGCCACCCACGGCGGGCCGGGGTGGACGCGGCCGAGGCCGTAGAAGACGCCCGCGATCGCGAAGCTCGTGAGCGGCCCCACCATCGCGATGAGCAGTTCCGCCCGCGGGGTGGGCGGCTCCGACTCCAGCTCCGACACCCCGCCGAAGACGTGCAGGCGGATGCCGCTCACGCGGACGCCGTGCCCGAGCGCGACCAGCGCGTGGGCCAGCTCGTGCAGGAACACCGAGGCGAACAGGAGCAGGGCCGCCGCCACGCCGTGGACCCACGCCGCGCCCGGCGTCAGGTCGGGCAGGACGCGCGGGAAGTAGCCGGCCGCCAGGCTCCACGAGATCAGCGCGAACACCAAAAGCCAGCTGACGTCGATCCGTACCGGGATCCCGGCGACGCGAAGAACCTGGAGCATGGGAGTATCCTGAGCTCAGGGCGGGAGCAAATCGTACGCCACCGAGGACGTCCATGCGCGTCAGCCGTCTCGTCGCGGGTCTCGTCGCGCTCCTGTGCCTGGCCGCCGCCGGCTGCGCCCGGGTGCCTCCGCACGTGGTGCTGCCCGAGCTCATGCTGGGCGAACCGTCCTTCTTTCCGACGCTGGAGGCGTACACCGGCGCGCCGATCGTCGGCGGCAACGCCGTCGACATCCTCCTGAACGGCGAGCAGATCTTCCCGAGCGTGCTGGACGGCATCCGCTCCGCCCAGCGCACGATCACGTACGCGCAGTACTACTTCGAGGACGGGCCGGTCGCCCGCGACATCGTCGACGCGCTGGCCGAGCGCTGCCTGGTCGGCATCGGCGTCAGCATCCTCCTCGACTCGTTCGGCTCGTTGAACATGCCGCGCGAATACGTCGAGCGCATGCGGGGCGCCGGCTGCCACGTCGTGTGGTTCCGCCCGCTGAGCCAGTACGTCTTCCGCCGGTACTATCACCGCAACCACCGCCGGATCCTGGTGGTCGACGGCCGGCTCGGGTACACCGGCGGCGCCGGCGTGAGCCGCAAGTGGATGGGCAACGGGCGCATCGCGGACCACTGGCGTGACACCGACGTCCGGGTGGAGGGCCCGGTCGTCGAGTATCTGCAGGCGGCCTTCGCCGAGAACTGGCTGGAGGCGACCGGCATGGTGCTGGGCGGGGAGCCCTATTTCCCGCGTCCCACCGAGCCGCGCGGCCAGATCTACGCCCAGATCGCCCGCAGCTCGCCGGCTGGCGGCAGCACCGCCATGTACACCACGCTGCTGCTGGCCCTGTCCTCGGCCCGGCGGTCGGTCCTGGTGACCAACCCCTACTTCGTCCTGGACGACACCATGCGGGAGGCGGTGCTCCGCAGCGTGCGGCGGGGCGTCCGGATGGCGGTGCTGGTGCCGGCCGTCATCGATCACAACATCGTGCGCCAGGCCAGCCGCGCCCAGTTCGGCGACCTGCTGCGGGCGGGGGTGGAGATCTACGAGTACACGCCGGCCCTGCTGCACGCCAAGACGATGGTGATCGACGGCGTGTGGGCCACGATCGGCAGCACCAACCTCGACAACATCTCGTTCGCCGTCAACGACGAGCTGAACCTGATCGTCTACGACCGCGGGGTCGCCGGGCGGCTCGAGCGGATCTTCGAGGAGGACATCCGCGCCTCCCGCCGGGTGACGTACGACGCCTGGAAGAAACGCGGCCTCGGCGCGCGCCTGCTGGAGACGCTGGCCCTCCCGATCCGCGACTTGCTGTAGCGCGCAGAGGCCCGCGCGCCTCCCGCGCGCAGGGATGGCCCGGGAAGACTTGGGGGGCCCGGTCGGGGCCCCCCATCAGATCAGAGCCGGCTTCGACCCGGCATCACGAGGCGATAGAGAGCCAGCACGACGATCGCGCCGACGACGGCCATGATGAACCCGGCCGCCTCCCCCTCACGGTAGAGCCCCATCACCCGGCCCAGCCATCCCCCCAGCATGGCGCCGACGATGCCGAGCACGATGGTCACGATCATCCCGCCCGGGTCGGACCCCGGCATGATGAGCTTGGCGACGAGGCCCACCACCAAGCCGAACACGATCCACAGCAGAATGTCCATCGCGGCACTCCTTTCGGGTGAGCGGGAAGTCGCGCACCCACACGACGGACATCGGTTGCACACCGGATGCCACGAACGGGGATTGTAGGAGCTACTCGTCGGGCTGCTGCCAGGTGGCCATGATGCGCGTGGCGCCGAGGGCGGTCAGGCCGACCAGCGGGACGGTCAGCAGCCCCGGCACGAGCGCCTCCTCCCATGGCAGGGTGACGGCCGCCTTGAACACCTCCACGCCCAGCAGGTTGGAGACGACGAAGAACAGGACCCACAGCCATAACCGCATGCGCGGCTCCTCCTCCAATCGCGCGTATCGGCCCGAACGACCTTCCGCACTCTACGGCATCGGGCCGCGGCGGCCAAGCGTGATTCTGGCGCGTTCCGGATCACCGGGGGGAGTTGGCACAGGCTTCGCTTGAACCCCGGTCATGAGTCTTTGCGCCTCGTGTGGTCTACAACTTTCCGGAGACGCCGCGCTGTGCCCGCATCACCACTGCGTGTACGGCGATGACTGGGCGGTCGCGAACCGGATCATGTGCGACTTCTTCCACAGGAAGAAAGTTCCGCCGCGGCTGGCGCAGCACGATCGCGACGACGACTTCTGGGCCCACACCGCCGAAGCGGCGTAGGCCGGAGGTCAGGCCCGGCGCCGGACGGGGGCGGGCGCCTCGCGGACGGCGGCAGGGACGAGGCGCGCCACGGCGACGGCGGGGGGCGACGAGCGCCGCCCGGGGGGACCGCCCGGGTCGGAGCCTCCCGTGTCGCCCGTCGCGTAGAAGGACGATTCGCCGAGGCCGCGCAGGCAGTCGCGGGTGAACTCGATCAGGTGGTGGCTCACGATCGCCGCGTGGATCAGCGGCTCGATCTCGCCCGCCCGCAACGCCGGCCATGCCAGCCGCCAGAACGTGCGGCGGTAGTCGCCGCGCACGCCGATCCGCCAGATCAGCCGGGCCAGGATGGCGACGCCCATGCGGACGTTCGCCCACGACGCCCGCTGCGGATTCACCGGGTACGTCTTCCGCCGGGCGAACGTGTGGGCGATGTTGTGGGCGAACCGCGCGTACACCGCCTCCGGCGCGTAGGCGGCGCTGATGCAGCGGCGCCACATGTCGAGCACCGTCTCGTCGGGCAGCTTGAAGGCCACGTTCGACTCGCGCCCGCCGTCGTGGAGCAGCCGGCCCTCCGCCTCCAGCCGCCGCCACAGCGGCGTCCTGGGCAGCGCGTAGAGGACGTTGATCGTGAGCATCGGAATGTGCGAGGCGTGGACGAACTCGATGACCCGGTCGGCGGTGTCCGGGGTGTCGGTGTCCAGGCCCAGGATGATGCCGGAGACCACCTCGAGGCCGTAGCTGTTGATCCGCTGCACCGAGTCGAGGATGGGCATGCGGAGGTTCTGGTCCTTGGACATCGCGTGCAGGGCGTCCGGCTCCGGGGTCTCGATGCCGCAGAACACCGTGATGAAGCCGGCCTCCCGCATCAGCTCGAGCACGCGCTCGTTCTTGGCGATGTTGAGCGTGGCCTCGCAGGCGAACCGCAGCGGATAACGCCGACGCGTCTGCCACTCCACGAGGTGGGGCAGCAGCTCCAGCGCCGCCTTCTGGTTGCCGATGAAGTTGTCGTCGACGAAGTAGACGCTGGTGCAGCCCGCCGCCGCGATCAGGTCGAGCTCGCCGAGCACCTGCGCCGGCGTCTTCAGCCGCGGGTTGCGCCCGTACAGGGCCGGGATGTCGCAGAACTCGCACGAGTAGGGGCAGCCGCTCGAGAACTGGATGTTGGCGATGAAGTATTCACGCAACGGGACCAGCCCGTAGGCCGGCGCCGGAAACGCGGTCAGCGGCAGCCGCGCGGCCGTCTCGAAGCGCAGCTGGCGCGGCGGCCGCCCGGGGTGGTGGTCGAGGTGCTCGATGAGGTGGTCGGTGGCGTCGCCCAGCTCGCCCAGGTGCACGGCGTCGGCCTCGGCATAGTACTCGGGGCACCCGGACACCGACGGGCCGCCCACGACCACCGGGCGCCCGTGCGCGTGCGCGCGGGCGATGATGTCGTGGATCTGCGGCCGCTGCACGTGCATGCCCGACACGAAGACCGCGTCCGCCCACCGGAAGTCCTCGGCGGTCGCCGCGCGCGCGTTCTCGTCCACGAAGCGCACCGGCCACGCCTCCGGCAGGTAGGCGGCCAGCACCAGCAGGCCCTGGGGCGGCATGAACGCGCGCACCCGCCCGCCGAAGAATCCGTAGGCGTGCTCGAAGGTGCCGAACGAGCGCGCGTAGCGGGGATAGACACAGAGAATCCGCCGGGAGTGGGCGGGCGAGTAGGGCGTGCGCATGTCGCTCGAGGCCAAGCATACCCCGAACTCATCACCTCAGTCGCTGACCAAAGGCTGCACGTGGGCAAAGCTTTTCGCATCGGCTAGAATGCGCCGGTCAGGAGGAACGACACCCATGGAGCTGAGCGCGGTCAAGGCGGTCATCACCGGCGGCGCCTCCGGCCTGGGCCGGGCCACCGCGACCCGGCTGGCCGCAGCCGGCGCCCGCGTGGCGCTGCTCGATCGGCCGGCCTCGGCCGGCGCCGACGTGGCCAAGAGCCTGGGGCCGGCGGCGGTCTTCACGCCGGCCGACGTGACGAGCGCCGACGAGGTCGCGGCCGCCCTGGACCGGGCCGGTGCCGAGTGCGGCGGCCTGAACGTCCTCGTCAACTGCGCGGGTATCGGCACCGCGATGAAGACCTATGGCAAGGCCGGCCCGGCGCGCCTGGAGGACTTCACGCGCGTCATCCAGGTGAACCTGATCGGCACCTTCAACTGCATCCGCCTGGCCGCCGCCCACATGGCCCGCAACGCGCCCACCGCCGACGGGGAGCGGGGCGTCGTCATCAATACCGCCTCGGTGGCCGCCTTCGACGGCCAGATCGGCCAGGCCGCCTACTCGGCCTCCAAGGGTGGCATCGTGGGGCTGACGCTGCCGGTGGCGCGCGACCTCGCCGAGCAGGGCATCCGCGTGGTCACCATCGCCCCGGGGATCTTCGAGACGCCCCTGCTCGGCACGCTGCCCGAACCGGTCCGCGCCTCGCTCGCCAACCAGGTCCCCTTCCCCCGGCGCCTGGGCCAGCCCGACGAGTACGCGGCGCTCGCGGCCCACATCATCACCAACGTGATGCTCAACGGCGAGACGATCCGGCTGGACGGCGCGATCCGGATGCAGCCACGGTGAGTCCCGAAGGGGGGCTTCGCCCCCCTTTCGGCGGTCGTCGCGCGCCTGACGGCGCGCTCCTCCCTGCTTCCCCCCAGAACGGGATGGCGCGGGCGAAGCCCGCGCTCGAACGCGGACCAGCGGCCCGGGGACAGCCGCATTCCCAAAGTCCGGCGCTCCGGCGAGCGCCAGGCGACAGCACGGCGATGCGGGAGTCGCTGACGCCGGCGGAGTCGGGGCCAACCGGTGGTCGCCCGAGCGCGAGCCGCACGACTCGCAGGCGGCCGGTCGATCCTGCCGGCGTGACGCAGTCGAGGACGGTGTTCACGGGGCGGACGGGGGTCACGGGGAGTATCCGGGTCGTGGATTATCGGAACGAGCGGCGGTTGATCTGTAGCGGGGACATTCTGTCGATCTATCCGCTGGACGGGGACTGGTCGAGACTGGAGCAGGAGTACTGGTGGCACGCGCTGGTGATGGGCGGCCTGCCGCCACGGCCGCGGGCGCTGCTGGTGGGGCTCGGGGGGGGCACCCAGGTGCATTTGCTCGGGCGGCTGGCGCGGCCGCGGGCCGTGACGATGATCGAGCGCGATCCGGTGATCGTGCGGGTGGCGTGCGACTGGTTCGGGTTGCGCCGGCTCCGCGGGCTGGAGTTCCTGGTCGGCCAGGCCGAACGGATCGTTCCGTGGCTCGCGCAGGTCGGGCGCCGGTTCGACTTCGTGATGGAGGACGCGGCCTACGCCGCGCCGCCGGAGCGCGGCCTGCCCCTGGCCGAGGCGCTGGTGGAGCTGGTGGCTCCGGGCGGGCGGCTGGTGATCAACCGGCACCGGCGGGGCGACGGCTGCACGGTGGCCGAGCGGTTACGTCCCCGCTTCCGCGAGGTCCGGCTGCGTCGCGTGCGTCGGGAGGGCGAGAACGTGCTCGTGTGCTGCGTGGAGCCACACCCCACCACGGCCGGATGACCGCGCCCGACCGGCCGCCGGGTGGCCGGGCCATGGCCGCCATCCGTGGCGACGCCTACCGCCCCGGCAGCCGCTTGTAGCGCAGGCGGTGCGGCCGGTCAGCCTCGGCGCCGAGGCGGCGCCGGCGGTCGGCCTCGTAATCGGCGTGGTTGCCCTCGAACCACACCACCCGCCCCTCGTCCTCGAAGGCGAGCATGTGGGTGGCGATGCGATCGAGGAACCAGCGGTCGTGGCTGATGACGACCGCGCAGCCGGCGAACTCCAGCAGCGCGTCCTCGAGCGCGCGCAGCGTGTCGACGTCGAGGTCGTTGGTGGGCTCGTCGAGCAGCAGCACGTTGCCGCCGCTGCGGAGCATCCGGGCCAGGTGCAGCCGGTTGCGCTCACCGCCCGAGAGCGTGCCGACCTTCTTCTGCTGATCGGTGCCCTTGAAGTTGAAGGAGGCGACGTAGGCGCGCGAGGCCAGCTTGCGGCCGCCGACGTCGAGCTGCTCGGCGCCGCCGGAGATCTCCTGCCAGACGGTCTGGTCGGGGTCGAGCGCGTCACGGCTCTGGTCGACGTACGCCAGCTTCACCGTCTCCCCGACCCGGAGCGTGCCGCCGTCGGGCGTCTCCTGTCCGGCGATCATGCGGAAGAGCGTGGTCTTGCCGGCCCCGTTGGGGCCGATGACGCCCACGATGCCGCCCCGCGGCAGCTTGAACGACAGCCCGTCGATCAGCACGCGATCGCCGTAGCCCTTGGTCAGCGTGTCGGCCTCCACCACGAGATCGCCCAGCCGTGGCCCGGGCGGGATGGCGATCTCCAGCCGCTCGGCGCGCTCGGCGAACGGCGCGTCGACCAGCGCCTCGTAGGCCGACAGCCGCGCCTTGCTCTTGGCCTGCCGCGCGCGCGGCGCCATCCGCACCCACTCCAGCTCGCGCGCCAGGGTGCGCTGCCGGGCGGCGTCGGCCTTCTCCTCGCGGGCCAGCCGCTGCTGCTTCTGGTCCAGCCACGAGGAGTAATTGCCCTCCCACGGGATGCCGTGGCCGCGGTCCAGCTCGAGGATCCAGCCGGCGACGTTGTCGAGGAAGTAGCGGTCGTGGGTGACGGCCACGACGGTGCCGGGATACTCCTTGAGGTAGCGCTCGAGCCAGGCCACCGACTCGGCGTCCAGGTGGTTCGTGGGCTCGTCGAGCAGCAGCATGTCGGGCTTCTGCAGCAGGAGCCGGCACAGCGCCACCCGCCGGCGTTCTCCCCCGGAGATCTTCCCGACGTCGGCGTCGCCCGGCGGCACCCGCAGCGCATCCATGGCGACCTCGACCGTGCGGTCGAGGTCCCAGGCGTCGACGGCGTCGATGCGGTCCTGCAGGCGCGATTGCTCGTCGAGCAGCTTTTCCATCTCCTCGTCGGCCAGCGGCTCGCCCAGCCGGGCGCTGACCTCCTCGAAGCGCGTCAGCAAGGCGCGGGTGTCGGCGACGCCGTCCTCCACGTTGCCGCGCACGTCCTTGGCGGGATCGAGCGCCGGCTCCTGGGACAGGTGGCCGATCCGCAACCCCTCGGCCGGAAACGCCTCGCCGAGGAAGTCGTCGTCCTGCCCGGCCATGATGCGCAGCAGCGTGGACTTGCCGGACCCGTTGGCGCCGAGGACGCCGATCTTGGCGCCGTGGAAGAACGACAGCCAGATGCCGCGCAGGATCTCCCGCTTGGGCGGGACGACCTTGCGCAGGTCCTTCATCACGAACGCGTACTCACCGGCCATGGATCACTCCCGTCAATCGGCGGTGCTCCGGCATCATGCAGCGGTCCTGGACGACGCGGATTCCCGCCTGGGCCAGTCGCTCGGCCGCCGCGTCGTTGCGGATGCCGAGCTGGAACCACACCACGGCCGGCCGCCAGGGCAGCGCGAGGATCTCGGCGGCGTGGCCGGACAGGTACTCCGGGCGGCGGAAGACGTCGATCAGGTCCACGGGCTCCGGCAGATCGGCCAGCGTCGCCACCACCGGTTCGTCCAGCACGCGAGTGCCGGCGATGAGCGGGTTCACCGGCCGCACGCGATAGCCGTGGCGGGCCAGGTAGGCCGGCACGTAGTGGGCCGGCTCCCCGGGCTGGGCCTTGGCGCCCAGCACGGCCACCGTCCGCGACTCGCGCAGGATGCGCGCGAGGCCGGCGTCGTCGTCGACGAGGTTGGCGCTCCACGGCCCGGTCATGGCCATGCCTGGCACCCTCTCACGACCCCGCCAGCGCTTCAAGCAGCGCGGGGCCGAAGGTCTCCACGCGCCAGCGCCGCACGCCCTCCACGCGGGCCAGCTCGTCGAGCGTACGGGGGCCGGCCTCGGCGATCACGGCGATGAGCCGGTTGGGCAGCAGGACCCCCGGCTCCAGCCCGACCCGCTCGACGGCGCCGGTCCGCCAGCGGCGCAGCCTGTCGATCCGGCGGCTCATCGCGCCGGAGATCACCGGCCGTTTGTGGCGCACGAGCACCGGCAGCTCGCCGTCGCCCAGGGCGAGTGCCCGCTCCACGGCGTCCAGGAGCGCGGTGCCCCAGCGCCCGTGCACGCGCGGCGTGATGCCGGGGATCGCGTCGAGGGCGGCCGCGTCGAGCGGCAGCGCCTGGGCCACCCGCAGGAGCGTGTCCTCGTTGAGGATCTTGAACGGCGGCCGATCGGCCGCGCGCGCGAGCTGCTCGCGCAGCGCCCACAGCTCGCGCAGCGCCGCCATCCCGCGCGGCGGCAGGTCGCGGGCGCCCTTGACGCCGAGCCAGGCGTCGGGATCGACGGGCCGCTCGGGCGCCGCCTGCACGGCCAGCGCGCCGCACTCCTCCTCGACCCAGCCCAGGCGGCCGGCCCGGGCCAGCTCCTCCACCAGGCGCGTCTTCAGCGCGAAGAGGTGCTGCACGTCGGCCGCGGCGTAGGTGAGCTGGGCGGGACTGAGCGGTCGCTCGGACCAGTCGTCCTTCTGGCGCGAGGGCGGCAGGGTGACGCCGAGGTAGGTCTCGAGCAGGACGTCGAGGCCCAGGGCCTTTCCCCCCAGGAATCGCCCCGCGATCGCCGTGTCGAACACCGACGCGAAGGCCAGGCCGTAGCGTCGCTTGAGGTGCACCAGATCGTTGTCGCCCGCGTGCAGCACCAACGTGCGTCCCGGGTCGGCGAAGACCGGCGCCAGGGGCGCCAGGTCGCTCACGGCCAGCGGGTCCACCAGCCAGACGGCCCCGGCCGGCACCCCGATCTGGATGAGGGCCAGGCGCTCGGGATAGTGGTGCAGGCTGTCGCCCTCGGTGTCGAGCGCGATCTCGGGCGCCCCGGCCAGCTCACGCGCGGCCTGCTCGAGCTCGGCGGGCTCGCGGGCCCAGCGGATGGTCAGCAGGTCGGGAGCGGCCAGGAGCGGCTACGCCTTCCTGCGCTCGAGGATCGAGCGCTGCATGCGCTCGAAGCGGCGCCGCAGCGGCTCCAGTCCCTCGTCGTGCGTGATCACGTACAGCTCGCCGCGCCGGACCGCGTCGAGCACCATGCCCGCGACGGTTTCCGGCGCCAGGGAGCGGCCGATCAGCTCGACGGCCGGCGTCTCCGTCCTCGCCTCGTTGCGCAGCGCGGGCGGGCGGTTGCGCTCCGACTCGCGGATCCGCGTCTCCACGCCCATCGGGCACAGGACCGACACGCCGATGCCGTACGGCTTGAGGTCCTTGGCGAGCGTCTCCGAGAGCCCCACCACGGCGTACTTCGAGGTGTTGTAGACGCCCAGCCCCTGGCTGGCGATCAGGCCCGCCATGGAGGCGGTGTTCACGATGTGCCCGCGCCGGCCGCCGGCGATCATCCTCGGCACGAAT
>Ga0299906_10004069_pt1 | contig 11998 bp, 12 predicted proteins | sample RVTome_14_FD_200259 | JGI IMG/M metagenome (GOLD analysis project Ga0299906, IMG submission 200259) | Soil microbial communities from uranium-contaminated site in the Upper Colorado River Basin, Wyoming, United States - RVT145D125 (version 2) ...
CCGACTCCCACTTCCCTCGCCAACCGGATCGCCGATATGTACGTCGATCCGAACATCTGCGCGCCTACATCCACTACCGCGCCCTCCAGAACGTCGCTCCGCATCAGGCCGCCCGGCAGCTCTCGCCGCTCGTACAACACCACCCTCCGGCCCCGCGACGCCAGACGCCACGCAGCCGCCAGACCCGCCGCTCCTGACCCGATCACGCCCACGCCCCGGTCGCTCAACCGGCCGCCATCCCGGCAATCCGCCTACGACAAACGAAAAAAAGCGCCCGCAGCCTCTCGGCCGCGAACGCTCCAGTTCCTCTACTGCGGTTCCCTACGCCGTCCGTCTTCCGTACGGGATCGACGGTACCGGCCTCACCTTCCCACCCCATATGAACGCCGACACCGTCGGCCGCCGCTCCGGTTCGAACCCGCCCCGGATCACGATCCCCGGCGTCGACACTGGCGGCTTTCCACCCGCCGTCGCCTTCTGGTCTCTTTCCATGATCGTCCCTCCTGTCCACACCGCCCCGCCGCTTCAATGCGGCCCCACCAGCCCGCACGTCTCCACGCGCGGCCATTACCTCTCCTGGCACGGACCGGACCAATCCGTGACGATTCACGGATCGTACTATTTCACAATTACTTGGGATTCTCAGCCGGCAGCCCGTGTCTCGCCTGCTGTCCCCTTCCGGAGTCGGCACAACGTGTCGTTTTGACACGCTCGCGTCCATTGGCGGAAGTCCGGCATGTCGAGCCTGACGAAGAGGAGCTGGTCGACTGCGTCGCAGAGGAGAATCTCGGTGAGAGGATACTGGCCGTCAGGCGAGTCGAGGAGGCGATCGAGGGCCTCCTCGGCGAGCTCGAGGAGTTCGTCACGGGTAAGCCCCGCCTTGAACTCGTCGATCTGATCCTCGACCCAGGCCAGGTACTGTTGACGAGGGGCCAAATCGGGCGCCGTCATGGGTTGAAAAGACTATGGTCGTGAGGCGGTGCGCACAAGCGGTCAGCCGCACCGTGCGCGCTTGTCGTAAAGGATGAGCGACACAGTGGCGGAGTCGCCGGCCGCGAGTGGCGCCTGATCGAGACGCCGGCACGCGGCGGCGGCGCGTCCGTCGGCGTGGAGCGCGCGCGCGAGCCAGAGGAACGCCTGTGTCCGGACGTGTGAGTTCGGGTAGTCGGCCACGAGACGTTCGAGGTAAGCGACGGCGCGGGCCGCGGCGTCGGGTTCAGCTGGCGGGATCGCGGCGGCAACGAGGCCCTGTCCGAGGCGCAGCAGAGCTTCGGGCGCCTGAGGTGTGACGGGGTAGCCGATGGCGGTGGCGATGAACGCCTGTTCGGCTTCGGTCCACGAGCGTGCGAGTCGGCCGCGGAGCAAGCCAGCTTCGGCGCGGTCAATGCCGGGCACGTCGGTATGTGTGGCCGACCATTCGTCGAGGGCCGTACGTGCGGCGTCGAGCCGGTCCGCGCGGATCAGCGAATCGACGCGGGCGAGGCCGGCGTCGATGCGTGGTCGCCAATCGTCCGTCTGGACGGCGGCGAGGGCGGCGGCCGGCAAGGCGGCCGGCACGGCGAAGCCCGCGACGACTACGGCGATGGTCATGATGCGATGAGTTGGCCGGCACTGGCGGATCGGTCGGGTCGGAGTTGTCGCCATTGATGACCCTTCTCACGCGACCGCGCGCCGACGGCCGTCGAGCCGGAGCAGCAGTTCTTCGAGGACCTGCGTGTCGTTGAGCGACGTCGACTTGAGCAGGCGATCGGCGCGAAGCAGGTCCTCGAGTGCGTCATCGAGTTCCTCGCGGGTCCAGTTGCGGGCCTGTTTGCGGAACTTCGAGACCAGCCACTTCTGGTTGGGCGGCAGTTGTTCGGCCAGCAGGTCATGGCCGCCGGCGTGGCAGGCGCCAACCCGCAGGAGCCCGGTGGCCAGGCCGGTCACCAGACCGACCGCGGATTCCGTCTCGAGGACGACGTGCAGTGAGGCGCGCATTTCGCCGAACTTCCGGTCCCCGACCAGCTCGATCCATTCCCAGCGGTTCTGCCTGGGCACGTGGCCGACGAGCTTCGCGATCGCATCGACATCGACATCGCCATCGCCTGCGAAGTCGACGAGCTTGGTCAGCTCCTGTGCCAGCCGGCCCAGTTCGGGTCCTGCCGCCGCCGCCAGCGCGCGCGCCGCCTTCACGCCGAGCCTCGCGCCCAGCTCCTCCGCGCGAGCCATCAGCCAGTCCGGCAGCTCGCCTGCCGACAATTGCGCGAACCTCACGGCACGCGCCGTCTTCGCCAGCTTGTCCCAGGTCTTCGGCCCGCGCGGTTCCGTCTGCGCGGCGATCACCAGCGCGAGACCGGGCACCGGCGTCGCCAGATCGTCGAGCAGGCTGCGCGTCTTCGCGTTCGCCGCCAGGACCTGCGCATCACGGATCACGACGACTCGCCAATCCGACATCATGGGGGGCGTCTGGCAAATCGAGGCGAGCGCCTCGATGTCGAGCTGGGTGCCGCGCAACTGGTCGAGGTTGAAGTCGCGCGTCGCAGCGTCCAGATGCGCCTCGACCACCAACTGGACCGCTTCCTCGATCAGGTAGCTTTCTTCGCCGTGCAGGAAGAAAACGCCGCCCAGTTCCCCGCCGATAAGCGCTTTGCGCAGAGCCGCCGCACTCATCAGCGCCACGTCGAGCGCCCTACTCCCCTTCGATCAGCGACGTCAGGACCGTCCGCGACTGCCCGCCCCCGCGAATCGGCGGGTCCACACGCAACGGCGAGTACGGCCCCGGAAACGAGTTGCTCGCGTTCGGCTGCGTCATCGCGACCGGCTCCATGCCGCCGTACCACCACTCCCAACCGCCGACCGCGTCGTCACCCGGATCCGACGCCGGCGACCCGCTCAGACCGCCCGTCAGACCGCGGTTCGCCACCGGTGACAGGATCGGGCTCCACGCCAGGAACGCGACCATCCCCGCGATGGCCATGGCCAGTGCCGCGCCGGACCTGGCCGACCGTGTCCGATCCGCCATGGCTTCATCGATCTCGCGCAGCCGCCGGTTCAGACGCCAGTCGAAATCCGCGGATGGCTCGATCACGTCCAGCTCGCGAGCCAGCTCGATACCCCGCTGCATGACCCCCAGGTAGCGGGCACACGGGTCGCACCGCAGCCGGTGCGAATCGAACGCGGCCGACTCCGCGGGCGGAAGGTATCCGTCTACGTATTCACTCGTGAGTACAATGAATTCCGAACACTTCATTGTGACCTGTCTTTCGCTCGATCGTTGCTCGCGCGGCGGGCACCGCATTCTCGATTCGACGTCGGCTTTCGCCTGCAGGTTCAGCCGCCGCCTCGCGCCCGCCTCCCCCCGGGGAGCAGGAATCTTGTACGGACCCGCCGCCGCGGATGTTCCGGACTCAGCCCGATTCGACGGCGTCCACGCCGCTGGCGGTCAGCCGGACGAGGCCGGTGGCGTAGTCGTCGACCTTCATCAGTCCTTTTTCGGCATGGTACTCGATGATCCTGAGCGCTTCGGCCCGGTCCGCGCCCACACGCTCGCCGACCTCGAAGCCGCTGACGAAGGCCGTCACACTCGAGTCCACCATGTCGTACAGTTCGCGCAGGAACGCGACCCGGCGCCCCTGCCTCTCCCGCAGTCGATCGCCCATACCGCCCAGACTGCATTCAAGCCTGCCGCGGGGCAAGCCCCGCGTCGCGGGGCGTGAAACCCCGAGCGCCGGATTCGCTGCCATGATGCACGAAACCCCCGCGGCGATCCGATCGCCGCGGGGGCCACGCGCGTTTTCTTCCGCGTCAATCCAGCAGAGGCGAAATCAGGTTCGCGAAGTTGTTGCGCGCACGGTTCAGCCGGCTCTTGACGGTACCGAGGTTCACGCCGGTGATATCGGAGATTTCCTCGTACGTCTTGCCCTGAAGTTCGCGCAGTACGAAAACCGTTCGGTGGTGCTCCGGCAGTTTGTCGACCGCCTGCTCGACCATCTCCCGCAGGTGGCGCCGGCGATACAGATCATCCGGCCGGTACGTGTTGTCCTCCCACTCCAGCGGGCGGTGGTCGGAGTCCCAGTTCTTCTTGATCGTCTGGAACAGGACCAGCGGGTTCCGCGAGCGGTTGCGCAACTCGTTCTTGGCCAGGTTGCCCGCGATCGTGTACGCCCATGTCGAGAACTTCTTCGACTGGTCGAACCGATGCAGATGGCGGTATACGCGAATGAACGTTTCCTGGACCAGATCCTCCGCGCGGTCCCGGTCCCCGATCGTCCGGTAGATGAAGTTCAGGAGCCGGACGTGGTATCGGTTCGACAGCTCCGTGAACGCGCGCTTCTCGCCGGCAAGGAATGACGCAACGAGCCCACTGTCGTCGAGCGCGGCGAAATCGGGCGACGCCAGCCGCGGCGCTTCCTTACGCTCCACGCGTACGCTACCCATGTCGATCATGCTTCCCCCTTTTCCTGGAGGCTCGCGCCGTCGGCTTCAGCCGCGGGCGCCCCCTGTGACCCGCCAGGGTCTGTCCTCTGGAAGGGCAGGTTCCGTACCGGCCCCGATCCGTCCGTGGTCGACCCTGTGGACCATCATTCCTAAATCTTTGATTCGTACCTACTTGAATACGTTGCAACGGTGGATTGTTCCCGGCGTGCCAGGTCACCGGATTCGCGGATCCGGGAGCGGCAGTGACCCATGAATGGGTCAGTCCTGCATCGGGAGAGGACAACGGCAGCCGGGCTGGCAGCTCGCCACCCGGCCGAGGTGCATGGCGGGGCCCCGACTTCTCAATCCGCTCCGAGGAACCCGGCGGCATAGAGGATCGTGCAGATCGTTTTTGCGTCGGTGATCTCGCCGTCACGGATCATCTCGAGCGCATCAGACAGGTTGAGCGTGACGGTTTCGAGGAATTCGTCGCGGTCGAGGGACTGCTTGCCGGCCTCGAGGTTGCTTGCGATGAAGAGGTGGATCCGCTCGTCGGTGAAGCCCGGCGTCGTGTAGATGGTGGTGAGGTGTCTCAGCTCGCCGGCTGTGAGGCCGGTTTCTTCGCGGAGTTCCCGGCGCGCGACGTCCTCCCATGGCTCGCCGGCGACATCGGGTCGGCCGGCGGGCACTTCGAGCATCGGCCCGTCGGCGGCGTAGCGATACTGCCGGATCAGCAGGATCTGCGGATCATTGCCTGCCGGATCGCTCAGGTACGGCAGGACGGCGGATGCGCCGGAATGGCGGATCATCTCGAGTTCGCCGGTCGAGCCGTCGGGAAACCGGACGGTATCGACGGACAGATCGACAATGCGGCCCTTGTAGATGGGCCGGCTCGAGATCGTGTCGCGACCGCTGACGCGGCCGGCGTCAGGTTCGTCACTCATGGCGACACCATCATTCCGGGGACTCCGTTCGGTCGTACGGTATCTCGTGGACGCTGACTTCGCCGAGACCTGTCGCCGCGAGTTCATCGCGGATCGCGGATGCGTCGCCTGCAATGCACACGGTGAGTGAGTCCGGCTTCAGGTGCGTGCGGGCGGCGCGTGCGACTTCGGCGGTTGTGACTGCCTCGAAGCCATCCCGGTAGCGGCTGTAGTAGTCGTCGGGCAGGTCGTGGAGCGCGAGGTCGGCGAATCGCGCGGACACCTGCTCGGTGGTCTGGAACTCGAGGGGCACGATGCCGGCCAGGTAATCGCGGGCGTCATCGACTTCGATGTCGGTCGCGGCATCATCATGCATCAGCCGGATCTCCTTCACGATCTCCTGCACGGCGCGCGTCGTCACTTCCGTCGCGACCGCGGTCTGGATCACGAACGGGCCAGGTGCGCGGCGGAACGCGAAGCCACTGCGAACGCCATAGGTGAACCCGTGCTTTTCGCGGAGGGACAGATTGAGCCGGCTGGTGAACGCGCCGCCAAGAATCGAGTTCATGACGCGCAGCGCGAAGTAGTCGGGGTGTCGCCGGTCGACGCCCATGTGTGCCACGCGGATTTCGGACTGTACGGCTCCGGGCCGGTTCACGATGTGCAGTTCCGTCACCTCAGGCGACACTGCGGCGGGCGGATCGGCAGCGCGCTCGCCGGTCCCGGTCCAGTCACCGAACCAGCGATCGACTTCGGCCAGCACGACCTCGGGAGCCATGGCGCCCACGAGAACCAGCGCGCTGCGGCCGGGCGTGACCCACTCCCTGTGGAACGCTGCGGTGTGGTCCCGCGTCAGGTCGCGCACGCTCGCCGGCAGCCCCATGGGCGGGCGGCCGTAGGCGTGATCCGCGTCGTACAGGAACTGGAGGATCATGTCGTTCGCGAGCGCGCGCGGTTCCTTGCGTCGCTGGAGCATTTCGGCGAGCTGTTCGCCGCGCTGCCTGCCGACTTCGGCGAGCGGGAAGTCCGGCGCGCGCACCACTTCGGCAACCCGCTCGAGTGCAGCGCCGAGCCGGCTGACCGCAACCGTCGCACTCAGAGTCGACGCATCGTAGCCGGCCTCGCTGTCCAGTTCGACGCCGAGTTGTTCGAACTCCCACGCCAGCTCGTCGCCGGACCGCCCGGCCGCTCCGGTGTCGAGCGACTCGATCGCGAGCGTCGCCAGACCGGCATGCCCGGCCGGCTCGCGGATCGAACCCGCATCCAGCACCACCCGCATCGTGACCAGCGGCGTCGTCGCGTGCCTCGCCGCGATCACGGTCAACCCGTTGGACAGCTTCGTGCGAACCGGCTGCGGAACGTTGTACGGCCGCAGCGTTCCCGGTCCGGGCGGCATTTTCGGCAGCCCGCTCATTCGCCACCTCCCGGCACGTACCACAGCAGGCCCCGGTTGTCCTCGCCGAGCAGCTCAGCGGCGAGCGACCGGACGTCCGCGGTCGTCACTGCGCGCAGGCGGCCGACCTCCGAGTTGATCCGTGCGGGATCGTCGAACAATGTCGTGTACATCGACAGCTGGTCCGCACGCTCATCGACGCGCTGAAGTTCCGCGAGGTTGCGGCTCTCGATGAGGTTCTTCGCGCGAACGACATCCGCGTCATCGATGTCGCGCAGCTGCGCAATGCGGTCGAACAGCGCCGATTCCGCGTGTTCCTTCGATACGCCCGGCCGCACCGTCGCCCACAACACGAGCATGGACGCGCCGACCACGACCGGGTACGCGAACGCGGTCACGTCCTGCAACACGGGCGAGCCTCGCACCAGTGAGCGGTACAGCAGCGACGCCTTGCCCCACGTCAGGATGAAGGATGTCACCGCCGCCGCGTAGAAACGGTCATCGCCGTAGCGCGGCATCCGGTACGCCAGGTACAGCCGTGGCAGCGACACGTCCTGCTCGACCGTCTCGCGGATCTCGCGGCCCAGCGTCGGCGGCAGCTCCGTCCGGCCCGGTATCGGCGGCACCGGCGGACCGCCCGGTATGGCGCCGAAATACGCCTCGATCGTGGGCAGCGCAGCCGCCGGCTCGAAATCGCCACACACCGACAGTACCGCGTTGTTCGGCGCGTAGTATGTACGGAAGAAGGCGGAAACATCCTCCAGACTTGCCGCATCGATGTCCGCCATCGATCCGATCACCGAATGGTGGTACGGATGGTCGGGCGGATACATCATCGCCTGGATGCGCTCGTCCCAGTCACCGTACGGCTGGTTGTCGACTCGCCAGCGCCGTTCGTTCTTCACGACATCCCGCTGATTGTCCAGCTTCTCCTGCGTCATCGCCGGCAGCAACCCGCCCATGCGGTCCGCTTCCAGCCACAGCCCCAGATCGAGATAGTGCGCGGGCAGTGTCTCGAAATAGTTCGTCCGATCCAGCCACGTGCTGCCGTTCAGCGAACCGCCGGCCTTCTCGATCAACGCGAAATGACCATTGTCCGGCACGTTCTCGGAGCCCTGGAACATCATATGCTCGAACAGATGCGCGAATCCCGTCCGGCCCGGCCGCTCGTTCCGCGAGCCGACCGAGTACCACAGGTTCACCGCTACGACCGGCAACCCGCGGTCCGGCGACAGCACCACCCGCAGACCGTTGTCCAGACGATGTCGTTCAAATCGAATGTCGGTCACGTTCCCCCATCAGTCCGTTTCTTCGTGACGCTCCCCCCTCGGAGGTCGTCCAACGACCGTATCGACAACCGGGCCGATGCCGAGCGATTCCAGCGAATCGCGCGTCCGCCGGGCATCACCCACGACGACAGCGGACACCATCGCCGGATCCAGATAGCGCTCCGCCGCATCACGGACCGCATCCGCATCGACCTCGCCGATCCGATCCGCGTACCGATCCCACCAGTCGTCGCCCAGCCCGTGCAACTCACAATCCGCGATGCGACCGGCCACGCTGCCGTTCGCTTCGAAGCCTCTCAGCATGCCGATCGTCAGATATCGCTTCGCCCGCTCCAACTCTTCCACGGTCACACGTTCCACCCGCATGCGCTCGATCTCCTCGAGCGTTTCCGCCAGCGCTCGCGCCGTCACGTCCGCGGATACCGCCGCACCCGCCACGAACGGACCGGCATGCCGCCGGAACGAGAACGCCGAGAACGCGCCGTACGTGTAGCCGCCTCGCTCGCGCAGACGAGTGTTCAGCCGCGACGTGAAGGATCCGCCAAGAATCGTGTTGAGGACGACAAGCGGAAAGTAGTCGCTGGACGTTCGTGCGGCGCCGACCGTGCCAACTCTCACTTCGCTCTGCGGCGCACCCGGCCGGTCCACCAGACGCACGCTCGTCGGCTGCCGCGCTACCGCCGGCAGCACCTCGACCGCAGGCTCACCGGGCACCGCCCACTGGCCGAGCGTGCCATCCACGACGCGCACGACGGCGTCCTCGATCACGTCGCCGACAACCACGAACGTGGCGGCGGGACGATACCGGGCGCGATGACACCGCACAATAGCGTCACGGTCGATTCGTTCGACGGTGTCCCGCGCACCGTACCGCGGCGTCCCGTAGATATGGTCGGCGCCATGGATGGCTCTGGCAATGGCAGAACCGGCCAATGCGCCCGGGTCTTCGAGATCCTGCTCGATCGCCGCGAGGCGTTCGGCGAGGCCGCGCTCGAGTTCAGGCGAGGGGAACGTCGCGTCGGCCAGCAATTCGGCAACGATGGCCAGCGTCTGGGGCAGCCGGTCGGCCAGGACCTGGAACGAGATGGCGCAGAAGTCCCAGTGTGCATGACTACCGAGGCGAGCACCGAGCGCATCGATGGCGCGGGCGATGTCGGTCTGCGACCGGCCGGTCGTGCCCGCGTCGAGCAGTTCGGCCGTGATCGAGGCGAGGCCGGCCTGGCGGGGTGAATCGGCGGATGCGCCGGTCGGCATGATGAGCAGCGCATCGACGATCGGCAGGCGATTGCGCTGGACGGTCCTGACGAGCAGGCCGTTGTCGAGTCTGGTACGGCCGGCGACGGGTACCCGCAGACGGGGCGGCGGTCCGGGCTCGGGTATGGCGACGGGAGCGTTTTTCACGAGTCGCCGCTGGCGCGGGGCACGACGTGCAGTGAGACGGGGTGTGCGTCTGCAAGGAATCCGGCGGCAGCGACGCGGACGTGGTCGGGCCGCAGTCTCAGATACCGGTCGAGGTCAGCCTGGACGGAATCCGGCTGGCCCAGATGCATGGCGTACAGGTTGAGCCGGTCGGCCCGTCCGCCGAACCCGCCGACGGTCTGAAGCTCATCGACGAACGCGGTCATTATCCCATTGCGGACGCGCAGGTGTTCATCCGTGGTAATGCCATCCCTGGCGATTGCGTCGATGGTGTCACGAACGGTCTCTTCGATGCCGTCGAGGTCGGATTCCGGTCGCGCTGTGACGACGATTTCGAAGCTGGACCCGAGCTGGCTGCCATGCTGGTAGGCCGAGACGTCGACGGCCCTGCCGGTCCGGACGAGGCTGTCGTAGAGGCGGCTGGCCTTGCCGGCCGCGAGTACGGAACCGAGAGCATCCATGGCGGCATCGCCGTCCGCGAAGGCGGGCGGCGAGTGCCAGGCAATGTACAGGCGGGGCAATCTGACGGCGTCGGGCATGACGATGCGCACATCGTCAGCCAGCTCGACTTTGGACGCGGCCGCGCGGTCGGGCGCGTTGCCCCGGGGGATGCCGCCGAACCAGCGATCGGCCAGGCGAACGACAGTGTCGGTGTCGACGTCGCCGGCAACGGCAATGCTCGCGTTCGCGGGATTGTAGAAACGCCGACAGAACGCGACCGCGTCATCGAACGTAGCGGCCGCGATGTCGGTCATGAAGCCGATGACGGGCCAGTGGTACGGATGGCCCGGCGGGTAGAGAGCGGCGAGGATGCGTTGGTGCGCGAGGCCGTACGGCCGGTTCTCGTAGTTCTCGAGGCGCTCGTTCATGACGACGTCGCGCTGCGCATCGAACCGGTCGTGCGACAATGTATCCAGCAGGCCGCCCATGCGATCGGCTTCGAGGAACAGTGCCAGCTCGACCGCGTTCGCCGGCAGTGTCTCCCAGTAGTTCGTGCGATCCGGTGTGGTCGAACCGTTGTTGATCGCGCCTGCCTGCTCGAGTCGGCGGTCGAACTCGCCGGGCGGCACGTTGGCCGATCCCTCGAACATGAGGTGCTCGAACAGGTGGGCCAGGCCGGTCCGTCCCGGCTGCTCGTCACGAGACCCCACGCGGTACCAGATATTGACGGACACGATCGGCGCAGTTCTGTCCTCGTGGACGATCAGGCGGAGCCCGTTGTCGAGAGTGAACTCACGGCAGGGGATGGCGACGCGCATCAACGCCCGCGCAGGATGGCCTGGGCGGGAAGGAGCAGGGTCTCGCGGAGTACGTAGCGCCTGTGCGTCGAGCGATCCTCGTCGATCGGACCGGGCGCGGGCGCGCGGTACGGCCTGATGCCGGCTCGGCGAGCGAGCAGTTCGAGCCGCAGCATGTGGTACGAGTCGCTGACGATGAGCGCGGTGTGCAGGCCGTTCGCTTTCATCAGGATGGCGGCCGCGTCGACCGACGCTTCGGATGTCGCGCCCAGCCTGTCGACCAGGATCACCGAATCGGGGACACCGTTCTCGATGGCGTACCGCCGCGCAACCTCGCCTTCGCTCAGCGTGTCACCCGTGCCGACACCGCCCGTGACGATCACACGCGGCGCCCAGCCCTGCGCGTACAGCTCGATGGCATGGTCGAGCCGGGCCTTGAGCACGGGCGATGGCCGGCCGTTGTACTGGGCGGCGCCGAGCACGAGGATCACGTCCGCTTCGCGTAGCACGGGCCGCGCTCCGGCGATCAGAACGGCGGCCATCGTGGCCGTCCCGAACATCACGATCGCTGCGACCAGTCCGAGGAAAAGCAGGACGAATCGCTTCACAGCGGTTGCGTCAGTCGGTCGTGTAGCGCGGACGGCGCGAGGTGTTCGACGAGCAGTTTCCGGGCTGCGACCTCGCCGGCTGCGATCGCATCGCCGGCCATGCCGAGCAGTTCGACATCCGAGCCCTCGACGCCGTACGCGGCGCGCGCGATCGCTTCCTCCGCGGCATCGGCCCAGCCGACCGCGGCGGCGGCGAGTCCGGCCAGGATCTGCGCTTCGCCGTCATCGGACCGTTCGCGCGCGGCTTCGAGCAGCGTCTCGGCGGCCGCGGTCGCATCGCCTTCCTCGAGCCGCACCAGGCCGAGCAGGACGCGCGTCCACGAATCGGTCGGCGCGATCTCGAGCGCGTTCTCCATCGCTTCGGCCGCACCCGTCATGTCGCCCTTGAGAGCGAGCGCGACGCCGAGTTCGCCGTGCGCGATGGGATCGGCCGGGTCGAGTGACACGCCAGCGCGCAGGTGCTCGAGCGCTTCGGGGAACAGGCCGGCACGGGCAAGGTACGCGCCGTACTGGGTTCGAGTGCTCGCGGTGTCGGGCTCGGTGAGCGCTGCTGCGCGCAGCACGCGTTCCGCTTCCGGGTCGTCAAACGCCGCGAGTCCCGTTCCGGCGAGCGAAAGCAGGTGAGCGTCGGCCGGATCCTGCGCGATGCAGCGCCGGAACAGGTCGTAGGCCAAACCGTCGTTGCCCAGCTCCCGCTCCGCGACGCCCGCCCAGCACAGGAGGTACGCGTCAT
>Ga0299906_10004070_pt1 | contig 11996 bp, 11 predicted proteins | sample RVTome_14_FD_200259 | JGI IMG/M metagenome (GOLD analysis project Ga0299906, IMG submission 200259) | Soil microbial communities from uranium-contaminated site in the Upper Colorado River Basin, Wyoming, United States - RVT145D125 (version 2) ...
GCCCGTTCAACTTGAGGCTGGGTGCCAACCGAATTTGGACAACGTCTGGATGAGAGCTGGGCTGTACTGGGAAAGCGCGCTGAGGGCCGTCCTGGCGCCCGGGTAGCTAGCCGATTTGGCCGATGGCAGGGGCTGGTTCGCGCAGCATCGCATCGAGGCGGATGGCCGCGGGGCCCACGGCGGCCATCACCTCGGCCGTTGGAGTTGCGCCGATGTGTGGCGGCTCGATTGCTATGCCGAGCAGACGCAGATGCGGAGGCAACTCACCGGGAAGGACCGCTCGGGCAATGCGCAAGCTTTCGGCCACCCCCCAGCCATGGGCGCTGCGGGATCCCAAATCGAATGCGGCCAGGTCAACTTCGTCCAGGCACAGCAGCGTGCCGGCAGGCTGATCGACGGCGACCGCGTCCACCAGGATGGCGCGCTGAAAGCCGCGCAGCCGGTCAATCAGCGCCAACCCGGGCGAACCGATCTGCTCGACGAGCACCTCCGGATGATGGTGGCCGAAGTCGGCTCGCCATTGTTCCACGACCAGCAGCCCTACGGCGTCGTCCCCCCGCTGTTCCTGGCCGATCCCGACGATGATTGTCTGTCCCATGCGGTCTGCTTACCTGCGGTCAATCTCGAGCGTGAGAAAGTGAACCGAGCACGAAATGCACGGGTCATACGCGCGGATCAATTCTTCGCATAGCAGCGTGGCATCGGCCTGCGGCTTGCTCAAGATTTGAGGCTCCAGCTGCCACAAATCAGCTTCAATGCGGGCCAGGTTCTGTGCGGTCGGCGGCATGATGCGGGCGAATTCGATCCGCCCTTGTTCATCGAGCCGGTAGCGATGGTAGAGCGAACCGCGCGGCGCTTCGCTGACGGCGCCGCCTTCGCCCGCCTTCAATTCGAAATCAATAAAGCTTTCGCCTTCGGCGCGGAACACTTGAAGGATGCGCAGCGCCTCGTCGGTCACTTCAACCAGCTCGACTGCTCGGGCCAGTAGCGACTTGTAGGGGTTGCGCAGGGGCGGCGCCAGCTTGATATCGGCGGCGCTGCTGGCGGCCGCCTCGCCGAGCTGGTCGAAATTCAAGTTGAACCGGGCCAATGGTCCTACCAGATACGATTTACCCTGCGGCGTGTGGCTGTGCAGCGCCGTCGAGTGCTGCACGTGCTGCTCCAGGTAGACCCTATCGAAGTCGGCCTCTGGAGACAATTCGCCGGCTGAATTCAGGATGTCGCCCTCCAGGAAGGCATACTCGTCGGGGTGATGCTGGGCGACGAACTCGTAATCGACCTCCAGGTCGGGATAGGGCAGTCCGGCGGCCCATTTCACCGTCTGGCGCGAAAACGAGAGCGCCCAAGTCATTTCCGATTCAAGCTCGGCCAGCCTGGCCGGTGAGGGCCAGCAGTAGAAACCGCCGACCCGCGTGTTGACGGGGTGCACCGAGCGGCCGCCGATGGCCGCCAGCAGTTGGTTGCCGATCTTCTTGAGCCGCAGAGCGTTGTGCACGACCTCGGGAGCTTCGGTTGCCAGGCTCAAGGCGCTTTCGTGTCCCAGCAGGTCAGGCGCCTGCAGCATGTAGATGTGCAGCGCATGGCTTTCAATGTACTCGGCGCAGTAGAACAGCCGACGCAGCTGGCGAATGGCCGGCGTCACCGTCACCCCGAGCGCATGCTCGAGGGCGCGCACCGAACTCATCTGGTAGGCGACGGGACAAATGCCGCAGATGCGGGCGGTGATATCGGGCACTTCCTGCAGGTAGCGGCCACGCAAGAACCCCTCGAAGAAGCGAGGCGGTTCGTAGATGTTGAGTTTGACCTCGGTGATCCGACCGTTATCGACCCCGATATACAGGCCGCCTTCTCCCTCGACACGAGCCAGGGCGGATACCTGAATGCTCTCGGTCATGCGTCAGTCTCCTGGCCGGCAAGCAACTCGGCGGCGCGGGCGAAGGCCGGGGCGTAGCCGCTAATGTGGCGCAGGAGCAGTCCGGCTTCTCCGTCGAAGCGTTGAACTGCCTGCAGGATGGGCACCATCGATTCGATTTCGGCTTCGGGCAGCGGGCCAAAGCAGCCGTAGCAGCCCCGCCGGACGCCAGGACACAATGCACCGCAACCGGACTGGGTAATCGGCCCGAGGCAGGGCACACCGTCGGCCACGATGACGCAAGTCGTTCCATTGCGTTTGCATTCGGCGCACACACTAGTGGCCGGCAGCTGTGGCCGCCGGCGCTGTAACAGGGCTTGAATCACCTCAAGGACCTGGTGTTTGTTGACCGGGCAGCCCCACAGTTCGAGGTCAACCGGTACGTGGGCGCCAATCGGGGTCGAGGTCGGCAGAGCGTCCAGGTACTCCGGGTGAGGGTAGACGGATGCGGCCAGCGCTTTGGCGTCGCCAAAGTTGCGCAAGGCCTGGATGCCGCCGGCCGTGGCGCACGTGCCGAGTGCGATCAAGGTGGTGCATTGGCGGCGGATGGCGACGATCCGCTCGGCCTCTTCAGGCGTGGAAATGGATCCTTCCACCAACCCGATGTCATAGGGGCCAGGTTTGGTGGCGCTGCTGGCCTCCAGGAAGTAGGCGATGTCAACCGAGGCTGCCAGCGCCAGCAGGTCGTCCTCCAGGTTGAGAATCGAGAGCTGACAGCCGTCGCACGAGGAGAACTTGTAGACCGCAACCGTTGGCTTCCTAGGTTCGGGCATCAGAAGTCCTCCACCTGGAGATAGGGCTCGAGCGTTTGGTAGTCGAAGACCGGCCCCTGCTTGCAGATGAAGAGCGGTCCGAGCTGGCAGTGGCCGCAGAATCCCTGGCCGCACTTCATGTTGCGCTCGAGCGACAGGAAGATCCGTTCGGGCGCTATGCGCCGGGCCAGCGCTTCATAGACCACGAAGCGCATCATGATCTCGGGGCCGCAGGATAAGATCCAGGTCTTTTCTGGGTCGACGCGCAGCCGGTAGAACAGCATCGGCACCACGCCGACGTGGCCCTGCCAGGTCTCGTCGGCCCGGTCCACGCTGACGACCGTCTCGATGCCGGCCTGCTGCCAGGCGTCGAACTCACTGGTGTAAAGCAGGTCGCCCGGGGTGCGGGCGCCGTAGAGCAGGACAATACGGCCGTATTTATGGCGCTCGGCCAGCAGGCGGTAGACAACCGGACGCAGCGGGGCCAGCCCGATCCCGCCGGTTGCCAGGATTACGTCCTGCCCGGGCAGCTGGTCGATCGGCCAGGTTGAACCGAACGGGCCGCGGACACCGACTAGATCCCCTGGACGGAGGCGGTTGAAGGCGCGTGTGACGTTGCCAACAAAGCGAATGGTGTGACCAAGTCTGTCCGGCACGGCCGGATCGGAACTGATCGAGATGGCCGACTCGCCATAGCCGGGCAGGTACAGCATGTTGAACTGACCGGCTTGGAAGCGGTAGGTGGAGGCCAGCTCTTCGTCTTCAAAACGCAGCCAGAAAGTTGAGATGCCCTCGACTTCCGGCTGTATCGATTCGAGGCGAGCCCAGGCCGGGCCAAGCAGAACCTGCGGCAACTGGGCGAGGGCTGGCGGTCGGGCCGTCATTCGCCTGCCTCCTGGCGCAAAGCCGCCACTTCTTCGGTGATATCGATGCCGGCCGGGCACCAGGTGATGCAGCGGCCGCAGCCAACACAGCCGGACACGCCAAATTGCTCGACCCAACTGCCCAGCTTGTGCGTCAGCCACTGGCGGTAGCGGGCTCGCACCGTCGGCCGAACCAAACCGCCTCCGGCGTGATAGGAGTGATCCGGGTTGAAGCACGAATCCCACAATCGGACCCGCTCCGTCCTGCCGGTGGCCAGGTCGGAAGTGTCGACGACGTCCCAACAGAAGCAGGTGGGGCACACCAATGTGCAGCTAGTGCAGTTGAGGCAGCGGTCGCCGACTTGATCCCAACGAGGCGAGTCCAGGGCGCTCAAGAGCAAGGCGGGCAGGTCGGTTGTGTCGATCGTGCGGACCTGGCTGCGGATCGCCCGTTCGGTGGCGGTCGCGGCCGCCTGGTGGTGGAAGGCGGTTGCCGGCGTGGCCTGGAGATCGCCGATCATGCTGGCGCCGGCCTGCGACCCCACCCGCACCAGAAACTCGTCCCCCAGTTCGCTCAGGGCCAGGTCGAAGCCATCGCGTACCGCCGGGCCTGTCCCCATGGCATGGCAGAAACAAGTCGCGGCCGGGTCGTGGCAATCGACGGCCACCAGGAACAGGTTCTCGCGGCGCTGGCGGTAGCCTGGGTCGCTGAAATCCGGTCGAAGGAAGACCCGATCCTGCACTTCGATTGCCGCCAATTCGCACGCGCGGACCCCGATCAGCGCCCGCCTGGTTGGCTCCGTCTGGTCGAAAGTAAGCTGGAGGTCTCCATTGGACGGCGTTACCTCGAACAGCGACTGGCGCGCCGGGAACAACATCGGCTTCCACGAGTCGGCCCCCGGGGTGGCGTCGAACAAGCGCCGGCTGCCGGTCTGTGCTAGGCGGAAGGAGCCCGGCTTTTGCTCGGTGCTGTAACCCCTCGGCAGGTCGGCCGTGCTGGCAATCGGCCTGTAAACGATCGCCCCCCGGTCCACCCGCGGCCCGTAGGTCTCGTAACCGGCCTGCCGCAACTGACCGAGCAAGTCGTCGAGCGACGATTTCTGAATGACAAAGGCGTCGCCGGTGCGAACGGTCATGAGGTCGGTCCTTCGCTAGGATGGGCGAAGATGTCGAGCAGTTGGAGGCGGGTCACCATTAAGCGGGCGGCGATCACATTCGCCAGCCGCCGCATGACCACATAACCCAGTGTCGGATCGGCGTCGCAGGCCGCCCGCAATCGATCCGCCGGAAAGGCGATCAACTCGCTGGGTAGCACGGCGCTGGCGGAGGCGGTGCGCAGGCGCACGACCGGGGTCACGCTCGACCAGCCGAAGACTTCCAGCGGCTCGACGGTGGCCAGCCGCACGCGCCCCCGGCTGGGGACATGCAGTTCGATCGCCACCCTGCCGCGCGCCAGGATATACAGATTGTCCTGCTCGTCACTCTCGGAGAAAATGCGCTCTCCGGCTTCCACCTGGCGCAGCGAGGCGATCGACAGCAAGCGGTCGAAGTGGCTCTGTTCCAACTCCATAAACCACGGGATTTCCGCCAACCGGGCCCGCACGGCGGGATCCTCTTTGCTCATCGCAAGCCTCCTTGGTCGCCGACCAACCCCCCTTGGCGGCCGGCGGCAATCGTGCCAGCCTAGGCTAACCTTTATTGTGACAATCTTCACGGGAGCTTTGTCACCGGATGCAACGTAGAGAGTCCGCACCTCGCCGGGCGCTGGTTGACAGGCCCGCAGGCTGGTGCTAGACTGCCATAAGTTAGGAGAACCTAAGTTGGAAATGAAGATAACCAAGATCCTGTCGGCGGCTGTCGAAGACTACCTGCGGGCCATTCATGACCTAGCAGGCAAAAGCTCGCGGCGGGTCGGCACCAGCGCGCTGGCGGAGCGCCTGGGTGTGTCGAGTGCCTCCGTGACTGGCATGCTCAAGAAATTGGCCGAGGTCGAACCCCGGCTGGTGGACTATGAGCGCTACCGTGGAGTCGAGTTGACTCCGGCAGGCAAGAAGATCGCCCTTGAGGTCGTCCGCCACCACCGCTTGATCGAGGCCTACTTGATCGAAGCCTTGGGCTACAGCTGGGATGAGGTCCATGCCGAGGCCGACCAGCTTGAACACGTGATTTCCGAGTCGCTCGAGGCGCGGATTGCCGAGTTTCTGGGTCACCCGACGATTGACCCCCATGGTGACCCCATTCCGGATGTCGATGGCTCTTTAGATCGCGCCGAGGAAATGCCGCTGAGCGACTTGCCGGCCGGCAGGCGTGGGCAAATCACCCGGGTGGTCGATCAACCCGATCTGCTGCGCTACCTGGACACGTTGAAAATGACACTCGGTTCACAGGTCGAGGTCACCGAGCGAGCCCCGTTTGACGGACCGCTGCATGTGGTGGTTGATGACCGCATGCCGGCGCATGCCCTCAGTCAGGTGGTTACCGATCAGGTGTACGTTGCGCCGGTAGAGAAGTAGGAAATGAGGATATCAAACCATGCGTGATCGATTGAAGAGGATTCAACTGTCGCGGCGGGACTTCTTGAAAGCCGGCGCGATTGGTGGGGGCTTGGCCACGACAGCCGGCGCTGCCGCCCGCCGCCAGCTGCTGACGGGCGGCGGGCCCAGTCCGTTGCATCAGATGGGCGATGAGCACGGCCACAGCGGATTTGGCGCCGTCGGCCAGGTGGATCATGAGGCCAATGGCTTCGATCCGCACGAGATGCTTTACGACTGGGACTACGGCACGGTCAGCACGCTGCCTGACGGCCAGCGGATGCGTGAATACCAGATTGTGGCCGTCGACAAGGAAATCGAGATTGCCCCCGGTGTTTATTTCCCCGCCTGGGTCTACAACGGTCGGGTGCCCGGGCCATCGCTGCGTTGCATCGAGGGCGATCGCATTCGCATTGAGTTTATCAACGGCGGCTCCCATCCCCACACGATCCATTTTCACGGCATTCACAGCGCGACCATGGACGGGGTGCCAGGCGTCGGCGACGGGATGATTGCACCGGGTGACAGCACCATCTACGAGTTTGACGCCTATCCATTTGGCTGCCACCTGTATCACTGCCACTCCGTACCGCTCAAACGCCATATCCACAAGGGGTTGTATGGGGCTTTCATCATCGATCCAGACCCGGCCAAGTACCAGGGCCCGGAGCGGGATGCCGCCCGCAGCCGCAATCATCTCGACCCGGCCCACGGGCAGGTCAATGAAATGATGATGCTGATGAACGCCTTCGACACCAACTTCGATGGCGAGAACGAGGTTTATGCAGTCAACAGCATCGCTTTTGCCTACATGAACCGGCCAATTCAGATCAAGGCTAGCCAGCGGCAGCGCATTTACCTGATCAATCTGACCGAGTTCGACCCGATCAACTCGATCCATCTTCACGCCAACTTCTTTGACTACTACGACCACGGAACCACGCTGACCCCAACCCTGCTAACCGTCGACACGATCATGCAGTGCCAGGCGCAGCGGGGCATTGTTGAATTCTCGTTCGAAGGCTTTGAGCCTGGCCGCTACATGTTCCACGCGCACCAGAGTGAGTTTGCAGAGTTGGGCTGGATGGGTTTCTTTGAGGTGATCGATGAGTGACATGGAAACTTCTGCGCTCGAAGGCCGCCGGCGGCGTGTCCCCCTTTGGCTCTCGGTGTCGCTGCCGTTGGTGCTGCTCGCCCTGATGCTGGCCTTCTTCGCATTGGGCGATCCGCTGGCGTTGTTCCGTGGCGATTTGCCGCCGGTCGAAAACCTGACCATCGAGCGGGTGCGGGTCGTCGAACATGGCTTTGAAGTGACCGTCTTCAACGGCGGACCCGAGCCGGTCGAGGTGCCACAGGTCCTTGTTGATGATGCCTATTGGGAGTTCGAGGCCGAGCCGTCGACGACCATCGCCACGCTAAGCAGCGCGACCTTTCACATTTCCTACCCGTGGGTTGCGGGTGAGGCCCACGAAATCGTGCTCATCAGCAGCACCGGCGCCACCTTCGACACCGAGGTCGAGCTGGCTGTTGAGACCCCGACCCCCGGCCTACGCGAGTTCCTGGCCTATGGTCTGATCGGCATCTATGTCGGGGTGATCCCGGTGGTGCTGGGCATGTTGTGGTTCCCGGCCATGCGCCGGTCCGGCCGCCGCTGGCTCGGCGCCGTGCTGGCGCTGACCATGGGTCTGCTGGTGTTCTTGCTGATCGACACGCTGCTGGAAGCCTTCGAGGTCGCTGCCGTGCTGCCCGATGTCTTCCAAGGTGTGGCGATGGTGCTGTTCGCCGCGTTGCTGACCTGGCTGGCGCTGATGGCAATTGGCAGCCGTCGGCAGTCGCAAGGTGGGCTGTACCTGGCTACCCTGATTGCGGTTGGGATCGGCTTGCACAATCTGGGCGAGGGCCTGGCCATTGGCGCAGCTTTCGCCCTTGGCGAAGCTGCCCTTGGGTCCTTCCTGGTGATTGGCTTCACTTTGCACAACGTGACCGAAGGCATCGGCATCGCCGCCCCTTTGCTGCCGGATTTCCGCGAGGACGAAGACAGTCAGACGCCGGTCAAGCTGCGCCACTTCGCCGGCTTGGCCCTGTTGGCGGGCGCACCGGCCATTGCCGGTGCCTGGATTGGCGGCTTTGCCTACTCACCGGTGCTGGCTGCCTTGTTCCTGGGGATCGGTACTGGGGCCATCTGGCAGGTGATCGTCGAGGTCTGGCGCCTGCTGCAACGCTTTGCACAACGGGACCAGCAGCCGGCCGTTTCCTGGCTCAACGTGGGCGGCTTCTTGCTGGGGCTGGCCATTATGTACTTCACTGCCTTCTTGGTGGCTTCGTGATATGCGCATCCGGATTGACGTCTTTGTCCCGATCCTGGCGGCCGCCGGCTTGATGTTGGCAGGTTGTGGTGGTGGTCAGGGCGACCCGCTGGCCGGACGTGCCCTCTACCATCAGGAGACCATTGGCAACCGCCAGGCCCCCGGCTGTGTCACCTGCCACTTATTGGTGGATGGGGAGGTCAAAGTCGGCCCACCGCACTACGGCATTGCCGAGCGGGCTGAGGCGCGCGTCCGAGCCCAGGACTACCGGGGCCAGGCAAACTCGGCCGCCGAGTACCTCGAGGAGTCCATTCGCCAGCCCAACGCCTACGTGGTCGAAGGCTACCAGCCCGGGGTGATGTACGGCCAGTATGAAGAGGTGCTGACCGACAAGCAGATCGACGATTTGGTCGCTTTCCTCTTGACTCTGCACTAAGCCCGGCTACCCCGCCTGGCGTCGGCCTTGATAAGATTAGACGAGCGACGGCTTGCCGTCGCTCGTGGTCAACCCGGCTTTGCAGTATGGCCGGGATCTTAGGTGGACTGGGGTGGCGATGAAGGAACCAGCTGGCCGGCAGCGGGCTGTCGTACAAGCGATTGAACCGGCCGTCGATGGAGGCCGCTATCCGGTCAAGCGCATTCTCGGTGAAAGTCTGGCGGTCACGGCCGATATCTTTGCCGATGGCCATGATGCCTTGGCCGCCCGGCTGCGTTACCGCAAACAGGCGAGTGGCAGCTGGCACGAGCTGCCCATGGAACACGGCCCCGACGACCGCTGGCGGGCCAGCTTCACGCCCGATGACCTTGGAACATTCGAATACACGATCCATGCGTGGGTCGACCACTTTCACACCTGGCAGCGAGATCTGGCGAAGAAGCTCGACGCCGGCCAGCAAGTCTCGCTCGACCTGAAGGCCGGCGCCTCGTTGTTGGCCCAGGCGGCCAAGCGCGCCGGCCAAGCCGGTGACAAGTCGGCCGGCAAGGAGCTTCAGGCCGCCGCTGACAGCCTGGACTCCGGCAAGGGCAGCGCCCGCCAGGCCGAACTGGCCCTGAGCAGCAGCCTGCGCGAGCTGGCCGATCGGTTCCCCGACCGCAGCCTGGCGACCGAATACGACCGGATTCTGTCGGTCACCGTCGACCGGGAGCGGGCCGGCTTCAGCGCCTGGTACGAGTTGTTCCCGCGTTCGGTCACATCCGACCTGAGCGTCCACGGCACATTGCAGGATGTCATCGGGGAGCTGCCGTCAATCGCTGAGATGGGCTTTGACGTGCTATATCTGTCACCGATTCATCCTATCGGCACCAGTCACCGCAAGGGTCCCAACAATGAGCCGCAGGCTGGCCCCGGCGATCCAGGCAGTCCATGGGCGATCGGCGGTCCGGAGGGTGGCCACAAGGCGATCCATCCCGAGCTCGGGGATCTGACGGATTTCAAGGCTTTGGTTAAAGCCGCTGAGCAGCACAAAATGGAAGTGGCCCTTGATTTGGCCTACCAATGTTCGCCGGACCACCCGTACGTGGAACAACATCCCGAGTGGTTCCGCCGGCGTCCGGATGGCAGCATCCAGTATGCCGAGAACCCGCCCAAGAAGTACCAGGACATCTATCCGTTTGATTTCGAAACCGAGGACTGGCGTGCCCTGTGGGACGAGCTCAGATCCATCGTCGACTACTGGGTCGAGCAGGGAGTGCGAATCTTCCGCGTCGACAACCCGCACACCAAGCCTTTCGCCTTCTGGCACTGGCTGATCAGCGAAATCCACGCCAACCGGCCCGACATCATCTTTCTGTCGGAAGCATTCACCAGGCCAAAGGTGATGCATCAGCTGGCCAAGGTTGGTTTCACCCAGTCCTATACCTACTTCACCTGGCGCAACAGCAGCTGGGAACTTCGGAGCTACCTGGAGGAGCTGACCCGGCCTCCGCAGGCCGAGTACTTTCGCCCAAACCTATGGCCTAACACGCCCGACATCCTGACCGAATTCCTGCAGTCAGGCGGGCCGCCGGCCTTCCGTTTGCGCCTTGTGTTGGCGGCGACGCTGTCCGCCAATTACGGCTTGTATGGACCGGCCTTCGAGGTCGCGGAAGGGCGGCCGCTGCAAGCAGGCAGCGAGGAGTACCTGCACTCGGAGAAGTATCAGATCCGTCAGTGGGACACCGATTCGGCCAAGCCGATGCGCCAGCTTATCAGCCGGATCAACCGGGTGCGGCGCGACAATCCTGCGCTGCAGCGCAATACCAGCCTGCGCTTCCATGGGATCGACAATGACCAGATGCTGGTCTATAGCAAGCGCTCAACCGATCGCAAAAATGTCATCTTGGTCGTGGCCAATGTGGACCCGTATCACACGCAAGGGGGCTGGCTCGATCTCGATCTGGCTGAGCTGGGCCTTGGTCATGAAGAGAATTTTCAGGTCCATGACCTGCTGACCGACAGCCGTTTCAACTGGCGCGGCGGGCGCAACTTCGTCGAACTCAACCCGCTCCTATTGCCCGCCCACGTCTTCCGAGTGCGCCGCCACCTGCGCTCGGAACACGATTTTGAGTATTTCCTCTAGGAGCAGACCCCGCATGGTTGTGACGGCCGGGCTCGATCGGGACCCTCAGTGGTACAAGGACGCGATCATCTACGAACTGCATGTTCGGGCGTTTGCCGACAGTGATGGCGACGGGGTCGGCGACTTCCGCGGATTGCGCGCCAAGCTGGGCTACTTGCAGGACTTGGGTGTCACCGCCTTGTGGCTGCTACCTTTCTATCCCTCGCCGCTGCGTGACGACGGCTACGACATCGCCGACTACCGCCGCATACACCCGGCATACGGCACGCTGCGCGAGTTCCGCGCCTTCCTGTCTGAGGCTCACGACCGCGGTATGCGCGTCATCACTGAGCTTGTAATCAACCATACGTCGGACCAGCATCAGTGGTTCCAGCGCGCCCGGCGGGCGAAGCCGGGCAGCCGCTGGCGCGACTACTACGTCTGGAGCGACACGCCCGACCGCTATCAGCAAGCGCGCGTAATCTTCCAGGACTTCGAGGCCTCCAATTGGACCTGGGATCCGGTGGCCAACGCCTACTACTGGCACCGTTTCTATAGCCATCAACCCGATCTGAACTTCGATAACCGGGAGGTGCATGAGGCTATCCGCCAGGTGATGGACTTCTGGCTGGATATGGGGGTTGATGGACTGCGCCTGGATGCCATCCCCTACCTGTATGAGCGCGAGGGCACCTCCTGTGAAAACCTGCCTGAAACGCACCAGTTTCTTAAGGAGCTGCGAGGTCACCTAGACACCAAATATGACGACCGGTTGTTCCTGGCGGAGGCCAATCAGTGGCCCGAGGACTCGGTCACCTATTTCGGCCGGGGCGATGAATGCCACATGGCTTTCCATTTCCCTTTGATGCCTCGCCTGTTCATGGCCATCCAAATGGAAGACTCGTTTCCGGTGCTCGACATTCTCGAGCAGACGCCCGACATCCCCGAGTCCTGTCAATGGGCCATCTTCCTGCGCAACCATGACGAGCTGACCTTGGAGATGGTCACCGATGAGGAGCGGGACTACATGTACCGCGTCTACGCCCAAGAGCCGCAGGCCCGCATTAACCTGGGCATCCGCCGGAGGTTAGCGCC
>Ga0299906_10004071_pt1 | contig 11996 bp, 10 predicted proteins | sample RVTome_14_FD_200259 | JGI IMG/M metagenome (GOLD analysis project Ga0299906, IMG submission 200259) | Soil microbial communities from uranium-contaminated site in the Upper Colorado River Basin, Wyoming, United States - RVT145D125 (version 2) ...
TGGCCGTCGGCAGCAACGACCGTCATCCGCAGCCCAGGAATCCGGACGTCGAAGTAGGTCATGGCGGCGCCGTTGATGAACCGCAGGCGGACGCGCTCTCCCGGCTCGAACAGTCCTGTCCAGTTGCCCGCCGGCGCCCGGCCGTTCATCAGGTAGGTATAGGTGTGCCCCGACACGTCTGCGAGGTCGGTCGGCGTCATCCGCATGCGCCCCCAGGCGAGGCGATCCGAGACGGTCTCACCGAGCCCGTCGTCGAGCACGTCGCGGAAGAAGTCGGCCACGGTGCGCCGATGAAAGCTGTAGTAGTGCGACTGCTTCTTCAGCTTGGCGAACACCCGTCCCGGCTCTTCATCGGTCCAGTCCGACAGCATCACGACGTGCTCGCGATCTACCTGGATGGGATCCGGACCGCGGGGCTCGATGACCAGCGGGCCGTAGAGGCCGCGTTGCTCCTGAAATCCCGAGTGGCTGTGGTACCAGTACGTCCCGGACTGCTTCACGGTGAAGCTGTAGGTGAACGTCTCGCCCGGCCCGATGCCGTCATAGCTCAGGCCAGGCACGCCATCCATGTTCGCCGGCAGGAGAATGCCGTGCCAGTGAATCGACGTGTCCCGGTGGAAGCGGTTGGCCACGCGGACCGTCACGGTCTCGCCCTCGCGCCACCGGAGCGTCGGGGCCGGAAGCGACCCGTTCACGGTGAGCGCCCGTCCCGGAGAGCCGGTGACGTTCACGGCCGTCTCGCCGATCGCCAGATCGAAGTTGGATCCTGTCAGGGATGTCGGTCGGGCGCCGGCCGTCGTCTGCGGCCAGGCCGCCGAGGGCCAGATACCGAGGCCGGCAGCGGCCCCTCCCGCAGCGACTCCCTGCACGAAGGTCCGGCGCGTGAGGCGTCGATCAGTCATGATGTCCGGCCCCGGACGAGGACGGAGGGTCTCCACCCTCGAGAAAGCGACGGATCTCCTCTTCCCGGCGGTATTCCGCAGGTGCCTTCGGGTTGAGCGCGTCCATGCGGACGAGCTCCTCCTGCGACAGCGTCGGGAGACGGCGGATGAAGTGCACGAGCGCCCAGGTCGAGCGCTCGCTCTCCTCGCTCCCCGTGCCCCAGGCCGGCATGCCCGTCAGGCGGACGCCGTTCTCGATGATCGAGAAGAGCTCGCCGTCGGTCAGCCCCTGCGTGGCGGAGGCGCGCATGTCCGGCGCTTTCGGGTAGAGGTTGCGGCCGATCGCGGTGTCGCCGCTGCCATCGTTGGCGTGGCAGATGGCGCAGTGATCGGCGAAGTGCTGCAGCCCCGCCCCGAGCACCTCCGGCGTGGCCTCGACCGGGCTCGCACGGAGCCGGGCGGCGGCCGGCGTGGCGAGTCGCCGCATCGCACGCGCCGCGACCTCCTCGACCAGACTCGGCTGCCCACGCGCGTCCAGGCCACGGCGTGCGACGGAATACGCCAGGACGCCGGCGCCCACGACGAGCGCGAGCACGAGGAACAGGAGCGCAAGCAGAGTCGAGCGGACAGCAGACATCCCACAACCAGTCATAGCACACGGCGAGGGGCCACCAGACTCGAGACCCGTTCATGAACGGGATTTAATCCAGTTCGCCGCTCTGCCGCTCCCTCCCGGCGTTGTATCGTGGGGCTCGTCGATTCAGCGACGTGCTGGCGACATACCGATATGCGCATTCTGGTGGTCGAGGACGAGCCGAGGGTCGCCGATGTCATCGTGGCCGGCCTGCGAGAGGAGCAGTTCACGGTCGACGCCGTCGAGAACGGCGCCGCAGCCCTGGAGCAGGTCGACCGGGCCGACTACGACCTGCTCGTGCTCGACGTGATGCTGCCGGATCGCGACGGGTTCGCCGTGTGCCGTGACGTGCGCGCGCGTGGTCACAGGATGCCGATCCTCATCCTGTCGGCCCGCAGCCTCGTTGACGACCGCGTCAGCGGACTGGATGCCGGCGCCGACGACTACCTGACGAAGCCGTTCGAGCTCATCGAGTTGAGTGCCAGAGTTCGAGCCTTGCTGCGGCGCCACGGGGAGCCGACGCTCGTCCCCCTGTCCGTGGGCAATCTGAGCCTCGACCCGGTGACGCGCGTCGTCCGACGTGGCGCCCGACGGGTCGATCTGACGGCGAAGGAGTTCGAGCTCCTCGAGTACCTGATGCGGCATCCGGGCCAGACGCTGACGCGGCAGATGATCGCGCAGCACGTATGGGGATTCGAGTGGCAGCGCCTGACGAACGTCATCGACGTCTTCGTCAGCCACATCCGGAAGAAGATCGAGCTGCCGGATGAGGCGCGCCTCGTGCACGCCGTCCGGGGAGCCGGCTATGTCATCCGAGAGCCCGAGCCGGTCTAGCGAGGCCCGCCCGCGCGGGCATGGACGCCTTGCCGGGGGAATACTTGACTCAGACCCAACCACTCGAAGCGGTCAAGGCGTCCAGCACGCTGCGTCGCCGGCTGACCATCTGGCACCTGGGCATTCTGTCGGCGACCCTGGCCGTGTTCGCCGTGTCCTGTTACGCGATTCTGTCACGCAGCCTCTATCGGCATCACGACGAGGAACTGGCGCGGCAGGCAGACCAGCTCGTCGAGGCGCTCGCCGCCACGCCACTCGACCAGGAGGCGATCCAGGGTGCGTTGCTCGGCGCGCCGATCAGCTCCAGGATCGTCATGGTCCGCGACGCACAGGGCGAGCTGATCTATCGCGATCCCGTGCTGGCGTCGAGCGAGCCAGATATCGGGCAGCAGGCGGCGCTGCGGCACGCCGCACAGGTCAACGCACAGTCCGCCGAGTTCTTCACCGTCGACCTCCAGCGGGAAGCGCAGGTGCGTTTCATCTGCGTGCCGCTTCGCCGGACGGGCGCGTATCTGCAGATCGGCGATCCACTGGGAGAAGTGCGCGAGACCTTGCGGAACGTCGTGATCGGCTGCGTTCCGTTGTTCGTACTCGTGCTCGTGCTGTCGAGTTTCGGCGGCTCTTTCATCGGCACACGCGCGCTGGAGCCGATGCGCTCGGTGACCGCGACGCTGCAGGAGATCCAGGCGAGCGATCTGTCACGGCGGGTGAAGGTGGATTCTGCCGATCGCGAGCTGCGGGCGCTCGTCACGACACTGAACGAGCTCCTCGACCGCCTGCAGCGGGCGTTCCAGTCGTTGCGCGAGTTCGCAGGTGACGTGTCCCACGAGATTCAGACGCCACTCACGGTCATGAGGGGGACGCTCGATCGGGTGATTCGCAGTCCGAGCCAGGCCAGGGATGCGGCCTGGATTGGCGCTCTCTCGGAGGAGGTCGATGGCATTCGTTCCACGGTTGCCAGTCTCCGGTTGCTGGCGCTCGCGGATGCCCCGATCGAAGACCACGGGCCGGTGGAACTGTCGGATGCCGTCGCCGAAGCCTGTGACATCGTCGCGGCGCTCGGCGAACTTCGAGGCGTTGCCGTCACGGCCGACATCGAGCCAGGCATCCGCGTGCGCGGTGACGCCACGCGCCTGAAACAGGTCGTGCTGAACCTCGGAGACAACGCGGTCAAGTACACAGCCTCGGGAGGGCGCGTGACGATACGGCTCGGGGCGTCCCCGGGAGACGTGAGACTGCGGGTCGAGGACACAGGCATCGGTATCCCCGAGGAACATCTGCCGCGGCTCTTCGATCGATTGTTCCGCGTGGAGGGAGGGCGGCACGCCGACGGCACAGGGCTCGGACTCGCGATCGCCAAGCGCATCGTGGACGTCCATGGAGGCGCGATCGCCGTGACGAGCACGCCCGGCGCGGGCACGGTCTTCACGGTGACGCTGCCGACGGCCGGCGCGGCGGCACACCTCGGACAGAGAGCCTGACGGTGCGCCGATGGCCCGGATCACCGGTAGGTGGCGAAGACGCGCAGCGCGCCATCGTCGTCGAACGCGAGCACGTCGTACGGCTCCGGGGCCATGCCCTCGACTTCCATGCCAGGCGAGCCGATCGGCATGCCGGGCACGGCGAGCCCTCGTATCAGCGGGCGCTCCTCGAGCAGTCGCAGGACGTCCGTCGCGGGGACGTGGCCTTCCACGACGTAGCCGTCCACAACGGCCGTATGGCAGGACTGCGCCTGCCGTGGCACGTGGTGTTCCGCCTTGAGGGCGAGCAGGTCGTTCGTATCCGTCGTGTGGACGCTGAACCCGGCCTCACGCAGGTGCTCGACCCATTCGGAGCAGCAGCCGCACGTGGGGCTCTTGTAGACCTCGATGACGGACGCCTGAACCACTGCCGGTTGTCCATGGCGCATCGACCGCGTCGCTGCCGCCGCGACGACGACGGCCGAGAGTCCAACGACGACGGCAACGCTCCGACCCGTGACCTGCATCTCGTCTCCTTGACGCTGGTGCCCATCATCACCGAGGCACCCGCGGCCTGCGAATCCATGGTAGCAGGAACTCGAGCGGCTTGGGGCTGGCCCTCGATCGCGCTTCACCCTCCGACCTCGCTCAGCGCACCATCGTCGAGAGCGTCGCCGTGCCGGAGCCCGCCGGGCCGTCCCAGTCCACCGACAGCCGCCAGCTTCCGGCCATGCTGAAGTCTCCGGTGGCCCTGAAACGACCGGGCTCGTCGGCCGGCTGGAGCGTCACGTCGCCGAACATCGGCCCCACGCCGGGCATCGGCATCGTGGCCGAGGCCTTCGCGCGGCCGACGTCGACGAGCGCGCCGTCGGCCGCGGACCGGAACTCGACGACGAACGTGTCGCCCTTCTGGCCGATCGCCTCGCCCTCCGACAGCAGGACGATGTTCAGATCGCCAGACCGCACTCGCTGCAGTTCGCTGAGGCTCGCGTCACCGCCTGGACCGCACGCCATTGCCGTCAGCGCCAGTAGCGGCACCGACAGCCATGTTCGAGCCGTCATCGTCATCCCTCCGTGGCAAGCGGCGATGCACCGCCGCGGGCTCCTCCCGACCAGCGCGTCCGGATGTCGTGGCCGATGACGTATAGACACGGAATCAGGAAGAGCACGTAGATCGTGGAGCTGATCATGCCGCCGAAGGTCGGCGTGGCGATGGGCTGCGTGATGTCCATGCCCGCTCCCGAGGCCAGCATGATCGGCAGGAGTCCAAGCACCGTCGTGGCGACCGTCATCAGCTTGGGACGCAGCCGGGCCACCGAGCCCTCCATGACGGCATCCAGATACGTCTGGTCCGGCGTCCGGTTCGATAGCGCCTGATGGATGAACTCGACCATGATGATGCCCGTCTGGACGGCCACCGCCAGCAGCGAGATGTAGCCGATGATGACCGCCGTGGTCATGGCATACCCCTGCATCGACTGCAGGAGCAGCCCACCGACGAGCGCGAACGGCGCGGAGAGCATGATGAGGAGACTGCTCGACCAGGACTTGAAGGCCATCATCAGGAGCACGAAGACGATGACGAGCGTGAGCGGCACGATGAACGCAAGCTGATTCCGCGCCTCCGCCGCGTAGCGGTAGGTGCCGGTCCACTCCACCGAGTATCCCGCCGGCAGTTCGAGGTTCTCCTCGAGAAACGGCCGGGCGGCCGCGACATAGTCCGCCGGCGTCACGCCGTCGATGTCCACGTAGATGTAGCCGGCCAGCTGGCCGTTGTCGTTCCTGATCATCTCGGGCATCTGACGTACGGACACGTCGGCGACGTCGCCCAGCGGCACGGCACGGCCGTCGCCGGTGACGACCGGCACGGTTCTGATCTTCTCCAGCGTGTCCACGTACTCGGGCGAGTACTGCACGGCGAGAGGGATGCGCGAGTTGTCCGGTTGCGCGACGCTCGCCACGTTCTCGCCGCCGACGGCATGGCGGATCGTCAGCATCGTCTCGTCGACCGTGACGCCGTGCCCGGCCATCCGCTCGAGGTCCTGCCGGACGTCCACGTAGTAGCCGTCGGCGATGCGCTCGGCGATCACCGACTGGGTGCCGGGGAACGTCCGCAGCAGGGCCTCGATGCGGCTGCCGAGCGACTCGATCTGCTCGACGTCCGGCCCGCGGACCTTGATGCCGACCGGCGTCTGAATTCCCGTATCCTGCATCATCACCCGTCCGGCGATCGGCTGGGTCCAGGTGTTCACGTAGCCGACGATCTGGAGCGCGGCGTCCATCTCTGCCACCAGCGCGTCCTTGGTCAACCCGTCCCGCCACTCCGACTGCGGCTTGAGCAGGACCGTCGTCTCGATCATGGTCATCGGCGCCGGGTCGGTGGACGTGTCGGCCCGCCCCAGCTTGCCGAACGCGCTCTGCACCTCCGGGAACTCGCTCAGCTTGCGGTCGATCTGCTGCAGGATCCAGCCGGCTTCCTGCGCCGGCAGGCCAGGAATCGTGGTGGGCATGTAGAGGAGCGAGCCCTCCTCCATTTCCGGCATGTAGTCCTTCTCGAAGCCGGTGGCCATCCAGACCGACGCCGCCAGGACGACGACACCTGCCGCGGTCACCGGGTAGCGATGCACCAGCGCGGCCCGCAGCGCCCGCCGGTACAGACCGACCCACATCCCCTCGCGGGTCTCCGCGGCCGCGGGCGCGCGATCCTTGAAGATCCAGATCACGATCGCGGGCAGCAGGAACAGCGTCAGCAGCGTCGAGAACGCCATCGCGAACGTCTTGCTGTAGGCCAGCGGGTCGAACAGGCGTCCCTCCCGCTCGTCCAGGAAGAAGATGGGCAGGAACGACGCCACGATGATGAGCAGCGAGAAGAGCAGCGGCCGCGTCATCATCGCCGTCGCGCGGATGATGGTCGCCCGCGTGGCGGCGTAGCTCCGGTCGACCTGCCTCGAGAGAGCGGCCGTGCAGTTCTCGACGATCACGATCGTCGCGTCGGCCATCTCGCCGATGGCGATCGCCAGCCCCGCGAGCGACAGCAGGTTGATGGTCTGGCCGAGGAGCGTCATCGGCAGCACCGTGAACAGCGTGCCGAGCAGCAGCACGCAGACCGGTGCGACCGCGGCCCGCACGTTGCGCAGCGCCCAGATGATGACCAGGACGACGACCAGCAGCTCGTAGGCGAGGGCACGGAAGAAGTTGCGGAGGGTGTCCCAGATCAGCGACGAACGGTTGTAGGTCTCGGCGATGTGGAGGCCCGGCGGAAGCGCCGCGCTGACGTCGGCCAGACGGGCCGACAGCGCCCGCGTGACCGCGAGGACGTTCTGCGACTGCTCCATGATGACGATGCCGCCGACGACCTCACCGGCGCCGTCGAGGTCCGTGATGCCGCGCCGCAGGTCGTATCCGATCTGGATGTGCCCGATGTCGCGCAGGTGGACCGGCTCGCCGCTGGGAGACCGTCCGACGATGAGGAACTCGAGCTGGTCCACGTCGGCGGCGTCGATGACGCCGCGCAGCTGGTAGTCCCGGTTGGTGACCTCGATCGTGCGACCGCCGACCTCCTGGAACACCGTCTGGAGGGCGTCGATGACCTCGCGGAGCGTCACGCCCGTGGCCGCAAGGAGCGGAGGATAGAGCTTGAGCTGGTACTGCTTTTCGAGGCCGCCCACCGACGCGACCTCCGCCACGCCGGACACCTGCTCGAGGGCGGGTGTGACCACGTTCTCGTTCAGCAGGCGGAGATCGCGCAGGTCCCACGCCCGTTCCTCGTCCACGACCGCGTACTGGTAGATCCAGCCCAGGCTGCTCGCGTTCGGTCCGAGTGCGACCGCGGCGTCGCGCGGCAGTTGCGGGCGGATCGCGTCGAGCCGGTCGTTGACCGCCTGTTCGATCTCGTCCCGGCGCGAGGCATCGTCGAGGACGACGTAGATGAAGGCGTACCCGAGATGCGAGGTGCCGCGGATCGAGGCGATGCCGGGAGTGCCCATCAGCGTCCGGACGACGGGTTCGGTGATGCCAGACTCGAGGAGCTGCGGGCTCCGCTCCCACTTCGCGTAGACGATGATCTGCGGGTCGGAGATGTCCGGGATGGCGTCGAGGGAGGCGCGCCGGACGGCCAGGACGCTGAGCGCAAGTCCGACCGCCACCAGGACCCAGACGAGGGCCCGGTAGCGAATCACGCGCTCAATGATCCAGATGAGCATCGTCCATCAGCGCCCCGGACGGCTGTTTCAACTTGTGCTCGGCGTCGATGAAGAAGCTGCCGAACGTCACCACCCGCTCGCCCGGTTCGAGGCCGTCGAGGACTTCCGCGTAGAGCTCGCCCTTGAGGCCCGTGCGGATCTCCCGCGGGGTGTATCGTCCTTCTCCCTGCTGCACGTAGACGACCTGGCGGTCCCCCTCCTCGATGATCGCCTCGTTGGAGACGCCGAGGAACGTGCCCCGCTCGACGATGATCTCCATCACGTAACGAACCGCGTCGTAGCTCGGCGCGACCGGCAGGATGGCCTCGACGCGCGTCCGTGGGCCCTCGGGGACGATCCGCGAGATCTTCGCCTGGGTCATCGAGGACTTGGATTCGGGTGGGAAGACCCGGACACGCTGGTCGAGCTCGATGAGCTGCGCCTCCGTCGGCGCGAGGTACGCGACCAGCGTGCGCCGGCCCTCGTCGAGCGTGCCGGCGGTCCGCACCCACGTCTGCAGTGCCCGCGGAGCCGTCTCGACCACCGTCAGGGTCAGCTCGACGCCCTGGGACTCGCTCACCGTCGTCTCGTCGCGCGTCGTCGTCGGCCGCGTGCGGTCGCGGACGCCCTGGGCCTGGGCGGGCGACGCCGGGGCACCCGCCGCGAGCAGCAGGGCGCAGACGCACGCCGCCCGCGACCCCCTGTTCGCCATCTCAGTGACAGTAGTTGTCCTTGCTGTCCATGATGTGCGTGCCCCACGGGAAGAGACCCACGTTGCCCACGGTCTCGATCGCGTGTGTGCGCGCGTCGATGATCTCGATCGTCTGGTCCGTCGAGTTGCCCAGGTACAGCTTCGTCTCGGCGACGTCAGTGGTCGCCGTTTCGATCTGGATGTTGGTACCCACCTTGATGCGTCCGGCCGGCCGCAGGGAGCCCAGGTCGTAGGCATAGACGAACCCACTGGTCGAGCTGATGACGAAGGCCTTGCCGGCGGCGAAGTTGGCGCCCACCATGTCGGGGCCGCCCTCGAACGTCGCGACCACCGCGTCGCTGGCCGTGTCGATCACCGAGACGGTCTCGTCGCCGTTGTTCAGCGTCACCGAGTACTTGCCGTCGTGGCTCATGAACGCGCGCCAGGGATCCGGGCCGACGGGGATCCGCTTGATCACGCGGTCCTCGCGGGTGTCGATGACGGCCACGATTCCGAGGTCGCCGTCGGCTGCGTAGAGATAGCGACCGTCGTTGCTGATGCTGGCGCTCGAGACTCCGTGAATCTCGCCGAGGTACCTGTCCGGGTCCAGGCGATGGACCGCCGGGACGTCCCCGACGTGAATCTTCTTCAGCAGCTCGTGCCGCGTGACGTCGATGACACCGACCCAGTGCGCGCCGTAGTTGGCGACGTACGCCTTCGAGCCGTCCGGCAGGAACGTGACGTTCAGCGGCTCGGCGAACCCGGGGAGACGACGGATCTCGGTCAACGACTGCATGTCGATGACAGAGATCGAGTCGCCGTCCGGGTTGCCCTGGTAGTAGTACCGGCTGTCCGGAGAGATCGACATGTGCTCGGGTGCGAAGTCGACCGGAATCTCCTTGACCAGGGTGAGCGTGGGGACATCGACGATGTACGCCTTGTTGGCACGGGTTCCGCCGGTGACGACGTAGCGGCCGTCGTGCGTGAACATCGCCATGTGCGGGTTGACGTTGTTGCCCAGGAAGACCTTGCCGACCATGCGGTGGCTTTCCAGATCCATGAAGGTCAGATCGTTGGAATCGCGGTTGACGATCAGGAGGACCGACGTCGGATCGGAGATCTTGACTCCCTGGGCCTCGGTCGTCGAGCCAGGCGAGGCGGCGCAGAGCGCGGCGATCAGGCCGGCGGACAGCGTGGCGCGCGTGACATGATTCATGCCGTACCTCCCGAAAAGTCTAGCAAATCCAGGCCTGCCACCCGGGGCGCTCAGAACCCGGCCTGAAAGCGCACGCCAGCGACGACGTATCCGAACTCCCCGCCGCCGGCCGGCTCCACCCTGAAGTACTGCAGGTGCGGGGACAGGCGCAGCCGGTCCGACAGGCCCAGGCTGTAGTAGAACTCCGCGACGTGCTCCCGGTCGCCCGCGTCCAGATCCGAGTGCGCGTAGCCGACGCCCCAGGTGTCCCAGCGGTTCCAGACGAGGCCGTTGGCGAACCCGACGCCCAGGCTGTAGAACGTGTCGCGATCGACCTCGGCCTCGGCCGAGCCGAACCGCGCGAAGAGCGTCGCCTCGGGCGTCAGCTTCTGATCGAGACTCACGCCGACCGCCGTGGCTCTGGTGCCGGAGCTGTTGTCGGTCCGGAACCACACACGGTAGTTGCCTTCTCCCGTGGGGATCGGCGTTCCCACGTAGCCGACCTCGACGAGCGAATAGATCGACTGTGAGAGGTTCTCCGCCTCGGGGTTGCTCTGCTGGAACCCGGCCTTGACGTTGATGCCGACCCTCGGATCGAAGACGGCGGCCACGCCCGCGCCGTTCGACGACAGGCCGAGGGCCGGGTTGTTGACGAGCGTGTCGCTGATGAACTGCGACGTCTCGTCGTTGGCGACGTTGTTCAGGTCGAAGTAGTTCGTCAGGTCGAGCCGTCCGGCGCTCAGCGCGAGGCTCTGCGAGAAGAGCTCCGTGCGCACCCACGCCTCGCGCAGGTTGAGCTGATTCTGTTCTCCCAGACGGGCCGTGTAGCCGTTGATGAGGCTGAGGGACGGAATCTGCGCGTCCGGCGGCGAGCCGCTCAGGCCGACGATGTCGGCGAAGAACAACGTGTACTGCGCGACGCGAGCGGTGAAGTAGAGGTCCGCCGACGCCAGGCCGTAGGCCTCGCCGCCCGGCAGGCCCGCGTCGCCGGACGTCTTTCCGGTGAACTGGGTGGCGAAGGCGGCGTCGATCCCGACCGAGACCCGTTCGTCGGCATCGGCGGCCAGCGCCTCCTCGATCTTCTCGTTGATCGTCTGGCGGCGGTAGACGCGCTCGCGCTCGTAGGTGACCACCTCTCTCGCGCCAGGCACCTCCTCGTCGTGCTGGACGCCATCCTCGTCCACCCAGACGACGACCCGCCGGACACGGGTTTCCGGCTCGGACATGACGGTCTGCGTTTCGAGCGTGCTCAACCGCGCCTCGAGCGCCTCGAGCCGCTCGAGCAGATCCTGCAGCGTCACACCCTGCGCCTGGGCTCCGGCGGGCTCGGCGGCTGCGGGCTCCTCGGCGGCGCCTGCCGTACGCGAATCACCGAGTCGGCGCTCGAGCTCGCTGATGCGCTCGAGGAGGGCCTGGCGTTCGCCTCCTGGTTCGGCTGCGGCCTGCGCCGCAAGTCCTCGCGTGCCTCCGAGCACCAGGGTGATCACGACAATCGACTTCAGCAGTCGATCGGTCTTTCGCATGGACGAAACCCTTTCCGGCCTGACTCCGGCCAGTCGATCCACGTGCCATCCTAGTGGGAGTGAGCCGAGCGAACGACTGAAGAATTCCTGAAGTTTTCGTCAGGCGACCTTCGGACCACTGGCGCACAGGACCCTGTGCACGAAATGGCACAGTTCCTGAAGCTGCGCGGGGCAGGAGGATGTCGATGGCCGAATCAGCCAGAGAAGGAACGTCCCAGGCACGCGCGGACGGCGGCGACCTGACCAGACGCGAGTTCACCCTCGAGGCGGCGCTGGCGATACTGGCCGGCGTGACGATCACCGTCACCGGGTGCGGCAGCGACTCGCCGATGGCCCCCGGCGGCGGGGGCGGTGGGAATTCGAACGACATCGTCGGCGTGATCGGCGAGAATCACGGGCATACCGTCCGGATCACGGAGGCGCAGCTCACCGCCGGCGCCGCCGTCACGCTGACGCTGACGATAGGCGAGGGCCACACGCACACGGTCGACGTGTCGATGGCCGATCTGACCGCGCTCAACAACGGTCAGGCGGTCGACAAGACGTCGACCTTCGACGACGCCCACGACCACACCGTGACCTTCACTCCGTGACGGG
>Ga0299906_10004072_pt1 | contig 11996 bp, 10 predicted proteins | sample RVTome_14_FD_200259 | JGI IMG/M metagenome (GOLD analysis project Ga0299906, IMG submission 200259) | Soil microbial communities from uranium-contaminated site in the Upper Colorado River Basin, Wyoming, United States - RVT145D125 (version 2) ...
AATAATAATTCGAATCATATCGGCTACCTGATTTGTCAATGTGTGACTGTACATTGTCGCCGCCTGGACGACGCGCTACATTCGCTCCTTTCGTGCCGATAAAACTGTCGATATGTGGAGTGTGCCGTTCTCCGTCTGGCGAATGATGATCGCCTTTGCGCTGATGATGAGCGGCACGGCGCTGACCGTGCTGATCGCCGGGATTATCGGCACCCATTTCGCGCCCAACCCCGGGCTCGCCACCCTGCCGATCGCGCTGGCGGTGATCGGCGTCGCGGCATCGACGCTACCGACCGGCCGACTGCAGGCACGCTTCGGGCGCCGCGCCGTGTTTCTCGCCTATGGCGGACTTGCGATGGTGTCCGCCGTGTTGGCGGCAGTGAGCCTTACCAGCGAGACCTTTTTTGGTTACTGCCTGGCAACGTTCATGTTGGGTTGGTCCGCGGCGGCCGGCCACCAGTACCGATTCGCGGTGCTGGACCTGGTGCCCGCGCGGCAGGCGCCGCAAGCGACCTCGGTGCTGCTGCTGGGCGGCATCCTGGCCGCCTTCATAGGCCCCGAGATGGCGGTCCGCGGGCGCGATCTGACGGCTACCCAGTTTGCCGGGTCGTACCTGCTCCTCACCGTGGGCTACGCCGTGGCCCTGGTCCTGGTCGGGTTTTATCGCGAGCACAGCCACGGCGAGGTCGAGGATCATAGCGACGGGCGCCCATTGGGCGAGATTCTGCGCAATCCTGTGGTCGTGCTGGCGATCGGCGCGGCCGCGGTGGCCTACGGCGTGATGAGCTTCCTGATGACCGCCACGCCCATCAGCATGCACGAACACGCGGGACACAGCATCGAGGCCACCAAGTGGGTCATCCAGTCGCACATCGTCGGGATGTATCTGCCGTCGTTGTTCTTCGCCTTTCTGTATTCTCGCCTCGGCCCGCGGCGCATGCTGTGGCTGGGGCTCGCAGCGTATGCCGCAACGCTGGCGATCGCGCTGGGCGGCATCGCTTTCCTTCATTACTGGGCGGCCCTGGTATTGCTGGGGGTCGGCTGGAATTTCCTGTTCCTCACCGGCACCAACCTGCTGGCACTCGGACACCGCCGGGCCGAACGCTTCCGTGTGCAGTCCTTCAACGACTTCCTGACCTTCTCGGTGCAGGCACTGGTCTCGCTCGGCTCCGGCTGGTTTCTCTTTCACCTCGCCTGGCAGGGACTGCTGTGGGCCGGGGCGCTGCCGGTCGTGGCGTTCGCCGTGCTGCTCGCCCGCAGCCGCGCTTTCGGCATGCTGGCGAAGGAGCGTCGCCCGCTGGAGACAGGGCCTCAGGTACCATAGCGTGAATTTTTTCGAGGAGGATTTTTATGCCCACTGATCGCCGTCAATTTATCACGACGACCGCCCTTGCCGGCACCGCCCTCGCCATGGCGCCGTTCGCGTTTTCGAACCCGGCGGCGGAATCCGTCAAGCCCGCCTCGACCCCGATGCGCGCCCTGATTCTGGGCGGCACCGGCTTTATCGGCCCCCCGATGGTGGAGTACCTGCTGGCGCGCGGTCACAACGTGACGCTGTTCAATCGCGGCCAGACCAGGACCGATCTTTTCCCGGGGGTGGAGAAGCTCAGCGGCGATCGCAACGACGACCTCGAATCGCTCGAGGGCCGGGAGTGGGACGTGGTGTTCGACAATCACGCGACGCTGCCGCGCTGGGTGCGCCAGACCGCCGAGCTCTTGAAAGACTCGGTGTCCCGATACGTGCACGTCTCCACCATATCGGTCTACGCCGAACCCGGCTTCACGCTTCCCGATGACCGCGACGAGGCCGAGCCGCTACGTCTCGATGAGGACGCGCCTTTGGCCGAGTTGCCGAAGGATTGGGACGGTTCGGAGGAGATCACCGGCGCCACTTACGGCGCGTTCAAGGTGATGGCGGAAGAAGAAGCCCGTAAAGCGTTCCCCGGGCGGGCCACGATCGTGCGTCCGGGCCTGATCGTCGGGCCAGGGGATCCAACCGACCGCTTCACCTACTGGCCGGTGCGCATCCAGCGTGGCGGCGAGGTACTGGCGCCCGGAACGGGCCACGACGCGGTGCAGTTCATCGATGTGCGCGACCTCACGCGCTTCATCGTCGGGCTTGTCGAAAACGACATCTCGGGGACGTTCAACGCCACGGGTCCCGAATCGCGAATTTCCATGGCCGGGATGCTGTATGGAATCCGCGCGGTCACGACGGGCCCGATCAATATCCACTGGGTGCCCGCCGATTTTCTCGAGGCGCAGGGCGTTCAGCCCTGGTCGGACCTGCCGGTATGGATTCCGGGCAGCCCGATCCTCAATGTGCGCATTGACCGGGCGCTGGCCGCCGGGCTCAGCTTTCGCCCGCTCGCAGAAACGGCGCGGGACACGCTCGCCTGGTACGCGGAGCGGGCCCAAGATCAGTCTGGGGAGCCGCGCTCCAGCCTGCGGGCGGGGCTATCAGCCGAGCGGGAAGCGGAGTTGCTGGCTGCGTGGCATTAACTGATCGCTAAAGGGAGCCGCGTTCGCGGTCAGCCGTGAAATGTTCGCAACGCTTCTCGGGTATCGTCACGGAGATGAGTAACCATCGATTCCTGAACACCTCGATTGCGGCTTTCTGCCTTTGCGTTTTGCTGATTTTTTCAACGGCCGCAGAGGCCAATCCGCGCTGGCACTGGGAGGACCGCTTCTCGGATTCGGAACGCGAAAACCTGACCGACTGGGTGAGGCACGCGCATGTCGGGCTCGTCAGTCTGATCGGCGATCTGCCGTACGGTTATGACGTTCATTTCCACCGCTCCGAACGCAGCCGGGAACCTGTGCCGTGGGCCCACACCTGGAAGTACTGGGATCGCCGCGCGGTGAACTTCCACGTCGATCCACGCTACTCGAACCGTGACTTCGAACGCGACTGGACGGCGTACCATGAACTGGCCCACCTGATGTTTCCCTACCTTGGCCGCAGCGGCGTGTGGTTCGCCGAGGGCATTGCCAGCTACCTGCAGTACCAGGCGATGTACGCGGCGGGCGAGTTGAGCTGGGCACAGGCGATCGTGCGCTATGAAAAACGCTTCACGGCCGCGCAAAAGTACCGGCGGCTGGACAACTACGCCGTCATCGACCTGGCGCATATCGGGAGGAGATCCGGACGCAATGTGCGGCTCTACTGGGGCGGCGCGGCCTACTTCATGGAGGTCGACCGCCGGCTCGCCGCCGAGCGCGGCATGCGCCTTCACGACGTCATCCGCGATTACCTCGACTGTTGCTTCGGCTCGCGCGGGCGGGGCGAGATGGGCATGATCCGCACCTTCGACCGGATCAGTGACAGCGACATCTTCTCGGACGCCTATGCCGAGACCGTGAAGTTGAAGGGCTTTCCCGAGACGGGGGAATCGCTGGCCTGGCTGGCGGGCAACCCGCCGCCCGTATCCAGGGTGCGCGGTTCATAGCGTTCGAATTGCCAATAGTATCCAGCACCTTTCCTGATCGCTTGCCTTGTTCCAGAATAGCGTGATGAGCGAGACTGGCGACCGTTATCACCTCGGCACCTCCGACGAAGAGCTTGCGCGGCTGGGCTTCCAGCACCAGGTGTGGGCCGAGGTGACGCAGCGCCTCTGGGCGCAGGCCGGCTTCGGGCCGGGGCAGACCCTGCTGGACCTCGGTTGCGGGCCCGGCTACGCCACGCTGGAACTCTCGCGGCTGGTGGGGCTGACTGGGCAGGTGCACGCGGTCGATTCGGCCAGCCGTTACACGGCGTATCTCGATTCCCGCCTGCAGACCGAAGGGGCGCACAACGTCAGCGTACATCTGGCTGACGTACAGGACCTGCCGCTCGATGACGCTGCGGTGGACGGCGCGTTCGCACGCTGGCTTCTGTGTTTTGTCAAGGATCCGAAACGGGTCTGCGACGAGGTGGCGCGAGTGCTGCGGCCGGGCGGCGTGTTCGTGGTTTGGGATTACTTCAATTATCGCGCGGTTGGGGTATTCCCTGAACGGGAAGCGATCCGCAAGCTATTCGATGGTTATTACCGCAGCGCCGTCGCCCACGGCGGCAGTTACGACATTGCCCAGGAGTTGCCCGGAATGCTGATCCGAAGCGGGTTCGAGATCGATCGCCTCGAGCCGATCAACCGCGTTGGGCGCCCTGGTTCCCTGTCCTGGGCGTGGGTTTCGGGGTTCAACGAGGTTTATCTGCCCAAGCTGGTCGAAGGCGGTTTGATGACAGCCGCCGAAGCCGATGATTTTCGCGCCGCCTGGGCCGAAGCCGAGGCCGATCCGGCGACCATCTTTTTCTCTCCGCCCATGCTCGGGATCGTCGCTCGCAAGGCTTGAGCAAGAGCAAGATTTGATATGATGGAGGTGGTTCGACGACCTGGAATTCGGGTCGCAAGGGGAGGGATCCCGATGCAACATGCGAACAAGGATCGATCGCCCACCGCCCGGCGGGCGTGTTCAATGCTTTTTCCGGCAATGGCGATGTTGAGCTGGGGCGCCGCTGCGGCGTCCGACCCGGGCTGCTCGGATGATGCGGCCACCGGCCACATTGTTGGGCAAAGCCACCAAGTGGTAGTCGTAGACCCGGCTACCGGTGAGCTGCTGGATAGGCCATTGCCGGCCGGGGTCGAACCCATGCCGGAGGCGCCAGACGCTCTGGTGACCGAAACCCTTCCCGATGGCACCGTCGTCGCCGACCCCGGCGACCGTTTGCGCGCCCGGCTGGTGGCGGAAGTGGTCGACGGAAAACTGGTGACCTGTCATCGAATTCAAGGCGCCTCGAAGGCCGGTGCTGAAACAGAGGAGGGGTAGCCGGGAGTAGGTTGACCCGACCCCATGGACAGGCGGCGCGAGCGGAAAGGATTCCCGGTGAGACCCCCCATGCGGCGGTTCGCGTTCGGTGTATTTCTCAGTGGCGCCCTGCTGGTGGGCGCTCCGCTGCACGCTGCCACCATTGTCGTCAACAACCTGGACGCGGGTTCAGGCACCGGTTTCGACGACCCGACCCCGGTCGCGCCGGTGACCGGCAACCCTGCCACCACTCTGGGTGCGCAGCGCCTTGCGGCCTTTCAGGCGGCGGCCGACGACTGGGGCGCGACGCTGGTGAGTTCGGTGACGATTGTCATCGACGCGGAAATGAGCGCCCTGTCCTGCACCCAGAATTCGGCCATATTGGGATATGCCGGGCCCACCGGCTTCATCTTCCGAGATTTTCCCGGTGCACCGGTGCCGGGCACCTGGTTTCCGCAAGCGCTACACAATGCCATCAGGGGCTTCGACGGCGACCCGGGCCGAGCCGACGTCGGGGCGGAGTTCAACCAGAACATCGGCCAGCCCGGCTGCCTCCAAGCGCTGGGCTGGTCGTATGTCATCGGCGCACCGGCGCCGGCAGGCACCCTGCCGTTTACCGATACCGTGTTGCACGAAATCGCCCATGGCGTAGGCTTTTTGAGCTTCGTGGATTTGCAGAGTGGGCAGCTGCTTGGCGGGTTTTCCGATCAATACACGCGTTACCTGCTGGATGAGACGCCGTCGCCCACCCTGTGGACGGTCCTTAGCAACGCAGGTCGTGCCAACTCGGCCACGGACACCGGCAACCTCACCTGGACGGGCCCCAACGTGGCCAACGTCGCCGCATTGCTGACCTCCGGCCATCACGGCGTGAGCGCAAGGGTCCGGATGTATGCGCCGTCCAGCCTGCAGCCGGGTTCCTCTGTGAGCCACTGGGACACGGTGCTGTCGCCGAACGAGATCATGGAGCCTAGTCTGCAATCGAATAGCCGGCGCCGGCTCACCAACCACCTGATGCTCGACATCGGCTGGCGGGGGCAGGTCTCGCTCGCGGTGACCAAGACTGACGGGCAGCCGAGTACGACGGCGGGGTCACCCATCAACTACACCATCACGATCACCAACGACGGTCCCGCGGACGTCAGCGTGGTTGGTGCAACGGTGGCTGATAACATGCCGGCCGCGCTCAATGGCGTGAGCTGGACCTGCGGCGGCAGCGGCGGAGCGAGTTGTAGCGTGGCCAACGGCGTGGGCTCGATCAACACCACGGTCACCGTTCCGCGCGACGGGGTTATCACCTTTCAGGCCGCCGCCACCGTCGATGGCGGCTTCTCAGGAAACCTGTCAAATACCGTCACCGTGACCCTGCCGGCGACCCTTCAAAACACGCTGTCATCGAGCGCCACCGACAATACCAACGTGATCGACGACGGCAACATGTTTCTCAGCGACGGCTTTGAATGAGTTTCGAATCTCAACGCTTCTGCCGCGAGTTCCCAGAAAGTTTCCGCAGGATTAAAATTCTACAAATCGACTGAATCGAGAAACGGCTCGACCCCCGCGGCGCGATAAAGCTCCTCCGGCTGATACAGCGTGCCACCCTTCATCACCAATACGCTGCGCCGTACTGTGCTGATGTCCTCCAATGGATTTCCGTCGAGGAGCACGAGGTCTGCCGCCTTGCCGGGCTCGATGGAGCCGGTGCGGCCATCGACGCCTAGGACGCGCGCCGAGTCCAGCGTCGCGATCCTGAGGACTTCGGCGTTGGGGATTCCGTATTCGGAATAGAGTTCCAGTTCGCGGTGCACCGTGAACGCCGGCATGTCATCGCTGCCGGCGACGAGTTGGATTCCAGAATCGTGCAGCTTCTTCACCATCTCGGCCTGGCGTTCGGCGGTGCGCGCCCAGTCTTCCGCCCGTTCCTCACCGATTTCGAATGAGGGGATGTAAAGCCGGCGCCGCACCGAAAGGGGCAGGTGCTCCGCGATCGGCGCGAAGGTCGGGTCGGGCTGGCCGGGCAGGTGGGTCATCATGCTGTCGAAAATCGCGGCGGTCGGGTCGACGACGATGTCGTTTTCCTTCAGCAGCGCAATAAACGCCTCGACCTCGGGACTCTTCAGGTCGAGCTTGCCGCCCTCCGAACCGTACAGATTGAAACGAAGCTGTTGGCGGGTATCTTCGCGATCGCCGGCCAGGAAATTCAGGAACACCATGTTGATGTGCTGGATCTCGTCGTAGCCGGCGTTTACTGCCTGCTCAGCCGACATGAAAGCCGGCACGTGGCCGGAAAGGCGCAAGCCCTTCTCATGCACGTGCTCAGCGATGGCCGGCACCCAGTCGGGATGAATCGAGCTGTAGAGCTTGATCTGCACGTAGCCTTCGCCGGCGAAGCGATCGACCAGTGACAGCGCTTCGTCAAGCGTTTCGGCGGGGTTGCGCGAGGTGTACTGGCTGAGCCCGTCGATCATCGCTCCGGCGTACGTCGTGGGGCCGATGACCTCGCCGGCGTCGAACTTTTGCTGCAGCTCGGCCATGCGCTCGGGCGTGCTGCCGAGGTCACGCACGCTGGTGATCCCGCCCGCGATATTGAGCAGGCCGTCTTCCAGCGAGAAATGACCGTGCATGTCCCACAGCCCGGGGATCAGCGTCCTGCCGCGGCCGTCGATGACCAAAGCGCCTTCGATGTCGGGGCGTTCGGCTGAGACGGCCGCTATGGTGCCTTTTTCGACCAGCACGAAGCGTTCTTCCAGCAATTGGCCGGCCGCGACGTCGACCACGCCAACCTGCTCGATGAGAACCGGTCGGGCAGGGCGGTGTGACAAGTCCGCCGACAGCCGCTCGGCGCGGACGGCATTCTGCTCGCCCTGGATGCGTGCGAGCGTTTCCAGGATGCCGGCATCCCAGCCTTCGGGCACGAAACCCATACGGCCCAGGTCGCGGGCCGCCAGTTTCATCTCCTCGTCGAACCAGGCGAAGTGGGGCGAGAAATCGATGCCACTGATGGCATAAAGCGAAAGCGTGGCTTGTCCGTCGGGCGAAGGAACCGTGGTCTCGGTCAACTTTTCGACCCGCGCCGTTCCGGCCGGGAACAGCGCCAGCTCGCCGTCTATATTGTTCATTCCCGCGCGCACCAGCGCTTCGAGGGAGCCGACGGCGGCCCATTCGGTGGGCACGTAGAAAGCCGGGGACTCGCGGCGGGCGGTGCCGCTTTCCCCGCGCGTGCTCCACTCGGCCTCGCCCTCGCTGAAGCTGAAGCGCTCGTCGATCGGCGCTCCGAAGGGCGAGGTGCCGGTGATCGTTTGCGCGATCACCATGCCGTCGGCATCGAGCTGCAACTCCGAATTGACCGTGTATTCCCGGTTATTCCAGTGCACGAAGGCTTCGGTGGTGACTCGCCCGTCGCCGGCGCGCGTGATGGTGGTCTCGCCAGCCGGCGTGCCGCGGGCGTGCCAGTCGTAGACGCTGGTGACGACCTCGAATTCGGGGGCGGTGCTGGGCTTCGCCGTAGTTTGTTGCGGTGCTTCGGGGCTGCAGGACTGGACAAGGAGCGCGGTGGTCAATAGGGCGAGAGGGGAGTAAGGGCGCATGCTGTTCACTCCACGTTGGTCATGGCTGATGGCAGTCTAGCAGAGTCGCCGTGCCATTCATGACCGAAAGTTCAGCGATCAAAGTGATCGTTAATGATCTATAATGACACCATTGTAGCTTATTACAATCATATGTGATCTGTTTCGGTTGCGTTTCTTAAATGGATCAAATATGATCATAAAAGCCGATCTTAACGCTGGAATGATCATATGTGGTCAGATTTGCCTGAAAAATCTTTGCAAACGGCACTGGGCGCGCTGTTGGCTAAGCACCGCAAGAACCGCGGCCTGACCCAGTCACAACTGGCGGAGAAGGCCGGCATCGGCACCGCCACGCTGGTGCGCCTGGAGAACTCGGGGCAGTCGAACCTCGACAACTTCCTGCGAGTCCTGCGCGCCCTGCGCCTTCTCGATGGCCTGGAAGAAGGGCTCACGGTTCCCGCCAAGAGCCCACTCGAGCAGCTGCAGGAGCGGGAGCGGGAGCGGGAGCGCCGGTGACCGTCGTCGCCGTTGATCTTTGGGGCCGTCGAGTCGGCGCCGTCAGTGATGAGAGTGGCTTGCCCGCCTTCGAGTACGACCCGGACTGGCGCGCCTCCGGCTGCTCCATCTCGCCTTTCCACCTGCCGCTCGAGCGCGGCGTGTTCAGCTTCCCGGAACTGCGTCGCCAAGAAGGATTCCTGGGCATGCCCGGCGTGTTTGCCGACTCCCTGCCGGACCGCTTCGGCAATCGCGTCATCCGTGCTCACCTTGCCAGCCAGGGGCTGGCGGACAGCGACATCACGCCGGCCGAAAAGCTCCTGTACGTCGGCGCGCGGGGCATGGGCGCCCTCGAGTACCAGCCGGCGATTGCGCTTCACGACAGCACCGAGCACATCGGCCTTGAACTCGGCGCGCTGGTCGCCCAGGCTCGCCAGGTGATCCAAAGGCACGTGACCTCCAGTATCCCCGACATCATGGCGGCGGCCTCCTCGGCCGGCGGTGTCCGCGCCAAGGCGCTGGTGGGCTGGCGCCCCGGCAACGACGAGATCGTCGCCCATGCGCCGGACCTGCCGGCCGGATTTCAGCACTGGATCATCAAGTTCGACGGCATGCATGAGGACGGCCGCCCACAGCACTGGACGCGCCTCGAGTTCGCCTACAACGAAATGGCCCGCGCGGCGGGTGTCGGCGTCGCCCAATCGACCCTGCTCGGCGACGGTGAACTGGCGCATTTCATGAGCCGCCGATTCGATCGCGAAGGCGGGCGCAAGATCCACCTTCACAGCCTGTGCGGCATGCGCCACGCCGACTACAACGAGCCGCGGTCGTGGTCGTACGAGCTGTATTTCCGCACCTGCCTCGGGCTTGGGCTCGGAATGGACGAACTCTGCGAGGCGTTCCGCCGCATGGTGTTCAACGTGGTGGCGCGCAACCAGGACGATCACAGCAAGAATGTCGCCTTCCTGAAAGACGACATCGAGTCGGATTGGCGCCTGGCGCCTGCCTTCGACGTCACCTACGCCCACGGCGCCGGCTGGACACTGGCCCACCAGATGAGCGTCAACGGCAGGTTCGACGCGATCGGCCGCGAGGACCTCGATGCCGTTGCCGAGCTGTACGGCATCCGACGCCGCGGCGAGATCATCGACGAAGTGCGCGAGGCCGTCAGGCGCTGGCCCGAGTTTGCCGAGCGGGCCGAACTGGATGCGGAAGTGACAGCGCGGGTCGGCCGCGATCACGATCTGCTCGGCGACTGAGGTGTCCGCCCCGGGTTCCCGGCCATTCGCCGTCAAACGAATGCATGCCATGCCGGTGCGGCGGATGCAAGCAAAATCCGGGGCGGCATGCTATGCTTTTTTGTAGCCGCTGATACCGGCTTGATCGAAATGATCGCCAATCCACCAAGTGGCCAACCTGATGTGACTAGACGATTATTGCGGGTGGTCTTGATGGTCCTCTGTGCAGCGGGCTGTGCGACCCAGTCCCTGGCCGACGGCTCCGGCACCATCTTCTACACCCAGCGCTTCGACGGTCCCATGACGATCGTCAACCGTGTCCAATGGGATTATGTGCGGGCGACACCCTCGCTGATATTCAGCAACCAGGAGGTTATCTGGACCGGCGCGGGTGCCCTGGTTGGCACCGGAGAGCCGCCTCCCGGTTGCCCTGACGGGCGCCTTGCAGGGTCCGACGGCATCTTTTTCACACCGGATCGCGGGCTGGTCGTGGGCAATTGGGAACCGGGCAGATGCGGGCTGTCCGGCCAGTTCTGGAAATTCGACCCCGATGAGACCGACGTGGTGCTGGACGGGCCGTCCGACGGCCCGTTCGCCTTCCACATGCTGCTGCACCCGAACCTGGTCGATTTCCTCACCACCCCGGCCCTCGGCGGCTTCGCCTGTGCGGACGGCATGGGCCCGCGTGGCTGTTTCGGTGTCTACGATCACACGCCGTTGACGACCAGCCTTTTGTGCCTGGCCCCGCTGGATTCGTTCGACAACGACCCCATGCAGCCGGTGACCTTCATCGCCGATGGCGCCGAAAACATGTTCGCTTTGTTCACCGAGGAGTTGAGCGTGCAATTTGGGGGTGCGGGTTTTGCCAGTTTCGACATCGGTTCGACCACGAGTGCCGTCTGTGCGGGGGACATGGCGATGCGGGAACTCATACCGCTTGGCATCGAGGCCGCCCACAGTATCTCCTGGGATCCCTTCCTTTCGGATCTCAGCGTGCGCGGCGGCACGCCGCATTCCGACTTCATCGTGTTTGCCAATTCCACGGTTCAACAGATCCGGGTCATAAACCCGGGCACGCCCGGTGCGACGGCTTCCATCGTTGCAACCATCGACATGTCCGTGGAGGAAGTGTGCCATTCCCTGCTGCCGAGCAAGAATGCCGAATTCGATCAGGGTGCGGTGACCGGCGAAGGCATTGCCCTGGTCGGAGACGAGACGAGCGGCTTCCTGGCGTTGATCGATTATTCCCAGAACACCAACGGCTTGATTATCGACGGCTTCAACACGGTTTGCCTGACCGAATTCCTGCACGACCAGATCGACGATATCGCGCCGCTTACCGGCCTCGGCGCAGATCCTCTGCTTTTTGAGAAGTTCTTCGACAGCGGTTTCGAAGAAGGAGAAAGTCTCCCCGACTAGGGCTTGGGCGTCAGCTTCAGCAGCCTCCCCCCGTCACGGTCTTCAAGCAGCCAAACCGCGCCGTCCGGGCCTTGCTCGACCTCGCGGATGCGTTTGCCCATGTCGAAGCGCTCGGCTTCGCGGGCGTTTTCCCCGTCAGTCTCGACGCGGATAAGGGCGCGCGAGGCCAGCCCGCCGAGCAGCGCGGAGCCTTTCCATTGAGGGAACAGGTCGCCCGAATAGAAGATCAGCCCAGCCGGGGCGGTAGTCGGGATCCAGGCGACTTTCGGCGCCATGAATTCAGGCCGGGTCTGGTGATCGGGAATCGGCGCGCCGCTGTAATGATCGCCCTCGGAGACGATCGGGTAGCCGTAGTTCTCGCCCTTCAACACCAGGTTGAACTCATCGCCGTGCCGCGGGCCCATCTCGTGGTTCCACAGCCGGCCCTGGGCGTCGAAGGCGATGCCCAGGGGATTGCGGTGGCCCAGCGACCAGATCTCGCTGGCCACAT
>Ga0299906_10004075_pt1 | contig 11990 bp, 10 predicted proteins | sample RVTome_14_FD_200259 | JGI IMG/M metagenome (GOLD analysis project Ga0299906, IMG submission 200259) | Soil microbial communities from uranium-contaminated site in the Upper Colorado River Basin, Wyoming, United States - RVT145D125 (version 2) ...
TTTCCGAGGGGGGCGATCGTCGGGGCCATCGTCCGGCCCAACGGCACGGCGATCGTTCCGCGCGGAGAGTCCGTCATCGAAGCTCGGGACCGGGTCATCTTTTTTGCTTTGGAGAGCAGCGTGCCTGAACTGGAAACGGCGTTCTTTTCATAATCCGGAGACCCGGTGATCCGCTTCGCGTCTCCAGGCTATGTGCTGGGCCAGTTTCTTCTGGCGTTCTCGGCAACGATGCTGATACCGGCTGCCTATGGTTGGGCGGTGGGAAGCGAAGGTCTCCGGGAGCTGCTCGGCGGCGCGCTGGTAACCCTGGTTTCCGGCGGAGCACTGATCCTGGTTCTGGAGAAACCCCGGCGAGAGCTGTCGCGCAGGGAAGGCCTCTTGCTGGCCGTTGCCGTCTGGGTGGCCGTCGGGCTGTTCGGCAGCATTCCGTTCTATCTCTCTCCGTATTTCGGCTCCTTCACCGATGCCTTCTTCGAGGCCACGTCGGGATTTACGACGACCGGCGCCACGGTGTTGCGCGAGGTCGAAGCCCTCCCGCCAGCGCTTCAGTTCTGGCGCTGTTTCTCGCACTGGCTTGGCGGAATGGGAATCGTTCTTCTGGGGATCGCGATTCTGCCGCTCGTGGGCCATGGGGGCATGCAGCTCTATCGTGCCGAGTTCTCCGGCGCCAGCTCTGAGAGATTGCGGCCGCGTATTCGCGAGACCGCGCTGTCGCTTTGGAAGATCTACATGGCGCTGACCGTGCTGCTGTTCGTTGCCCTTCGTATCGCCGGCATGAACGCGTTCGAGGCCCTGTGCCACACGTTTTCGACCCTCGGGACCGGGGGCTTCTCGACGCGCACTGCAAGCATCGCCGGGTTCGAGAGCCCGCTGGTCGAGTACATCCTGGTCGTATTCATGCTGCTGGCAGGCATGAGCTTCATTCAGCACTATCGTCTCTGGATCGAGCGGAATCCGTCGAGCTTCTTCGGTGACGTCGAGCTGCGGGCTTATCTGATGGTCGCCTCCGCCAGCGCCCTGGTCATCGGTATCGTACTGGCCATGGACGGGAGCTACCAACCGGTGGACGCGGCACGAAACGCTATGTTTCAGGTCGCCTCCATCATCACGACGACCGGCTTCGCGACCGCTGATTTCGAATTGTGGCACCCGCTTCCGCAGCTGATCCTGCTGGCCCTCATGTTCGTCGGTGGCTGTACGGGCTCCACGGCCGGCGGCATGAAGACGTCGCGGATTCTTCTGCTCGGACGCGTCATCGACCGCGAGTTCAAGCGCATGGTCGAACGGAGGGGGGTGTTCGCGGTCCGGCTCGGAGGGCAGGTACTGGACGAGTCGACCCTCCAGAGCCTGCTCAACCTCGTCTACCTGGCGTTCATAGTCAACTTCGTGTCGTGTCTGGCTCTGGCGGCGATGGGCGTGGACGTGCTGACGAGCATTTCGGCGGTTGCGGCGTCGATGTTCAACGTCGGCCCAGGTCTTGGAGCGGTAGGCCCGGCCGATAATTACGGAGACCTTCCGGCTCTGGCCAAGTGGGTTCTGGCGGGTTGTATGATCGCCGGCCGCCTCGAGTTCTACACGGTACTGGTGATCCTGACCCCCGCGTTCTGGAGGCGGTGAGGACAGCCCCTTGGTACACTATTCGTCGTGATCGAGGATTTCAGTGCCCGATAGGACGGCGTTCCCCCGTGGTCCCGGTGTGCTGCTGACGCTGGCCGGCCTGGTCGTGCTGATCGCAGGCCTTCGGGAGGCCGGGTCCATCGTCGTTCCATTCCTCCTCTCGGTGTTCCTGGCGATGCTGGGCGTCCCCTTGCTAACGCGGCTGCGCCAATGGGGTGTGCCGCGCTTTCTGTCGATCATCATGGTCGTCCTGGCGATGGGCATCGTCCTTCTCGGTCTTGGCAGCGTCGTTGCGAGCACGGTGTCCGCGTTCCTCGATGAAATCCCGCGCTACGCGGGCCGGCTGTCTCAACTGATGATGTCGCTTCAGGAATGGTTGGAAAAACAAGGCGTAGAGATCGCGGTCCAGGAATCGATCGAGAGCGAGATCGACCGTCTCTTCTCCCGGGAGCAGTTGCTGCTCTGGGGAAGCGGCATTCTTTCCAGCCTGGCCAGTGTCCTCTCGACCTCCGTGCTGGTCGTTCTCACCGCCATCTTCATGCTCAGCGAGGCCGCGGGTCTGCCCGCGAAGTTCCGGGCGGCCTTCGGGCGGCCGGGCGCCAGGGAGCTGGAGTTCTCCGGTGTCCTGACGCAGGTCCATCGTTACCTGATCATCAAGACCGTGATCAGCCTGATTACAGGTCTCGTGCTCGGTCTCTGGGTGTGGATCCTGGGTGTGGATTTTCCGGTGCTCTGGGGACTGACCGCCTTCCTCCTGAATTACATTCCGAACATCGGCTCCATCATCGCAGCCGTGCCGCCGGTCGTTCTCGGGCTGATTCAGCCGGAAGGAGGACCCGGACTCTCGCTGGCGGTGGTTGCGGGCTACCTGACGGTCAATATTCTCGTCGGCAGCATCCTGGAGCCGACCTGGATGGGAGAGCGGCTGGGCCTGTCGACTCTGGTCGTGTTCCTGTCGCTGGTGTTCTGGGGGTGGGTTTGGGGCGGCGTCGGGATGCTCTTGTCCGTACCGCTCACGATGATCGCGAAGATTCTGTTCCAGCACAGCGACGACCTCCGCTGGATCGCCACGATGATGGACAAACCGCCCGTCGAGAGCGCCGTGCCGAACGAGCCCGGATAAGCGGCCTACCTCAACTTGTCCCGCACGGCCCGTATGGCGACAACGAGTCCTGTGAGGCCCAGGCCGAGCACCGCCGACAGGGAGCTGACGAGAGTGGTTTCGTGGTGCAGCATTTCACTCGAAACCCGTGAAGCCGCTCGCAGCCGCATTGCCTCTGCCGCCGCCCGGCGCCCTCCTGGGATCGAGGATACGCGCGATCTCGTCGCGAACGTCCTCGAGGTGATAGCGCGTGTCGGCGTCTCCCGCCCTGTTCATCGCGGCCTGGACCTCTCCGTCGAGTGTTCGCAACTGGGCGCGGAGGAACGCACGCATGTCGTTCCACACGGCGCCGCTCGCGTCGAGCTTCTCCTCGATCAGATCGAGATAGACGCGCTGAAGGTTTCGACGGAAGACGTCCGTCCGAACGCCGGCTTCGAAAAGCTCGCTCCAGACGCCCCGGCGGAGATCCTCGAGAAACCGCGTGGGTGAGTAGCTGGAGGAATCGAGCACCCGCTGCTCGGCCAGGCGCGTGAAGCGGGCCTCGTCGAGCAGGGCGTCCAGAATGGCGCCCTGGCTCGCGCGCACCCGTTCGAGGATTCCCTGGCGCTCGATCCGGCGCAGGATCTCGGGTCGGATGATGAACTCCGGAGTGCCGAACGCGCTCTCGTTAAGGAAGAGGACGGCCGCCTCCTGAATGTCCGGAGGCACGGGCGTGTATCGAAGGGTCTCCTGACCTCCGCGAGTTTGCACGAAATCGAACCCACCGACCAGCGCGGCCACGTGATTCATCTCAAGCGCCCACTGATCGAGAACCTGATCGTACAACTCCTCCAGCTCGTCCCAGTTCTCGCCGGGCCGTGTCGTCGCCTCGAGCAGGTAGCTCATTACGCGCTCCAGGTTCCGGAGCCCAAGCCGGGTGGCCTCGACGGCGTTGGCGTCTCCGACCGCCTCTCTCAGCTCACCCGGGTTTGCGGAGCTGGCGCTGTCGGTCGAGAAGCGATACCAGGGGACCGCGTCCTGGTCTCGCGCCCAGGCATCCAGCGTCGGACGCTCGTCCTGGGGGGACTCCGCATCCGGGATGGGCGTGTACCCCCACCGGATGGCCCAGACGTCGTACGGGCCGATCTTCGGGATCAGGAGGTCGACGGGGATATCGTCTTCCGGTTGCGCGACGTAGTTGAAACGGGCGTAGTCCATGATCGTCGGCGTGTGGCCCATCTCCGCCAGCCACTCCGGGTCCCGCAGGTTCTCGAACGGATAAGTGGAGCTGGCCTTCTGATTGTGCAGGAGTCCAAGGGTATGCCCCACTTCGTGGGTGACGACGAACTCGAGGAGCTTCCCCATCAGGTCGTTGGGCAACGGGAGCGTCTGCGCCCTCACGTCCAGCGGCGAGGCCTGGACGAAATACCAGTTCCGGGCCAGGTTGAGGACGTTGTGATGGATCTCGATGTCGGCTTCGAGGATTTGCCCGGTCCTCGGGTCATGGATATTCGGCCCGGAGGCGTTCTCGACGGTCGTCGGCAACCAGCGGATGACCGAATAGCGCGCGTCCTCCGGGCTCCAGTCCGGGTCTTCCTCCGCCGTGGGGGCATCGCGCGCGACGATCGCATTCCGGAAACCCGCAGCCTCCAGCGCGGCCTGCCAGGCTTCGACGCCGCTCCTGACATAGGGCACCCAATCCCGCGGCGTCGCCGGATCGATCCAGAACTCGATCGGCTTGACGACATCGGACACTTCCGCCGCGGGGTCCAGCTTTTCAAGCCGCCAGCGCGTGATGTAACGGCGTCGTTCCGCGCGATGCTCGCTGGAGCTGAAGTCGGTCTGGCTGGTCGCGAAGTAGCCGACGCGCTCGTCGAAAGTCCGGGGTGTCATCGGCTCCGCGGGGAGCTTCACCATGCTGAACGCCATCTCGATCGTCGCGCTTCCGGCCGGCATGCCGCCCCGGCCGCGCGACCCGCCCCCTTCGTCGGGACGCGTGAAGGTCTGGACGGCGCGGATCTCGACGTTGTCGGGAAAAGACTTCGCCGTGCTGATATAGGAACGGCGCCGGTCGAACCCGCGCGCCCCGAGAGCCGCGCGCGCGCTGAACTCGGGAACCTCGGAAGCGAACAGGTTGGTGACATCGATCACGACGGACTCGTCATTGGGACCCATCACCGCGATGTCGAAAGCCACCAGGATCGCGTTGTTGTTCGCGGCCCCGACGGCGAGCGAGATCGGGTCATCCCCGTCGGCGACGATCGCGTAGGATATGTTCTCCAGAAAGATCCGCTCGTCACGCCGGACCCACCTGACGACTCGCTGGTCGATCTCCTCTCCGCCATACCCGGCACCCGCTGCGGTTCTTGAAATCCGGGTCACCCAGAGGAACTCCAGCCCCAGCTCGGAGACGGGTATTTCATAGAGGAGCTGATCGTCGATCTGGTGAATCGTGAAAATGCCCTCATCCGACACGGCCTCCTCGGTGATGCGCTCGTACGTGCGGGCTCCGCCGCGTCCGCGTCCTCCGCCACGCCCGGTATCCGCGTCCGCTTCCTGCCCGTCGGCCTCAGGAGCGGGGGTGTCCTCCTCGTCGGTCTCCGGAAGTGGAAGCTGGGGGTCCTGAACGGCCACGGCCGGCAGGACCGCCAGCACGAAACACCACGCAAGGAAGAAAAGCCGCGCTCGGAAAGCAGTCATTCAGGTGTCTCCTCGGGAGATTAGAGCCCATCGGAAAGGATAGATGCAAGTGTAAGAAAAGCCGAAACTTTTTTTGGATGGTCAGGTAAGAAAGGTGCCCCGTTCGAGGTCCTCGAAAGCCTGCCGCAGCTCCTCCTGGGTGTTCATGACGAAGGGCCCGTACCGCGCGATCGGCTCCCCGATCGGCCGGGCAGCGACGAGCAGGAGCCGGATCGCCTCGCCGGCGGACGCGATCCTGACGGCGTCGCCGGGGCCGAGGACGGCCAGGCGCCCGGACTCGACTCTCGCGCCTGAGGTTTCAGGCCCGTGGCCTCCCACAATGGCAGTGCCGTCCACCGTATAGACGAACGCGCTGTGCCCGCGGGGCAGATCTTGCGTCAGGCTGGCCGCGGGTCCCATGCTGATGTCGAGATAGACAGGCTCGGTGACGATGCCCTCGACCGGACCCTTCACGCCGCCCGCTTCCCCGGCGAGCACCCGTATCGTGGCGCCGTCGACGCCTGCGACCGGCACGTCATCGGGCGGGATGTCCTGATATCTCGGCGGCGACATCTTGAGCGATGCCGGCAGGTTGATCCAGAGCTGAAAGCCCCACAACAACCCGTCGTCCTGGCGGGGCATCTCCGAGTGGACGATGCCGCGGCCCGCGGTCATCCACTGGATGCTTCCGGCGACGAGGTTGCCGCGGTTGCCGGCATGATCGGCGTGCTCGAGGCGCCCGGCCAGCATATAGGTAACGGTTTCAAAGCCCCGGTGGGGATGATCCGGAAAGCCGGCGATATAATCGTCCGGCTGATCGGACCGAAACTCGTCGAAGAGCAGGAACGGGTCGAGGTGGCCGAGCGTCCTCGTTCCGAGGGAACGGCGCAACCTCACTCCCGCTCCGTCAGACGTGGCTTCGGCCTGGACGATACGTTCCACGCGCCTCGGTGTCATCCGGCTCTCCTCTGTGAGCCCCCACTATAACAGGCGTTCGGGCGCTCGGGAGGGCGCCGGCATGAACACACAAGAAAAGAACCGGTTGTTCAGGACCCTCGGCCTCCGGGGGGAGATCGACGGCGCGAGCGCCGGTGGCGAATGGTTCGCCTCGGGGGGGGACCGGATCGACGTTCGGAGCCCCGCCGGGGGTCCGGTCCTGGCCCGGATCCGTCAGTCCCGAGCTTCCGACTACGAGCGGGTGGCGAGGCAGGCGGCGAAGGCCTTCGCGGTCTGGAGAGCCGTGCCGGCTCCAGGGCGGGGCGAGATCGTCCGGCAGGTCGCCGTCGAGCTCAGAAGAAAGAAAGACGCGCTGGGGCGCCTCGTCTCGCTCGAGATGGGCAAGATCCTGACCGAAGGCCTGGGGGAGGTTCAGGAAATGATCGACGTGTGCGACTACGCCGTCGGACTCGGCCGCACCCTCGGCGGACCGACTCTGCCGAGCGAGCGGCCGCGGCATCGGATGATGGAGCAGTGGCAGCCTCTCGGCCCGGTCGGCGTGATCTCGGCGTTCAACTTTCCCGTCGCTGTCTGGTCATGGAACGCCGCGATCGCCTGGGTCTGCGGCGATACGGTCGTCTGGAAGCCGTCGTCGAAGACGCCGCTGGCCGCGGTGGCTTGCCAGAACATCGTACGCGACGTGTTTCGCGCGAACGCGGTTCCCGAAGGCGTTTCGGGCGTGGTCATCGGACCCGGCCCGACGATCGGCGAGCGCCTGATCGCCGATCCGCGCATTCGCCTCGTGAGCGCGACCGGATCGACCCCGATGGGCCGGCGGGTGGGCGAGGTCGTCGGGGCGCGTCTGGGGCGGACGATCCTCGAGCTGGGCGGAAACAACGCGGTCGTCGTCTCCGACAAGGCGAATCTCCGAAGCGCTCTGGAATCGGTCTTCTTCGGGGCCGTAGGAACAGCCGGTCAGCGGTGCACTTCCACCCGCCGGCTGATTCTGCACGAGAACATCTACGGGCCCTTCCTCCGGCGGCTCGTCGATCTGTACCGCGGCGTCCGTATCGGGGACCCGCTCGATCCCGCGACTCTGATGGGCCCGCTGATCGACGAAGCCGCCGTCGACGTTTTCAACGACGCCGTCGCCCGGGCCCAACAGGAAGGCGGCCGGGTTCTCTACGGCGGCCGGGTTCTGAGGGCTCGGGGCGGCCGGCGAACGTTCGTCGAGCCGACGCTCATCGAGATGCCGGCGCGGGCGAAGATCCTCGAATCGGAGACGTTCGCTCCGGTTCTCTATGTCCTGAAGTACCGGAGCCTGCGGCAGGCGATCTCGATGCACAACGGGGTGCCCCAGGGACTTTCCTCCTCCATCTTCACCGACAGCGTTGCGGAGGCCGAGGAGTTCGTGAGTTATTGCGGGTCCGACTGCGGGATCGCCAACGTCAACGTCGGGACTTCGGGCGCCGAGATCGGAGGGGCGTTCGGCGGGGAGAAGGACACCGGAGGCGGGCGCGAATCCGGGTCCGACGCCTGGAAGGCGTACATGAGGCGGCAGACCAGCACGATCAACTGGGGAGGCGAGACGCATCTGGCCCAGGGGGTGTCGTTCGGTTAGCCGCCGGATGCCTCACCGGAGTCGACAGCCTGGCCGGTGCATGAGCGGGCCGGGCGTCTCCTCAGACTTCTTCCGTGCCGATTGCGCGATAGATCACTGCGCCGAGCATGACCCCTACGATCGGCGCGAGCCAGAAAAGCCGAAGCTGACTCATCGCCCGATCGCCGACAAAGACAGCGACCCCGGTGCTTCGCGCGGGATTCACCGCGGTATTGGTGAGAGGAATGCTCATGAGATGGATGAGCGTAACCTCAAAACGTCCGTTCCAGAGCAATGTCAAAACCCGGAAAGATGCACCACGCCGCGATCGGAAGGCCGCCACAAGCACGTTGCTGTCGAGCACAACCCGCACTGCGATATAGTATCACACGTAATACCGCGCACATCGGAAGGCTTCGTCAGCCCAACGGCTTGCCGGTCAGCTGCGGGCGGCCTTCGCATTAAGGGAAATACCGATAGATCGCCTTTCGATCCAGGCACCGAACGAAGGTCACGCAGCCCTTGCTCACCGTCACGCCGACTCGATAATCGCCCACCCTGATGCGGTAGAAGCTGCCCTCCCCTTGAAGCTTTTTCACGTTCGGGACGGACTTCAGATTATCGGCCTGTTCGATGGCTTCGATCAGTTGTGCCACGGCGGCTCTGACGCGCTTGCTTCGGAGGGACTTGAGATCTCGGACGAAGCTGGCCTTGAAGGCAGTCTTCAACACTTCCTTCGGAGCGTCTTGAAGACTTCCGCTCGCTCAACGGTCTCGGTTTCGATGCCCTCGCGAATCGCGCGGGCGAGAGCGATGTCCTCGACGGCGTCTGCGACCGCTTCGCCCACCAAATCTGGACGTTCTTCCAAGGCCTCCACGACGGCCGATTTGAGGAGCCTCTTAAGTCTGGCTTCTTCAGCGGTTAAGACCATTGGTCGATTCCTTGCCCCGATTCTATCACCGCGGCTCACACGGCCGCTCTGGGTCCGCCGAACGGGTACGGTTTTATCCGCAGTGCGTGACGCGAGATCGATGACGATGCCGAATGGGCATTGCGGATAAAACCATGACTTGAATTTCAACAGAAGTACGTAGCAACATATCCTCGCGGCGTCCCCAAAGTTAGCGGCGGGCGCCATTCGCGCCGTAAGAGGCTCACTGTACGGAAGTTCCGTGAGAACAGCCGGATGGGGATATCTTGCACGAGCGGCCTGGTGATGTCCACTGTTCGGTTCGCAGCGTTCCGGCGGTCGGACCGGAGGCCTGCGACTCGCCGGGTTGGCGACGTCGACGTCCTTGACCGAGCTTCCGGCCTCTCGCCGGGCAGTTCCGGGAGCAGCGCGCGCCGCTTCCGGAGTGCCGGCGCGGACGGCCGCTGCCTCAACCGTTTCGGCGCGCGTCGCGCGGTCGCGGCACCGGTTCAGCTTCCGACCTGGAACGAATCGGATAGCCTTCGGATCAGCGCGATCGCCGACAGAGCGGCGAGGCGCGATGTCTTCGGGTTTTCCGACGGGACGTTCTCTGTGACCGTCTCGATCCGCCCGAAGTCGCCCCAGACCTCGATCTTGTGGATGTTTCTTTCGACCGCCGGGTCGGCGATGATCCGTACGCGCGTCTGGTCGAATCCGATTCCGGCGAGGCTCAGGGCTGCCGAGACATTGATGTTTTGAGGGAAGGCGCGGCAGGCCTCGCGCGCCGATCCTTCGAAGACGACCGTCGCGGTTCCGAGCGTGAGGGGGTCCTGTCCCCGCTCGACGAGGTGGGGCGCGCCGGCCAGTCCCTGGGGCGGCTTGCGCGTCGTGAGCCTCGCGCCCCCGATGCGCCCCAGAGCGGCCGCGCGGACGGCGTCGAGCCCGGCGATAGCCCCAGACGGACAGTAGATGCTGCAGCCCCGGCGAGCGGCCTCTTTCAGTTCTTCCTCGCGGTCGATCAGGCCGCCCACGCTCAGAACCAGCAGGTCCTTCTGTCCTTCGATGACGAGCCGCAGAAGCGTTTCGAGCACGTCGGGAGCCGCGGCCTCCACGACGAGGCCGGACCGGGCGACCACCTCCCCGGTGGGCAACACCGGGGGAGGCACCTCGAGGGAGGCCGCCAGTCGCCGGGCTCGTTCGGGGTCGAGATCGGTCACCGCGACGAGCTCCGCCGCGCATTCGCCCCGGGCGACGGCCCGGGCGATCATCGAGCCCATCACGCCGGTTCCGATCAGCCCGACCTTCAGCATTTCAGCCCGCATGTCAGCAATGTTCCAGTTCCCAGAGAACGGCGTCGCCGCCCCGCGGCACGAAAACGCCGCCGCCGCAGTTGACGAAGTGACGGCCCAGAGCCGCGCGATACCAGGCCGCGTCGAAGCGGTGCATGGTCCGGTCGGTCCGTTTGGGATCACAGACGTCGTTGTTCCAGTCCTCGAGAGTGATCACCTGAAGATAGGCGGCGCCGGCGCAGTGACGGGCGATGTTCCGGATCGCCTGTTCGAGGCGGGGCTGTTCGAGGTAGGGAAGCACGTCCTGGCAGATGACCAGATCGTACTTCGTCGGAGACCGGAACTCCTCGACCGATGCCTGGTGCCACCCGTACTTCTCGCAGGCGTACGGTGACACATCGACTCCCGTGTATCGGATCCTGGGGTCGTAGTCTTCCAGAGCCTTCTTCCAGCGTCCCAGGCCGCAACCCAGATCGAGGACATCGCCGATCCCGAGCTCAAGGTATTCCAGGTAGCCCAGAACGAACCGGCTCAGCCGTCGAAACTCATCCGGACCGGACGCGCGGGTGGCGCGGCGGCGATAGAAGCGATCGAAGAATTCCCGGTCGAAGGACGAGGGACCGGAGGGTGTCGGGGACATCTCGGTGCCGGATCAGGGCGTGCTCGTGACGTTCCTCTGAACGAACGTGTCGTCTTGTGTCTCTCCGCCGCCTTCGGCAAATCCGCCGGCGGTTCCGTGGCTTCGGCCCTCGAAGGTGCCGCCTTCGTCGATAATGAGCTGGGGTGTCCGGACATCGCCCCTGAGGGTGCCTGTCGGGAAGACCTCGATCTTGCGCTCGCTTTCGACATTCCCGAAGACCGCACCGAAGACCTGAACCTCTCCGGCCTTGATGTCGGCGTGAACGGTGCCCTTCCCTCCGATGATCAGCAGATTGTCGGTCGTGATGGACCCGTGGATCTCACCGTCGACACGGAGCGTGCCGGAAAACCGGAGCTCTCCGGTGAGGGACGTTCCGTGGTCGAGAAAACCTTTGAATTCCCCGGTTGTCGATTTGCGACGCAGCCTCATGTGATTCTCCGAGTGAACGGTGATCGTGAGTTCGTATTGTGAGGTGATGACGGGCCGGGAGTCAATCGGGGTTTGCTTCATCTGCCATAGTGACCAGAGCCTGGGACCTTCCGAAGGGGCCCTCGCCGTCCCCCGGCCCGGGCGGCAAGGACGCGGATCCGACGCGCCAGCTCGCGCGAATGGTGTCTTCAATGCGACGGCGCCTCTTCGATCCTGACGGCCGGACCCGCGGACTCGGGTTCCCGGATCGTGTCGATGAGCTGCCGGGTCTTGTCGGTGGGCGGCGGGAACCAGCCCGCCAGGCCGAGCGTGATGCCGAGATTCAGCAGCATCCCGAGGGTCCCGATTCCCTGGGGATCGATCCCGGTTTCGAGAATGCCGAAGGTCCAGCGCTCCATTCCGAAGAAGACTGTCGCGATGATGTAGAACGCGGTGAAGCCGATTCCGGAGGTCATGCCGAGGACCGCGGGAACCGTGCCGACGCGCTTGCTGAAGATGCCGAGAACGATCGCAGGAAAAAAGCTCGCCGCCGCGAGACCGAACGCGAAGGCCACGACCTGGCTGACGAATCCCGGAGGATAGATTCCGAACAGGCCCGCGATGATCACCGCGACGCCGATGACCGCGCGGCCGACGCGGAGGCGCTGGGCCTCGGTGGCTTCCGGGTTCAGGACCCGGTAATAGAGGTCGTGGGCCACGCTCGAGGAAATCACCAGCAGCAGCCCGCTGGCGGTCGAGAGGGCGGCGGCCAGGCCGCCGGCCGCCACCAGGGCGATGATCCAGTTGGCCAGCTCGGCCATTTCCGGCGT
>Ga0299906_10004077_pt1 | contig 11987 bp, 15 predicted proteins | sample RVTome_14_FD_200259 | JGI IMG/M metagenome (GOLD analysis project Ga0299906, IMG submission 200259) | Soil microbial communities from uranium-contaminated site in the Upper Colorado River Basin, Wyoming, United States - RVT145D125 (version 2) ...
TGAGTTGGGTCTCTCCCGTCGGCCGTGCCCTGCTGGGCTCAGTCGAAGGGGATGTGGTTTCGTTTGCGACTCCCGGCGGTCAGACCGAACTCGAAATTGTCAGAGTCGAGTACAAAGCCCTCGATTAAGGTGGCCCGGCCAGAGTTTCATGGTGGGAAAGATTCGCGGCTCCCGGGAGTTGCCAGTTTTTTGATCAACCGTCTTTTCGGTGCGGGAGGTCTGTCTCCGAAATTGACGGTTGAAGAGATTATTCAAAAAGCCAGACCGGGCTATGAGCGCGAATCAGAAGCTGATCGCACCATAGAGGCCGGCACCGTAGTCGGCGCTGCCGTCACTCAATCCCTTTAAGACGTAACATCCCACCGTCCTCTGTGGCGTCATCCGGTAACTGGCTTTAAGTTTCACGTCCAGAGCATCAGAAACACCAGCAAAGGCGGCCGTTGCCCCCGACAGGTCAATTCCGTAGGCGAGATGCTCCGTCCGGCGATAACTGACTGCCGCCAGAGAGGTCCAGTAGTTGTCCGGATTGTAGCTTGATGTGGATCCGGGCGTGATATACAGAGCCTCGACATAAGTAGACCAGTCACCAAAATATTTGCCGAGACTCAGACCCCCGCCGAAATCAAAGGCACCGGTGCCGAGTCCTTTGTCCTCATCCGCCGTCGGGAACTTGGCATAGACGAGCGGGCGAAGCATTGGGCTTTTCACCCCTTCGGGGATCAGGATATAGCCTGCAGTGGCGTTGATGTCGCCAAGGCCGTTTTGTGAACTGTTCGTGCCGGTGACGGCACCCCCTCCTCCCATTCCTCCGCCCCCCGTTCCGGAAGTCATGTTTGAAGTCTGCCTCGGAAAGCGCATGCCGCCCAAGGCAACGGTCGAACTGTTGCTTTGGTAGAGGTAGGGGATATCCAATACAATATCGAGCCGTTCGGTCGGGAAATATCCCAGAGACAGGGCTAACTGATAACTATCGGTGGTCTGGTCTGTTCCATAGTCGCCAGTGGCGAAGTCGAAACCGAGGCCTGCGGAATAGGTCCCTGCGGTTGCCCCCAGAGCTGTCGTGGTCTGGAAGAACAGCAAACCGATGGTCCCCAACAGCAGACCGATCCATGTTTTCAGGATCTTCCTTCCCTTCATGTTTTCCTCCTTTTCCCGGGTAAAAAAAGACGGGCAATCGCTGAACCTTTAGCGACTGCCCGTCAACTATACTTCAAATCAGTTATTCCACCAATGGGATCGCTCAAGTTCTCAATCGTTGGGACTTGTCGGAGAGCCCGTTGATTCATTCAGCACCCCGGAACCGTCTGCGTTTTCGGCTCTGGTTCGCTGTGTCTGGCTCTGATCGGAGGTCGCAGTCCCCTGGTTTCCGATCTCCTTGCGAGCACGGAGTTGAGTCTGATTGCGCGATGCGACGTTGTCATGCGAGGCGTCGTTCATGGAGCGGTTCATGGCCCCGTTTCCCTGGGAAAAGCCACCTCCGCCCATAGTTGAACCGCCACTCCCTCTTCCAGCTGTTGCAAATCCGGCACTTCCCAAACTGACGGCCAGTGCGACCAGTGCGACCAGCATCTTTTTCATCGGCATGTTGTTTCTCCTTTGTGGTTGAAGGACCGGCACAAGGCTTCTTGCGGCGATTCGTTTCGCTTTCAGCCCCCTGGGGGACGCTGCGGCCGGGTTCGGGAGGGACATTCCTCAACCCTTACCGGACATGTCTCTTAGACGCAGGACGAATGAATTGGTTTACCCCTGAAACACTTTTGGTTGAAATATTGTGCCATTTCCGGTTCCATCGTTCCCCCGCAACTTTTCCCTGAAACAACAAACGCCCCGGCAGGGGCCGGGGCGTAGAGAGAGACAAGGTGACAACCAAAGAGAGGCTAATGGGACATCCGGCGCATGGGCTGCCGCATGGTTCCTGCGGGGTTCATGCCCCGGTGTTCGTCAAGGAAGTCGTGCCGCAGTTCCTGCTGCCGCCGGGCGCGATCTTCCTTCGGTAGGTCTTGAAGTTTGTCCATTTCCCGGCGGAACTCTTGCTGTTGCTCGGGCGTTAACTTGTTGAAGCGCTCGAACGTCTGGCGAAGCTGCTCACGACGCTCGGGAGACAGGGATTGCCACTGTGTGAAGCGCTCCTGAATGCGCTGTTGTTGCTCGGGCTCCATCGCCTTGAATCGCTGCAGGTTTTGCTGCAGCCGCAGTTGCTGTTCCGGGGGGAGTTGCTGATATTGCTGATAGCGCTCCCGCAGAGCCTGCTGTTGCTCGGGTGACAGCTGTTGCCAGCGATGTAATGCCTCCGGTCCTGCCGGGGCGGCAACCGTTGATCCGGCTTGTGCCCCTGACGATTCGGATTCGCCAGCCACCGCATTGACAGTTAAAAGCAGCAGCAGTCCGATGCCCATCAGTCGAATGATCCTCATTTTTTTTCTCCCGCAGTCATCACTTCAAAATCCTGAAGCAGTTCCATCATTTGTAAAAGCTCCATCGCGGCGATGACCTTTTGATCTTCGGCGCTGATCGTTACTTCGACCGGGGGGGGCATTGCCGCCGGTTGTTCTTCGGCGTGAAGGGCCGACGGCGGTAACAGGAGGCCGATCCCCGTGAGCACTAACAGGGAAATCACTTTTCGCATGCCTTATCCCATCTCTTCCAGCTGTTGCAGCAACTCGAGGTTTTCCAGGAGTTCCAGATTCTGTAATAACTCCAGATCGGGGAGCATGTATTTTTCGGCCGAAATTTCCTGGGGGATCCCGGTCGGTACGAGTGTGGGTGTCAGAACGGACTTCTGCTGGTTTACAGTGAGGAGTAGCGCCACGGTCATCCCTGCCAGCGCCCAGCCCAGAACAGGCCGCGTATATGGGTGCCGACGCGGCGGGAGGCGCTCCATGACGCGCGCACTGAAGCGATGGATCTCGGCGGGCGAAAGCTCGGTTGGGACGGTCGGCACGGCCTTAAGTACCGTCCGCATTGTCGCCAGTTCGGTCTGACAGGCCGGACAATGCTGCAGGTGTTGTTCAACCTGCCGGTGTCCGGCCGCATCGAGTTCACCGTAGTGGTAGAGGAGCAGCTGCTCCGTTTGACAGGATGGGAATTGAACTTTCCTGGTCATGATAGACCCCCATGCAGATCTTTGAGTTCCTTGCGTAAAACACGAACGGCACGATGGAGATGAGCCTTGATCGTCCCTTCTTCAAGCTCCAGCATGGCGGCAATCTCCTTGAGCGGCATTTCCTCCTGGTGACGCAGGGTGAACACCGCTCGTTGTCTGGCGGAAAGTTTTTCCATGGCCTTGGCCAGTTGCCGGCCGGCTTCCCCGGCAAGATATCGCTCCCCCGGCGTCGCGGCCGGATCGGCCACCAGTTCGAGGGGGTCCTGTTCCTCGTTATTGTTGCGAAAGAAAAAAATCTTCTGTCTGAGCTTCTGGCGCCGCAGATGATCGATGGCCAGGCGGCTCACCGTCCGGTACAGCCATGTTGAGACGGTACTGTCACCTCGAAAATTTGCGACGTCACGATAAAGGCGGATAAAGGCCTCCTGTGCAATATCCTCGGCATCGTCCCGGTTGCCGACCATGCGCCAGGCCAGGCCGATGATGCGGGATGAATGGGCAGTGACCAACGTCTCAAAATTGACGTCATTCCCCTCCCGGATCTGAGCCAGGATTATTTTTTCGGAAACTTCATCCATTTTGAGAGCGTATCCGCGTAACCCGTGTTCGTCAATGCCTCTGTATTGCCGATCACCTTGAAGCTCTGTTTGCAGCTGCGGATCTCCACCCTTCACCCGCTGGTGTGCCGACTGAAGTCGATTCTGTAACTTAGACGCATGACGGTCAAAAAAGTTTACCTCGGGAAAAATTTTTTCCCGTGGGCCCAGTCGCGACGGCAATTGTTTCTCATCGGTCCTCAGGATGAAAGAAGAAATGACATTCACATTTTTTTTGTAAACCTTTTCCGGCTTCGGTCGTCAAAAGAATCAACCGGACCTTTAATCCTGAAGAACCCGTTGCTGGCAAAAGTGCAAAATCGGGCCAATTTGTCCCGGAGTCTGTCAACCGAGTAACTGTAGAGAGGTGAAATCATGAAACAAAAAACATGGCACGCGGTGCAAATGATCGTAACGGCATTGTTCCTGGTCTCGGTGTTAGGCGCCTGCGGTGGTGGCGGTGCCGATACGACGGCGCCCACCGCTACGAGTGCGTCACTGAGCGGTACCGCCCAGTGACCTTTCGACCCATTCGAAATCTGATGCATTCAATGGAGAATCCCATGAAAAAGTTAGCGACCCTTTTAAGTCTGGCGTTGGTATTTTCAGTTCTGACCGCCACCAGTGCTTTGGCCCTGACAGCCAACCATCCCTACACCGTGCAACTCCACACCGTTTCCGATGCCGGCCAGTCGATGCTGGTGGAACAGATGAATTCCACCAGTGATGCCAATGGCAAACTCCACTTTCAGTTCAGCAACGTTCCCGACACCGATAGCGCTCCTTTCCTGATGGTGCAGATCATGGATACCGTCAATGGCCAACTGCAAATGGTGCGGCAAACCCTGGCTCCTGCGCCAACGGCCGGGGAGCAGATGCAGATGGGGGTGAGTGAAATCAGCCACCACCAGACGCAGGCCGCCCTGCAGGCCATGCAGTCCGGCGCCGGAACTGCGGCGCTGGACGCCATGTTCCCCTTGACCATGATTTCATCCGGAGCGATCAGCGATGCCGACGCCGACAACCTTGGCCTGATGGCCGCCGCGGCCAGTGTCGAGTTCGAGACCTACATGACCCAGTCCGGCGTCAGCGTTGCGCAAATGACTGCCTTCAGGACTCGGCTGACGGATGCCATGCGCACGTTTGCCTCCGATTGCAAGCTTGCGGTGGACGCAACCGATCCCCTGCTTGCAGCCAATCGATATGGCAGGGCGGATAGTGAGTTCCTGCAAGCGATGATCGCGGCCGGAGCCGATGCCGGAATCGACCCGGAGCTCTTGTCCGCGGCTTTTGACCAGGCTCGGGTGGCGATGGAGAACGCTCCAGGAGCAATGACCCTTTCTTCAGAAGCCTATGCCATGCTGGACGGCACCTTTATGGCTGGTCACCACCAGCGTCAACTGCAGGCCCAGACGCGCAATTACGCCGACGCCATGGAGATGTTTCATGCCGATACCGGGCAGAGCCAGGCCTTTACCGCGGCCAGAACAGCCCTGTACGAAGCCATGCTTCAGGCTCGGCAGGAATATCAGCTGATTTTTTCCGACCCTGACAACCTGCCGGATCAATTGACCATCGATCAGGCTCAGGCCGATCATGAAATTGCCATACAGGCAGCGATGGACACGTTCCTCCTGGCCACGGAGGCGACCGACCTTCAGATCGAAACCATGCTGGGGGAGATGGCTAACCATATGGATGGCGGCATGATGGGTGGCGGGATGATGACCGGTTCGACCCTGGCGGGGCTGGGTTTCGGCATGATGCAGACCACCCTCACCGGGACGCCCCAAAACTGGTCGACCATGATGGTGGCAGCGACAAATTTTCTTCCTTCTCTCACCGGGATGAGTTACACCCCCGACACCACCAATCTGACAAATCAACTTGCACAGTTTTCGCCGGCGAGCATGCCGACGGCTCCCGACTTGAGTCTGCTTCCCGACGGTCAAGACAAGAGCCTTCTGCATCTGCAGTATGACCTGATGCTGGTCCGCCTGATCGACATGCAGATGGCGGCCAACCTAACCCCGCCGCTCACCCCGTCCGACCTGGCCTCGATCAGCGCCGTCAACCTTGCCAACCGGGTTGTGGTTCGCCAGGGGTTGCAGGGGCTGACGGAAGCACAGCAACGTGCCTTGATGGCAGCCATGAGCCCGCTGGAACTCAGCTAAACCCCTCGGCCGTATTTGGAGTTGGGAAAAAAATAAACGCGTCGGACCTCAGGGTCCGACGCGTTTATTTTATCTGATCGCGTTTGTTCTCTTCTTCAGAGGGGCTTGGGCGCGCAGACGTTCTCGGCTTTGTTGACCCGACCTCCGCAGTTGGAGCAGACAAACTTCGGCTTGTCGTAGAGCTTGTCGAAATCGGCATTGTGCGGTTTGGCCTTGAGCTCGCACAGGTGCAGGTGATGCTCTTCGGGGGTGGGACAGACGGAGTTTTTTGCCATGGTGAATTCTCCCTGTTCGGGTTTATTGTTTGAGGGGGCTTTTTTCGGGAACGGTTGACAGTTAAACAGCTTTTTGGTGCCCGTCAAGGAGCGCTCCCCTGGCGATATCGACTTCGAAGTTGACATGTTACGATACGCCGGTAGAATAGTGGACAAATTTAGTCATTTAAAAGGAGACGAACAATGCCTGAAATCACCATCGAGGTTGCCGTCAAACGGGCGATCCAGACCGAGAAGAACGCCATGGATTTCTACCGTCGCGGCGCCAGCTACATGAAGGATTCCGGGGCAAAGAAGGTCTTTGAACTCCTCGCCCGGGAGGAGCGGGAGCACGCCGAAACCTTCTACCAGGTCTATCCCGGCAAGGACATCGCCGATTTTTCGGCCTTCATGGAGGCCGACCCGGCGGAGAAGTCGGGCTGGTTTGCCGACCTCGGCCTGGAATTGACCGAGCTGGACGAGCGCAAGGCGATGCTGGTCGCTCTCGACAAGGAGAAAAAACTCGAGGAATCGCTGCGCGAGACGGCGACCCGGATCAAGGATGCCGCGGTACGCGCCGTCTACGAGGATAACGCCCGCTCCACCCATCATCACTACCTGCTGATCGAGTCGGAATATGCGCGGTTGATGGGGATGGTGCACGAGACCGACATCGACACCTACGTCCGCGAATAAAGGACGGGAGAGTTGGTATTGAAAGAAAAAGGCGTCCAGAAGGGCGTCTTTTTCAATTTAACCCATCCCTTTTTCGGCGAGTTCCGCCAGGGCTTCCGGGGTTTTGCTTAAATCGTCCAGTCCCATCCCTCGTAAAACGGCTGTCGTCTTGGTGAACTGGATATCCCGGTATTGCACCACCTGGACATGGTTTCCCCAGGGGTCGAGAAAATCAAGGCCGGGGCTCGGCAGGATCGTCGCCTTCGTCCCCTTGAGGGCCTTGCGCAGTTTTTCCCGGTCATCGACAACGAGTCCGAAGTGTCGTGCCTGATCGGGCTGCTGACTGCGCCTCGGCGAGAGATTGATAAACTGGTCGCCCAAGTCGATAAAGGCCATTCCGTCATGACGGCCGCGCAACTTGATTTCGAAGAGACAGCCGTAAAATTCGAGGGCCGCCTCGACGTCGGCCACTTCGAGGGCAATGTGATTGATCCCCACGGCCCGCGCTTTGTCACCTGTTTTATCCGCCATGGAATTCTCCTCTCGGTCAGCTTTCTTGCTGTCGATCCTGTAGGAGCGACTTCAGCCACGTACAATCGCGCCTAAAGGCGCTCCTACATTTAAAAATCTCCGGTGGTTAACCATTCAATGGCCGCCGACCCTGTAGGAGCGGCTTCAGCCGCGAACAATCGCGCATATAGGCGTTCCCACATTTAAAAATCTCCGGTGGTTAATCATTTATGGATGGCGACCCTGTAGGAGCGGCTTCAGCCGCGAACAATCGCGCCTAAAGGCGCTCCTACATTTAAAAATCTCCGGTGGTTAAACATTCATGGATGGCGACCCTGTAGGAGCGGCTTCAGCCGCGAACAATCGCGCCTAAAGGCGCTCCCACATTTAAAAATCTCCGGTGGTTAACCATACAATGGCCGCCGACCCTGTAGGAGCGGCTTCAGCCGCGAACAATCGCGCCTAAAGGCGCTCCTACATTTAAAAATCTCCGGTGGTTAATCATTTATGGATGGCGACCCTGTAGGAGCGGCTTCAGCCGCGAACAATCGCGCATATAGGCGCTCCCACATTTAAAAATCTCCGGTGGTTAATCATTTATGGATGGCGACCCTGTAGGAGCGGCTTCAGCCGCGAACAATCGCGCCTAAAGGCGCTCCCACATTTAAAAATCTCCGGTGGTTAAACATTCAATGGACGCCGACCCTGTAGGAGCGGCTTCAGCCGCGATCAATCGCGCCTAAAGGCGCTCCCACCTATAAAAATTTAGCCACCATGTCAATAGTATACAAAAAAGAGAAGCCCCCGCTTAGGGCGGGGGCTTCTGGAAGCGGAAATTGCCGGGTCTAATTGAGCACCGGTTTCGGCGTCCGGTTGGTGCTGGGGGGAAGAACCGGATGAAGGATCTGCGGCTGCTCTCCCGTCAGGGTCTGAAGGAAGGCGGTAATACTGCCGGCCTCATCCTCGGAGAGGACCATGCCGAGCTGCGCCGACCCCATGATGGACACCGCATCGCGCAAGTTCCACACCGTTCCCGAGTGAAAATAAGGCTGGGTGATGGCCACGTTGCGCAAGGACGGAGAACGAAAAACATACTTGTCGGCCGCGGTATTGGTCACCTTGTACCGGCCGAGGTCCCCTGCGGGGAGCACATCGGCATCGGGTTTTTCGACGACACCGAAGGGGAAATATCCGAGTCCGCCGACGTTCATCCCATTGTGGCAGCCGGCGCAGCCTTTGTTCATGAATGCCGCCAGACCCTCTTTTTCGGTGGCATTCAATGCCTTGGCCTCTCCCTTGAGAAATCGGTCGAAGGGCGCATTCGGGGTGATCAGGGTCGCCTCGAAAACCTCGATCGCCCTGGCGACATTGTCGAAGGTCACCGCATCCTTTTCTGCGGGAAACGCCTTCTTGAAGGCATCAACGTAACCGGGAAGGCTCTTGAGGGTGACAATCACCTGCTCGGGATTATTGTTCATCTCCACCGAAGCTTGGACCGGTCCCTTGGCCTGCTCCGCCAGATCCTTGGCCCGACCGTCCCAGAACTGGGCGACGTTAAAGACGGCGTTGAAGGTCGTCGGGGAATTGCGCGGACCTCTCTGCCAGCCGTGGCCGGTGGCGACCTGCTGCAGATCCGCACCTCCCAATCCCACATTGTGGCAGGTCTGGCAACTGATCAGCTGCGATTTGGAAAGACGCGGCTCAAAATAAAGCATGTGGCCGAGTCGGACCTTTTCCGGAGTGGCGGGATGTCCCTCGATCGCCGGCGGTGTCAGGGGGATCGGCTTGAACATCGCCTGGCCCCGTTTCATCAGGTCATCGTCAGCGCCGGCCACACCCGTCGCCATGAGCATCAGCGAACACATTATCCAGATTCTGCCGAGCATTGAAGTACCCTCCATCTAAGGTTGATGGGCTCGCAACAGCCACAAGCCTGACCACAGAGCCACAGAGAGCACCGAGAAAAACAAAATGCTTTCCTCAGCGATCTCTGTGCCTGGTGAGAATTCATTTCGTTAAGGGAGTGAAAACTAAAGCAGTAAAACGTGCTGGCCACTTATTTTTTAATGCCGAGTTTCTCCATCTCTTCTTCCACTTCTTTTTTCCCCTGGTCGTAAAACGTCTGCTCCTCGGGATCGAGGTAGTGCAACAGGCGAAGAAACTCGCCGACGTGCTGCCGTTCCTCGTTGGCCACGTCGGTCAAAATCTCCCTGGCCAGCTTGTCGTCGATCGATTCGGCGAGCTGCATGTAAAGCTGAATCGCCTCGTATTCCGCTGCGATATTGTAGCGGATGGCGCGGATCAGTTCGTCTTTCGTCAGTTTGCGTTCGCAACGGTTTCCGGTAAAGGGATGAGCAAAATCAGGCATGGTCCGGCGTCCTTTCGACAGGATGAAAGAGGGCTATATTTCCAACGATTATAAAAGGTTCACAACCTTAACCCAATACGGCCGGTTTTCAAGTTGGTGAGAGCTGTCGAAAGGATGTTGGCAGGGCGCGCATTTTATCGTGAAACGGTGGGTGATGCCGGGTGCGACAAAGGGGGAGGCAGTCGACCGGTGCGTTTTGAAAGGAAATTCACCTCTTCAATCGCAGCATTTTTCGCACTACATGATCTTTCGGCCTTGAATGATCCGTACCAGGACCATGATAATGGCAATAACGAGCAGAATGTGGATCAGCCCACCCATGGTATAAGAGCTGACCAATCCCAACAACCACAGCACGATCAGGATGACGGCGATAGTCCAAAGCATAGGCTTCCTCCTCTTGAATATATGGGTGGCAGCGCCATCTCTTGCTGTCGGCTCCATCGCCGTTGAAAGGGCCGAAAGAGCCGGCAGCAAACGGAGGTGCTGGTTGCGGGTCAGGAGGTCACTTTATAACCAGGTCATTTTTAACCGAAACGACCCCCTTGACTCCTCGGGCGACTTCTCCGGCTTTTTGAATGCTTTTGGCCGAATCGACAAAACCGCTTAACTGAACCACTCCTTTAAACGTTTCGACGTTGATTTGCATGAGTTTCAGCGACGGTTCGTCAAATATGGCGGCTTTTACCTTGGTGGTGATGACCGAGTCGTCGACATATTCGCCGGTGCTTTCTCTTTTATCAGTGCCTGCACACCCCAGGAAAGCGGTGATCAGCCCGATGCAGACCAGAAATTTTAACAAGGATTGTAACTTTACCATGATGATTTCTCCTCTCTGGATGGACCCGGTTTCCATTTCACCAACCGCACAGATTATCCGGAGCAATAAATGTGCCTTTCAGAAATTGATATCCTAATATGTTGAAATAACTACATTTTTGAAAAGTTTCGTTCTCTTGCCGAGAGGTGGGGGCGAAATTGTAAATATTTTCGACGTTCTCCCTCTCTTGTTGAAAGGAACATTCCCCGCAAGGACGAAGGCCTCGCCCTGACCGGGGAGCAGAAGGCTCTGTCCCCTGCGCGGTTTTTGCCAGACCGCCCTGCGGTCCTCTCGGTTCTGTCTATTTATATATATCACGACAGGGGAAGGGCGCAGCGGGGTTGACATCTCCGGCCAGGGTGCTTATCTTCTCTCCCATTGCCCATCATCCCTACAGGAGGTACCTGATTCATGACCGCCAACAAGCACGTCTTCAAAGCCGAGGTGAACAAGATCCTCGACCTGATGATCCATTCCCTCTATTCCCACAAGGAAATCTTCCTGCGCGAACTGATTTCCAACGCCTCGGACGCCATCGACAAGGCCCGCTACGAGGCCCTCACCGATCCGTCACTTTCCGAGGGGGGCGAGGAGTGGAAGATCCAGCTCATCGTCGACAAGGAGGCCGGCACGCTGACGGTGCGCGATAACGGCATCGGCATGACCCGCGACGAGGCGGTCGAAGCTCTCGGCACCATCGCCCACTCGGGGACCAAAGAGTTCATGAACCTTCTCGAGAGCCGCAAGGTCACGGATAACCCGGAGCTCATCGGCCAGTTCGGGGTCGGCTTCTACGCGGCCTTCATGGTCGCCGACAGGGTCAGGGTCGTCACCCGCAAGGCTGGGGCCGACCCCGCTCACGCCGTGGTCTGGGAGTCCGACGCCGACGGCACCTACACCCTCGATGACACCGAGAAGACGACCAAGGGGACCGACGTCATCCTTCATCTCAAGGAGGACTCGAAGGAGTGTCTCGAAGAGTGGCAGCTGCGCAAGATCGTCAAGCAGTACTCGGACTTCATCGAGTACCCGGTGGTGATGGACGTGACCCGCTCCAAGCCTGATCCGGAGGACAAGGAGAAGACGATCTCCGAGACCAAGGAGGAGACCTTCAACTCGCGCAAGGCGATCTGGCTCAAGGATAAAGCGGAGATCACTGCCGAGGAGTACAACGAATTCTACAAGCACGTCTCCCATGATTTCACCAATCCGGCCCGGGTAATCCACTACCGCGCCGAGGGAACCACCGAGTTTTCGGCCCTCCTCTATCTCCCCTCGGCACGCCCCTTCGACATCTACACCCAGGACTACAAGATCGGTCCGACTCTCTACGTGCGCCGGGTGCAGATCATGGACCACTGCGAGGCGATGCTTCCGCCCTACCTGCGCTTCGTCAAGGGGGTGGTGGAATCGTCGGACCTCCCGCTCAACGTCAGCCGCGAGGTCCTGCAGGACAACAAGGTCGTCACGGTGATCAAAAAGAGCCT
>Ga0299906_10004078_pt1 | contig 11985 bp, 10 predicted proteins | sample RVTome_14_FD_200259 | JGI IMG/M metagenome (GOLD analysis project Ga0299906, IMG submission 200259) | Soil microbial communities from uranium-contaminated site in the Upper Colorado River Basin, Wyoming, United States - RVT145D125 (version 2) ...
ACCCCGGCGGCGGCCCGTGCCTCATTGGCCAGGCCGCGGACGGTGATGGTGCTGTTACCTCCAGATTCGGTGACCTCAACCCGCAGCTGACCATTGGGCGACCACAGGACGGGCGCCCGGTCCGTCGTGCCCGCGGCACCCGTGGCTGGGTCAAAGGTGTACACCTGGGGCGCACCGAGGATCCAGACCACGACCCGGCCGTCGTCCAGCACGAACACCCGGTTGAAGCCGCCGTCGTCGGCGAACTGCGCTTCCTGAACCGCGCCCTGCTGGAAGGTGACGGGGTGGGGGTAGGTCCAGATTGCGAGCGACTGCACCGCTCCGCTGGCCATGTCGATGCCAAGCAGCTCGGCCCGATCGTTCCCACCGGCGAGCGTGGCCCGAACGGCATACGCCGTCCCGGAGTTCGGGGCGAAGGTGATCCCGTCGAATCCATCGCCCAGGTCGCGGGCCGCGTTGCCGGGGTTCAGGGCCAGCGGGTCACCCTCGACCAGGGCAATCCCCCACGCCCCATTCGGCGACCAGGCGTACTGGTCGACTCCTCGGTCGTCGCGGGCCAGCGGCTCCAGGGTCTCCTGGCCGGCAAAGTCGTGCGAGAAGAGGTGGACCGGGCCCGATGTCGAGGTTCGTTGCATGAAGACGATTTCGAGGGGCGGGAATGCCGGCGTCGCCTCTGGCGAAGGAGTCGCCTCCGGAGTGATGGTTGGTTCGGGTGTCTGGCGCGGCGGGCGGCTGGGCCGCGGAGTCGGCGTCACGGACGGCTCGGGCGATGCGGTGCCGAACGCGGGCAGCAGTCCGTCGGTACTCGAGAAGATCAGGGCCAGCATCACGATCAGCATGCCGGCCAGGGCCAGCACCAGGCCGATGAGCCATGGCACGGCCTGCTCGGCGGTCGTGGGACGGCGGCGATTGCCATCCAGCTTGAGGTCCCACGGGGGCTCGGCCCCGACGTCCTGCCCGGGCCCGATCCCGCTCACCGCCGCGCCACGCGGGTTGCGAGACTCACCATCGCATCATATCGGAGGCCCACGATGGCGATCCCGAGCACGACCAGCCCGGTGCCCCGTGGGGAGGGACCCGAGATCAGGCCCGGTAAGATGAAGGCCGCCGGCAAGAGCCAGCGGCCTTCGGACGCGCGGGTCAGCACGCGCGGCAGCCTATCAGAGCGGTGGACGGATGACGATTCGGGTGGCGGCCTGTCAGATCGACCCCCAGCTGGGCGAGGTCGACCGCAACCTCGAGCACATCGAACGGGTCGTGGCGGAAGCCGCGGCCGCCGGCGCCAAGCTCGTCGTCCTGCCCGAGGCCGCCGTCACGGGGTACGTGTTCGAGAACCTCGACGAAGCGCTGACCGTGGCCCAGCGGGCCGTCGCCGTGGCCGAGCAGCGGCTCGCGGACGCGGCGGTGAAGGCCGGGGTGGCGCTCATCGTGGGCACGCTCGAGGCCGAGGCGCGCGAGGTCTTCAACACCGCGCTCATCTTCTCCGGTGACGGACGGCGCTTCCGCTACCGGAAGATGCATCTGCCCTACCTCGGCGTCGACCGCTTCGCCACCCCCGGACCGGATGCGCCCGAGGTCTACGACCTGGCCGGGATGCGGGTCGGGGTGCTGATCTGTTACGACCTCCGGTTCCCCGAGGCGGCCCGGATCTGCGCCCTGGAGGGGGCCGACCTGGTGGCGCTGCCGACCAACTGGCCGGTCGGGGTCGAGTTCCACCCCGGAATCTTCGCCCCCGCCCGCGCGGCGGAGAACCACGTCTACCTGCTCGCCTGCGACCGGGTGGGCGAGGAGCGCGGCACCACGTTCATCGGGCGTTCGATCCTGCTCGACTGCAACGGGAAGGAGCTGGCGGTGGCCAGCGACACCGAGGAGGCGATCCTGTTCGGCGACGTTGATCCTGACCTGGCGCGCCAGACCCATCACCGCCGCATCCCGGGCGAGCACGAGTGGGACACGATCAACGACCGGCGCCCCGGCCTGTACGGGCGCCTGCTCAAGCCGGCGCGCGACCGTCTCCACCCGCCGAGCGCGGACCTGTATTCCGGGGACACCGACTAGGCGTGAACCCCGAGTGGTGGCAGCGCGGGGTCGTCTACCAGCTGTACCTGCGCAGTTTCGCCGACAGCGACGGGGACGGCGTCGGCGACCTGCCTGGTGTGATTGCTCACCTGGATCATCTCAACGACGGCACGCCCGCCTCACTGGGCGTGGACGCCATCCTCCTCTCGCCGATGTACCCCTCGCCGGGCTTCGACGTTGGCTACGACGTCTCGGACTACCGGGCCATCGACCCCGCGTTCGGAACGATGGACGACTTCACGACGCTCTTAGATGCAGCGCACCGTCGGGGCACCGCGGTGATCGTAGACCTGGTCATGAACCACACCAGCCATCTGCACCCGTGGTTCGTCGCCTCGCGCGAAAGCCGGACCGGGCCCTACGCCGACTGGTACCTGTGGCGCGATCCGAAACGACGAGGGTGGCGCGGGCGGCGCCGCCCCCCAAACAACTGGGTCTCGTTCTTCGGGGGACGGGCCTGGACGTGGGATCCGGGCCGCGGCCAGTTCTACCTGCATACCTTCTTGCCCCAGCAACCGGACCTGAACTGGCGCAGCCCTGACGTGCGGGCGGCCATGCTGGACATGATCGGCTTCTGGCTGAACCTCGGCGTCGACGGGTTCCGGCTCGACGTGTTCAACGTCTTCTTCAAGGACCGCGACCTGACGTCCAATCCGCGGCACTGGAGGGCCCGGGTACGGAGATGGGACCGGCAGCGACATTTGCACAACAAGGACCAGCCGGAGCTGAACGAATTCCTGATGGAGTTTCGTTCCCTCCTGGATGCCGCCCCGGGTCGGATGAGCGTGGGCGAGCTCTTCTTCGGCGATCCGGCGGGCGCCGCGCGCTACGCGGCGCCTCGGCACCTGGTCTTCGACTTCCGGCTCAGTGAACCCGAGTGGCAGGCCGAGGCGCTGGCGGCGGCCATCGACGAGCGCGAGGCGGCTTTCGGCCCGGATCGATGGCCCACAGTGGTGCTCTCCAATCACGATCAGCCCAGGCACGCCAGCCGGTTCTCGCGCGGAGCGGAGCGTGACGCGGTGGCCAGGGCGGCCGCCGTTCTCCTGCTGACCCTGCGCGGGACTCCGTTCCTGTATTACGGCGAGGAGATTGGCCTCGGGAACGTGCGCGTGCCGCGGCGCGAGATCGTCGACCCGCCGGCTCGCCGCTACTGGCCACTCCCCGTCTGGCAGAACCGCGACGCATCCCGCGCGCCGATGCCATGGACCGCGGAGCGGCCCGCACGAACCTGGATGCGCACCACGCCCGACGCTGCGACCCGGAACGTGGAGCGGCAGGCCGCGAGCCCCGACTCCGTCCTCGCATGCTATCGACAGCTCACCTGGCTTCGGAAATCGTCACCGGCGCTGCAGATCGGGGACTTCGCGTGGGAGGTGCGGGCCCGGTCCGGCGTCCTGGCCTACTGGCGGCAGACGCAGACCGAGCGCGTGCTGGTGGCCATCAACACGCGGGGCGCGCCGACCTCGGTCGCCCTGCCCGTTGACGCCGGCTGGCAGGTGCTGCTCACGACGTCCTCCGCCGGGGCCGGACCGATCGGGCCAGGAGCGCTGCGGTTGCGTCCCTACGAGGCGATCATCCTGCGTCCGCCTAGCCCTTGACGGAGCCGGCGAGCATGCCGCGTACGAAGTAGCGCTGCAGCGAGAAGAAGACGATGAGCGGCAGAACCATGCTGACGAAGGCGGCCGCAGTCAGCAGATGCCAGTTCTGCCCCAGAGTTCCCACCATGTTGGCGATGGTCACGGTCATGGGCGCCACCCTCGGAAAGCCGCCGACCAGGATCAGCGCCACCAGCAGGTCGTTCCAGACCCACATGAACTGGAAGATCACCAGCGACGCGATAGCTGGTACCGAGAGAGGGAGGACCAGGCGGAAAAAGGCGGTGGTCGGCGAAGCGCCATCCAGGTAGGCGGACTCGAACATGTCGCGCGGCAGCGCACCGAAGAAGTTCCGCAGCAGGAAGATCGCGAACGGAAGCCCAAACCCAGTGTGCGCCAGCCAGACCGCTGGAAAGGTCCCGGTCAGCCCGGCCGCGGTCGTGATCTGGAGGACGGGGATGAGCGCCGACTGGAGCGGCACCACCAGCAGTGCAACGACCAGCACGAAGAGCGCGTTGCGCCCGGGGAAGTCCATCCAGGCAAACGCATACGCCGCGAAGGCCGCGACCATGACCGGTATCACCGTCGCCGGAATGGAGATGAACAGGCTGTTCAAGAACGACTGGCCGAGGTTGTTCCTGGTCAGCACGCTGGAGTAATTGTCGAGGGTGAAGTTGAACGGAAGCTGGAAGGCAGTCCACCAGCCGGTGGCGTTGACCTCGGCCGGAGGCCGGAACGAGCTGACCAGCAACGCCACGGTGGGCACCAACCAGATCAGGCTGACGACCACCAGCACGAGATGGAGCGGAAGGCGCGAGTACCAGTGCCGGGGCTGGCCGGCCACCTCGGTGTACCCAGCTGGGGCGGTCACTGCGCTCATCGGGTCGCCTCCTGGGCCTTGAAGCGACGGATGTTGAACAGCATGACCGGGATGATCGTAAGCAGGAGGATCACCGCCACCGCCGATGCCGCACCCGCGTCGCGGTTGGTGAACCGTTCCTCATAGAACAGCGTGCCGATGACATCGGTATCGAACTGCCCGCCGGTCATCACCCACACGATGTCGAATGTCTTGAGGGCCACGATGACGATGGTGGTCCCGACCACAGCGATGGTCGGCGCCAGCAGGGGCACGATGATTCGGAAGAAGACCTGGAACTCGTTCGCCCCGTCCATCCGGGCGGCCTCCAGCAGCTCGGTGCTGATTCCCTTCAACCCGGCCGACAGGATGACCATCGCAAAGCCGACCCACATCCAGATCCCAACGATGATCAGCATGAACGTGTTGCGCGGCCACTCGAAGAGCCAGGCTTGGGGTTCCACGCCCAGGGCGCCGGCCGCGGCGTTGACTGTCCCGACCTCGGGGTTGAAGTCGTACATGAAGTTCCAGATCACGCCCGCCGCTACGAAGCTGATGGCCATCGGGATGAAGATCAAGGCCTTGACCCCGGTCTCGTACCGGACGCGATCGGTGAGGACGGCCACGATGAGTCCAAAGACCACGGTTATGGTCGTGAAGAAGGCAAGCCACATGACGGAGTTGGCGATGGTCTGCCAGAAGAGCGGCTGCCCGAACAGGTCCACGTAGTTCGCAGATCCGACGAACTCTTCGGAGCGCCGATCCATGAGGCTCAGGACGACGGTGTAGACCGTTGGGTAGACGAGGAAGATGCCAATGAACGCGAATGCTGGCAGCAGCCATAGCCACGGCCGAAGCCGGGGCCGTCCCCGCTCGGGGAGGAATCGGAGGACCCATTCGGTGGCGAGCGCGTAGAGGACGGTGATCGCCGGCACGCCGACAACGACGACGACTGCCAGGACTCCAGTCCCCACATCCATCGCGGCGCCTCCTCAGGGAGCGTTGTGAGCTGGATTCAGGGGTGAAGACGGGCCGGCGCCGCGCGCCGGCCCGACCATGTACTCAGGTTCCGTACGCCTCGGCCTGGACGGCGTCCAAGTCACTCAGGATCTGGTCCAGGTTGGCGGGATTCTGGACGTAGTCGAGGATGGCCCCGAAGAACGCGCGACCCATCTGGGCCGGCATCTTGTCGCCGGCGTCGAAGCGAACGACCTCCGCGCTGGTCAGGATTTCGGCGATGCGCCGAGACGTGTCATCCGGGTAGGCGTCCAGCGGAACCGCTCCGTTTCCCGAGATCGCGCCGCCCCGCTCGACCCAGATCTGCTGGGCATCGGCGGTGACCAAGTACTGCAGCAGCGACCGGGCCTGCGGCGTGTCTCGGAACATGCCGAACAGGTCACCGGACTGCGTCACTCCGGTGTACGACTCGCCGGGCATGCCGAAGAAGTCGTAGGTGTCACCCGCGACCGCCACGTCCGGGAAGTTCGTTTCGAAGAAGCTGCTCATGAAGCTGGCCTGATGGTGCAGGTAGCACCCGGGCGAGTCCGCGAAGAGGCAGTCCCCACCGTTGCCGAAGTTGACGCTCAGCACATTGTTCGGGCCACCAGCCACGTAATCGGCGTCGGCAGCCCAGGCGCCGAATGCCTCGAAGGCGGCCCTGATCTCCGGGGAGCTCCAGGCGAGTTCGCCCTGCCACCACTGGTCATAGACGTCAGGGCCGGACTGGCGCAGGACGAAGTCCTCGATCCAGTCGGTGCCCGGCCAGCCGCTGTCTCCGCCGGATTCCAGCCCCACGCCCCAGGGCGTGGTCCCATCGGACCGGATCTGCTCGACGAGGTCGGTGAAGCCGTCCCAGTCGGTCGGGACTTCGTACCCGGCATCGGCAAACGCCTGCGGGTTGTACCAAATCAACCCCTTGACCGCGATCTTGATGAAGATCCCGACCAGGGTCCCGTCGACCGTACCGTCGGCGATGTAGCCTTCGTTGTAGTCCGCCAACATGGCGTCGACGTCGATCACGTCACCCAGGTCGAAGAGGTCCCCGTTGCGGGCAAACTCGGCCATGGCGCCGGGGTTTGGAAGGCCCGCCACGTCGGGCGGGTCGCCACCCTCGACGCGGGTGGTCAGGATGGTGGCCAGGTCGCGGTTGCCTTCGTACTCGACCTCGACCCCGTTGGCATCGACCCAGGGCTGGATCATGGCCAGGAACGACTCCTGCTCCGCATCTGTCCAGGTGGCGAGGATGCTGATCGAACCCCCCAGCGGCTCAGCACCTTCCGAAGGGCCTCCGATCGGCGACTCGCTCGCGCTCGGCTGACAGGCTGCGGCAAGCAGTGACAGCACGGCCACCCCGACAAGGTATCTGTGTCTTGGCATGGATCTTCCTCTCGCTCCGTGTGCGGTGATCGCGCGTCCGGGGCCGGACCCCGTCCTGAAGGCTGCTCCCCCAGCATTGCCTCCTTGCCTCCACCTCCCTCCCGGCGCGGCTCACCAGTACCGGCCGCGTGCGCGTCATGGGCATCGTTTCCGTTTGCGCCAGGGTGGGCGTCCGAGTCTACACCACGGTCAGCGGAGAAGGGCGTCCTCCGTGCCTGGGTCGAAGAGGTGAAGCTTCTCGAGCCCGAGCCGGAACTCGACCCGATCGCCGGGCTTCAACCGGTGGTTGGAGCTCACCACGGCCAGCAGCTCGCCGCCAGCCGCCTGGGCATGAATGAGCTCCTGGTCGCCCAGGAACTCGACCACGTCGACACTGGCGGGAATCCGCACAGCCGGTTCGGAGGCCCCGTCTCCCAGCCCCAGGTGCTCGGGCCGAAAGCCGACGGTCACCTCGGAGTCCCTGGGTCGGTCGGCGACCACCTCGGCCGCCTTGCCGGTCAACTCCAGCCGAACGTCGGCGACCCGCAGGTCGGAGCCGTCCGCGCGGGCCTTGAAGAAGTTCATGGCCGGAGACCCAATGAACCCAGCCACGAAGACGTTGGCCGGGTGGTCGTACAGCTGCTTCGGAGTGCCAACCTGCTGGAGGATGCCGTCGCGCATGACCGCGATCCGGTCCCCCATCGTCATGGCCTCGACCTGGTCATGCGTGACGTAGATCATGGTCGTCTTGAGTCGCTGGTGGAGACGGAGGATTTCGGCCCGGGTCTGGACCCGAAGCTTGGCGTCGAGGTTGGACAGCGGCTCATCCATGAGGAAGACCTGCGGCTCTCGGACGATCGCGCGGCCCAGGGCGACGCGTTGCCGCTGGCCACCGGACAACGCCTTGGGCTTGCGGTCGAGGAACCGCTCAAGGGCCAGGATGCCGGCCGCCTCCCGGACGCGCCGGTCGATCTCGGCCTTCGGCACCTTCCGCAGCTTCAAGCCAAAGGCCAGGTTGTCGTACACCGACATGTGTGGGTACAGCGCGTAGCTCTGGAAGACCATGGCGATGTCACGGTCCTTGGGCGCGACATCGTTGACGACTCGCTCGCCGATCAGGAGGCGGCCCTCGCTGATCGTCTCGAGCCCGGCCACGCAGCGCAGGGCGGTCGTCTTGCCGCACCCTGAGGGTCCGACCAGGACAAGGAACTCCCCGTCGTTGACCTCGAGGTTGAAGTCCTGAACGGCCATCGTCTCGCCGGTGAACCGCTTGGTGATGTGGTCGAAGGTGACGGTCGCCACTGCGGGTACCTCGCTAGCCCTTGAGCGCGCCGGCCATCAGGCCGCGCAAGAAGTATCGGCCAAGGAAAATGTAAACCACCAGCGTCGGAAGTGCCGCCAGAAGTGCGCCCGCCATCTGGACGTTCCACTCCACGATCTGGGTGCCGGCCATGTTGTTGAGGGCCACGGTCACCGGCCAGGTCTGGGGCCGCGTGAGCACGAGCGCGAACAGGAACTCGTTCCAGACCTGGGTGAACTGCCAGATCAGCACCACCGCGAACCCCGGGATCGACAGCGGCAGGATGAGGTAGCGGTAGATGGCGAAGAAGCCGGCTCCGTCAACCCGGGCCGACTCGACGATCTCGGTCGGCACCGTGGCGTAGTAGTTCCGGAAGATGAGGGTCGTGATCGGGATCCCGTAGATGACGTGGACCAGGATGAGTCCGGCGAGGCTTCCCGACAGGCCGATGGTCTGGACGAAGATGACGAGGGGGATGAGAACGCTCTGGTACGGGATGAACATGCCGACCAGGAACAGGGTGAAGACCAGGTCGGAACCGGGAAACTTGAACTTGGACAGGATGTAGCCGTTCATGGAACCGATCAGGGCCGAGATGGCCGCCGCGGGAACAGCCAGCAGGACCGAGTTCAGGAGGTTCGGCGCCAGCCTCTCGAACGCCGCTGCGAAGTTGTCGAGGTTGATCCGCGAGGGCAGCTCCCACATTCGCGCCAGGCTGACCTCGTCAAACGACTTCAGCCCGGTGATCAACATCACCCAGATGGGCAGCAGGAAGAACGCGGCGCAGGCCAGCAAGAGCCCGAACCGGAGTCCGCGGCCGACGCTCCGAGCCCACATCCGTCGACCGGCCGGCGCGGCGATGGTGACCGGCACGCTGGTCACAGTTCCGCCTCGCGACGCAAGCTCCACGCCAGGTACGGGACGACCAGCACCGCGACCATCACCAGCACAACGATGGCGATGGCCGCCCCGCGGGCGTAATTGTTCGCGTCGAACGTCGTCGTCCACATGTAGATCGAGGGGACGTCGAGCCGAATGTCCTTGCCGCTCATGGCCACGATGAGGTCAAAGACCTTCAGTGACAGATGGCCCAGGATGATCAATGCGCTCAGCAGGACTGGCCTCAGGAGCGGCAGGATCACGCCTCGATAGACCTGGAGCTCGCTCGCGCCGTCGACCCGGGCCGCCTCCTTCAGCTCTTCGGGAATGGCTCGCAAACCAGCCAGAAAGAGCGCCATCGTGAACCCGGCCATCTGCCACACGGCTGGAAGGGCGACCCATGCGATCCCCCATGGCTGGTCGGTTGTATGCCAGGCCAGCGGGTCGATGCCGAAGGTGCCGAGCAGCAGGTTCAGTCCGCTGAGCCGCTCCCCGGTGGACGGGTTCATCAGCCACCGCCACGCCACACCGGTGACCACCAGCGAGATCGCCAGCGGAAAGAGGAACAGGCTGCGGAAGACGCTATCGCCGCGAAACTGTCGATCGAGCAGGATCGCCAGCAGGAGACCGACCGTCACCGCTCCGACCACGAAAAAGCTCGTGAACACGAGCGTGTTGACGAGGTCGATGTGGAAGCGCCGATCGGCGAACAGATCGACGAAGTTCGCCAGGCCGGCCCAGGTGTAGTCGGGGAGCAGGCCTCGCCACTCGCTCAGCGAGACGCGAGCCGTCCAGCCAATGAACCCGTAGACGAAGATGGCGACCGCCAGCATGGATGGCGCGAGCATGCCCACCGCCACCCATCGCCCCCGGAACGCAACGCGCACCTGCATAGTTGCTGGAACGAGTGCGGCCCGGCGTGCGAAGCGCGCGCCGGGCCGCGAGAGTCTTAGGTTACGAGCAGGGACCTGCCTCGGCGCAGGCCGCCACCAGGGCCTCCTGGAACGCCCCGACATCGCCATCGGCCAGGAACAGGCCGAGCGCGGTGTCGATCTCCGCCTTCCAGGCGTCGTTGGCCACGACGCCGTGGGTCAGGCTGCCGACCACCGTGTCGCTGGCCCAGTCGTCCATTGCCGACGTGAGGTACGCGTCGTACAGCGACCGATCCCCGTCCGAACGGGCAGGGATGGAGCCCTTGATCGGGTTGAACGCATCCTGGCCGGCTTGCGATCCGGCGACCCGGAGCCAGGCCAGCGCGCCCTCACGGTTCTTGGCATCGACCGGCAGCACGAAGCTGTCGGACAGGAACTGGAAGAGCCCATCGGTCCCGGGGGCGGATGCCCAGCCGAAATCGGTCTCCGGCTCGAGTCCCTGGGCCTTGAAGAAGCCCTCAGCCCAGTCACCCATGATGGTGAACGCGGCGTTGCCATCGACCACCAGCTGCGCGGCCTGGTCCCATTCGAGGGTGGACGCGTCGGAGTTGGTGAATTCGAGGACCTGCTGATAGGTCTCCAGCGCAGCGGTCACATCAGCGCTGCCCCAGTCGCCACTGCCGTCCCACAGCGCGCTATACGCATCTGCCCCCAGCGACCCCAGCAGGACCGTCTCCAGCAGATGCATGTGCGTCCACTGGAAGCCAATGGCGAGCGGCGTCACGTCGGCGGCCTGAAGGGTCGCCGCGATGGCCAGGAACTCGTCCCAGGTGGTCGGCGCCTCGACGCCCCACTCCTCGAGCCTGGACGGGATGTACCACATGACGTTGGCGCGGTGAATGTTGACCGGCACCGAGTAGATGCTGTCTCCGTCGGAGATGAGCGGGATCAGCGTCTCGGGCATGACGTCCAGCCAGCCCTCTTCCTCGTACAGGAAGTTGAGCGGCTCGATCTGGCTCGCCGCGACGTATGTCCCGATCAGCTCCTGTCCCGCGTGACCCTGCCACGAGGAGGGCGGGTCGTCCTGCTGCAGGCGGGTGGCCAGCTGGGCGCGGGCATCGGTCCCGGCTCCGCCGGCGACCGCCGAATTGACGAAGGTGAGATCCGGGTACTCCTCGTTGAATACCTCGACCATGGCGGCCAGGCCGTCGGCTTCACCGCCGGCCGTCCACCAACTGAACACTTCGACCTCGCCGGCGGCGGCCTGTTGGCAGGCGCTGAGCACCAGGGCTGAGGTCGCAACGCCAACTACCAAGCGTCGCCACACGGGTGAACCCTCCTGATCCTTGAGTGGGGTGAAGGGCAATTATCGTCGGCCCGGATGCGTCTGGCTAGCCCTCGGAGGGCTCAGTCGGAGATGGCCCACATGATGAAGCCGGTCACGAAGAAACCGCTCAGGAGCCCCACGAAGGCGGCCGCACCGAACGGCCCCTTCCCTTCAATCGTCGGGAACACGGTGTTGATGACGGCCAGGCCGACGACCATGTAGCCCAGCCACAGGGCGCTGGAGACCACCGCCAGAATCACCTTGCGCGAGCGGGTCCAGAAGGGGGGGCGGCGGGTCATGCGTCACGCATCCTACTCGTCCTCGCCGGCCCCCGACTGCTCGCGGATGGTGGCCACGATGCCCGCATCCGCGAGCGTGGTCACGTCCCCCAGCACACGCTGTTCGGCGATGTCGCGCAGCAGACGGCGCATGATCTTGCCCGATCGGGTCTTCGGCAGGTCCGGGGTGAACAGGACCTGCTTGGGCCGGGCCAGCTTGCCGATGACGGTGGCCACGTGCTCCCGCAGCTGCTCGCCCAACGCGTCCGACGGTTCGTGGCCGGCGCGCAGGATGACGTAGCTGAAGATGGCCTGGCCGGTGACCGGGTCGGAGCGCCCCACGACCGCGGCCTCTGCCACGGCCGGATGGGAGACGAGGGCCGACTCCACCTCGGTGGTGCTGATCCGATGGCCGCTGACGTTCATGACGTCGTCCACCCG
>Ga0299906_10004079_pt1 | contig 11983 bp, 8 predicted proteins | sample RVTome_14_FD_200259 | JGI IMG/M metagenome (GOLD analysis project Ga0299906, IMG submission 200259) | Soil microbial communities from uranium-contaminated site in the Upper Colorado River Basin, Wyoming, United States - RVT145D125 (version 2) ...
AGGACCTCCACCTGGCTCTGTTCCTGGTGGAGCTTCTCTCGCAATACGTCGGCATAACCTTCGGTCGTGGCGAAGCGGTTCCTGAGTTCCCTGATCACATCCTCGCTGCTGGAGACCAGACCCGACAATTCCGCGTTGGCCGTCTCGAGAGCCGCCAGCTTGCCGGAAGCGGCCTGCAACGACACGAGTTCCGTGCGAAGTCGGGCTGCTTCATGCTGAAGTTCCTCGTGTTGCAGCTCGATCGCCTGACGCCACGCCTGTTTTGATTCGAACCTGGCGCTCATGGACTCGAGATCGCGACGCAGATTCGCCACATCCTGCTTCTGCCCGGCCATCACCTGCTCGGTGCCGGCAGCTTCCGCCTGAAGTTCGCTGCGCTCGCGGCGGAGTCGATCGGCGTCTTCCTGAAGCAGCTGCAGCTGCTTCGTAAGTTCTTCGCGACTCCTTGCCTCTGTGGCGATCTCTTCCGTGGCACTGTTGAGGCGTTGCGTCAGTTCATCGAGGCTGACCTGCTGCTCCGCAAGCATCGATTCCCTGGCCGCGTAAGCGTGTTGCAGTGAAGACAGCTCGGCCTGCAACGATTTCGCCTGCTGCTGCTGTTCGGCAAGCCGCGCATCCAGTCTCCGGCGCTCGGCTTTTTCCTGTTCCAGCGCCGGCGTTGCGACCGCGATCTCTCTGGCCAGCGACGCAATCTGATCATCCTGGGCGCGCTGCGACGCCTCGGCTTCCGCGAGAGACGCCGTCAGCGCCACCACGTCGGCGTGCGCCGCCTCCAGATCAACCTGCAGACCGTCGCAGGCGGCTTGCAGCTTTTGCCCCGCCGCCTGCTCCTTACGCAGCCGCGCTGCCGTCCATCGGGCCTCGCGCGCCAGCCGGGAATTCTCCTTTCGCTGCTCCTTCAGGGACTGATTGCTGGTCCTTAAGTCTGCTTCCTGACGCTCCCAGCCGCTCTTTCGGCCCTCTACGTACTGCTGCAGGGTTGCGACGAGCGACAGTGACTCGTCGTATTGTTCCTGCAGTTGCTCGAATCTCAAGGCTTGGGCACGCTCGGCGTCTTCCGCCCATCTGCGGCTCGACTTTTCTTCGGTCAGTTCGGCACTGAGCGAATTGATGGTGTTCATGGCGGCCAGGTTGCGACTCTTGAGCGCTTCCATTTCCGCCTGCAGCGAGCCGGCATCCTGACGAGCATTCTCGATTGCGCCTTGCGCCTCCGTGAGGCGGGCGGACTCGAGGTCAAGGGCAGATTCGAGCGCTGCGATCCTGCTGTCACGCTTCTTCAGCAAGCTCATGGTCTGAGCCAGCTTGCGGTTTGACTGCTCCAGCTCCTTCGTTACATCGTCGGTGAGTTCTTCGCGAGCTTTCAGCTCCTTCTCGAGTCCTGTCCAGCGCGCGCGCAGCTCCTCGATGTCGTACTGCAGATTGCTGATGTTTTCTTCGCGCTTCTGCAAGTCCGATTTCAGCGCGGCGATGGACTTGTCGTCGCTATCGGCGGATCGGGCCGAGGTTTCGAAAGAGTGGGTCGCGGCGTCGGATTCGGACTCATAGTCGTACTCCGGGTTGAACACCACCGTCGCGGTGAGGACTTCGAGTTCCGACGTATCGTCGTCGTTTTCCGAGACTAAATCATTGATTTTTTTCTTGTCATTAGCCATTGGGGTATGGTGTCCCAAACCGCTTCCCAAGTCCAGACTCGAAGTTCGGCTCGAGCGCGGGCCAAACAGCCGGCTTGCGGCCCGTCCAGCGGAGCATCAGTCGCAGGAAACAGTGCGGCCCGATGCCCACTGCCGCAATGTCGCAATGTTCTCCGCCATGACCACGGACAGCGGCCGCGTGCTCTCGATAGCCTCGAGGATATGTGACGTGGCGAGCGGACTGTTCCGGGCATGTGCCTCGTACAGGGCGGATACGATAGCCTGCTCGATCTCCGCGCCGGAAAACCCCTCTGCCGCTTCGGCTAGCCGGGTTACGTCAAATTGCTCGCGTACCTGCCCGCGGTTTGCGAGGTGAATGCTGATGATCTCGGCGCGGATGTGAGAGGCCGGAAGGTCCACGAAAAAGATCTCGTCGAAGCGACCCTTGCGCACGAGTTCGGGCGGCAGCGCGCTGATGTCGTTTGCCGTTGCCACGACGAAGACCCGGTTCTTCTTCTCGGAAAGCCAGGTCAGGAAGGTGGCCAGGACGCGCTGCGAGGTGCCGGTTTCACTGTCGCGGCCGGCCAGCCCTTTTTCAATTTCGTCGATCCAGAGAACGCATGGAGTCATGACGTCCGCCGTTTCTCTCTGAGGTTCCGTTCGGTCTCGCCGTGATACTTGTTGTACAGCGCCCCGAAGTCGAGGCGCAATAACGGCACACCGAAGACTCCGGCACTCGCCTTGGCCGCGAGACTTTTGCCGCAGCCCTGCACCCCGATCAGCAAGACGCCCTTCGGCGCATCCAGATGCGGAGTGCCCGGCTCGGCAAGAAACGCCGGCTTTCGCTGCTGCAGCCACGCTTTCAGTCTCTGAAGTCCGCCGATGTCGCTGAACCTGGCGGTATCGTATTCGTATCGAAGAATTCCGCTGTTGTTCAGCAGCTCGTACTTCGCCTGCACGACGACCGGCAGATCGCTTTTTGTGATCGCCCCGTCCTCGTATATGGCGTTCCTTGCGAGACGCTCGGTGTCTGCGTCGGTCAGGCCGGCAAGATTCTGAATGAGGAGGCGATAGGCCCTGGGGTCGACTGCGACCGTGGAACCGGGATTCTCCGATGCCCACTGCGATGCGACACGCTTGACGATGATCTCCCGTTCTTTCTCCGTCGGCAAAGCCATGTCGAAGCGCGCACTGTATCCGCGAAGATCTTTGGGGAGCGTGACTTCCTGGCTGACGAGTACCAGTTGCCTTGGCACCTCGTTGAACTTGAGGCAGATGTCCTTAAGCAGGCGGACGTTGACCGGGTCCTCGAGGTACGGATGGAAATCCAGCAGCACGTAGAGGCCTGCTTTGGTGACCGCCCTGATGTGCCGCAGCACTTCAGTCGGCTTGGCATTGTGCAGCTGGGGTTCCAGCGAAATGTCGAGCCTTTGCAAACCGTCGGTGATGGTCCAGCGAAAAAGTGGCACATACTCGTCTTTCGCACGGGCCAGGTTGATTCGCTTCAGCATGTCGAGCATGCCGGGCTCGTCACGGGTCTCGATGACCACGATGGGGGTCTTCGATTTCAGGATCAGTTCGAGATCGCGTTGTCTGTCCATTATTGTTCCGGCTGATGCGGCGGCCGGGGCGGAACAGCTGCCAGCAGGGATTCGACAGCTGCTATGAGCAGCCGGGCAATTTGCCCGGTTTCAGTGCTTCTACCGGCTGTCCCGCAATTTCCGTGACCATATCGCGAAACTTCTCGACCGTGATTTTTCCCTCGTGCGACGCAAGCACGCGCAGTACATCGTCGAGGCTCGCTTTCTCGCCGGTTGCTTTCCTGATTTCGGCATTCGTCGCCGCAAGGATACTGACCGCGCGAGCCGTAGTGCTTCCGCCCGATCGCTCCGCGCAGAGGTCACGCGTCCTGCGGCCCCAGGACTGCAGTTCGGCGTGCGCGGTCCTGTAGCGCCCATTGCTGATCGTGCCGCTTCGTCGCAGCATTTCCAGGCTGTAGTACTCGGCAATTCCCTCGACGATCCAGTTGGCACCCGACTCGGCGAGAAGCCGCAGTCCTACATGAACGGTCTCGTGGAGTAGAGTACTGGTCCCGTTTTCGCTGATCAGGGGCCGGTCCGCGTGAATGTATACGGAATTCGGCGCCGACAGGCCTCCACGCCACATCGGCTCTCCGGCACTGACGAAGGTCAGCCGGTCCGGAAAGTCGGGCAGGAGACGCAGCAGCTCGGGCAGGTTCCAGTTCATCAGCGCCAGCATGTCCATGCGGCGGATCGAGTGGCCCGTCGGTCCGGCGACTTTCGTCAGGACATGCCCGATGGTTTCGTTGCGTACGCCGATATTTCCAAGGGCGATCCATCCCGTAGGCGTCACGAAGTTCCGCCCGGCATTGGTTATTTCATAGACATCGTCCTGCCCGAAGTACGGCGTTACAGACGACCATCCTTCCGGCAGCTCGAACCTGAGCCTGGTTCTGCTCTCGGAACCGACCAGCACGCGTGTCCGTGCTGACGGAATGATGTCCTCGGCGCGAAACAGCGCCCAGTCGGTGTCGATATAGGCATCGTATGTCTCGCCGTTACGCTTGTTGTTGATTACAGCGAACCAGCTGAGCTGGCCCCCCCGCTCCGGCAACTTCCACACGACACGGTCGTCTCTCAACGAGACATCGCCATCGCCGCTGACGTTGCTGATCTGGCCATCGCGCAAGGGCATGTCGATTTCACGGAGAAACGAGGAACGCTGCGACACCCGGAGCTCGACATGCGCTCCCCTGGCCGCGGGGTCGGGCGTGACCCGATATTCCATGCGGTAGATTCGCTCGTCTTTATTCTCGTCAGCTTGTGCGTCCGACGCGGGGACGCCGCATGCGGACAGGGATACCAGCAGCAAGGTGGCGAGGAACGCGGCGCCACACGCCACGCCCGGCCGGATTCCCGTTGCCGGGATGTGGTTCATGGTCGGTTAAGCCTTTGAAGGGTAAAGTCAGCGTGCATAAAAACGCGCAGTGTTCCATATGTCGACGCCACCATCCAGCACTCAACTGACGATCGTCCTCGGCATGGCCGCAATACTGCTGCTTGCAGGCTGCACCGGGCATGAACCACGTTCCGCAGGACAGGCGCGCGATTCGACCCTTGAGACCACGGAGCAACCGCCCCCGGCAACCCGCGGTCGCTCCGCAGGAGAGCAGGCCGCCGTCGTTGCCGTACGCCAGGTCGGCGTGCCGTACCGCTATGGCGGCAACGACCTCACGGGTTTCGATTGCAGTGGCCTGGTGCAATACGCCTACGCGGCTGCGGGCAAGGAACTGCCGCGTACCACGGGTGGGCTGTGGCAGCAAATGCAGCCGGTCTCGGGCGGGAACCTCGAGGTCGGCGACGTCCTGTTCTTCGACATCGAAGGCAAGGTGTCTCACGTCGGCCTGTACCTGGGCAGCCGCCGCTTCGTACACGCCCCCGCAAGCGGCAGCGAAGTAACCATCGCCGACCTCGACAGCGATTTTTATCGCAATGCCTTCATTCGGGGAGGGCGGCCGCGGTAGGGGTCCGGGTGCCAGCCGCAGCCGTGCTGGTACGTTTTCGGTGCACGAATGGCGAGCGTGGGCGGAACTGCCGGGCTCCGCCCTGCGACCATCCCAACCTTCACGAACAACCCTGGTCGACGCTCCGGGTTCTTGCCTGTCAGGCGTTCTCGTCGCTGACGATGAAGAGTTTCAGCTGGTCGGCGAGGCCCCTGCAGGCTTTCGACTGTGTGCGGGCGAGCAGGGGGATGGGTATGACGATGGCCGGCAGGAAGGATGTGCCGCTGAAATCCGCGCTGACGGTGCCCGCGTCCTCGAGTCCTTTGAGGTCCCAGACAGAGGCGTCGTAGTTGGAGTCGTTCTGCCACCAGGCGAAACCGAAGCAACCGCCTCCGCCGGGTCCCGCGGCGCAGGACATGCTGCCGCCACCGGCCACGCGCTCGGTATCGCCGTCGAGCCAGATGACGTAACGCACGCCCTTGCTGGCGATCATCTCGGGGACGCCCGGCCTCTGCATCAGGTCGGGCAGGCCTTTTGTTTCGGCGGGTGCGGTTCGCGGTTCGAACCAGGGAAAGAGGGCATCTACGAACTCATGGTTCGGTACGACCCGGAGACCCGCGGACCCGCGGCCGATGGAGTCGCCGACGCAGGAAATAAAGTCGGCTTCGGTCTCGTTACCGAGGTGGTAACTCTTGGCCATGATGACAACGCCTTCGCCGTCACTTAAGCCCGTGTCGTTGGTGCGCACGTCCTCGACGCGGGATGTCACGCACGCGCTCATCGTGAGGGTCAGAGCGGCGAGAGTGGTGCCGTGGCGGAGGGTGCGTCCAATGGAAGCTTGATTAGCCGGAATCATCACGCGGGTCCTCCTGGGTGATCGATTGCAGAGTTTCGCCGGTCGCCGGTGTGCCGACCGCCGGCGGTTGGGCCACCAGGTTGCCGCGGCGGGCCTCGCTCAGTCCGCTGATGCCGGTGGCCTTGTCCATCTGCAGGATTATCAGTGCGGCCGCATCGCGCATTGCCAGCACGGCGGCACGACGCAGGGCATCGTCGTTGCCGATGCCTTTGCTCAGGCTTTTGCCGTAGGCGCTGATCGGCCAGTTCGCGATCTGGTTGCCTTCGCCGTCGAAGATCTTGATGCGATAGCGTATCCAGACCGCGAAAGCATCGGTCTGGCTCTGGTTCGGTACGGAAAATTCAAAAGCATCGATGCTCGGTTCGATAAGGGCATCTATCCCGAGACCCTGGGGTTCGGCGCCGGGCGCAAGCACCGTGAATTCCGTAAACATGGAATCGAACAGTTTTTCGAACAGCATGCTGTTGGAGCGACCAAGATCGATCGTCCACTTCTTTTTGCCGATAACCTGCTCTTCGTGGACGAAATGTTCGAATGTTTCCGGAAAACGGGCTGCGACGGAAAGCGGCAGCTTGTCGATCAGCGGATCGGGGATGGTCGGGTCTTTCAGGCTTACCTGTGTCGAACAGCCGCTCATCGCTGCAATAGTAATTGCAACCGAAACGAACTTGAGCCTTGCTGCGGTCACGTTGCCCAATCCTGGGAGAGGCAGAAAAATCCCGGCGAATTCAAACTCTCAGAGCCTTGGCGTGCGCCAGAGTTCCGTACGCGCCAAAGGAAAATGACAACTGCCACTTTAGACCCCGTTTATACGCAGCGCAACCGGCGCCGCAGCCGAAACCGTCGGTTCCGCATGGCTATCCGCGCCATTCGAGTGGCTGCTCCTCAACCAGTGCCGCCTGTTCCCGCAACGACAGCAGGTGTTCGTCCCAGTACCGGGCGGAGTTGAACCACGGAAACGCGACCTTGAACGCCGGGTCTTCCCAGCGACGCGCAATCCAGGCTGCGTAATGCATGATACGCAGCGTCCGCAATGCTTCTATAAGGTGTAACTCGCGCGCGTCGAAACGCCTGAACTCCTCGTAACCTTCGAGCAAAGCAGCGAGCTGCGGCGTCTGTTCCTCACGGTCGCCTGACAGAAACATCCACAGGTCCTGAACCGCCGGGCCGGATCTCGCGTCGTCGAAGTCGACGATGTGGAGCTGGTCGTCGGAGATCAGTACGTTGCCGGGATGGAAGTCGCCGTGCAGCCGGATGATCCGGGCGTGTCCGGCGCGCTCGAAGCTTAAGGAGACGCTCTCGAGCAGGTCGGCCACGACGCCGCTGTAGACATCGGCCAGCGTGTCGGGAATGAACGCGTGTTCAAGCAGATAGTCCCGGGATGCATGCCCGTAAGACTCGATGTCGAGCTCCGGCCGATGTTCGAACGGCCGCACCTCGCCCTTAAGGTGCATGCGCGCGACCAGCCGTCCAAGCTGTTGCCGCATGCCCGGCTCGTCGAGTTCCGGCGCGCGGCCGCCGCGCCAGGGAGACACCGCGACGCGAAACGGCCCGCAGTGGTGCAGCGTGCGGCCGTCGATGCTGAAGGGAGCAACCACCGGTATTTCCTGTTCCGCAAGTTCGGCAGTGAAACGATGCTCCTCCAGGATCGCGTCGTCGCTCCAGCGCGCCGGCCGGTAGAATTTGGCTACTACCGGCTGCTGGTCCTCGATGCCGATCCGGTAAACGCGGTTTTCGTAGCTGTTCAGGGCAAGGAAGCGGCCGTCGCAGCGGTAGCCCAGGCTTTCCAGCGAGGACAGGATGTGGTCCGGGCGCAGCTCCGAATAGGCAAGGACCGGGTCGAGCGGCGCGTCGCTCACCGGGGGTCGATCGCGCCTGACCGGCGGCCGGGCGTCGCGGAGGGAATCTCGGCGCATGAAGCGTGGGCGGCAGAGTTTCGCGTGACTCCGGTCATGCCTGCAGTCTGGATTCTCTTTTTCGGTCTGTTTCCTTGAGAAATTTCTTTCTCATTCTTAATTTTAGGGGCGTTACCTCAAGTAGTTCATCGTCGTCGATGAACTCGAGCGCCTGCTCCAGCGAAAAGCGGATCGGCGGAGTCAGCACGATGTTCTCGTCGCTGCCGGCCGCACGGATGTTGGTCAGCTGCTTGCCTTTCGACGGGTTGACCGACAGGTCGTTCTGCCGGCTGTGAATGCCGATGATCATGCCCTCGTATAGCGGTTCGCCGTGGCCGATGAACAGTCTGCCCCGCTCCTGAAGATTGTACAGCGCGTACGCGAGTGCCTTGCCCGCGACCATCGACACCAGCACACCGTTGTTGCGTTGCCCGATGGGTCCGGGAATCCGGGGGCCATACTTTTCAAAGACGTGATAGATGAGGCCGGTGCCGGACGTGGCAGTGAGAAAATCAGTGCGAAAGCCGATCAGACCTCGGGTCGGAATGCGGTAGTCCATGCGCACGCGACCCTTGCCGTCCGGCATGATGTCCAGGAGCTCGCCCTTGCGATCGGCCAGCCGCGACATGACGGCGCCCTGATACGCCTCATCGAGATCCACCGTCAGCTGCTCCCACGGCTCGAGCACCTCGCCGTCCACTTCCTGCATGATTACCTCGGGCCGCGATACGGACAACTCGAACCCTTCCCGTCGCATGTTCTCGATCAGGATCGAGAGATGCAGTTCGCCGCGTCCGGAAACGCGGAACTTGTCGGGGTCGTCCGTCGGGGCTACGCGAAGCGCGACGTTGTGCTTGAGTTCCTGATCGAGGCGTTCGCGAATCTGGCGGCTCGTCAAGTACTTGCCCTCCCTGCCCGCAAACGGCGATTTGTTGACCTGGAAGGTCATGGCGACAGTCGGCTCGTCCACGGCGAGAAGCGGCAGGCCTTCCGGCTTGTCCCGCGCGCAAACGGTGTCCGAGATATTCAGTTCGTCGATGCCGCTCAGCATGATGATGTCGCCGGCGCTGGCTTCCTCGATTTTACGGCGCAGCAGTCCGTCGAAGCCGAACAGCTCGAGAACCCTTGCGCGGCGCACACTGTGGTCGGCGGCGACAATACTGACCGGCATGTTGGTCGTGATGCGGCCGCGCTGCACCCGCCCGATGCCGAGCAGCCCTACGTAAGCGTCGTAATCAAGGCTCGAGATCTGCAGCTGCAACGGCCCTTCGGGATCTACGGGCGGCGCGGGCACGTGCGAGACGATGCACTCGAACAACGGCGTCATGTCGCCGCTTACGGCATCGGACCGCAGGCTGGCGTACCCCTCCAGGGCCGAGGCGTAGATGACAGGGAAGTCGAGTTGCTCCTCGGTGGCGCCCAGCCGGTCGAACAGGTCGAAGGTCTGATCGAGGACCCAGCTGGGACGAGCGCCGTGGCGGTCGATCTTGTTGATGACGACGAGCGGCTTCAGTCCGCGTGCGAAGGCCTTTTGCGTGACGAAGCGGGTCTGGGGCATCGGCCCGTCGACGGCGTCGACCAGCAGCAGGACGCTGTCGACCATCGACAGTACGCGTTCGACCTCGCCCCCGAAGTCGGCGTGGCCCGGCGTATCGACGATGTTGATGCGATAGTCCTGCCAGCGCAGCGCCGTGTTCTTCGCCAGGATCGTGATGCCCCGTTCGCGTTCGAGTACGTTGGAGTCCATAACCCGGTCTGGCGCCGCCGCGCGGGGCCCGAGCGTGCCGGACTGCTGCAGCAGCTTGTCGACAAGCGTGGTCTTGCCGTGATCGACGTGGGCGATGATGGCGATGTTGCGGAGCTTTTCCAGGGCGGACATGGGATTCGATACAGGGGGCGGGAAGGCCGCGGATTATAGTGAGCGAAATGGCGGATTGATACGTCCTGCCGCCAAATCCCCGTTGTGAACGGAACCGGTCAGCGGGTGAGCTGTTTTACCATCATCGCGACTTCCTTGTTACCGTTGTCTATGACCTGGGAGCCTGCCTGAGTGAAACCCCGGCGGTGATGGAATTCCATGGACGCCGGATTGGCCGGCCTCAGGTTGACTTCGCAGACGAGCAGCGGAACCCGATTCAGGAAGGCGGCTTCGAAGTCGTCGTACAAAGCGGTTCCGAGGCCGCTGCGCCTGGCATCATCCGCTACCGCAATGCGATCGATGTACGCGAAGCTAGGATAGTTCCTGCAAAACCAGAGGAAGTTCGGGCTGTCGTATTCTGCCTCGGGTGTCAGCCCGATCAGAAAGGCGGACAACTCCTGGTCGGTTTGACGGGTGGCAACGCGAAACCAGGTCGCCTGCTTGCAAAGATGCTGCATCCGGGCAGGACTGAGACTGTTGACGTGCGGCACTGCGGCCTCGTTCATGGCAAGAACGGCGGGCAGGTCGGCAGGCGTTGCGTTGCGAATCCGGAATTGCATGAGGCGGATGTTACGCTGTCGTCGAAGGCCTGACGTCAATATCAAGCCAGGCGGCGGCCGGACGACGCCCGCCGTCCTCCCAAATGTGACTTCCGGCAGGGACGCCGCAACAGCCATTACGTATCGTACGGCCAGTTTCCCAATGGACCGACGCAATGCAGATTGTCCGTCTCCTCAGCACGTATCTGTATTTGCTGCCGCTCGCCATCCTCGGATGGCTCGCCTCATGCTCCGATTCGCCCCGGCACTCGGCGGATGCCGTTGAAGCAGTTCTGACATCGGGCGAAGGGCCTCTGCGCTATGTCCCGGAAGATACCCCATACGTTTTCGCAGCACTGGAGCCTGCGCCGGATGAGGTGCTGGACAAGTTGGCACCTTACATGCAGCCGCTCGTACGGACATACGCAGACATGCTGAGGGCCCCGGTCGACCAGGAGCCGGACGATTCGGGTAAAAAGCCGCTCGACGACGAGACCAGGGCGCGCCTCCTGGCCGTGATCGATGAACTGGCCGGCATGATAACGATAGAGGGCATTCCCGAGGCGGGCATCGACCGCAACTCGACGGCGGCCTTTTACGGAGTCGGGTTACTGCCCGTCTTGCGAGTCACGCTCAGCGATGCTGCTCTGTTTGAATCCTTCATGGAGAAACTCGAAAACCGGGCAGGCTCGAAACTGGACGTCGCGACCGTTGACGGACACTCATACCGATACGCCGGAAACGGCGAAGCCCGAGTCGTCGTCGCCGTTTTCGACGATCAGCTCGTCATAACCGGCGTTCCGACAAGTCTTCCGGAAGCGATGTTCAAATCGGTTCTCGGTTTGTCGTTGCCGGCGAACAGCATCGCGGAGTCGGGCGATCTGGCCCGGCTGGCTGTCAAGTACAGCTTGAAATCGTACGGGCTTGGCATGGTCGACATCGAACGAATCGCTTCCACGTTTATTGACCAACCGAGCGGCGTCAACGCAGAACTGCTGGGGCTGATGGATTACGATGTTTCGAGCATGTCGGACGTGTGCAAGACGGAAGTACGTTCGGTCGCCAGCATCGCGCCGCGCGTGGTCACCGGGTATACGGACCTCACGTCGCACCGATTCAAGTCAACTTCTGTTATAGAACTGCGCAGCGACATAGCAACCGGAATGCAGACGCTGACCGCTGCGGTCCCGGGCCTGGGAAGCGGGCAGGGCGGCCTGATGTCTTTCGGTATGAGTCTGAACCTGCTCGCCGCGCGTGAATTCTATTCGGTGCGTCTCGACGCCCTCGAAGCGGATCCGTACCAGTGCGAGTACTTCGCAGACTTCCAGTCCGGCATCGGAAACGGGCGCGCGCTGCTCGACCAGCCGGTTCCTCCGACCGTCTACTCCTTTCGCGGCTTCCTTGCGGTAATCGATCACATCAGCGGAATGGACCTTCGCAACCAGCAGCCCCCTACGTCAATCGACATGAGACTGCTGGTAGCAAGCGATAATCCAGAAGCGCTGCTCGCGACAGGCGCGATGTTCAGCCCGGAGGTCGCAGCACTGAACCTGAAGGCCGATTCAAAGGCCGTGAAGCTGGACATTCCTGCCCTGGCATCGACATTCGAAGCGACCTGGGT
>Ga0299906_10004081_pt1 | contig 11980 bp, 6 predicted proteins | sample RVTome_14_FD_200259 | JGI IMG/M metagenome (GOLD analysis project Ga0299906, IMG submission 200259) | Soil microbial communities from uranium-contaminated site in the Upper Colorado River Basin, Wyoming, United States - RVT145D125 (version 2) ...
GTAGCTCTTGAGCCGCGCGAGGGCGTGGATGATGCGCCGGTTGCCGACCGCGAAGCCGACCCGCCATCCCGGCATGCTGTAGCTCTTGGAGAGCGAGAAGAACTCGACCCCGACGTCCTTCGCGCCCGCCACTTGCAGGAAGCTCGGCGGCTCGTAGCCGTCGAACACGATGTCGGCGTAGGCGAAGTCGTGCACCACCAGGAGGTCGTTCTCGCGCGCGAACGCGACCACGCGCTCGAAGAAGTCGATGGTGACGGTCTCGGTCGTCGGGTTGTGCGGGTAGTTGAGGATGAGGAGCCGCGGCTTCGGCCAGACCCGCTTCACGGCCTCCTCGATGCGGTCGAGGAAGCCGTCGCCCGGCAGCAGCGGCACCGAGTGCAGGTCGCCCCCGGCGATGATGACCGAGTACTGGTGGATCGGGTACGTCGGCGTCGGGCACAGCACGACGTCGCCGGGCCCCAGCATGGCGAGCGCGAGGTGGCCGATCCCCTCCTTGGAGCCGATGGTGGCGATGGCCTCGGCGTCGGGATCGAGGTCGACGCCGTAGCGGCGGCGGTACCAGTCGCAGATGGCGACCCGCAGCTTGTAGATGCCGCGCGAGACCGAGTAGCGATGGTTCGGCGTCTTGCCGGCGGCCTCGATCAGCTTGGCCACCACGTGGGGCGGCGTCGCGCCGTCGGGATTGCCCATCCCGAGGTCGATGATGTCCTCGCCGGCGCGGCGCGCCTGCTGCTTGAGCCCGCCGATGATGTCGAACACATACGGGGGCAACCGCTTGATGCGTGGGAATTCCAGCTCCATGGGATCTCTCAGGCCGCCGCGAACGTCTCCTCTGCGTGATAGGAACTGCGCACCAGCGGTCCCGACGCGACGTGCCGGAACCCGAGGGCGCGCGCGAGCTTAGCATACTCGTCGAACACGACGGGAGGGACGTACTCGACGACCGGCAGGTGGCGGCGCGTCGGCTGCAGGTACTGGCCGACGGTCAGGAGATCGCAGCCGGCGGCGCGGAGATCCGCGAGCGCCGCCGCGATCTCGTCGCGGCGCTCGCCGAGCCCGACCATCAGGCCCGACTTGCTGAGGACGGCGGGCGCGAGCGCCTTCGCGCGCGCCAGGACCGCGAGCGAGCGCTCGTAGCGCGCCTGCGGTCGCACCGCGACCGTCAGCCGCCGCACGGTCTCGAGGTTGTGGTTGAAGACGTCGGGCCCGGCCGCGAGCACCGTCCGGAGCGCGTCCTCGTCGCCCTTGAAGTCGGGGGTCAGCACCTCCACCCGCGTCGCCGGCGCCTCGGCGCGGAGCGCCCGGATGGTCGCCGCGAAGTGCGCGGCGCCGCCGTCCGCGAGGTCGTCGCGCGCGACCGCCGTCACCACGACGTGCGCGAGCCCGAGACGGCGCGCCGCCTGGGCAAGGCGCAGCGGCTCGCCGGGATCGAGCGGCGCCGGCCGCGCGGTGTCGACGGCGCAGAACCCGCAGCTCCGGGTGCAGCGCGTGCCGGCGATCATGAAGGTCGCGGTCGGGCGCGCGAAGCACTCGCCGATGTTCGGGCAGCGCGCCGACTCGCAGACGGTGTTCAGGCCGTAGGCGCGCAGCAGCCGGCGGAGCGGCCGCGCCTCGCGCAGGATGCCCCGTTTCTTGGCCGCCCACGCGGGGAGGCGCGACCCCGGTGTGGACGACGGAGTCACGGCGCGATCAGAATCGCAGGCCGAGCGAGGCCATGGTCGTGATCATGTCGAAGTCCGGGCTGTTGGAGAGGAACGCCCGGTGGAAGGCGGCGTGCACCCCGACCGTCATCTCGAGCATCGGGATCTCGTCGCCGTGGCGCTCGTAGACCTGCAGCACCGTGCCGTTGATGCCGAGACCGCCCTGGATGCCGACCGCGTCGCGATCGTCGTCGCTGAGCAGGGTCTCGCCGAGGAAGGTGATGCTGTTCTCCTGCGCGAAGTGGTACCAGCCGACCTGGAAGAGCATGTACGGCCGCACCCGGTAGTGCGACGGCAGGAAGTTGATGCGCGGTCCGGTGCTGGTGATGAAGGTCTGATGGGTCTCGTCGGACTCGAAGGTCAGCCCGCCGCGGCGCTCCTTGAAGTTCTCGTCGTCGGTGAAGGCGTGCGTGAACTCGATCAGCCAGTCGAAGAACTCGACGAACTCGTAGCCGGCGGCGATGCTGTAGGCGCCGCCGACGTTGTCGCGCTTGCCGAAGTTCCCGAGGGGAATCAGCGCGCCCCCCCGCCCTTCGATGAAGGCGGCCCCGGGCTGCGCGTACGCCGGCGCAGTCCAAGCGACAGCGACCAGGCACACCACCGTAAGCAACGTCGAGCGGATCTTCATGTCCCCTCCCCTTTCGGCTGGTAGCCGCGGACCCCGTGAACACGCAGCGGCCCGACGATAGCCGGGCGCTTCGCGGAAGGCAAGGCGTGGATTTCACGAGGATTCACCCGACGCGCGCGAGCTCGAGCCGACCCGCCCAGCGGGCCTCGAGCGCTTCCCAGACGGCCGCGGCGCCGGGCGCGCGCAGCTCCGGATCGGACGCGAGGTAGGCCTGGGCGTCGTCGCGCGAGGCGCGCAGCAGCTCGCCGTCGCGCAGGATGCTGGCGGCGCGGAAGTCGGGGAGCCCAGACTGGCGGGTGCCGAGGAACTCCCCCGGCCCGCGGATCTCGAGGTCCTTCTCGGCGATGCGGAAGCCGTCGCCGGTCTCCTCCATGACCCTGAGGCGCTCGCGGGCGACGTCGCCGCGGGCGTACGATGCTATCAGGAGGCAGAGCGAGCGGTGCGCGCCGCGCCCGACCCGGCCGCGGAGCTGGTGCATCTGGGCGAGGCCGAAGCGCTCGGCGTGCTCGATGACCATCACGGTCGCGTTCGGCACGTCGATCCCGACCTCGATCACCGTGGTGCATACCAGCACCTGGTGCTCGCCCTCGCGAAAGCGCCGCATCACCTCGTCCTTCTCGTCGGGCCGCATCTGGCCGTGGACGAGGCCGAGGCGATAGTCGGCGAGCGGCCCGGCCGCGAGCTCGCGCGCGGTGGTGGTGGCGTCCTTCAGGTCCGTCTTCTCGGACTCGCTCACCAGCGGACAGACGACGTAGGCCTGCCGCCCGGCGGCGAGCTCGCGGCAGAGCAGCTCGAGGACGCGCGGGCGCTGGCGCTCGTGGAAGACGCGGGTGACGATCGGGCGGCGGCCGGGGGGCAGCTCGTCGAGCACCGAGACGTCGAGGTCGCCGTAGTAGGTGAGCGCGAGCGTGCGCGGGATCGGCGTCGCGGTCATCAGGAGGATGTCGGGGTTGGTGCCGTGGCGCTTGAGCGTCGCGCGCTGGCGCACGCCGAAGCGATGCTGCTCGTCGATGATGCCGAGCCCGAGGCGCTGGAACGCGACCCCCTCCTGGATGAGCGCGTGCGTGCCCACCACGAGGTCGATCTCGCCGCGGGCGACGGCGCGCCCCGTCCGGCCGCGGAGCTTCCCCTGCACCGCGCCGGTCAGGAGCGCGATGCGGAGCCCGATCGGCGCCGCCAGCGCGCGCAGCGTCTGGCAGTGCTGCTCGGCGAGGAGCTCGGTCGGCGCCATCATCGCCACCTGGCAGCCGGCGTCGATCGCGACCGCCGCGGCGTAGAGCGCCACCACGGTCTTGCCGCTGCCGACGTCGCCCTGCACCAGGCGGTGCATCGGGTGCGGCGCGGCCATGTCGCCCTCGATCTCGCCGATCACCCGCTCCTGCGCGCCGGTCAGGCGGAAGGGCAGCTTCGCCTTCAAAGTCGCGGCCTTCGCCGACGGCACCGGGAAGGCGATGCCGTCCTCGCGCGCCACGTTGGCGCGGCGGAGCGCCATCCCGAGCTGCAGGTAGAAGAGCTCGTCGTAGACGATCGCCCGGTGTCCCGGCGAGATCCCGGCGTTCAGCTCGTCGAGCGCGGCGTCCGTCTCCGGCTGGTGCACCCGCCGGAGCGCCGTCGCCAGGTCGGAGACGCCGCACCCGGCCACGACCTCCGGCGGCAGCACGCTCGGCACGCGCGCCCCGTACTGCTCGACGGCCCCGTGCACCAGGCGCCGCATGGCGCCGACCGCGATGGCCGCCGGCTTGGCGTAGATCGGCACGATGCGCCCGAGCTCGGCCTCGTCGTCGCCCTCGAGGACCTCGATCTCGGGGTGCACCATGCGCGGCCCGCCGATGCGCGCCGCCTCGACGCGGCCGTGGATCAGGACGCGCTGGCCGGGCCGGAAGCGGGAGCGGAAGAAGTGGAGCTGGTGGAACCAGGCGAGCGCGAGCGTGCCGGTGTCGTCGCGCGCCGCCGCCTCGAGCATGCGCCGGCGCCCGCGCCCCATCCAGCGCTCCTCCACCGCGACCATCTCCGCCACCACGGTGCCGACCGTCCCGGCGCGGAGATCGGCGATGGTCTCGACGTGCCGGCGGTCCTCGTAGCGGAACGGCAGGTGGAAGAGCAGGTCCTCGACGGTGGCGATGCCGAAGTCGGCGAGCTGCGCGGCGCGGCGCGGGCCGACGCCCTTCACGAACTGCACCGGCGTCCGCAGGGCCTCGAGGAGCGGCGCGAGCGGCGGCGGGGTGCGGGCGTAGGCGTCCGCCCGCGGCGCGGCGTCCGGCGCCGCCGCCGGCGGGCGCCGGAGGTCCGCGAGCAGGGCGCGGGCGCGCGCCACGTCGGCGGCGCGCGCGGGATCCGCGCCGGCGGGCGCGTCCGCGAGCCGCGCCAGGACGGCGCTGAGCTCAGCGAGCGTCCGGCCGGTGGCGTCGTCGGCGGTCGCCGCGGCGCGCGCGATCTTCTCCTCGATCGAGCGCAGCGGCAGCACGGAGCCGGGGCGCTGGTGCGGCACGCTCGCGAGATAGGCCAGCGGCGGCTCGAGCGTGCGGAGGAGATCGTCGAGCGGAGCCACCGGCGCCGGCCCCTCACCCCCCTAGCAGGCTGCTGAAGAACTCCCGCACATCGTCTCGTGCGCCCTCTCGGCCAGGCTCCGCGTTGCCGAAGCTCGACAATATGCTCGATATTGCCTGCGCTTCGGCGCCTTGATCCTGACCGAGATGACGCACGAGCCGACGCACGGGAGTTCTTCAGCAACCTGCTGGGGTGGCGTGATAGTCCTGCAGGGCCTTCACCGCGAGCGGGCCGCGCGTGCGCGCGGTGATCGCCTCGGCGGCGGCGACGGCAGCGGCGACGGTGGTGAAGTACGGGATGCGCCGCTCGAGGGCCGTCCGGCGGATCGAGAACGAGTCGCGGAGGTCCTGCACTTCGGGACGCGGGGTGTTCACCACCAGCGCGATCGTCCCCGCCTCGAGCGCGTCGACCACGTGGGGGCTGCCCTCGAAGACCTTGTTCACGGTCTCGACGTCGAGGCCGGCGGCGCGGAGGTCGTCGGCGGTCCCGCGCGTCGCGAGCAGGCGGAACCCCAGGTCCTGCAGGCGCCGGGCGGCCGGCCGGATCGCGGCGCGGTCCTCCGGGCGGACGCTCAGGAAGACCGTCCCGCCCGCCGGCAGGTCGGTGCCGGCCGCGAGCTCCGCCTTGGCGAAGGCCTCGCCGAAGGTGTCGGCGATGCCCATCACCTCGCCGGTCGACTTCATCTCGGGGCCGAGCACGACGTCGACGCCGGGGAACTTGAGGAACGGGAAGACCGCCTCCTTGACGCTCACGTGGCGCGGCACGACCTCGCGCGTGAAGCCCTGCGCGGCGAGCGACGTCCCCGCCATGGCGCGCGCCGCCACCTTCGCGAGCGGCACGCCGATCGCCTTGCTGACGAACGGCACCGTGCGCGAGGCGCGCGGGTTGACCTCCAGGATGTAGACGTCGCCGCCCTGCACCGCGTACTGCACGTTCATCAGGCCGACGACGTCGAGCTCGCGCGCGAGCGCGACCGTCTGACGGCGGATCTCGTCCTGCACGGCCGGCGGGATCGACGTCGGCGGCAGCGCGCACGCGCTGTCGCCCGAGTGCACGCCGGCGCGCTCGATGTGCTCCATGATGCCGCCGATGACGACGTCGCGCCCGTCGCTCACGGCGTCGACGTCGACCTCGATGGCGTCCTCGAGGAAGCGGTCGATCAGGAGCGGGCGATCCGGCGACGCCGCGAAGGCGAGGCGCACGTAGCGCTCGAGCTCGCTCGCCGCGTAGATGATCTCCATCGCGCGCCCGCCGAGGACGTAGGACGGGCGCACCAGCACCGGGTAGCCGACGCGCTCGGCGATCGCGAGCGCCTCGCCCTCGGCGCGCGCGATGCCGTTGGCCGGCCGCAAGAGACCGAGCTGGTGCAGCACGGCGTCGAAGCGCTCGCGGTCCTCGGCGCGGTCGATCGAGTCCGGGCTGGTGCCGATGATCGGCACGCCGGCGGCGGCGAGCGGCACGGCGAGCTTCAGCGGCGTCTGGCCGCCGAACTGCACGATGACGCCGTCGGGGCGCTCGCGGTGGACGATCGCGAGCACGTCCTCGAGCGTCAGGGGCTCGAAGTAGAGGCGGTCGGAGGTGTCGTAGTCGGTCGAGACCGTCTCCGGGTTGCAGTTGACCATGATGGTCTCGAAGCCGTCCTCCTTGAGCGCGAAGGCGGCGTGGACGCAGCAGTAGTCGAACTCGATGCCCTGGCCGATGCGGTTCGGCCCGCCGCCGAGGATCATGATCTTCTTCCGCCGCGAGACGTCGCTCTCGTCCTCGGCGTCGAAGGAGGAGTAGAAGTACGGCGTGTGGGCCTGGAACTCGGCGCCGCAGGTGTCGACCCGCTTGTAGACCGCGGCGAGCGCGGCGTCGGCGCGCGCCGCCCGGACGGCGTCCTCCCCGAGCCCGCCGAGCGCCGCGATCCGCCGGTCGGAGAAGCCCATCGCCTTGGCGGCCGCGAGCCGCTCCCGGGCCGCGGGGTCGCCGAGGTCGGCGAGCGCCGCCGGCGTCAGGGCCTCGCGCTCGAACGCGATGATCTCCTCGACGTTCCGGAGGAACCAGGGATCGATCGCGGTCTCGGCGGCGACCTCGTCGAGCGTCATGCCGAGGCGGAAGGCCTGGCCGATCGCCCACAGGCGGCGGGCGTTCGGCTGCCGGAGCCGGCCCACGAGCGCGGTGCGGTCCGCCGCCGCGACCGGCTCGAAGCCGTCGCTCCCGGTCTCGAGCGAGCGCATCGCCTTCTGCAGCGACTCCTTGAACGTCCGGCCGATCGCCATCGCCTCGCCGACCGACTTCATCTGCGGCCCGAGGACGTCGAGCGTCGCCGGGAACTTCTCGAAGGTGAAGCGCGGGATCTTGGTGACGACGTAGTCGATCGTCGGCTCGAAGCAGGCCGGGGTCTCGCGCGTGATGTCGTTCGGGAGCTCGTCGAGGGTGTAGCCGACGGCGAGCTTGGCGGCGATCTTGGCGATCGGGAAGCCGGTCGCCTTGCTGGCAAGCGCCGAGCTCCGCGACACACGAGGGTTCATCTCGATCACGACCAGGCGGCCGTCCCCCGGATGGACGGCGAACTGGATGTTGGAGCCGCCGGTGTCGACGCCGATCTCGCGGATGATGCGGATCGCGGCGTCGCGCATGAGCTGGTACTCCTTGTCGGTCAGCGTCTGCGCCGGGGCGACGGTGATCGAGTCGCCGGTGTGCACGCCCATGGGGTCGAAGTTCTCGATCGAGCACACGATGACGACGTTGTCCTTGCCGTCGCGCATCACCTCGAGCTCGAACTCCTTCCACCCCGCGATCGACTCCTCGACCAGCACCTCGCCAGTCGGCGAGGCCTCGAGTCCGCGGCGGATCTGGCTCGCGAACTCGTGCTCGCTGACGGCGACGCTGCCGCCGGTGCCGCCGAGCGTCCGCGACGGCCGGATGATGAGCGGCAGCGGGAGGACGCGGCGGATCGCCTCGGCCTCCTCCAGGCTGTGGACGATACCGCTCTGCGGCAGGTCGAGGCCGATGCGTTGCATCGCCTGCTTGAAGAGCTCGCGGTCCTCGGCCTTCTTGATCGCCGGCAGCGTGGCGCCGATGAGCTCGACGCCGTAGCGCTCGAGCACGCCGCTCTCGGCGATCTCGATGGCGAGGTTGAGCGCCGTCTGCCCGCCGATCGTCGGCAGCACCGCCTGCGGGCGCTCCCGGGCGATGATGCGCTCGAGGACGTCGGCGGTCATGGGCTCGATGTACGTGCGGTCGGCGAACTCCGGGTCGGTCATGATCGTCGCCGGGTTCGAGTTCACCAGCACGACGCGGTAGCCCTCCTCGCGGAGCGCCTTGCAGGCCTGCACCCCGGAGTAGTCGAACTCGCACGCCTGGCCGATCACGATCGGGCCGGAGCCGATCAGGAGGATGGTCTCGAGGTCGGTGCGCTTCGGCACGTCAGCTCCGGTCGCGCGCCATGAGATCCATGAAGCGGCGGAAGAGATACTGCGCGTCGTGCGGCCCGGGGGAGGCCTCGGGGTGGTACTGGACGGAGAAGAGGGGCTCCCGGGTGTGGGACAGGCCCTCCACGGTGCGATCGTTCAGGTTCACGTGGGTGAGCTCCGCGCGGCCGCGCAGGGACTCGACGTCGACCGCGAAGCCGTGGTTCTGCGAGGTGATCTCGACCTTGCGGGTGGAGAGGTCGAGAACGGGGTGGTTGGCGCCGTGGTGCCCGAACTTGAGCTTGAAGGTGCGTCCGCCGAGGGCGAGGGCGAGGATCTGGTGGCCGAGGCAGATGCCGAAGATCGGCACCTTGCCGACGAGCGCGGCGACGTGGTCGCGCGCGTAGGGCACGGCGTCGGGGTCGCCGGGGCCGTTCGAGAGGAAGACGCCGTCGGGGCGCTCGGCCAGCACCGCGTCGGGAGGCGTCCCCGCCGGCACCACGCGCACGCGGCAGCCGGCACCGACCAGGCAGCGCAGGATGTTGAGCTTGATGCCGAAGTCGTAGGCGACGACCAGCGGGCCTGCGGCCGCGGCCGGCGGCGGCGTGCCGCCGAGCTGCCACGGCGGCTCGGTCCAGTCGTAGGGCGCGGCGCAGGTGACCTCGCGCACCAGGTCGCGCCCGACCAGACCGGGGCGCGCCTTGGCGCGCGCCACCAGCCGCGCCTCGTCGAGGTCGACGGTGGAGATCACGCCCTCCTGCGCGCCCTGCGTGCGCAAGTGGCGCACCAGCGCGCGGGTGTCGATGCCGGCGATGCCGACGATGCCGTGGTCCCGCATGTAGTCGCCGAGGCTCTGCTCGGCCCGCCAGCTACTCGGCGGATCCCAGTACTCCTTGACGATGAAGCCGGCGACGTACGGGCGCCGCGACTCGACGTCGGCGCGGTTGACGCCAACGTTGCCGATCTCGGGGTACGTCATCGCCACGAGCTGCTCGTGGTACGAGGGATCGGTCAGGATCTCCTGATAGCCGGTCATCGCGGTGTTGAAGACCACCTCGCCGCCGCTCTCGCCGTCGGCGCCGAAAGCCGTGCCGCGAAAGACGGTGCCGTCGGCGAGCGCCAGCACCGCCCGCCGCGCCGCGGGCCGCGTCACGACGCCAGCTCCTCGAGCCCTCCGAGGAGACGCCCGCCGAGGCACACCCCGACGGCGCGGCCGCGCAGCTCCATACCGCCGAAGGGGGTGTTGTGACTGAGGGAGAGGAAGCGCGCCGGGTCGACCGTCCAGCGCGCCTCGGGATCGATCACGCTGACGTCGGCCGCGGCGCCGCGCATGAGCTGCCCGGCGGAGATGCCGAGAACGCGCGCCGGCCCGATGGTGAGCGCCGCCAGCGCCGCCAGCGGCGCCAGCACGCCGGCGTGGACGAGCGCCAGGGTCAGGCCGACGGTGGTCTCGAGGCCGACGACGCCGAAGGGCGCGTCGCACATGCCGCGCGCCTTCTCGTCGGCGTGGTGCGGGGCGTGGTCGGAGGCGATCACCTGCACGGTGCCGTCCGCGAGGCCGGCGCGCACCGCGGCGACGTCGGCCGCGGTCCGGAGCGGCGGGTTCATCTTGGCGTCCGGGCCGTGGACGGCGACCGCCTCGTCCGCGAGCGTGAAGTGGTGCGGCGCCGCCTCCGCCGTGATCGTGCGCACCGCCGCCCGTGCCCGGCGGACGGTCGCGATGCCGCCGGCGGTGCTGATGTGCGCGACGTGCAGGCGCGCCCCGGCCTCGGCCGCGAGCGCGCAGTCGCGCGCGATCATGCGCTCCTCGGCGGCGGCGGGGACGCCCGGAAGCCCGAGGCGCTCGGCGACCGGCCCGGCGTTCATCACGCCGCCCTTGACGAGCGCGCGATCCTCGGCATGCGTGATCACCGCCGCGCCGACCCGCCGCGCCTCGGCGAGGGCGGCGGCCATCACGCCGTCGTCGGCGACCGGCATGCCGTCGTCGGAGAACGCCACCGCGCCGGCGGCGCGCAGCGCCGCGAAGTCGGTGAGCCGCTCGCCGGCGAGCCCGTGCGTCACCGCCGCGATCGGCACCACCCGCGCGAGGCCCGCCTCCTCGGCGCGCGCGCGCACGAAGCGCGTGACCTCGACGGAGTCGTTGACCGGGTCGGTGTTGGCCATGGCGGCGATGGTCGTGAAGCCGCCCGCGACCGCGGCGGCGACGCCGCTCGCGATGGTCTCCTTGTGCTCGCCGCCGGGCTCTCGCAGGTGGACGTGCATGTCGATCAGACCGGGCGTCACCCACAGGCCGTCGGCGCGCACCTTGCGGCGCGCGTGCGGCCCCGTTCCCGGGCGCGCCACCCCTATCACGCGCCCCTCGGCGATGAGAAGGTCGCCCACCGTGTCGAGCCCCCGGAACGGATCGAGCACGCGCCCGCCGACGATCGCCACGTCGATCACGCGGCGACCTTGGGATCGACGTACGAGTAGATCACCACCGTGTCGCGGTGCTCGCGGTCGAGCTCGCGCAGGCGCACGCGGACGCGCTCGTAGGGGGCGGTCGGGAGGTGCTTGCCGACGTAGGTCGGCTTGATCGGGAGCTGGCGGTGGCCGCGGTCGATCAGGACCGCCAGCCGCGCGCTCCGCGGTCGCCCGGCGCGCCAGATGATGGCGAGCGCGTCCTTGACCGTCCAGCCGGTGTTGATGACGTCGTCGACCACCACCACCATGCGGTCGTCGACGTCGATGGGCTCGTGGGGGCCGCCTCCTGCCGCCCAGCGCTCGATGCCGTCGCGGCCGCCGTGGACGTCGACGACGCCGACGTCGACCGTCGCCCCGCGCTCGCTCTGGATGCGGTCGGCGATCCGGCGCGCGATGAAGGCGCCGGCGGTCTTGATGCCGACGAGGACGAGGTCCTTCAGCTCGGGGGTGTCGAAGACCAGCGCGGAGGTCAGGTCGCCGATGCTCTCGGCGATCTCGTCGGCGGTCATGATCGCCTTCTGCGGCCCCCACTTGTAGGGCCGGAAGCCGGCCTCCTCGGCCTGCTTCACGGTCTCGAAGATGACCAGCGCGTCGTCCCGCAGCCAGCTCTCGAGGTAGCCGTACATCGGCTCGCCGAAGACGTTGTAGTGCTTCGACTTGCGGTTGCCGATGATCCGGAGCTCGGTCTCGTGGTCGCAATAGGCGCACACCAGGTGCGCGCCGCCGCCGACCTCGCGGTGGACGTCGAAGCGGCGCTCGACCGTCACCTGCTCGCGGCGGGTGATGCAGTTCGGGTTGCCGCAACGCGCGGCGACGCGCGGCACCGGGGCGCGCGGCGCGCGCACCGCGGGGGCGGCGCGCTCCGTCAGCAGGAAGCTCACCAGCGCCATCCGCACCGGCACCCCGTACGCCGCCTGGCGGAAGTAGACGCTCCGGGGGTCGCGGTCGAGGTCGGAGGAGATCTCGCCGGTGCGCGGGAGCGGGTGCATCAGCAGCGTGTTCCGGAGCGACGGGTCCTGGAAGGTGCCGGTGTCGACCCGCAGGTAGTCGGCGCCCTCGTCCTCGGCGCCGCCCTCGGCGTCGGCACCGCCCTCCCGGCGCTCGCGCTGCGGCCGCGTCATGTAGAGGGCGTCGAGGGTGATCGGCTCGGCCTCCGCGATCCCCTGCTCGAGGTCGAACTCGGTGTCGGTGAAGAGCGTGAGCTGGTGCGGCTTGGCGGGCGCCAGGTAGAGCGCCTGCACGTCGCG
>Ga0299906_10004082_pt1 | contig 11977 bp, 11 predicted proteins | sample RVTome_14_FD_200259 | JGI IMG/M metagenome (GOLD analysis project Ga0299906, IMG submission 200259) | Soil microbial communities from uranium-contaminated site in the Upper Colorado River Basin, Wyoming, United States - RVT145D125 (version 2) ...
CGGTAGAGCTGCAGCTCGCGGCCGTTGGCGGCGATCTTGGACACGCGGATGCCGCCCTCCAGGATCATGGGAAACGCCTGGCACGGGTTGCGCTCGTCGAACATCACCGTCCCGGCCGGTACCGTGCGCATCACCGCATTGTCGAGCGTGTGCCGCAGCAATTCCGCCGGCATGTCCTGGAAGGCCGGGTAGAGCTCGACCAGCCTCTGCTTGACCTGCTGGATGTCCATGGCTGCCCAAGCATAGCCGGATTGTGGGCTGGACGCAGCAGGCGTGGCCCGGATGCAGCGCAGCGGAATCCGGGGAAGAGGCGGCCTTTGTCCGTCGGGAAGGAGCGCGGCTAGCGGGACGCGACGACGGTCGGCACGCACTTCATCACTTCGCCGACCACCATGCACTTCGAGTCGCCCAGGCCCAGTGAAGCCTGCTGGCCGCGATGGAGCTGCGTGCGCTCGATTCGGCTACCGGCCTGCGCGCCGGTCGCGACGAGCAGCACGCCCAGCAGATGGCCGGCGACGATTCTGCTGATCGATGTCCTGTATGTCATTGGAGCGCGTCGGGGCCCGAGAAGGGCCGGCCGATCCGGAAACCAAAAGGCGGCCCCGCGGGTGCGGGGCCGCAAACGCAGGGAGGAGACCCACCTACGTAAGAGATGAGAGAACCGTTGCCCGTGGCGATCACTTCGGCGCGGCCGCGGTCTGGGGTGGCTCGGTGCTCTGCTTGGCGATGCCGCCCATGTTGGTGCGCGCCCGCAGCCCATAGTCCGGCGCGGTGGTCACAGTGCCCACGTCGCCCGGCTGGCGGCCCATGTTGGTGCGATCCGCCACGGCCTGATCGTGCGAGACCTTCAGCTCGCTGCTGTCCTCGGCGGGACGCTGCATGTTGGTGCGCGCCGCGATATCCGGATCGTGGATCACCTTGATCTTGCCAAGATCCTCGGCGTACGCCCCGAGCGCAAGTGCGGATGCGGCCAGGCCGGCGGCGATTGCAAACTGCGTGCGTGTGAACAACGTCTTCATGATGTCCCCCATTGCAAGTTGACACGAACCGGCTGTCGATGTGTACAGATCGGTTACCGAATCGCCGGCGCAGCTCGAAAGGTCGGTGGATGCGCCGGCTGATGGCATATTGTGCATGGGCGGTCCTGACAAATAGGGTACGTATAAGGGAGATCGCAGCGTTCCGTTCACGCGCCGTGCCTATGTAGACGACGGCCCTGCGCCGTCGCGCCGCTCGACAAGCCAGGCATCTCGCACGCTCTTCGACGCTGACGACGAACGCCTTCACCGCCTCGCCATAGCTCTCGCATCGGGCCGCTGCCTCCTGGTGTGGCGCATCCACCATGCATCGATCGCCCTGCGATCCGGCGCTGCCGCGCACGGGTTGCCGCTCGCGCGCGATCCCAGCTTGTAGATCCATTCCGGGCAGCTGCATCGCCTGCATCTCTGCACGAATCTCGAAAAGTGATTTCGGATCGTGACCGCATCGCCGGGAACCCCGCGCCTCTATACTTCTACGCGTCAAGGCAACTCTTCTAATCCATCAAGAACTTGGACTTGCTGCCTGCGACCGCTTCGAGCGTTCGAGGCATGCTCAGCATCGAAAACACTGGCGCACCACGCTTGAATCGGTAACGAATCTGTTAGCCCGGTCGGATTAAGCTGCAGGCTAGGGGCTTTCTCCGACCGACCGTATCGCTCGTCCTCGCGGCGAGGAGGACTCATGCGGAGGAAGGCGTGTCTGGTAGTCCTGGCTGCGCTTCTTACGCCCACCGTCTGTGACGCTGAGTTGCGGGAGGCAGTGCGGACTGTCTACAAAGTCGGCGCCGTTCGCGCCAACGGCGCTCCGGCGATGGGCTCGGCTGTGGTGATCGCGCCCGGCAAGCTCGTGACCAGCTGTCACACTACGCGCGAAGCACTGCGCATTTCCATTCTGCACAGACAAGGTGAACTTACGGCGCGCCCCGGCGCCGGGGATATGCGCCACGATCTTTGCCTGCTGTCCGTGCCCGAGTTGCGCGGGCCGGTGGCCGAGCGGCTCGGCTCCTCCGGCCTGCAGATCGGGCAAGCGGTCGTCGCCGTGGGCTTCGCAGAGGGGTTCGTGCGCAGCATCGAGGAGGGCCACATCACCGCCCTGTACCGCATGGACGGAGGGAACGTCTTGCGCACCTCGGCCGTCTTTCCTCATGGGGCCAGCGGCGGCGGATTGTTCACCGAAACGGGATTGCTGATCGGCATCCTGACTTTTCGCGGCACGGCGGGCGAAGAGCTCAACTACGCCGTGCCCACCGAGTGGGTGGAGCGGCTGCTCGAGCAGGACGCGGCAGCCGCCACGAGTCCAGCGGAACACGCGAGCTTCTGGGAGGACGATGCGCCAGGGCAACCGTTGTTTCTCCAGGCGGCGTGGCTCGAGTCCGCCCAGGCATGGACGCAGCTCGAGGCGCTGGCGCTCGACTGGACGCTGGAGGCGCCCGACGACGCTGAGAGTTGGCTGACGCTGGGCCGAGCGAAGGTGGCTCTGGGCGCCCCGAAGGAAGCCGTGCTGGCGTTACGCAACGCTGTCGCCCGCAACGAGCGCCACGTGAGAGCTTGGTACTGGCTGGCGGTGGCCTATCACCACGTCGGCTTCCCGGGCGAGTTCGTCTACGCAAGCAGAAGATTGGAGGATTTGGACCGGCAGCAGGCAGCAGAGCTGAGCCGCTGGACCAAGCGCGGCATACCCTAGCTTTCCCGACGCCGGTAGCGCGGCCTGCTGTTGCAGGACCGCGGGCAAAGCCACTCCAATCGTTTCGGGTTTCCTCCTCCAGAGGAACCGCCCCCGGTTCGCCGGTGGCGGTATTTTTTGGTAGCAAGATGAGACGATCTCCGTACCGATGGACCGCCTGCTGAGCTACAAGGTGTTCCTCCGGGTCGTCGAACTCGGCAGCTTCGGACGGGCCGCCCACGATCTGGGCATGGCTCCGGCGACGGTATCCACGCACGTCGCGCAGCTCGAGTCGCATCTCGGCGTCACGCTGCTACATCGCACCACGCGCAGCATCGGTCTGAGCGAAGAGGGGCGCAAGTTCTACGAGCGCGCGGCTCGCATCGTCGCCGAGGTGGACGAGCTCGAACAGAGTGTCGGCGGCGCAGACCAGCCCCCACACGGCAGGCTGCGCGTTGAAGTCGCACCCACCACCGCCCTGCAGCTCCTGGTGCCCGCGTTGCCAGGATTCCGCCAGCGCTATCCCGCAATACGGCTGGAGATCGGTATCAACACCCGCTACGTCGAGCTCGTCCAAGAAGGTGCTGACTGTGCCATTCGTGTGGGCCATCTGCCCGACTCCACCCTGATCAGCCGCCCTCTGGGCTTCACGCGTCTGCTCACCTATGCCTCGCCCGATTACCTTGCCGCTCGCGGAACGCCGCGCACTCCCGATGAGCTGAGCGAGCATGACTGCATCCTTTGGCTATCACCATCCACGGGTCGCGCCACGGAATGGGTATTCGAGCAGGGAAGCGAGCGCAAGTCGATGGAAGTTAATGGCCCCATCGCATGCGGCACGCTGGAGGCCTGCGCCTTGAGTGCGGCCTTGGGGCTGGGCATTACACAGATCGTCAGCCTAGCCGCGCGTGATTATGTGGCGAACGGGCGCTTGAAGCCTATCCTTTCGCAATGGGCAGCACAGGGGGCACCCATACAGGTTGTCTATCCGCACAGCCGCGTGCCGTCTCCGAGGTTGCGCGCCTTCATCGACTACTTCGGAGCAACCATACCCGAAGCCTTGCTGAGGGATTGATCGTTCGCAGCGCCGCCCGGTCGGCGGAATGCCGGCGTCGCCGCGGCCGCCGGCGCTTGCGCGGCATGGCCGCGGCCCTTGGGAGGAGCGGAGCCGGCGCCGGCCGCCCCCCGGGGGGCTGCATCACGCAATGCCGACGCACCGGTTTGGCATAACCGCTAAGATGTTGACATGCGGCCCGACCTTCTCAAGCTCGCTTCGGATCTGGCGGGGCGCGGCGAGCGGTTCGCGCTGGTTACGGTGGTCAGGCGCGAGCCGCCGAGCTCCGCGCACGTCGGCGATACCGCCCTGGTCACGGCGGCCGGGGACGTCCACGGCTGGGTGGGCGGCGGTTGCACGCGCTCGACGCTGCTGCGCGAAGCGCTGCGCGCCATCGCCGACGGCGAGCCGCGCCTGCTCAGCCTCTCGCCCGACCCTGCCCGCGAGCAGCGGCCCGGCCTGGTGGCGCTCCCGATGACCTGCAAGAGCGGAGGGACCGTGGATCTCTACGTCGAACCGGTGCTACCCGTCCCGCATCTGGTGTTGTTCGGCACCTCGGCTGCCATTCGAATGCTGGCGCGCATCGGACGTGCGATGGGTTACCGAGTGGATGTGGTCGACCCCGATGCGGAGGCGGCGGCGTTTCCGGAGGCCGAGCGCGTGATGCCCGGGATCGCGCCGGGTGCCGTGCCCAAAGGCGCCTATGTGCTCGTCGCGACTCTGGGCGAGCGGGATGTGGAAGCGATCGAGGCTGCGGTGGCGCTCATGCCCGCTTATATCGGCGCAATCGCGAGTCGGACACGGTTTGCGCAGCTCCGCGACGCATTGCTCGCACGGGGCGTCGCACGCGAGGCGCTGGACCGCATCGCGGCGCCCGCGGGACTGGACATCGGAGCCAGGACACCCGAGGAGATCGCGCTCAGCGTCATGGCCCAGATCGTCGAGCAGCGGCGGCGAGCCGCGCGCGCAGCAGCCGAACCCGAGAAAGCGTCACCCATACCCGCGCCGGCCGCCGACGAAGCGCGCGAGGCGCTCGACCCCATCTGCGGCATGACGGTCGCGATCGCGGGCGCGCGCCACCACGCCGATGTCGATGGCCGCCGCTACTACTTCTGCTGTGGCGGGTGCCGTGCGCGGTTCCTGGCCGACCCTGCGCGCTATACCGCGCCCGCTGCGGGAGCCGCGGCTTCGTGAACGAAGACATCCGGGCGATGCAGGCGCTGATGGAGCGCCACGGCTACGTCGCCGACCCGGCTGTGGCCACCGCCGTCTATCTCGCCAAAGAGATGCGCAAGCCCCTGCTCGTGGAGGGTGAGGCCGGCGTCGGCAAGACCGAGATCGCCAAGGTCCTCGCCCGCGCGCTCGCGACCGAGTTGATCCGCCTCCAGTGTTACGAGGGGCTCGACACCAACACGGCGCTGTACGAATGGAACTACCAGCGCCAGCTGCTGCGCTTGCGCATCGCCGAGCAGGAAGGGCGTGATCCCGCCCAGCTCGAAGACCTGATCTTCGGGCGCGAGTACCTGCTCGAGCGCCCGCTGCTCAAGGCGATCACGCGCCGCGAGGGGCCGCCGGTCCTGCTGATCGACGAGATCGACCGCGCCGACGACGGCTTCGAGGCCTTCCTGCTGGAAGTGCTGTCGGACTTCCAGGTCACCATCCCGGAGCTCGGGACGATCCGGGCGGAGCACGTGCCGATCGTCGTGCTCACCTCGAACCGAAGCCGCGAGATCGGCGATGCGCTGCGGCGGCGCTGCCTGTATCTGTACATGGAGCATCCGGACCTGGAGAAGGAGCTGCGGATTCTTCGCCTCAAGGTCCCCGACCTGGACGAGCAGCTGGCGCATACCATCGCACGCTTCGTGCAAAGGCTGCGCCAGCGCGACCTGCGCAAGCTGCCTGGCGTCGCGGAGACGATCGACTGGGCGAAGGCGCTGGTACGCCTGCACCAGGAGCGGCTCGACGCGCAGATCGTCTCGGCGACGCTCGGCTGCCTGCTGAAGGACGAGCATGACGTGAGAAAGACGGGCGAGGAGGCCGTCGCCGAGCTCCTGGCGTACGTCGCCGCCGGAGAGTGAATGAGCGGCGCGCACGGCATGGTGGCGCAACTCGCGAAGTTCGCAGGCGCCCTGCGCAGCCATGGCATCCGGATAGGGCTGGGCGACGAGGTCGATGCCGGCCTCGCGCTCGCACGGGTCGATCTGATCGACCGCGACGAAGTTCATCGTGCGCTGCTGATCGCCTTCAAAGTCCCGCGCGACGCGTGGGCGACCTTCGACCGGCTGTTCGACGAGTACTGGGCCGGGGACATCGCGCCGGAGCCTCCCGTCGCCCCTCAGGCAGCGTTTCGAGACCATCGCGGCCCGGCGCAGTGGCAGTGGGACGGGCAGCGTGTGCGCATCACCATTGCCGACGGACAGCAAGAGGTGGGCGACGACGAGCAGCCCGGCTACAGCGCCGAGCCTCTGCTGCGCCAGAAGCCTTTCGATGAGCTGTCAACCGCCGAGCTCTCGGCGATGGAGCGACTGGTGGCGCGGCTGGCGCTCCGGCTCGCAACCCGCAGGAGGCGCCGCCTCGTTCCCACGCGCGGACGGGGCGTGGTGGACCTTCGCCGCAGCTTTCGGGAAGCGCTCGGGACCGAAGGCGAGCTGCTGTGGCTCGCCCGCCGCACCCAAGCGCTCGAAGAGCCGCGCCTGGTGCTGCTGTATGACACGAGCGGCTCCATGGACGCCTATACCCGCGTCCTGCTCACCTTCGCCCTTGCGCTGCGCCGCGTCATCAAGCGCGTCGAGATCTTCACCTTCAACACCGCGCTCACCCGCGTAACCCGCGTGGTGGCTCCGGCCAGGATGGCCCAGACGCTCGAACGGCTGGCCGCCGCCGTGCCGGATTGGTCGGGTGGTACGCGGATCGGATCGTGTCTGGCGCAGTTCGTCGAAGGCTATTCGAGCGCCATGGTCAATCGTCATACGACGGTCGTGATCGTGAGCGACGGCCTCGACCTCGGGGACACAACCCTGCTGACCCGTTCCATGGAGGCGCTGCGCAGCCGTGCAGGCCGGATCGTGTGGCTCAACCCGTTGATGGGCGACGCGCGCTATCGGCCGACTGCGGCCGGGATGAGCGCGGCCCTGCCGTACGTGGACCACTTCGCTCCGGCGCACAACCTCGAGTCCCTGGAGGGCTTGCTGCGGGTCGTGAAGTGATAGTATGGCCGCGTAACCAAAAAGAAACCCTCAGCGGGCGTCGGATCAGAAGAAGGAAAGGAGGAGACCGATGATTCCTGCAGCATTCGACTACCACCGGCCGGCGTCGCTCGACGAGGCGTTGGGGCTGCTGGGGCGCTACGGCGACGACGCCAAGGTGCTGTCCGGCGGCATGTCCCTGCTTCCAGTGCTCAAGCTGCGTCTCGGGTCGATCGGCCACCTGGTCGATATCGGGCGCATTCCGGGGCTGGAGTACATCAAGGAAGAAGGCGGTGTCCTGAAGATCGGCGGCGCGACCAGAGAAGTGACGCTCGACCGCTCCGAGCTGATCCGAAGCCAATACCCGATCCTATTCGACACCGCCCGCGTAATCGCCGACCCGCTGGTCCGCAATCGGGCGACGGTCGGGGGCAACCTCGCGCACGGCGACCCGGCCAACGACCATCCGGCGACGATGATCGCGCTCGGCGCGAGCGTCGTGGCCCGCGGCCCCAAGGGTGAGCGCACGATTCCCGTCAATCAGTTCTTCAAGTCCCTGTTCAGCACGGCGCTGGCGGCGAACGAAATCCTGGTCGAGATCCGCATCCCCACGCCCCCACCGCGCAGCGGAGGCGCGTACCTGAAGCTCGAGCGCAAGGTCGGGGATTTCGCCGCCGCGGCCGCGGCGGTTCAGATAACGCTCGACGCGAAAGGCAGTATCGAACGTGCCGGCGTCGGCTTGACCAATGCCGGCCCGACGCCCGTCGAGGCAGCCGCCGCCGCGAAGTATCTCGCCGGCAAGAAGCCCGACGACGCCGTGATCGCCGAGGCAGGCCGGCTGGCCGCTAGCGCCAGCTCGCCCGGCGCCGACCGCCGTGGCTCGGTCGAATACAAGCGGGAAATGGCCCGCGTCCTGGTGACGCGGGCACTGCGCAAGGCGCTCGAGCGCGCGGGAGGTCAGTGACCATGGCAATGCACAAGATCAAAATGACCGTGAACGGCACAGCACGCGAAGCGGAGGTCGAGTCGCGGCTGCTGCTCGTGCATCTCATCCGCGAGGTGTTCCGGTTGACCGGAACGCACATCGGCTGCGACACCACACACTGCGGGGCCTGCACGGTGATCCTGGACGGCGAGCCGGTCAAGTCCTGCACCGTGCTCGCCGTGCAGGCCGACGGGAGCCAGGTCAGGACCGTCGAGGGCCTCGAGCAGGGCGGCAAGCTGCACCCCGTGCAGGAAGGCTTCACCGAGAAGCACGGTCTGCAGTGCGGCTACTGCACGCCGGGGATGCTGATGACCGGCTGCGCGCTGCTCGAGCGGAACAAGAAGCCCAGCGAGCAGGAGATCCGCGAGGCCATCTCGGGGAACCTCTGCCGCTGCACGGGCTACGTCAACATCGTCAAGGCCATTCAGTACGCGGCCGAGCGCATGGGTTAGCTCTCCCCCTCCCCCGCGAGCGGGGGAGGGCGGGAGTGGGGTAGAACACCAGGAGGCACACGATGCAACCCAAGACCGACGCCAAGATCTGCGGCATGGGTCATTCCATGAAGCGCAAGGAGGACCCGCGCTTCATCCGCGGACAAGGCCGCTATGTGGACGACATTCAGCTCCCGGGAATGCTCTACATGGACATCGTGCGCAGCCCCTACGCGCACGCGAAGATCAAGTCGATCGACACCGAGCGAGCGCTCAAGATCCCGGGCGTGCTCGCGGTGATCACCGGGGAGACGCTCGCCAAGTACAAGCTGCACTGGATGCCCACCATCTCGTCCGACACGCAGATGGTGCTGCCCACCGACCGTGTCATGTACGTGGCGCAGGAAGTGGCCGCGGTGATCGCCACCGAGCGCTACATCGCCGCCGACGGTGCGGACGCGGTGGACGTCGAGTACGAGGCTCTGCCGCCGATAGTCGATCCGTTCAAGGCGCTCGCGCCCGGCGCGGCCGTGTTGCGCACCGACAAGGAAGGCAAGAAAGACAATCTCGCCTTCCACTGGGAGGCCGGCAACCGTGCCGACGCCGACCAGGCGCTCGCCGCGGCGGAAGTGGTCGTGACCGAGAACATCTACCTGCCGCGCATCCACGTCGCCTCGATGGAGACCTGCGGCTGCATCGCCGACTTCGATCCCGCCCAGGGCAAGCTCACCGTTTACATGACCACGCAGGCGCCGCACGCGGTGCGCACGGTGTTCGCGCTGGTCGCCGGTCACGTCGGCCTCTCGGAGGAACGCATCCGCATCATCTCCCCCGACATCGGCGGCGGCTTCGGCGGCAAGGTCCCGGTCTATCCCGGCTACGTGATCGCCGTGGCGGCGTCGGTCGTCATCGGCAAGCCGGTGAAGTGGATCGAGGACCGGATGGAGAACCTGCAGGCCGACTCGTTCGCGCGCGACTACCACATGAAAGTGGAACTGGGCGCGAAGAAAGATGGCACCATGACCGCGCTGCGGATCAAGACGGTGGCCGACCACGGTTATGCCAATGCCTCGGCGAACCCGTCGAAGTACCCGGCCGGCCTGTTCTCGATCTGCACCGGCTCCTACGACCTCAAGCACGCCTTCTGCGAGGTGGACGCGGCTTACACGAACAAGCCGCCGGGCGGCGTCGCTTACCGCTGCTCCTTCCGCGTCACCGAGGCGGTGCACGCCATCGAGCGGGCGACCGACGCGCTCGCGCAGAAGCTGCAGATCGACCCGGCCGAGCTGCGCATGAAGAACTTCATCAAGCCGGAGCAGTTCCCCTACAAATCGGTGCTGGGCTGGGAGTACGACAGCGGCAACTACGCCCCGGCGCTGCGCAAGGCGATGGACATCGTCGGCTACGAGGCGCTGCGCAAGGAACAGGCCGAGAAGCGCAAGCGCGGCGAGCTGATGGGCATCGGCATCTGCAGCTTCACCGAGATCGTCGGCGCGGGGCCGTCGAAAGACTTCGATATTCTCGGCCTCAAGATGTTCGACTCGGCCGAAATCCGCGTCCACCCCACCGGCAAGGCGATCGCGCGCTTCGGCACCAAGAGCCAGGGCCAGGGTCACGAGACGACATACGCGCAGATCGTTGCCGAGGAGCTGGGCATCCCCGCCTCCGACATCCAGGTCGAAGAGGGCGACACCGATACCGCACCCTACGGGCTGGGCACCTACGCCAGCCGGTCCACACCCACAGCCGGCGCGGCCGGCGCGATGGCCGCGCGCAAGATCCGCGACAAGGCCAGGAAGCTCGCCGCGCATCTGCTGGAAGTGCGCGAGGAAGATCTCGAGTGGGAGCCCGGGAAGTTCTCCGTCAAGGGCGCGCCGCAGAAATCCAAGACGATCCAGGAATGCGCGTTCGCGGCCTACACCAATCACCCGCAGGGCATGGAGGCGGGGCTGGAAGCCGTCCACTACTACGATCCGCCCAATCTCACCTTCCCCTTCGGCAGCTACATCTGCGTGGTGGACATCGACCGCGGCACCGGCGAGGTCAAGGTGCGGCGCTTCGTCGCCGTGGACGACTGCGGCAACATCATCAACCCGATGATCGTCGACGGGCAGATCCACGGCGGCCTGACCCAGGGCCTGGCTCCGGCGCTGTACGAGGAGATCAGCTACGACGAGGACGGCAACATCTACGGCGGCAGCTTCATGGACTACTACGTCCCCACCGCCGTCGAAACGCCGCACTGGGAGACCGAAAAGACCATCACGCCCTCCCCTCACCACCCGCTCGGGGCCAAGGGCGTGGGCGAGTCGGCGACGGTGGGCGCGCCACCGGCGATCGCCAACGCCGTGGTGGACGCGCTGCGCCATCTGGGCGTGACGCACATCGACATTCCGATCACGCCCGAGAAGGTGTGGCAGCTGCTCAAGGCGAAGGGGGCGGCGGAGTAGCCGCCCAAGGGGGCAGCCGATTAGGAGTGGTACCCTGCCTCACGCTGATGTCGGATGGCGAGCACTTCGACGCGGTCTCGACGTGACCTCACCCGGTACAGCGCCACATATCCGGTACGCCCCTGGGAGATTACGAGTTCACGCAGCCGTCCCCGAACCGGCCGGCCGATGTGTGGATGCCGCTCGAGGATCTTGACCGCGTCGACGATCACTGCCGCGGCCGCGAGGGCGGCTACCGAGCCCGTGGCAGCAAGAAAATCGAACAGCCGATCCAGATCGGCCAGGGCCCGCCCGCTGTAGCAAACGGCGGCCAACGGGCCGGCTAGCGCCGGCGGCTGCGCCGCATCGGTGGCGGGCGGCGAGCCGTCTTACCGGCAGCGCGAGCCACGATATACGCATGCACGTCCTCGGCGGCGTACAAGGGACCGCCGGCGTCGATCTCCGCCGCGGCCGCCTCACCTTCGGCAATGAACGCTTCGCGCATCTCGGCGAGCGCGGCCTGCGCCTCCAATGCGTCGATCATCCAGGCGTGCGGCGTCTTGCCCGCCGCTTCGGCGAGCGGAGCGATACGGGCCTTGAGAGGCTCGGGAAGCTTGAGGGTCGTGGTCGAACTCATCGCGGCGTTCGTGTGCAGGTGACACCAAGGTAACACCCGTTCGGGCAGGCGTCAAGGCGCCGCTTAAGACGCGCTCGAGCCGACGCTGATGATCCGGCTCAGGTATTCCTATGGCGCATGCCTGGCATGCGCAAAGATCGTTGGTGCAGGCGCCATCCGCCGCCGATAATGACGGGTATCCGCTGCCAGGAGGGGACGTCTCGAGACGTTCCGTGCTGCATGCGCGGCAATCATACCTGAAGGAGCACACGATGGATCTTCGAGCCACCCCCAATCTGGTTCATTTGAGCAATACCGGGCCCGGCCAGCGTTCGTTGCGCCTGGCGCCGGCGGCCGGGTATCGAGTGGTCGCGGTGGCGGGCGAGGTCTGGATCACGCAACCGGGACGGATCGCGGACCATGTTCTGCGCCCCGGGGACACAGTGACCCTGGATTCGCCGGGCGCGGCGGTCGTCACTTCCTTCGGCCCGGCGGATATCGAGGTCATCGCGCCGCCCGCTCCAGCTCCGCTGGAGTGGCCGCCGGCGATCAGCGCCGCGGTCGTCGAGCAGGC
>Ga0299906_10004083_pt1 | contig 11976 bp, 8 predicted proteins | sample RVTome_14_FD_200259 | JGI IMG/M metagenome (GOLD analysis project Ga0299906, IMG submission 200259) | Soil microbial communities from uranium-contaminated site in the Upper Colorado River Basin, Wyoming, United States - RVT145D125 (version 2) ...
GCCTCCACGTTCGTCGGAGGGTTGTGTTTGCGTGCCCGCTTGTTGAGTTGCGCCGGTAGCGGGCGCATCCGGCGCAACTCAAGGCGAAGGGTATCCGCTAGCACACTGTGCTGCAATGTTCAACTATATTGACCGGACCAGTGAACCTAATGGTCAGGCGCTCGGAGAGGGCGGCGGAGGGGGCGCCGGACGCCGCTTCTTATTGCAACTGCACACGCTTGCTCACCTCCCTCCCGGGTGGACGCGACGCGACAGCATCCGCATCACAATCCGTACCGCATCACGCTCGGTCTGCTCCTGCGAGCGGCCCCACGCAACCGTCGGCCGACCAGCCGCCACCAGCGCCTGCGGCTCACCCGACGCGACACGGGCCCGCATCTTCGGCACCGGGAACCCCGGCACATTCACCGCCAGCAACCCCACCAGCCGAAGCTCCCCGCCGATCCGCCGCCAGTCCCCACTGACCTGGCCCGCGGCCTGAAGCTCGTATACCTTCAACGGATCAGCGCCCGGACGGACCGCGCCCGCGACCCAGATCCCGTGCGCGTCGTTACCCACCGCGACATCGGCGACCGCAGCACCCGTGTTGTCGTAGTGCTCCGCCGCCGGAGACGCACCCATGTGCAGCGGCGCATGCCCGGTACCGACGGTGATCTGACCGACCGCCACCCGGGACCCGTCGTCGCACTTCACCTCACCCGTCCGGTAGTACGGGTGCGCGTCTTCGTGCGGCGGCTGCACACACACACCCTCCTGCCCGATGTGGCAGGAACCCCACTGCGCAGCATGCCCGTAGATCCGGCCGTCGTCCGTGATCGTGATCGGTGTCGGCAGGCTGAGCTTCGGATCAGAGAACCAGGCGGCTTGCGGTTGCCGTACTGCTGCTGAAGCAGACATGGAGCCGCCCATGCCGTAGTCGCACCCGTCTTCTTCCGCAGCTGACATCAGGCTGCCAGCGGACACGCCAAGGGCTCGAGCGAAACCCGCCAACCGGTCCTCGGGCGGGCAGTTGATGTCTCCGGCGATGATCTCATTGACGGTGCCGGTGCTGATTCCAGCCGCGTTCGCCATGTCGGCGATGATGTCGGCCCGGCTCGTGTCCTCATCCATCTTCCGTTCGATGGCGCGGTTCAGTGCTCCTGCCAGCGAAGAGCCGAATGCGTGACGAGAGTTTCCAGCGAGAGTTCCGGCCCTCATGTTCAGCTCGGGCGGCTCCCGGTCGGCGTCCCGCAGATGCCCGGCGAGGTGGTTGTAGACGCCTTGGAAGTCGGCCCGCGGGATCGTCGTGCCGCCGCGGCCACCGTTCAGGATGCCGATCCCCGTAGAGCAGGCCGTCAGGTTCGCCGCCCCCGGGCTGCCGTCCGCGCCGACCTCGTGATGAATGAACCGGGCGGCATCCTTGACGAGTTCACCGTCTTCGATGCGGTCGTCATCAATCCACGCGTACGCGTTCCGCGCGGTCGCCACCGTCATCGGCGACGGAAGACGCGCCTCGTTGGCCGGGCCGTCCCAGTCGCCTTCGGAGGTTGCGGTGTCGTGCGTGCCGACCGCGCCAAACTTCTCTGCCACTGCGGCTTCGCCGACCGGCTGCCCGCCGGCCACCACAGCGCCCTCCTCGTCGAGGAGCGCGACATAGGCTTCGGCGAACGCGGGGATGTCGACGAGGGTGGCGCCGCGGATGCGGCCGCCGTGGAAAATCATCTTCTCCGGCTGCGCGAACAGCATCTCGAGCAGGTCGCCCTCGTCGCCGTCTTCCATGCCGGCGTTGACGTCGTCGGGCCACACGAACTCGACGTCGGCGTCCGCGATGGAGTCGGCGTCGATGCTGACGCCGCGGAGGAACTCGCCCTTCAACTTGTCGTAGGCCCGTTGTCCGTTGTCGTCGGACAGGTCGAGAACCCCGGCGCCCATGATCTTGTTGTCGTCGCGCCAGATGCGGTCGATGCGGCCGACGTTGACAGCCTTGGTGCGCGCCTCCCCACCGTGGGAGTCTTCGATGTTCCACCGCAGCGGTATCGGGAGGTCGGCCCAGGTGAGCGCTCCGGGTGCGAATTCGCGGCCGTCGCCGGTGACGATGCCTTCGACGGCGAGGACGCCTTCCCATGAGGGGGTCTCGCCTGTGTAGCCGATCCTGCGGACGTCGTCTTCGTCGTCGCGCTGTGGCCGGTTGCCTTCTTCGGCGAGCAGGGTGCGGGCCTGGTCCTCGGCGTCGGTTTCGGTTGCGTGGCAGCCCATGAGTTCGTCGGTGGCTTCTTTTACGACGGCCCACGGCGTATCGGCACCGCAGTCCGGGTGGTCTTGCACGATGCTGTACGGCACGCTGCCGCCTCCTTGCTCGTGGTGTGTCGGCGGCATTGTGTCCGCGGAAGCCGCCAAGATCATTCCGGCGGCTGCTGCCTGCTCGTCTCCCTGCGGCCAGACGGTGACCAACGTGCCCCTGCAGCGGGAGCCGCCGAGGCAACCCGTGTAGCCGCCCGACGGGTAGGCGGCGCGGGCGTCGGGCAGGGTGGTGTAGCGGGTGCCGTCGATGTCGCGACATGGGGAACATGAGTTGCGGTCGAGGATCTCGCTGGCCGTGTACTCGGCAGGCGGTGCGACTGCGAGGACGGCCATGCGGCCCTCGTTCTGCGCCGCCGACATGGCGGCGCCGACCTGCTCCTCAACTGCCGCACCCGACAGGGACGCGAGGTGCTCATCCACCTGCGCCGCAACCTGCTCCGCCGACCCCGAACCCCACACCCGCATCGCCTGACGGACCGCGGACTGCACCAGCCCCACACCCAGGTAGCGGGCTGTCGTACGGCCGACTTGGCGGAGCCGGTCCCGGATCGCCGCGGCGGTCAGCGCCTCATCGTCGAGGGACCATTCGGGAATGTCGATGCCCTGCGCTTCGGCCTCCGCCTGCTGCTGCTCGCCTGCCTCCCGCGCGTACGCGATCATGCGGGCGATGAGGAGGCGCGCCCCGTCCTCGGTGTCGACGGTCAGTCCGTCGAGCAGGTCCAAGTTGTCAGCCTCCGCCGCGGCTTGGATGCTGGCGGTGATCTCGGCGCGCATCGCCTCCTGCACGCTGGCCCACGCCTCGACCGTGCCGTCTACGGCTTCGTGCCAGGCCTTGTCCATCTGCGTGAAGTCAGCGCGGGACGCGAGTTCGAGTTCGGTGGGCTGGCGGCGCAACGGACCGGCCGCCGCGGTTCGAGCGGTGGTTCGTGTGCGGCCGGTGACGCGGACGGGGACACCGAGTTCGGCAGCGAGTCCTTCGGCGGCCGTGCACATCGCGTCCAAGAGCAAGGCGCCGCCGCGGTTGGTCTCCACCTCGACATGGACGACGTCCTCGTCCCACCTCGGGGTGAGGACGCGGGCGGAGGCGGTGACGTCGCCGCCGAGGGGGATGTCAGTGTGCTCCCCGGCGAACGCCACGCGGACGCGGTCGAAGGTGACCGACCCGAGGCGCTCCTCCAACGCGATGATGAGATCCAGCTCGTCGGAGTACGCGGCACAGATGCGCGGCTGCCAGGGCGTGTACTGGTCGGGAAGGTTCTCCGCGTCGAGGACGTTCGCCACCGAGTAACGGGCGGCGTCGTAGGCGTTCGCCAGTGCAGGTGCTACGGCCGGGCGGCCGTCGCCGCGATCGTCGCCGACGGCCCACACCCACGACGGGGAGTCGCCGTCGGAGTTCCAGTGGTTCGCGCCGAAGATCCGCGCCTCGATGGGCTGCCCGATCCAGTTGGCGTAGTCGGCGACTTGGTCGATGAGAGCGCGCCGCTCTTCGTCGGTGAACACGCTGCCGTCGTCGCCGAGGAAGTACAGCGTGCAGTGCAGATCCTCGGCAGCCTCGCCGCCCTCGATCGCCAGCCGCGCCGCGTCCTCCGGCGTGGGCATCAGCGCAATCATCGCGCCAGAGGTGTGCGAGCCGTCAGCGGCGGCCGTGAGCGAACCCATTGGAACTCCGGTGGGAGACGGTGGTCAGAAACCCGGTCGTATCCAGATGCGGGGACAGCCGGCCGATCGTGAGCTGCCCGAACGCAGACAGTCGCGCCTCGTACACGCCGGACGTGCCTGGTCTGGGCAGAGTCGGGAGCTTGACCGCGGCGTGTGTGAACGGGCAGGAGTAGGCGTGTGTTGAGCACAGTGCGGGGTGGAGGAGTTCGGGCGGCCGACCGGCGGCGAATCTGACGGCGTGTAGGGCTTTTGCTTGTTGGGCCATGCGTTCGTCGCGGGCGCGTGCTGCTTCGGCGCGCGCGGCTTCGGCGGGTGGTGGTTCGCTGGGTGTGTCGGGCGGTGTCCGGTCTTCTGGCTGATCCGTCTCCGGCTCGGTGGTCTGGCCGGGGCGCGCGGCGGCGACGGGTTGGATGGTGACTTGTTCGCCGGTGAGTTCGGTGATGGCGGATGGGGCTCCGGTGGGGAGGGTGTGGATGACGATCTTGAGGGCTTGTTCCTTCAGCTCGTCGTCGCTGGGTTTGTCGGCTTCGGTGAAGCCGGTTTCGCGGCGGAGTGCGTCGCCGTTGATTTCGAGGCGGTCGTAGAGCTGGATGGCGTCTTGGCTGCGGTCGGGGCGGAGGGTGAGTTCGGACATGTCGTACCAGACGACCCAGCTCGCCCAGTCTTCGACGCGGGAGGCTTGAAGCCGGGGCTGGAGGTAGCCGGTGGTGAGGGCTTGGGCGATGAGTTCGGCGTCGGGGGCGACGTTGACTTTCAGGTTGGTTTCGTCACTCAGCCAGCCGTTCCAATGGTTCAAATCGGACATGCCGAGCAGCACTTCGGGTGGGATGTTGAGCTGCGAGGCGAGGCGTTTGATGGCGCTGTCGCGCTTCTCGATGATCTTGTCGTCGATGCGCAGCGTGAAGTCGAGGTGCTGGAACTTCCCGATCAGTTCTTCCGGCACCTTGATCGGGATTGGCACGATGGCTGCCGCTGTCCCTGGCGTACGGATCGCCTCAGCAGCGAGCTCGATCCACTCGGCCACGAACGGGTCCGGCGCGTCAGCGAACTCTTCTCGCACCGGGAAGGTGGCCTCGGACGGAATGAACCACACGCCAGCGCTGGCAAGTCGGCTGAGGTACTGGCTGATGATGTGCCGGTTCACCAACTCCAGCTCGCGCATGGTGGTGCGGGCCGCGCGGGCGGGGCTGTCGGCAACATGGTGGTAGCGCTTGTTGGGGCGCCATACCCGGATGGGGGCCATGGAGTCGGGGGCGAGGGGGCGCCAGTTGTAGCCGTCGCGGGGGTTGTTTTCGTCGATGACTTCGTAGTGGCCGCGTGCTGCGCGTACTTCGTCGATGGACCGGACAGCCCACTTCTCGATGCCGCCCACGTTTTCGACGATGACGTAGCCCTCACCGGGGACTGCGAGTTGGGTGCCGAGGCCGTTCATGATTTGGGCTTGTCCGGCGACGCCTCCGGCGAAGGTGGTCATCAGCTCGACGGCGGTGCCTGCTTCGGCGCGTACGGGTTCGTCGGCTCCGGGTTCGAGTTTCGCGGCGTAGAAGCGGATGCGGGAGAGCATGTTGGCTTCCCAGTCGGCGGCGTATCGGAATTCGCCGAGGTCTGAGTAGTACTGCCAGGCTTCGTTTTGCCAGGTGTCGGGGGTGCGGATGAGTTCGGTGCGGGGGCTGGTGGTGGGGGTGGCGGCGGCCGTGAGCGCGGCGGGTTCTGGGCGTGGCGGGGGTGTGGGTGTGGGCATGACGCCACGGCGGGTGAAGGCGTGATACCAGGCCATGTGCTGCTCCCGCGTTCCCTGGGGGTGGGTCTGCGGGTGACGGTAGGCACTAGCCGGGGAAGATCATTCCGGGGTGAATGCGGAATTGAATTAAGCGGACCGGTAAAACTAATTGCCCTTTACTGGTTCGGGTTAATTAATTGCTGCGGCTTGCGCTTCAGGTCCCTGCATCTCTTACACTCACGTCACGGTTCGTGGCGCGGATGGCAGCAGGCACCCACAATTCACCTGGAGACACCCATGGCTGACGCCACGATTGAGATCCACCAGATCGCCGCCGAGACCCTGCTCGTCCCCCTCGTCGGGACCACGCCGCTGATCGTTCACCGCTTCAGCGAGAAGGCGAAGCGGCAGATGCTCGACAACATGCAGGGCCGCAAGTCCCCGAAGCAGGCGAAGGACCCGCAGGCGGAGTACGAGGCCGCGTTCTACCGGCTCGGGGACGGCGGCTACGGCTTCCCCTCGCTGGCCTTCAAGGCGGCCACGGTCGGCGGTGCGCGGTTCTACTCGGGCGTGACGATGACGGCGCTCAAGCAGTTCATGTACCTGCGTGGCGAGGTCGGTGACGACGGGCGTGCGCTGACCCGTATCGAGGGCGAGCCCATCATGCGGGAGGACGTCGTCACGGTCGGTCGGAACGGCTCGGACCTGCGGTACCGGCCGCAGTTCTCGGAGTGGCGCGCCACGCTGGAAGTCACCTACGTGACGTCCGCGTTGACGCGTAACTCGGTGCTTTCCCTGATCGATGCCGGGGGTATGGGCGTCGGAGTCGGCGAGTGGCGCCCGGAGAAGGACGGCGACTTCGGTACGTACCGTGTGGATCCGGCTCGTGAGATCGAGGTCGTGACGAGTGCGGGAGAGAAGGTGGCGGCATGACAGCGGATCTTCGAGGCCAGTTGCAGGCTGTCTATGACCAACACTCGGAGCTGACGCCGGATCTGGTGGTGGACGTGGCGCGCGATCCGGAGCACCCGTTGCACTCGCGGTTCGAGTGGGATGACTCGGTGGCGGGTGAGGCGTGGCGGCGTCAGCAGGCGCACGACTTGATCCGCAAGGTGAAGGTCGTCTACCGCGAGGCGGATGAGTCGGGTCCGGAGAAGTCCGTCCGCGCTTTTCATGCCGTGCGGTCCGATAAGGGCCATGTCTATGAGCCGGTGGAGAAGGTCGTCGCTGATGACTTCACTCGTCGGCTTCTGCTGAACGACATGGAGCGGGAGTGGAAGGCATTGCATCAGCGGTATCAGGAGTTCGAGGAGTTCTTGTCGATGGTGCGGCGGGACGTCAGCGACGCGGCCTGATTCGGCAGGCTTGGCAGGTCTTGGCTGGTCACGTCCCAGTCCGGCATCGCGCGGCTAGGTTCGGCAGGCGAGTCATGGCGTGGCTTGGTGGAGCAACGCGGGTTAAGGCGCGGCGCGGCATGGCAGGCGGGGTCTGGTTGGGCCCGTCCTGGTGAGGCGAGTCGAGGCGCGGCAGGCTTGGCCCGGCACGGTCCGGCGGGGAAGGCATCGCTAGGCAGGGCCGGGCTTGGCAGGCTCGGCATGGCTAGTAGTGGCCCGTTCGGTCTTGGTAGGGCTCGGCGTGGATCGGCACGGCAGGCTCGGTGCGGCGGGGCTTGTCTCGGCGGAGTCTGGCATCGCTTGGTGAGGCAGGGCTCGGCAGGCTCGGCGCGGCTGGTCCTGGCCGGGCTTGGGTCGGCAAGACTTGTCTCGGCTTGGCAGGGCAGGCGTGGTCCGGCACGTCGTGGCACGTCGGAGTGCGGTGCGTTTGGGTAGGGCTCGGCAGGCTCGGCGGGGTCAGGCAGTGCTGGTTGTGGCTAGTCACGGCTTGGCAACGCGTGGAATGGCAGGCTCGGCAGCGCAGGGCGCGGCACGGCAGAGCGAGGCGCCACGTGGCATGGCACGGCAGGCCAGGCATCGCAGGGCACGGTCGGGCAGGGCCGATCGCGGCATGGTTGGGCTCGGCAGTCATGGTGTGGATAGGCGAGGCATCGCCAGGCACGGCACGGCAGGCGCGGCAGGCGCGGCCAGGTCGGGCGCGGCATGGTCGGCAGGGCAGGCGGGGCATCGCGGGGTCCGGCGTGGCTTAGCAGGGCCCGGCCAGGCGTGGTCAGGCGTGGCAGGCACGGCACGGCAACGCAAGGCGTGGCTCGTCCTGGCCCGGCGGGGCAACGCAGGGCAGGCGTGGCTGGTTCTGGTGCGGCGTGTCTGGGCGCAGTGCGGCGGGGCGCGGACTGGCATGGCAGGCGAGAGAACACCGAGGGCCGTTCGCGTGACGCACACCGCGAACGGCCCTCAACCTCACCCATCCCTGCAAGCCAGATGCTACGGGCTGCTACGCCCACTCCTGTCCGGCGAGCAACGCGCCCACGGCCCACGTCGCCAACCACACCAGCACCGGCATCGCCAAACCCGCCACCGCCCACACCCCGCCCGTCACCACAAGCGCGATCCAACCGCTCGCACACCAAGGACACGACAGCAACTCGGCCAACCAGAACGGCGACCACCTGCGCCGGTGCACGTAACGCTCCAGCACGCCGTCGTTTTCCTGTACGGAACCGAGGGCCGCGTACGCACGCCGCACCCCCAAGGGCATCTCCTGCTCACCCTCAGGACGACCCAACGGCGACCAACCCTCGTAGGCGTAGTACGCCCCACGCTCAGGCTCCGTCAGCGCCCGCCAGCCACCCGTCAGCCGGTCACGCAGCCACAGCACCGGCGGAAACGTATCCGCCACCAGCAACCGCGTAAGCCGGTACACCGCGAGCGACATCACGAGCAGCAGCAGCCAAGTCTCCATCACAGAGCCGCAGGAGTCGTCTCACCCTGGAGCGACTTATACACCGACACCGTGTACGAGGTACCGCTGTTGTACGAGGACTTGAACGACACGAGCGCGCTATCCAGGTACGTCAGCAGCTCCTCCATCTCCGCCTCGTTCTCGCCGTTGATGATGGCGCCCTCGATGGAAAGCTTCGCTCCTCCCGTACTGCTGATCAGGTAGTGGACGGTCAGCGGGTTGTAACCGCTAGTCGGAAACGCCACGAGAACTCCCATTGATCCAGAACTGCTTTTGATGATTCGTCGGCACCCTCGTGTCCACATGCACAGGAACCCCCGCGCCCATCAGGCGCCAGCAGAACGACAGGTCCTCACCCACCAGCGTCCCCGTACCGTCGACGATCGGATCAAACCACGCCCCGGCATCGACGCGTTCCAGCGCCGAACGGTGCACCAGCAGACACGCCGCCCCCGTACCCGCCACACGCACCAGCCCCGAAGGAACTGGCCTCTCCCACTCCGTGAACACCTTCGCGTCATCCACCCACCCGTGCAGCGTCGGAAACACCCGCGTCGTCAAGCCGCCCATGCCGTCCGGCTCTTCCTCCACCACCCCGTAGCAGAGGGCGCCTACCACCGGCCGCTCCACGGGGTCAGCCGACGCGAGCAGACACGACAGAGCATCCGGCCGGAACCCCATGTCCGTGTCCACAAACCACAGCCACTCCCCGCCCCCAGCGAGGAACTCAGCCACGGCCTGGTTACGGACATGGGCAATCCCGATGGGCCGGTACCGCACCGGCATGACCCCGGAGATGACAGGCTCTTCAGCCCGCCGGTCGTGGCTCATGGCGAGGAGCAGCGACTGCATGAACGTGTGGGAGACCCAACCGGGATGGACGTAGCTGACGACGACTCCGCTCATGCTGGTCACCGTACGCGCCCGCCAACGATCTGCTTTCTGGCCAGATCACCACCCAACGAACCCTGACCACGCGACGCCGTCCCCACCAACTTCAGATGCCACGCGGTCCACACGCAGTTGTGCACGAGGATTCCGTTCGCATAGAACTCGTGCTCACCCTCGATCGTCAGGTCGTACACGGGCTGCCTTGTTTCGAGCGCGGAGATGCGCTCCACACGAGTTCGAGCACGTCGCCGGAACCGGCTGATACTTGCTCTGCATGAACTCCCCTCCGCAGATCGGGCAGTTCGCCGGCTTGCGATACCGGTCAGCGCGGTCAGCAACACGACGCATGCACGCAGGAGAGCAGTACCGCGACTCCTTGAAGCCGCGCGTCTCGTAAGGCCTGTCACATGCTTGGCAGACCTCCGTGCGGTACTCCTGCTTGGCGTAGACATCCTTGCCGTGCTGTCGATGCCACTCGCGTCCCTCATCGCTGCTGTGCCACTCGGCAGCCATGGGGCGAATGCTCGCCAGGTGCTCCAGCCATTCCGGGCTATCGAGGTCCCGTTCGTGTTCGTGGAGCAGGGCGTGCTCCTTGCGGGTGACGCACCGGAGGTTGCTGGACTCGTTGTTGAGCGGGTTGAAGTCCACGTGGTGGATGACATGGCCGCGAGGAACTTCGTCAGCGCCGTTCGCAGCCTTCCAGACCTCGACGTGGAGCTGACCCATCCTGGGTATGCGCCGGCTGTTCGCGTAGGCAGTGAAGTAGACCCTCGACGAGCGACTCTTCGACAGAGGGAAACGAGTGAACGTGATGCCGTTGAAAACGACCGACTCAGTCTGTTTGGGCATACGTCAATTCTATCGCCCCAGACCATCTCATCCACTCGAATGAACCCATTTTGTTCGGTCCATACCTTGTGATCTGGAGTGGCCGTGAACGCCCCGGCCGTCGTCACGACACGCATCACCTCAGCGCTCGGACGCGTCATGCCAGACCACGTCACACGGCGCCACCCGGCCCGCGTCCACGCCAAGTCGTCCGTCGTCACCTCCTCAATCGGGATCTGCCCGCGACGGGTAGTGACCAGAGTCCCGGCAACAAGGCACGCGTCCAATCGGTCCGGTGACCAGCCCGCTTCCGGGTACCAGGTCGCCATCTGGTCCTCCAGCTTCGGGAACTCGCCGGCGTGGTGCCACCTGTTCTGTGCAGTGAGCGCCGCCACGGGCTCCGCTCGCACCGCCTTGCCCCTGGTCGCGGTGACCGTGCGGATCGGAATGTCCACGCCGAGCGCGTCGGCCGCCGTGCGCAGCGTCGCGACGGCCATGTCCCCTCCAAAATTTCGCTCTACGACCAAGTCGTCTGCTTCCCAGTCGATCGCGGCCTGCACCGCGCGCCGGCCCCATCCGTCGGGCGACAACTGGCAGGACCGGTCGTCGAGGACGTAGCCGTGATGCTGCGGCCGGCCGCCATCCCCAGGAAGTACGAGGCCGGACTTCCCGACCACGACGATGCCCTGCTCCCCGGCGCCGCCGGACGGGTCGACGCCGACGGTGATTCGTACGAGGTCGGGTACGTCGCCGGGCCGTACGCGCGCTTCGTCGATCATCGTGTGTTGCCAGAGCGCGTTCTCGTCTTCTTCGATCAGCTCGCCGTACAGTTCCTGACGGCCGAGCTGCGTGCCCGCATACCGTTCCTCGAGGGAGGCTTTGATGTCCTCGGAGATGTGCGGGTTGTCGCGGTAACTGGCGTGCGTCAGCATGACGTTCGCGACCGCTCCGGAGTGCAACTGCTTGATGAGCGGCTTCGGCTTCGGCGTGGTCGAGGCGACCCAGTGCGGGCGCGGGCCGACACGGAGGCCGAACCGCATGTGGTCCCAGGCGTCGTCGAGGTGCCGCCACGCCGCCAACTCCTCCAGCCACGCGAGGCATCGGTTACCGCCGGACCGTAGGCGGTCGACGTCGTTGGGTCCTTCCGTGCCGAAGATCTTCGCCTCGGATCCGTTGGGCCAGCGGACGATGGTGCTGCCCTTGACGGTGGCGAGCTTCGCTTCTGGGCTGTGGACGCTCAGCCCGGATGGCCCGGAGAAGCAGGAGGTGACGGCGTCGCCTTGGGTGGGGCCGATGATGGCGATCCAGTGCGGGATCGGGCCGGGTAGGCAGGGCGGTCCGTGGACGTGCTGGTGGACGTACGCGGCACACGCGTCCGTCTTGCCCGCCATCCTGCCGGCGAGCAACAGCCACCCGTAGAAGTCGCCGGGCGGCGGCACCTGGTGGGGAAGCGGAGTCCACCTGGGTTTCGTCAGCGCGTCGTAGAGGCTGCCCACGTCCGCAGCCGATCGGATAGCGGCCTCCGCGAATTCGGCGCGCGTGTTCCCCCGCTCCTGCTGGAGTGGGAAGAAGCTTTCCCAGTCGACGCCCATGGTCGGATTGTGGCTGCTGTTCGAGGGTGTGCTGTCCGGAGCGGGGGTTGGTTGTTGTCTCGTACGCTGGCCGTGCGCCAGGGCCTCATGTCCCTCATTGACCCGTGGGCGCCCCCGGGAAGAAGCGCAAAGGGGCGCCACTCAGCGGCG
>Ga0299906_10004084_pt1 | contig 11975 bp, 9 predicted proteins | sample RVTome_14_FD_200259 | JGI IMG/M metagenome (GOLD analysis project Ga0299906, IMG submission 200259) | Soil microbial communities from uranium-contaminated site in the Upper Colorado River Basin, Wyoming, United States - RVT145D125 (version 2) ...
CGGCTCGTGGGGCGCGAAGTGCCAAAGGTTCAGGAACACCGGGCGCTCGGGATCGGCGTCGAGGGACGCCTGCAACTCTTGCAAGGAGATGTCGGTCAACAACGCGCTGAGATGGGTGCCGTTGCCTAAGGTCTCTACCCGCTCTTCGTCGATCACCAGCCTGGGGCTCAGGTAACCCCCGCCCTCGAAGCGGAAGCTGCGATCGAAGCCCTTGGCCGGCGGTTGATACTCGGGCCGGCTGGCGCCCACGTGCCATTTCCCCACGTGAATGGTGCGATAGCCCTGATCGCGCAGAATCTGCGGCATGGTCGGCACACTGGCTGGGATCCCCCGCGAGGACTCGTCCGGTATCGCCCGCAGCACCCCGAAAGAAGAAGGATGGCGGCCGGTCAGCAACGCCACCCGGGTGGGCGAGCACACGGGCCCGCTGGAGTAGTGGTGCTCGAAGCGCATACCCGATGCGGCCAGGGCGTCCAGGGTTGGGGTCTGGATGTCCGGGCTGCCGTAGGCGCCGACATCGTAGTAGTCCAGGTCGTCCAGCACGATCAGCACGATGTGGGGGCGGCTGGCGGCAGCGGCCGGCAACGCCAGCGCCAGGAGCAGCAGCAGGAGCAAACTGACGACGCCCGACCGGGCCGTCTGCGAGGGCCGGGGCGAGTGGATTGCCGTGTGCAGCATGGTGTCGAGCCCGATCTGTTTCATGTACTCCCTACCGTACAACGCTTGCCGGAGCGCCGGGGGCGCCAGTGAATCATTCCCGCAGCCGCTTGCTGCGCAGGCCGGGGTCGGCGCGGATCTCGGCCTCTCGGAAGGGCAGGGATAGCAGCCGCTTCTCCGAGTAGAGTCGAGTGAGATCGCTGTAGTGTGGGGAACTCGGGTCGCTGGAGAGCGAGTGGCTGAGCCCCGCCTCGGCCCGCGGCCCATCGCCCTCGAAGCCGACCACCAGGATGAAGCTGCTACCCCCGGCGATGGGGGTGTAGCCCGCTGGCGTCAGCGCTGCCTCCACCACGTTGAAGGCGCCCGTCCGGTGGCTGCCGCCGTGGATGGGAATGCGCTGACTGCCGACCTTCCGATACTGCACATCGCCGAGCGGCGCGCCCGGGTCCACGCCGGCCGCGGTCAGTCGCCCAGCGGCAGTCACCAGCGCCCGGGCCACCGCCGCTGCCACCTGGGGCTGCTCCACTGCCAGACCGCGGGGCGTGTCGAGAGGCGAGCTCGGGTCGAAGCGCACCCGCCAAAGGCCCTCCAAGGGGCCCACGGCCTGCAGCACCTCCTTGAAGGCGTGAGAGCCACGACTGTCGAGGTCGTTCCGCCGGTCCCAGGCCGCCAGGGCGGCGCACAGGACCTCGGCAGGGGCTTGGCTCAGGGTGGCACAGACTGCCAACAGGTCCTCCAGCAGCAATTCCCCGCCCAGGCTGCGATTGTCGAAGAAAGTGGCTGCCAGGCTCTTGCGGTCGAACACCCGGCCGGGCCTGCCATCGCTGCCGGCGAGCCGCGCCCGGATCTGGTCCAGAGCCAGTCGCGTGCGTAGTGATCGCGGCGTTGCGCCCTCGCCCAGCACCTGTGGGTAGCCGAGCAATGGCGACTCGGGATTGCTGAGCCAGGGGCTGTCATTGGCGTTGGCGTAGTAGTCGCGGCCCCGCACCAGCGGTAGCTCGGTGGCCGGCATGATGCCGGGCTGCCGGGCCCGCGGGCTTTCCCGCCACTCGCACTCCTCCCGGGAGCCGTCCAACAGCGGTAGCCCGTGGGCCGCGAGCTCGCGTCCGAGGGCGGTTCGGCAGCTTAGGAGCAGCTCGTCCGGCACGTTCGGTACCACACCGACGTCGGCATACAGCGCCTCGCCGGCTGCGTCCACTGCCAGGGTGTTGCTCCACGGCACCCCCTGCACCTGCTGCAGGCTGGTCGCAAAAGCATCCAAGTCGCCGGCTTGGCCGAGGTGCAGGAACTGGACCAGGAAACGGCTGTTGTCCAGGTTGGCGTCGCGGATGCTGAAGGCGCGCTCGGTGGTCCAGCCGAGCGCTCCCCTGGAATGCAACACCGGACCGTGGTGACTGAAATACACCGTCTGCCAGCGCGAGTGCAGCGTGCCGGTGGCCGGGTCCCGAAGCGGGATCTGCAGCCGCCGCGACTGCATTCGCCGCACCTCGCCCTGGTAGCGATAGGCGGTGGGATCGCCGGGCACCAGCTGCAGCTGGTAGAGCGTGGCGCGGTGGGCGGTGGAAACGGTGCCGGTCCAGGCCAAGTGGCGGTTGAAGCCGATTAGCACCGCGGGCACTCCCTGCAGGGATGCGCCCATGACGTCGAGGGTGCCGGGAATGGTCAAATGCACCGGGTAAAGGCGCTGCACGCCCGACCACGCCAGGTGCGGATTGGCCAGCAACAGGCCGCGGCCGTTGCCGGTGGCCTGGGCCCCCAGGGCATAGGCGTTGCTGCCCGGCTGTCCGGGCTGGGCAGCAGGCGTGGCGGCGCCTTCCGCGCCGATCTCCCCGGGGCCAGGCGGCGAGGCACGGGCGATGGCGGCGGCGTAGGGCTCGCTGCCGAGCGTCAGCGCGAGCGCCCACAGATGGCGATACAGGTCGCGCTCCGTGGGCGGCCCCAGCCACGACTGGCCCCGACAGCTGCTGGCAATGGTCAGCGTCGGGTCGCGCAGGGCGCGGCCGAAGCCGGTGGCGAAGCCGCGCACCAGCGCCCGCACCGGGCGCGGCTGCGCTGCCAGCAGGCGCTCCAGCCTGTCTTCGCTGAGCACCGCCCGGTGGTAGACGTCGCTCTCGAAGTTGCCGTGGTCGGGGCCGAAGTAGCGAGAGCGCTCGCCGCGCACGGTCACCAACCGCTCGGCCAGCAGGCAGGCGTTGTCCTCGGCATAGGCGTAACCGTAACCGTAGCCGAGCCCGGCCCAGTCGCCGGCGCGGATGTGGGGAATCCCATAGGCGGTGCGGCGGATCTCTGCTTCATAGTGCGGGCCGAGCTCGAGCAGCAACAACAGGCCGAGCATGGCAGTGCCGAGCAGCAGCAGCCCACCGACGGCGGCGGCATGGCGGTCGCCACGGTCAGCGGCGGGTGGCTGGCTAGTCCTCGCCACCGCAGGCCGTCACCAGCCGCTCCAGCAGCTCGGCCAGGTCCGCGGTGATCAGCGTCGCCTCGGCATCCAGGCTGGCGGCCAGGCTGTCGGCGTCCACCTCTCCGAGGGCTTGCTCCAGCCGATCCAGCGGCTTCAGCCGGCGCACCCGCAGTCGCTCGTCGAGCACGAAGGAGAGGCGGTCGTCCCAGGCCAGTCCGAGGCTGCTGACCTCGCGTCCGGCAGCCAGGTGCGGACGGATCTCGTCGCCGGAGAGATCGAGGGCGCGGCACCGGACCACCCCTTCGTGCTCCAGCACGCACTCGTCCAACAGGGTGAGATCGGCGGGCAGCGAGGTCGCCTCCGCCAGCCAGCGGGTCAGCACCCGCCGCGGCGGCTCGCGGGTCGTCATAGGGTGCACCGGCAGGGAGCCGAGGCTGCGGCGCAAGTGGCCGGTGAAGCGCTCCACCGCCTTGTCGGCGCTGCTGCCCACCACCAGCAGGCAGCGCGCCGGGTCGACGAAGCCGTAGACCGTGCGCAGGCGGCTGAAGGCCCGGGGCAATAGCTCGTCCACCACCGCTTCCTTGATCGCCGCCCGCTCCAGCCGCCCGGGGGCATGGCCGCGCTCGGCGGCGACGGCGGCAATGCGCTCCTCCATGGCCTGGCGGATCACCACCGGCGGGAGCAGCTTCTCCTCCATCTGCAGTGCCAGCAACACTCGCCCGGAGGCGGCGTGGACCAAATCGCTCGCTTCCCGGCCCAGGGGCGGGCTCCAGCCGAAGCTCACCAGCTCCAGCGCGCCGCAGGGTCGGAAGGCGTGGTTGGCGGCGGCGGTGGCCAGGTCATCGGCGCGCAGCGAGGCGGCGAAGCCGGAGTCGATTCGAAACGAGGTGGCGGCGCTGATGAGCATGGCGGCGTGCGAGCGAGGGGGCGGCGAGTCTAGCGGAGCCGGCAACCGGGCCACAAGGCCCGGCGTGGCAACCCGGTGACGCCGGGGGCTATAGTGAAAGCGCGCAACGGCCAGAGGGAAGGACGGGGGATGTCGGTCAGCGATTATCTGCCCAGAGACTTGTTCAAGGGTCACACGGTGTTCATCACCGGCGGCAGCAGCGGCATCAACCTGGGGATAGCCCGGAGCTTTGCCGCCCTCGGGGCCAACATCGGCATCTGCGGCCGCGACGGCGGCAAGGCCGCCCGTGCCGCCGCCGAGCTGCAGGCACTGGGTGCCCAGGTGCTGGCCGAGGCGGCGGACGTGCGCGATTACCCGGCACTGCAGCGGGTCCTGCAGCACTGCCGCGAGCAGCTTGGACCCATCGGCACCCTGGTGGCCGGGGCCGCCGGCAATTTTCCCTGTCCTGCCGAGGAGCTGAGCCCCAACGGCTTCAAGGTGGTGATCGACATCGATCTGCTTGGCGCCTTCAACGCCGCCCGCGCAGCCTTCGACCAGCTCCGCGAGACCCGCGGCAGCATCGTGTTCATTTCCGCCGGCCAATCCTTCCAGCCCTACGCCCTGCAAGCCCACGTGGGTGCCGCCAAGGCCGGGATCGACCAGCTCATGCGCGACCTCGCCCTGGAGTGGGGCCGCTACGGCATTCGCTGCAATAGCATCGCCCCTGGCCCCATCGAAGGCACCGAGGGAGTGCAGCGGCTGATTCCGGAGGCTGCTCGGGAAAGCCTTGCCCGGGTCATCCCGCTACGACGATTCGGAACTCCCGAAGACATCGGCCAGGTGGCGGCGTTCCTAGCCTCGCCGCTTGCCGGCTACGTCACCGGCACTCTGCTGGTGGCCGATGGCGGCCAGAATCTCCTCGGCTCCGGCATCTGGACCGAACTGGCGATGAAGCACGCCGCCCGCTAGTGACGCCGCTCGCCGACTACCTGCTGTTCCTGGCCAAGGCCACCACCGTAGTCGCCGCGGTGCTGCTGGTGGCGGGCGCGATCGCGTCCCTGTCCTGGCGCGGCCGTGGTGAGCCGCCGACCCGCGAGCGCTTGCGGGTGCGCCGGCTCAATCGTCATTTCGAGGATCTGCAGCGTGCCCTGGAGCGCCACCTGCTGCCACGGCGAGCCTTCCGGCGCCGGCTGCGCGACCTCAAGCGCTTGCGGCGGGTCGAGCAGCGCGGCGATGGCGCCGGGCGGCGGCGGCTGTTCGTACTGGAGTTCCGCGGCGATCTGCGCGCCAGCGCCGTCGAAGGCTTGCGGGAAGAGGTGACGGCGGTTCTCACGGTGGCCCGCGATGGCGACGAGGTGCTGGTGCGCCTGGACAGCGCCGGCGGGCTGGTCCCGGCCTATGGGCTGGCCGCGTCGCAGCTGGTGCGGCTCAAGGATCGCGGGCTGGTGCTGATCGTGGCAGTGGACCGGGTAGCCGCCAGCGGCGGCTACATGATGGCCTGTGTGGCCGACCACATCTTGGCCTCGCCCTTTGCCGTCGTCGGCTCCATCGGCGTGGTGGCGCAGCTGCCGAACTTCAACCGTATGTTGAAGCGCCACGAGGTGGACTACGAGCTGTTTACCGCCGGCGAGTTCAAGCGCACGGTGACGCTGTTCGGGGAAAATACCGACAAAGGCCGGGCCAAGCTGCAGGAAGAGATCGAGGATGCCCACGCCTTGTTCAAGGAGTTCGTCGGCCGCCATCGCCCGACGGTGGACTTGCAACGGGTCGCGACCGGCGAATACTGGTTCGCCTCCCGGGCACTGGAGCTGAAGCTGGTGGACGAGATCCGCACCAGCGACGACTATCTCCTGGCCGCCCGCGACGGGGCCGAGCTGATCGAGGTCAAGTGCACGCCGCGGCGCGGTCTGCTCGGCCGCTTCGTCGCCGATGCGGCCTCAGCCTTGCGTCGCGGCTAGGCCAGCGTCGAGCGTCGACCGGGACGCTGGGCCTCAGCTCTTCTTGGCGCTGGCGGTCAGCGTTTTCAGCAGCTGCTTGCGGTTCTGCTCCCGCGCTTCTTCGTCCCGCTGGGCCCGCGCCCCCTGGGCGTGCTGATTGATCAGCTCCTCGATCTGATAGGCCTGGGCGTAGCTGACGTGCTTGTCCGCGGGCAGCAGCTCCCGCAGCCGCTCGCGCAGCTCCGGGTACATTTGCAGCCGCGAGCTCAGCGCCATGTACTCGTCGCCGGTGAGCTCCTGCTTCAGGAAGGCGTCTTTGCCGTAGTCGTCGGAGATCTGGCTGCCGGCGTACATCACCAGGAGCACGAAGGAGGCGGCCAGGAGAATCTGGGCGACCCCGAAGCCGTCCGGATTGGTGGAGATGGCGGCAATGCCGCCGATGACCAGGGCCCCCCAGTAGCCGTACAGGTAGCGCTGACTCTTCGCTTCGTAGCGGGCGAAGTGGATCTGCATCGGTCCCATCCTCCGGAGCAGTACGCGGCGGGCTTGGCTCGCCCCACGAGTTGGGGAGTTTAGCTCAATTCCCGGCCGAGCCAGCGGCGCTGCCCCGGCGCCGAGGCCACTCGCGGGATTGCACCGTTTCTGTGCGCACCCACTGAGAGCACGCGCCAACATGGTGCGCTTGCCATCCCACAGGCTATCTCCAAAGCTCTGACGCCCGCCTTTTCAGCTCGCTAAACGTAGCAAATTCAGATAGTTGAGATCTCGCATTGGAGCCGCGCCGGGGCGTGGCCTCGAAGTTGCCATCCCAGAGCCCGCGCTTGGTCCTGAGAATATTCGCAAGGGGAGAAAGTATGAAAAGACAGTTTCGCCGCGTGGCCACACTGAGCCTGATGGCGACGGCGCTGGGGATGGGCACCGCAGCCGCCGAGGAAGTGATCAAGGTAGGGGTATTGCACTCGCTGTCCGGCACCATGGCGATCAGCGAGACCACTCTCAAGGACACCATGCTGATGCTGGTCGAGGAGCAGAACGCCAAGGGCGGACTGCTGGGCAAGAAGCTCGAGGCGGTAGTGGTGGATCCTGCCTCCAACTGGCCGCTATTCGCCGAGAAGGCTCGCGAGCTGGTGGAGAAGGAGCAGGTGGCGGCGGTATTCGGCTGCTGGACCTCGGTCTCCCGCAAGTCGGTGCTGCCGGTGTTCGAGGAGCTGAACGGGCTGCTCTTCTATCCCGTGCAATACGAGGGCGAGGAGTCATCCAAGAACGTGTTCTACACCGGGGCGGCGCCGAATCAGCAGGCGGTCCCCGCCGTCGACTATCTGATGAACGACATCGGCGTCGAGCGCTGGGTGCTTGCCGGCACCGACTACGTCTATCCGCGCACCACCAACAAGATCCTCGAGGCATACCTCAAGGCCAAGGGCGTGGCGGACGCCGACATCATGATCAACTACACCCCCTTCGGACATTCCGATTGGCAGAGTATCGTCTCCGAGATCAAGGGCTTCGGCTCCCAAGGCAAGAAGACCGCGGTGGTCTCGACCATCAACGGCGACGCCAACGTGCCCTTCTACAAGGAGTTGGGCAACCAGGGCATCTCCGCCGAGGACATTCCGGTGGTGGCCTTCTCGGTGGGCGAGGAAGAGCTTTCCGGCATCGACACCGGGCCTTTGGTCGGCCATCTCGCCGCCTGGAACTACTTCATGAGCGTCGATGACGACACCAACGCGGAGTTCATCGACAAGTGGCTCGCCTTTATCGGCGACGACGAGCGGGTGACCAACGACCCCATGGAAGCCCACTACATCGGCTTCAACATGTGGGTGGAGGCGGTCAAGAAGGCTGGCACCACCGACCCCACGGCGGTGCAGGAGGCAATCATCGGCGTGGCCGTGCCGAATCTCTCCGGCGGTTACTCCACCATGATGCCCAACCACCACATCACCAAGCCGGTGCTGATCGGTGAGATCCAGGACGATGGCCAGTTCCAGGTCGTCTGGGAGACCTCGGGGACGGTGGTCGGCGACGAGTGGTCGGACTACCTGGAGGGCTCCAAGGACCTGATCGCCGATTGGCGGGCGCCGCTTTCCTGCGGTGCCTACAACGTCAAGACCGGCCAGTGCTCCGGGCAGACCTACTGATTCCTGAAGCGCTCAACGCTACTGCGCCGCCGCCCCCGCCGGGGCGGCGGCAGGCCGGCGCCGGACACCCGAAGGCATGAGCATGCTGTTGCGATTAGCGGCGATGCTGCTGTGGCTGCTGCCGCTGCTGGCCGGCCCGACGGCGGCTGCGGAAACGTTCGAGGCGGCCGTGCAACGCCTCGATGCCAGCGGTTTCGGCGACAAGCAGGCGGCCGTGGAGGCCCTGGCGACGCTCGGCGACGAGCGCGCTCCCGGGGTGCTGCGGGCGCTCCTGGACGGCGACCTGTACGCCCGCCGAGGCGACGGCAAGGTGGTGATCGCCAGGCGCGAGGGCCGCGATCACCGGCTGAGCGACCCGTTGACCGGGGAGTCGCTGGGCAGCGCGAGCAGCCGCGACCTGAAAAGGATCGCCCTCAACAACCAGCTGCGAGCGCGCATTCGCGCCGCCATCGCCACCCTGAATCTCGGTGCCGCCAGCCCGGCAGCCCGGCTGGCGGCGGTGACTCAGCTGATCGACCGGCCGGACCCGGAGATGGCCGAGCCTCTGCGGGCGGCGCTGGCGCGGGAGGAGGATTCCGAGGTGCGTGCGGCCATGCAAACCGCGGTCGCCATGGCGGACCTCTCCTCTGCCGCCGCCGAGACCCGGCTGGCCGCGATCGCGCTGCTGGATGGCCAGTTGCACCCCTCGGCGCGCAACGCCCTGACCCGGGTCTCCGCTGCCGACGCGGACGAGCAGGTGCGCGCCGCCGCGACCACAGCGCTGAAGAACCTGGAGCTGAAGCTGCAGCTCTACCGGCTGGCAGAGACGATTTTCTTCGGCTTGGGACTGGGTGCCGTGCTGGTGCTCGCGGCCATCGGACTTGCCATCACCTTCGGGGTCATGGGCGTCATCAACATGGCCCACGGCGAGCTCATGATGCTCGGCGCCTACACCACCTACATGATTCAGCAGGCTCTGCCCAACCACATCGCCTGGAGCTTGCCTCTGGCGGTGCCGGCGGCCTTTCTGGTCTCCGGCCTCGTCGGCATCGTCATCGAGCGGGGGGTCATCCGCTTCCTCTACGGCCGGCCCCTGGAGACCCTGCTGGCCACCTTTGGCATCAGCCTGATCCTGCAGCAGCTGGTACGCACCTTGGTGTCGCCGCAGAACGTGCCGGTGTCCAATCCCTCCTGGATGAGCGGCTCGCTGCAGCTCAATCCGGTCCTCTCCCTGACCCTCAACCGCATGTACATCATCGCCTTCTGCCTGGTGGTGTTTGCCCTGCTGCTGCTGGTGATGAAGCGCACCCGGCTGGGGCTGGAGGTCCGCGCCGTGTCCCAGAATCGGGCCATGGCCCGCGCCATGGGCGTGCGCTCGGGGCGGGTGGACGCGCTGACTTTCGGGCTCGGCTCAGGCATCGCCGGTGTCGCCGGGGTGGCCTTGTCGCAGCTCACCAACGTGGGGCCGAACCTGGGCCAGTCCTACATCATCGACTCCTTCATGGTGGTGGTGTTCGGAGGGGTCGGCAACCTTTGGGGCACCCTGGTGGCCGGCATGTCTTTGGGAGTGGCCAACAAGTTCTTGGAGCCCTGGTCCGGCGCCGTACTGGCGAAGATCCTGGTGCTGGTGTTCATCATCCTGTTCATCCAGAAGCGTCCGCGCGGCTTGTTCCCGCAAAAGGGCCGGGCAGTGGAGGCATAGATGGGCGCCCTGACGGTGCTGCGCGGCGACCGGGGCGGGCAGATCCTGCTGGCGGTGCTGGCAGTGGTCTGTGCCCTGGTGGTAACGCTGAACCAGTGGGTACCGCCAGGTAGCCCCGCCCACCTCTCCACCTACACGGTGACGCTGCTCGGCAAGTACCTGTGCTATGCCCTGCTGGCACTCAGCGTCGACCTGGTGTGGGGCTATCTGGGCATCCTCAGCCTGGGGCACGGCGCCTTCTTTGCCCTCGGCGGCTATGCCATGGGTATGTATCTGATGCGCCAGATCGGCAATCGCGGGGTCTACGGAGACCCGCTGCTGCCGGACTTCATGGTGTTCCTGAACTGGAAGGAGCTGCCCTGGTACTGGTACGGCTTCGACATGTTCTGGTTTGCGGCGCTGATGGTAATACTGGTGCCGGGCACGCTGGCCTTCGTCTTCGGCTGGTTTGCTTTCCGCTCCCGGGTCACCGGGGTGTATCTGTCGATCATCACCCAGGCTCTCACCTTCGCGCTGCTGCTGGCCTTCTTCCGCAACGAGATGGGCTTCGGCGGCAACAACGGACTCACCGACTTCAAGGACTTGCTCGGCTTCAGCCTGCAGTCCGACGCCACCCGGCTCGGGCTGTTCCTGGCCAGCGCCTTGGCCCTGGCGCTGGGCTACCTGGCCTGCCGCTATGTGGTGTCCTCGCGGCTCGGCCGGCTGGCGGTGGCCATCCGCGACGCCGAAAGCCGGGCCCGCTTCCTCGCTTACCGGGTGGAGCGCGCCAAGCTCGCGCTGTTCACGTTCTCGGCGGTGCTGGCGGGCATCGCCGGCGCCCTCTATGTGCCGCAGGTGGGGATCATCAATCCAGGCGAGTTTTCGCCCCTGAACTCCATCGAGATCGTGGTCTGGGTGGCCGTGGGAGGGCGGGCCACCCTCTACGGGGCGGTGGTCGGCGCGCTGCTGGTGAACTATGGCAAGACCTGGTTCACCGCGGCGATTCCAGAGGGCTGGCTGTTCGCCCTGGGGGCGCTGTTCGTGCTGGTCACGCTGTTGCTGCCGCGGGGGCTGGTAGGACTGCTGCGGCGCGAGAGGACCGCCTGATGCACGCGCTGGATGCCGTTCGCTCGGGGCTGCGTCGGGACCGGGTGTTCAGCTTCCTGCGGCCACCGCCGGTGCTGGATTTGAGTCACGGCACGGTGCTCTACCTGGAGGGCATCTCGGTGAGCTTCGACGGCTTCAAGGCCATCAACGAGCTCACCCTGTACATCGACGCCGGCGAGCTGCGCTGCATCATCGGTCCCAATGGCGCCGGTAAGACCACCATGATGGATATCATCACCGGCAAGACCCGCCCGGACTCGGGCAGCGCCTGGTTTGGCCAGCGCATCAACCTGCTGGAGCTCACCGAGCCGGAGATCGCCGAGGCCGGGATCGGCCGCAAGTTCCAAAAGCCCACCGTGTTCGAGCCGCTGACGGTGCTGGAAAACCTGGAGCTGGCCATGGCCGGGGACAAGCGGGTCTGGCCGACGCTCCAGGCCAGGCTGAGTGGCGAGCAGCGGGAGCGCATCGACGAAGTGCTACGGGTTATCGGCCTGCAGGCGCAGTCGGGCCAACGCTCCGCCACGCTTTCCCACGGCCAGAAACAGTGGCTGGAGATCGGCATGCTGCTGATGCAGGACCCGGCCTTGCTGCTGGTGGACGAGCCGGTGGCCGGCATGACCCACCAGGAGATGGATCGCACGGCGGAGCTCCTGACCTCCCTAGCCGGCAAGCACTCGGTGGTGGTGGTGGAGCACGACATGGATTTCGTCCGCTCCATCGCCAACCGGGTCACGGTACTGCATCAGGGCAGCGTGCTGGCCGAGGGCACCATGGACCAGGTCCAGGCCGATCCGCGAGTGGTGGAGGTCTACCTGGGGGAGGAGCGGCCGACGCTGGAGCGAGCCACGGGCGCGCGACGAGCGAGCGCCGGCAACGGCGGCCCGGAATGGTCCTGACGGGGACTTCGACCGGAGTGCTTCCATGCTGAGCGTCACCAACCTCAACCAGTACTACGGCGAAAGCCACACCCTGTGGAACCTGGACCTGGAAGTCCCAGAAGGCCAATGCACCTGCCTGATGGGTCGCAACGGCGTCGGCAAGACGACGCTGCTCCAGTGCATCATGGGGCTGCTGCCGGTGCGCTCCGGGGAGCTGCGCTTCCGCGGCGAAGACCTGCTGCGGACGTCCGCCGATCGCAGGCCGCGGCTTGGCATCGGCTATGTGCCCCAGGGCCGGCAGATCTTCC
>Ga0299906_10004085_pt1 | contig 11975 bp, 11 predicted proteins | sample RVTome_14_FD_200259 | JGI IMG/M metagenome (GOLD analysis project Ga0299906, IMG submission 200259) | Soil microbial communities from uranium-contaminated site in the Upper Colorado River Basin, Wyoming, United States - RVT145D125 (version 2) ...
CGCGCCGGCCTGCTGACCGCCTGGCTGCCGCCGCCGGACGCGGAGACGCCCTTCGACGTTCCCGACGATCGCTTCTGGCACGTGCCCGCCCGCCGCGTCTACTACGGCGCTTGAAAACGCCCGTCGACAGGCGTACCCTCGGAGGGCGTACGCGGATCCGACGGCGAGGAGTCCCGAGGTCCCGTTCCCGTCGGCGGACAACGATCGGCTGATCGGATCGCGTGCGCGCGAGAGCGCCGGAGGGAGCGGGCGAAAGGGTTCGCAGCGCCTCTCGAAGCCAGGCTCGCGGGGTGACGCGGATCACGGGCGGGGGACCTTCCCGGACCCGGGAGCGCTTCCAAAACCAACGGGCGGAGACCGAGGAGAGAGATCTCCGAAGACATGCCGGGTGACAGCTGGCGTGTCGCTCCGCGGACCCGACAGGTCGCCCCGTCGGAGGTTTGGGAAGGCCCCGCTGCCTCGGGCAGCTAGTGGCGAGCGCGCGAGGGACGCTAGCCTCGTCCCCGATGGCCGGGATCCGGAACCCGCTGGCCCGCGCGGCACTGGCCGCGCTGGCCGTGGCCGGCGCGACCGCCTGCGCCACGAATCCGGTCACCGGGCGGCCCGAGCTGGTGCTGATGTCCCGGGCCCGGGAGCAGGAGCTCTCGCGCGAGGCCGCCGAGCAGGTGGCCGCCGAGATGGGGCTGGTCTCCGACCCGCAGCTGCTCGACTACGTGGACCGGGTCGGCCAGCGCGTGGCGGCGCGCTCTCCCCGCCGGGACGTGAGCTACGCCTTCCAGGTGCTCGACACGCCCGAGCCGAACGCCTTCGCGCTGCCCGGTGGACACGTCTATGTGTCGCGCGGGCTGCTGGCGCTGGCCAACGCCGAGGCCGAGCTCGCCAACGTGCTCGGCCACGAGATCGCCCACGTGGCGGCCCGCCACGCGGCCCAGCGCCAGACCCGGGGCGTGGGGGTGGGCCTCGTGCTGCTGCCGGCGGCCGTGGCGGGCGCCGCCCTCGGCGTCGCCATCGGCGCGCCGGGCGACCTGCTCGGCGCGGCGGTCAACGCGCCGCTGCGCCTGGCCGGCAGCGGGCTGATCGCGGCCTACGGCCGCGACCAGGAGCGCGAGGCCGACCGGGTGGGGCAGGCCCTGGTGGCCGAGAGCGGCACCGATCCCCGGGGCCTGGCGCAGTTCATGGGCACGCTCGAGGCCTACGAGGAGCTGACGACCGGCGAGGCCCGGCGGCGCCCCGGCTTCTTCGACACCCACCCCAGCACGCCCGAGCGGGTCGCGAACGCCGCCGGCCGGGCCGACGAGCTCGAGTGGACGCCGGCGCCCGGGATCGCCGCGGACCGGGCGGAGTTCCTCTCGCACCTCGAGGGCATCCGGGTGGGGGCGAGCCCGGCCGAGGGCGTCTTCGAGGGCTCGCGCTTCCTGCACCCGGACCTGGACCTCACGCTGGTCTTTCCCGAGGGCTGGACCCTGGTGAACGCCCGGGCCGGGGTCGCGGCCTTCGCCCCGGAGCGCGACGCGCAGATCGTGCTCGAGATCGACGGCGAGGGCGGCGACCCGAAGGCCGCCGCCGGCCGCGCCCTCGAGTCCCTGGGCTCCGACACCTCGGTCGAGGTCGTCGCCGTGGAGGACCTGACGATCGGGCCGCACCCCGCCACCCGCGCCCGCCTGCGGGCCTCCCCCGGCCCCGGGCAGGCGCCCCTCGCGATCGAGGTCACCTGGATCGCGAAGCAGGGGCTCGTCTACCGCATCAGCGCCGTGGGCGAGCGCGCGGCCTCCGAGCGCCACCAGGCGGCGCTCGCCGCCGTACCCGCGAGCTTCCGGGCCCTCGACGCCGCCGAGCGCGCCCGCATCCGGGATACGCGGCTGCGGGTGGTGGAGGCGCGGGAAGGGGAGTCGCTGGCCGGGCTCTGCGAGCGCAGCGGCAACGCCTGGAGCGAGGCCGAGACGGCCGTGGCGAACGGACTCGCGGCCGGGGCGCCGCTCGCGACCGGCCAGCGCGTGAAGGTGGCCGTCGAGCAGCCCTATCGCGCCGAGACGCCGTGAGCCGGCCGGGCGCCGCGAGCCGGCGGGGCCGCGCCCGGGCGGGCTAGACTCGCCGCGTGCCCCGGGTCGAGATCCCGCCGCCCTACCGGGGCCCCACCCGAGGCGAGGACCGCGTCGAGGTCGAGGGCCGCACGGTGCTCGAGTGCCTGCGCGCGGTCGACGCCCGCTACCCCGGCTTCCTGCCCCAGGTGCTCGACGCCGAGGGCCGGGTCCACCGCTTCGTGCGGCTCTTCGTCAACGGCGAGGAGATCGAGCGCTCGGCCCTCCACGCCTCCGTCGCCGCGGGCGACCGCGTGGAGGTGCTGGCGGCCATCGCCGGGGGCTAGGATCAGGCGAGAAGGAGGAGCGAGATGGCCAGGACCGACGGACCGAGCGGGGATCGCCTCATCCGGGTGGACATGACCCGGCAGACCGCCAACGCGGAGCCCTTCCCCGACGAGTGGAAGCTCCTGGGCGGACGGGCCCTGTCGGCCCGCATCCTGCTCGAGGAGTGCGACCCCACCTGCGATCCCCTCGGCCCCGACAACGTCCTGGTGATGGCGCCGGGCGTGCTCTCGGGTACCGCCGCTCCCACCTCGGGACGCATTTCGATCGGCGGCAAGAGCCCGCTGACGAAGGGCATCAAGGAGGCGAACGCCGGCGGCGAGCCGGGCCAGGACCTGATGCGGCTCGGCTACCGGGCCATCGTGGTGAAGGGCAAGCCCGCGGATCCGGAGAAGCTCTACGGCCTGGAGGTGGACTCGAAGGGCGCCCGGGTGGTGCCGGCCGACCGCTACAAGGGCGTGTGGAACTACCGCCTCTCCGAGGAGCTCGCCGGCAGCCATCCCGAGGGCTCTTCCTTCATCAGCATCGGCCCCGCCGGAGAGATGCAGCTCGCGGGGGCCTCGGTGGCCTGCACCGACGAGAAGGGCCGGCCCGCGCGCCACGCGGCCCGGGGCGGCCTCGGCGCGGTGATGGGCTCGAAGGGCCTCAAGTACGTGGCGGTGGACAAGGAGCGCCGGCCGCTGCGCCAGCCCGCCCGGCGCAAGGAGTTCTTCGCCCGGGTCAAGGGCTACTCCAAGGAGTTCCGGGAGGGGCCCAAGGCCAACGTCTTCCGCTTCGGCACCAGCGCCGTGGTGCCGATCGCCAACATGCTCCAGACCTTCCCCTACCGGAACCGCACCGCGGGCCAGTCGCCCGACGTCGCCACCCTGGACGGCAAGCGCATCGTCGAGACCTTCGAGGAGCGCGGCGGCGGCATGCACAACTGCATGACCGGCTGCATCGTCCAGTGCTCCAACGTGGTGCACGACGCCGAGGGCAACTACAAGACCTCGGCGCTCGAGTTCGAGACCCTGACCCTGCTCGGCTCCAACTGCGGCATCGCGAGCTGGGAGGACGTGGCGGACCTGGACCGGCTCTGCGACGAGGTGGGCCTGGACACGATCGAGACCGGCGCGGCCATCGCCGTCTACATGGACTCGGGCGCCATGGAATTCGGCGACGCCGAGGGCGCCAAGCGCATCCTGCGGGAGATCGCCGAGGGCACCGAGCTCGGCCGCGCCATCGGCAACGGCGCCGTCTCCATCGGCCGCAAGCGCAAGCACCACCGGGTGCCCGCGCTCAAGGGCCAGGCCCTGCCCGCCTGGGACCCCCGGCCCCTCAAGGCCACGGGCATCACCTACTGCACGAGCCCCATGGGCGCCGACCACACGGCGGGGCTGATCGTGAACCCGGGCCTGCCGAAGGAGGAGTGGGTGCGCGCCTCCCAGGAGGCGCAGCTGGTGAACGCGGTCTGCGACTCCTCGGGCTTCTGCCAGTTCCTCCAGCCCACCCTCGACGACATCCGCGCCTTCTACGGGGAGCTCTACGGCGAGGAGGTGAGCCGCCGCCAGATCGCGGACATCGGCTGGAGGTGCCTCGAGGACGAGTGGGAGTTCAACCGGCGGGCCGGCTTCACCGAGGCCGACGACGACATGCCCGAGTGCCTCAAGCAGGACCCGATCGGTCCGGCGAAGCTCGTCTGGGACGTGCCCGCGGACCTGGTGCGGCAGGCCTACCGGCGCGTCGAGAGCCGGGACGAGCTGTTCGCGATCAAGGCCACCGGCTAGCCGGGGACGCCCGACCCATGCGGGACGTCCGCATGCGGGGCTTCGCCGAGCGCGCCGACGTGGAGGAGGTCCTGGACTTCCTCGACGCGCAGGTGGGCCCCGTCGGCACGCTGGACTCGGAGCCGGTGGAGCTCACGGCCTCGTTCGGGCGGGTCCTGGCCCGGGACGTGGTCGCCGCGGTGGACGTGCCGGGCTTCGCGCGCTCGGCCATGGACGGCTACGCCGTGCGGGGCCGGGACACCTTCGGCGCCAGCGCCTACGACCCGATCCGGCTGCGCCTGGTGGGCGAGGCGCTGCCCGGCCGGCCCTTCGAGGGCGAGGTGGTCCCGGGCACCGCCGCCCGGATCATGACCGGCGCTCCCGTACCGAGGGGCGCGGACGCGGTGGTGATGGCCGAGGTGGCGAGCGAGCGGAGCGGCGAGGTGGAGGTCTCCGAGCCGGTGGCGCCCCACCGGAACGTCGGTGCCGTGGGCGAGGACCTGCGCGCCGGCGAGCGGGTGCTCGACGCCGGGCGCCGCCTGCGCCCGCAGGACGCGGGGCTCCTGTCCTCCATCGGCGTGGCCCGCCCCGAGTGCGTGCGGCGCCCGCGGGTGCGCCTGCTCGTCACCGGCGACGAGCTGCTGCCCGCCGGCAGCCGGCCCGAGGGCGCGCGCATCTCGGACAGCAACTCGGTGATGCTGCGGGGGCTGGTGGAGCGCGACGGGGGCGAGGTGGCGTTCGACGGGATCCTGCCGGACGACCCCGAGCGCCTGCGCGCCGCCCTGGCCGCCCCCGGCGCCCGGGTGCTGCTGGTCTCGGGCGGCTCCTCGGTCGGTACCGAGGACCACGCGCCGCGGCTCGTGGCGGAGCTCGGCTCCCTCGACTTCCACGGCGTCTCGATGCGGCCGTCGAGCCCGAGCGGCGTGGGGCGCGTGGGCGGGGCGCTGGTCTTCCTGCTGCCGGGCAATCCGGTGAGCTGCCTGTGCGCCTACGAGTTCTTCGCCGGACCGACGATCCGCGCGCTCGGCGGGCGCCCCCTGGCCTGGCCCCACCGTCGGGTGCGCCTGCCCCTGGCCCGCAAGATCGCGTCCGCCGTGGGGCGCAGCGACTACGTGCGCGTGGCCATCGAGGGCGGGCGCGTGGTGCCGATCGCCACCTCGGGCGCCTCGATCCTGTCGTCGACGGTGAGGGCCGCGGGCTGCGTGCTCGTGCCGCGGGAGCTCGAGGGCATGCCCGAGGGCGCCGAGGTGGAGGTGCTGCTGTACGAATGAAGCAGCGACAGTTCCTCGAAGTGCTCGATCGGGACGAGGCGGAGCGCCGCTGGCGCGAGGCCATCGACACCGGACCGCTGGCGCCGGAGAGCGTCGGCATCGCCGAGGCCCTCGGCCGCGTGCTCGCCGAGGACGTGCGCGCGGAGGTGGACGTCCCCGGCTTCGACCGCTCCAACATGGACGGCTTCGCCGTGCGGGCGGAGGACACCTACGGCGCCAGCGAGGAGCGACCGCTGCGGCTGCGCCTCAACCGGGAGAGCATCCCCACCGGGGTGGCCCCGGCGGAGGAGGTCGCGCCGGGCACGGCGAGCGCCATCGCCACGGGCGGCATGCTGCCCCGGGGAGCCGACGCCGTGGTGCCCGTCGAGGACACCGACGTGGAGGCGGGCTGGCTGCTGGTGCGCCGCCCGCGCGCCCCGGGCGCGTCGCTCTCCTACGCCGGCACCGACATCGGCGCCGGCGAGACGGTGATCTTCGCGGGCACGCGGCTCAGCTCGCGGGAGACCGGCGTGCTGGCCGCGGTGGGCCGCGCCCGGGTGGAGGTGGTGCGCCGCCCGCGGGTGGCGATCCTCTCCACCGGGAACGAGATCGTGCAGCCGGGCGAGGCCATGCGCCCGGGCCTGGTCTACGACAGCAACGGCCGCATCCTGGCCGACGCGGTCCGGGAGCTCGGCGGCGAGCCGCGCTTCCTCGGCGCCTTCCGCGACGACGAGGGCGCGCTGCGGCGCGCCCTGGCCGAGGCACTGGCTTCGTCGGATCTGGTGCTGCTCTCCGGCGGCACCTCGAAGGGCGAGGGCGATCTCAACAGCACCGTGGTGGGCGAGCTCGAGCCGGGCATCCTGGTGCACGGGGTCGCCCTCAAGCCGGGCAAGCCCATCTGCCTGGCCGCCCAGGGCCGGCTGCCGGTGGTGATCCTGCCGGGCTTCCCCACCTCCGCGGTCTTCACCTTCCACGAGTTCGTGGCGCCGGTGCTGCGCGGCATGGCGGGGCTCGCCCCCGAGGGCCGCGAGACGCGCCGCGCGCGGCTGGCTGCGAAGGTCAACAGCGAGCGGGGCCGCCTCGAGTACCTGCTGGTGGGGCTGGTCGAGACGCCGGACGCGCCGGGCCGCCGCGCGACCCTCTCGGCCTATCCCATGGGCAAGGGCAGCGGCAGCGTCACGGCCTTCAGCCGCGCCGACGGCTTCGTGCGCATCCCTCGGAACACCGAGATCGTGGAGGCGGACACCGAGGTCGAGGTCACGCTGGTCGGACGCGAGCTCGCCGTGGCCGACCTGGTGGTGATCGGCAGCCACTGCGTGGGCCTGGACGCCATCGCCGCCGAGCTCTCCCGGCGGGGCCTCGGGGTCAAGGTGATGGCGGTGGGGAGCCAGGGGGGGCTCGCCGCCGCGCGCCGCGGCGAGTGCGACGCGGCGCCGATCCACCTGCTCGATCCGGAGAGCGGCGTATACAATGAGCCCTTCCTGGCGCCGGGCGATGGCGCCGCCTTGCGCCTGCTGCGCGGCTACACGCGGGTGCAGGGCGTCGTGACCCGCCCGGACGACACGCGCCCGGTGGAGGAGCTGCTCGCGGATGCGTCGCTTCGCATGGTGAACCGCAACCGCGGCAGCGGCACCCGGGTGCTGATCGACGAGCTGCTCGAGCGGAGCGGCGGGCGGCGCCCGCCGGGCCACGCCTACGCGCCCCGCTCCCACTTCGCGGTGGCCGCCGCCGTGGCCCAGAAGCGCGCCGACTGGGGCGTGACCATCGAGACCGTGGCCCGCCGGGCGGGCCTGCGCTTCCGGCCGCTGCGCGACGAGCACTACGACTTCGCGATCCCCGCGGATCGCTGGGAGCGACCCGGCGTGCGCGCCCTGCGCGAGCTGCTGGCGCCCGGCGCCCCGTTCCGCGCGCGGCTCGCCGAGCTGGGCTTCGGACCGGGCGGGGCCGCCTGATCCGTGGCCGACGGGCTCCGCAAGGGATCGCGGGTCGGCAAGTACCGCCTCGAGCGCCAGATCGGCCGCGGCGCCTTCGCCTCGGTCTGGAAGGCGCGCGACACCGTCGAGAACCGGCCCGTGGCCGTGAAGATCACCCACCCGGAGGCGGTGCAGGAGTGGGGACGCGAGGCCATCGAGCAGGAGGCGCGCATCGCCAGTCGCCTCCACCACCCGGGCGTGGTGGCGGTGCGCAACGCGGACTGGATCGACGGCCGCTTCGTGATCGCGACGGACCTGGCGAAGTGCAACCTGGACGGCTACGCCTGGGCGCGCCGCTCGGCGGACAAGGCCCTGGACGTGGTGCGCCAGGTGGCGGACGGCCTCGCCTACGCCCACGGCCTCGGCATCCTGCACCGGGACGTGAAGCCCGAGAACATCCTGATCTTCGCGGACGGCCGCGCCGCCATCGGGGACTTCGGCGCGTCGCGCTTCGCGGAGACCGCCAGCCGCACGCTCACCGAGGCGGGCACCCTCGGCTACATGGCGCCGGAGCAGGCCTACGGCCGGCCGCGCTTCGCCTCGGACGTGTTCGCGCTCGGACTGATCGCCTACCAGCTGCTGACGGGCGTGCTGCTCACCTGGCCCTTCGAGTGGCCGCCCAGGGGCTACCGGCGCTTCCGGCAGAGGGTCCCGGAGCCCGTGCGCCGGGTGCTGCGCAAGGCCGCCGAGTTCGATCCGCGCCGGCGCCATCCCGACGCCGGCGCCTTCCACCGCGACCTGGAGAGGGCCCTCTCCCGGGTCGGGCCGCCCCGGCGGCGCCCCCCCCCCCGGCGCCGGCGCCGCAGGGCCAGCGCCCCCACCCCCCTGGAGGTGCAGGCCCGGGCCTTCCGCCGCCTGCACGGCGCGCGGCTCGGCATGCGCTTCGCCTGCCAGCGCTGCGCCGGGCCCATCGCCGAGGAGATGAGCTACTGCCCGTGGTGCGGCAACCACGACAACTCGTTCCGCGAGATCACCCGCTATCCGCTGGTCTGCCCCGAGTGCGAGCGCGGCGTGCGGCCCGAGTGGAAGGCCTGCCCGTGGTGCTACGCGGGCCGCTTCGAGGGCAACGGCCGCCGGCCGCCGCCGGATGCGAAGGCCGCGCGGCGCTGCGCCAGCCGCGACTGCCCGGGCCAGCTGCGCCCCTTCATGCGCTACTGCCCGCTGTGCAAGCGCAAGACCCGCCGGCTCTGGTCGCACCCGGAGCTGAAGGACCGCTGCCCCCGCTGCCGCTGGCCGACTTCGCACGCCTTCATGCGCTACTGCCCCTGGTGCGGGCGCCGCGAGCCCCGGGCGGGGAGCTTCATGCCGGGCTCCGGGTAGCGGGAGCCGGAGGGGGGTGTCAGCATTAGCCCGGGATGCGGAGGCTGATGCTCGCCGTCGCCGGGCTGGTGCTCGTCGTGATCGGGGCGGCCGCCTGGCTGGACGAGGGGGAGGTGGTGGTGCTCCACACCTCCGACGCCGACGGGGGGAGCTCGATCGAGACCGAGCTCTGGATCGTCGAGTACCAGGGGGCCCTCTACGTGCGCGGCGCCCGCCACCGCCCGTGGCTGGAGCGGCTGCGGACCCACCCGGAGGTGGAGCTCGAGCGCAACGGCGAGAGCCGGAGCTACCGGGCCACGCCGGTGACCGATCCGGGGGTGACGGCCGGTGTCAACGCCGCCATGGCCGCGAGGTACGGCCGCGCGGACTGGATCGCGGGGGCGCTCGTGGACCGGCATCCGCAGATCGCCGTGCGGCTCGACCCGATGCTAGTCTCGGGGGGTAGCCCGGAGTAAGTCGTGCCGCGCCTCGTCCTGTACGTGGAGGGGCCCGCCGACCGGGGCATCCTGCGCGGCTGGGCGTACCGGCTGCTGCCAGCCCTGGCCGGCAGCCTCCTCGAGGGCTCGGTGATCCTGGGCGGCCGGCGCCCGGCCCGGGCGCTGGCCCACTTCCGGGCCCTCGGCGGCGCGGCCGGAGGTGCCCGGGCGCTCTGCGTGCTCGACCGGGACGACGGCGAGGGGGTCGGGCTCCCCGACGCCGAGCCCGGGCTCGAGATCTTCACCTGGAGCCGGCGCCACATCGAGAGCTACCTGCTGGTGCCGGAGGCCCTGGGGCGCGCCCTCGGCCGGGCCGACGGGCGGGGCCAGCTGGTGCGGCTGCTGCGCGAGCACCTGCCGGCCGACGGGAACGAGGAGGCCTGGCGCGCCGTCGACGCCAAGCGCCTGCTGGGCCCCGGCGGCCTGCTGCCCCGGGCCCTCGGCCGGCCCATCGACCTGGCCCGGGTCGCCCGCATGACGCAGGCCGCCGAGCTCCACCCCGACGTCCACTCCCTGTTCGGGCGCGTGCAGGACGCCTTGCAGGAGCCCGGAGCGGAGCCCTAGCTGCGCGCCATGGTCCTGGCCGCGCCGGGTCCCGTGGGCCGGGGCCCCGGCCCCCTGGCGCCGGTCGAGCGCGAGCCGCCCGAGCCTGGCGCGGGCGAGGTGCAGGTGCGGGTCGAGGCCTGCGGCGTCTGCCGCACGGACCTGCACGTGGTGGAGGGCGACCTCGCCGAGCGGCGCCGCGGCGTGGTGCCGGGGCACGAGGTGGTGGGTCGCGTCTCGGCCCTGGGCCCCGGGGCCCGCCGCTTCCGCCCGGGCGAGCGGGTGGGCGTGGCCTGGCTCCACCGGGCCTGCGGCCGCTGCCGCTTCTGCGCGGACGGCCGCGAGAACCTGTGCCTCGAGCCCCTCTTCACCGGCTGGGACCGCGACGGGGGCTACGCCGAGTACCTGACCGTCCCCGAGGACTTCGCCTACGCGCTCGGCGGGGCGCTGGCGGGGCTCGAGGCCGAGCGCGCCGCGCCGCTGCTGTGCGCGGGCATCATCGGCTACCGGGCCTACCGGCTGTCGCAGGTGCCGCCCGGCGGGCGCCTCGGGCTCTACGGCTTCGGCGGCTCGGCCCACATCGTCATCCAGATCGCCCGCCACCACGGCTGCCAGGTGCACGTCTTCAGCCGCGGCGGCGAGCACCGCGAGCTCGCCCTGCGGTTGGGCGCGGTCTGGGTCGGCGACAGCTTCGACGCCCCGCCCCGGCCGCTCGACGCGGCCATCCTGTTCGCCCCGGCCGTTGAGATCGTGCCCGCGGCCCTGGAGGCCCTGGACCGGGGCGCCACGCTCGCCGTGGCCGGCATCCACCTGAGCGACGTGCCCGTCCTCCGGTACGAGCGCCACCTGTTCCAGGAGCGGACGCTGCGGAGCGTCACGGCCAACACCCGTAGGGACGGGCGCGAGCTGCTGGAGCTCGCCGCCGAGATCCCGATCCGGACGGCGACGCGGCCCTACGCGCTCGAGGACGCGAACCGGGCGCTCGCGGACCTGAAGGGCGACCGCATCCAGGGCGCCGCGGTGCTGCGGGTCACGGGCGGGCACCCCGGGTCCGGGGGCCCCGATCGAGGGCCGTGAGCTCGTGGGCGCGGCGCGCCCACTCCACCAGCAGCGGCCGCGTGTCGCGGGGGTCGATGATCTCCTCGACCCAGAAGGCCTCGGCCGTGCGGAAGGGCGAGCGCAGGCCCTCGAGGCCGGCCGCCCGCACGCCGTGCCGGATGGTGCCGCGCTTCTCCGCCTCCACGCCGATCAGGAAGCCCCGGATTGTCGTCGCTGGCGTCGGCGTCGAGCGTATAATCGGCTAGGTTTCCCTGCATGGATCCTGACCTCGGCCTCCGCATGCACGCCGAGCGCACGCCCAACCCGAACAGCCTCAAGTGGGTGCTCGGCCGCCGGGTGGTCGAGGGCAGCGGCAGCGCCCACTTCAGCGAGCCCCCGCCGGCCGACGTCTCGCCCCTGGCGGCGCGCCTGTTCGAGATCGACGGCGTCGAGCTGGTCTTCGTCGCCGCCAACTTCGTGACCGTCACCAAGCGCGGCGACGTGGAGTGGACCGACATCGCGCAGCCGATCGTGGACCGCCTGCGCGAGTGCCTGGGCCGGGGAGGGTCCGCCCTCGGCCCCGCCTTCGCGGCGTCCGGGGCGGCCGCGCCGGAGAGCGCCGTGGTGGCGCGCATCCAGCGCCTGCTGGACGAGGAGGTCCGCCCCGCCGTCGCCATGGACGGCGGCGACATCGTCTTCGCCGGCTTCCGGGACGGCATCGTGGAGCTCTACCTGCATGGCTCGTGCAGCGGCTGTCCGAGCTCGACGGTCACGCTGAAGCAGGGCATCGAGAGCCGCCTGATGGAGGCGATTCCCGAAGTCCAGGGTGTAGTGGCTTTGTGACGCGGGTCACATTGTAATCCCGTCACAAAAGCGATTTCCCGTCGCGTCGATACCCCCCTACAGGTGAGACGTGAGCAGGGGGATTCGAGAGCCGCGCTGGCGCCTCACCCAGCGCAGGAACGGCGGACGCCGCCGGCGTCGCCCGCGGCGGCTGACCGCCCGCGGTCGCGCGACGCTGTGGATCGCCTGCGTGGCGCCGATGGCCCTCTGCGCCGTGGGCGTCGTGGCCGGCAGCGGGCGCGGAGACGCGCCCGCTGAGCCGGGCGTCGTGCCGGTCGCGGCCGAGGCCCTGCCGGTCCCGGCCCCCGATGCCGGCGCCGCCCCGCCCTGGCTGCTGACGCGCCTCCCGGTGGGCCGGGAGGCCCTCGAGCTGCCGAGCACCGCCGACCTCGTGACCCCACCCGAGGACGCCGGCCACGTGCCG
>Ga0299906_10004086_pt1 | contig 11974 bp, 6 predicted proteins | sample RVTome_14_FD_200259 | JGI IMG/M metagenome (GOLD analysis project Ga0299906, IMG submission 200259) | Soil microbial communities from uranium-contaminated site in the Upper Colorado River Basin, Wyoming, United States - RVT145D125 (version 2) ...
TGGCGGAATTCCCCGGCGAGCGATCGAATCTGGCCGGGCGGTTGGGCAGGGCGCGGCGCAAGTCCATCGATTCCACCGACTTCGGCTCGGCGCGGCGACAAGTCGTGGTATCTTGACACAGGACCCTGGTGCTGCCGGACACATCGATCGTCTCCATTCGGAGCATGTCCATGCCGAGAGGATTCCCGCGCTCCGTCCTCTTCGCCTTCGTGGTCGCCGGACTTTCCGGCTGCTCGCCCGGGTCAGCCCCCGATGCGCCCGATGACGCCGCCAGCGCGGTGTCGCCGTTTCTCGAGGACCTGCACGATGCGGCGAGGCGCGGCTATGCCGCCGCCATCCGCCTGGCGCTCGATCGCGGCGCCGGGATCGATGCCGTGCATCCCGAGACGGGGCGAACGGCGCTCATGTGGGCCGCCGGTTTCGGGCACGGCGATGCGGTCAACCTGCTGCTCGATCGCGGGGCCGACGTCGAGGTGCGCGACGGGCTGGAAGGCGCGACCGCGCTGCACTTCGCCGCGCGAAACGGGCAGGATGTGGTCATCGGCCGACTGCTGGCCGTGGGGGCGAGCCCGGATGCCGCCAACGACTACGGCTGGACACCGCTCATGTGGGCGGTGCGCTCGTCACATGTCTCGACCGCCGGGCGGCTGCTCGCATCGGGCGCGGATGTCAATCGGCGCGCGCCGACGGGCGAGACGCCCCTCACCTGCGCCGCTGACCAGGGATGCCTGGCCTGTGTGGACATGCTGCTGCGCCATGGCGCCGCCCACGATGCCGCGCGGACCCGGGGGCTGACCGCGCTGATCCTCGCGGCACAGCGCGGACACGACGGCGTGGTCGCGGCCCTGCTCGCGGCCGGCGCCGACCCGAACGCCGCGACCGACGACAGCGCCACGGCGCTGCTGCGGGCCGCCGCCCGCGGCGAGGCGGCGTGCGTGCGCCTGCTGCTGGATGCCGGGGCCGATCCGGACATCGTGGATACCGGCGGCCGGCCCCTGGTCGAACTGGTGGGGTCGAAGCGCGAGCTGGCCGGCGGATACGCTCGCGTCGAGCAGATGCTCAGGACCGCTCTGGGTCAATCGTGATCGGATCCGCCAGCCGCCCGGACACGTCCGGCGACCGGAGATTCCGCGCCGAACCGGTCGGCGAATCGGGCCCGGGTTCGGCGCTCGGCGCCTCCGGCAGCCGGTCGAGGAACCGGCCGATCTTGCGGAAGACCAGATCGCTGCCCGGACCGCGCACGATCACATGCCGCGCGAACGGGAGTTCGGTGAGCACCTTCTCGCGCGAGGCCAGTTCCGACAGGAGGATGCGCCCGCTCGCCGGCGCCACGAGCGGATCATCCTCGGACTGAATGATGAGCGTCGGGCACTCGATGCGCTTCACGGCGCGCCGGCTCGCGGCGACGGCGCGGCGGACCTCGCTGACGGCCTCGAGGTAATGATGGTCATAGTTGATCCCCGGGCTCTCGGTGTCGTGCCGCCAGAACGTGTGGCTCTCGCGCAGGCCGACGCGGTGCATCAGCCGGCCCCAGCGGATCAGGGCCGGGACGAGCGGCAGGCGCCGGTCGCGCAGCTTGATCGGCGCGTTGATGCACACCGCCGCCACCGCGTTCGCGCCGGCGCCCGACGCGGCCGTGAGGGCCAGGATGCCGCCCAGCGAAAATCCCGCCAGGACGATTCGGTCGCACCGCTGCCGCATCGCCGCCACCGCGTGCATCACGGAGTCCGTCCAGTCCCGCCAGGTGACCTGGGGCAGTTGCCGGGGCGAGGTGCCGTGTCCCGCCAGCCGCGCAACGTAGACGCTCATGCCGCGCTCGTGCAGGAACTCGGCCAGCGGTCGCATCTGCTCCGGGCAGCTCAGGTAGCCGTGAACGAGCACGACGCCGGTCGTGGCGCCGGGCCGATCGAGCATGAACGGGCTTCCGTAGGCCTTCGGGCGGCCGGCCGCGGGATCGTGCCAGGTCTCGAAGTCGCGCTCGAACCGGAGGCGATCGGCGTCGAGAAGCTCCAGGAGCGTCTGCTCGCGCAGCTTGACCGGCGCGAGGCGGAGGGCCCTGCGCAGCTCGTTGATCGCCGGCCGCACGGGCTCGAGCTCATTGGCCAGCACGCGCAGCGGATTGCGCAGCCGGATCTGGTGAAAGTCGTGCATCGCGCGCAGGGCGAACATGTCCAGCTGGTAGCGTCCTCCCTCCCGCCGCGCGATGCCCGCCTCCGCGGCGAGCCGGACGATGCTCTCCAGCGGCCAGTACGTCGAGCTGGTCAATAGGGACGAGATGCCGTTGTGAAACGACGGATGAACCCGCACCCGACCGCCGCGGGCGAGTCGGGAGGCGGCCAGGTAGAGCGCGCGATGAAAGTCGTCGGCGTCGATCGACGATCGCTCGGCAAGGTCGAGGCCGGCGCTGAACAGGTGATCGAGATTGACCTCCAGGCTGCCGTAGATCGATCGCACCGACGCCTCGGTGAGCCGCCGCGCCTGGCGGCGCAGCGCCAGCTCGCCGCCGCGCATCTCCGAGAACATGCCCACCAGCCGCCGCGCATAGTGCGTGGGGCGATCGAGGTAGTCGTTGACCTCGATCGGGGTCCCGAAATGGATGATCACCTCGGAGCCGCCGAGCAGGATCCGGCCCTCGACCAGCAGCTCCTCGTCCAGTCGCGGATCCAGGTCGCGTTTCAGCCGCCGGGCCAGGCGGTTGATCAGGTTCAGCCCCGGCCGCAGCGGATAGAAGGTGAGGTTGACCGGCACGACGACGATGCCTTCGCGGCAGAGATCATCCGGGCCGGCGAAGCCGTAGCGCTCCTCGTAGAACGACATGCGATCGCGATCGCCGCGTTCGCAGGCGTCGAGGTAGCGTCGCTTGGACAACTCCGCCTTGAGGGCGAGCATGGCGGCGCCGGTGTGGGGCGGCCCGGCGCGGTCGGCGCGCTCCATGTGCAGCCGGTTGCCCTTGACGAGCTTCTTGCTCTTGACGAGCCCGCCCTCCGGGTAGATCAGCCAGTCCTCGCGGCCGGTCATGAGTTCGCTGATGATCGTGATGTTCCGCCGCGGCTCGCGCACGGACATGCCCCCGAGCATCCGGAAGTACCTGCCGAACACGCCGTTGAAGAGACCGTGCATGCCCAGCGAGCGCACCTGCCGTCCCGTGCGCACAAAGAGGGCGTACGGCGTCAGAAACGTCTCGACGCGGGTGAAGTGGTTGGAGACGAACATGGTGGGCCGGTCGGGCAGCAGTTCGGCGCCGCTGATGCGCAGCTCGAAGCCCATGAGTCGCTGCGCGGCCCGCATCCACCATTCCGTCACCTTGTAGGTCTTGAATCCCATGTCTCCGATTCACCCGCCCGCGCGGCGTCAGCCCTCGATCACGCCCTCCTCCAGCCACCGGAAATCGCCGTCCAGAACCTCGCCGGCCAGCCGCCGGCTCCGCGATGACCCGGGCTCGCGCAGCGCCCTGAACTGACCGGCGATCCGCCGCCTTGTCCGCCGGCAGAACTCGCCCGCCAGCGCGAGAGCGTTGGGGTGCCCGGCGTCGTCCAGCGCCAGCGACCGGGCGTACGAGCACGCCGCCGCCATCGCGAAGAGGTCCGTGCCGATGTCCATGAGCCGGCCCAGCAAAACCTGGCGGCCCTCCAGCTTCTGACCGTGCCGGACCATGGCGTGGAACATCGCGGCCGCCAGCCGGTTGGCCTTGCGTGCGATGAAGCGGTCGTGCGTGGACAGGCCATCCCCGCCATCGGCGAAGCGCGGCAGCAGGGCGCCCGCCAGCCGGCGCGGATACCACCAGGCGTAGAACGCCGAGAGACGCATGCCCGCCCGGATCCGCTGCCGCGCGCTCGCCCCGCGAGCCAGGACAGCCATCGCCAGGCGCAGGTGCGGATCGAGCGCCTCGCGGGCCAGGAACAGTCGCATGATGTCGCTGGTGCCCTCGATGATCGTGTTGATGCGGGTGTCGCGCATCATCCGCTCGACTGGCCAGGGCGTCTCACCGCGCGCGCGGAGCGATGCGGCCCGCTCGTAGCCGCGCCCGCCGCGGAGCTGCATGGTCTGGTCCACAACGATCCACGCCGCCTCGGAGCAGAAGAGCTTGGCCATCGCCGCCTCGATGCGGATATCGCGGCCCTGATCGGCCCAGTGCGAGGTCAGCCAGGTCACGGCCTCCATGCCGAAGGTGGTGGCGGCGATGAAGGCGACCTTTTCGCGGCCGGCCTCGTGCCGCCCGATCGCCTGCCCCCATTGCTCGCGCTGGCCGCCCCACTGCCGGGCGATGGACAGGCACTGCTTGCCCAGCCCGGTGCAGGCGGCCGGCAGCGTGAGGCGTCCGGTGTTCAGGGTCTTGAGGGCCAGTTTGAGGCCCTTGCCCTCGCCCCAGAGGACGTTCTCCGCAGGCACGCGGACGTTCGTGAAACGGATGATGCCGTTGTGGATGCCGCGCAGACCCATGAAGTCGCAGCGGTGCAGCGTCTCCACGCCGGCCCAGTCGCTCTCGACGATGAACGCGGTGATCTGCCGCTTCTCCCGCCCGCGGATGACCCTGGGCGCCGTCTGGGCCATGACGACGAGCAGGTCGGCGATGGGTCCGTTGGTCGCCCATTGCTTGACGCCGTTGAGAACGTAGTGCGTGCCGTCTTCGCTGAGCGCGGCGGTGGTGGTCATCTTGGCCGGGTCGGATCCGACCTCGGGCTCGGTGAGCGCGAACGCCGAGAGCGCGCCGGCGGCGATCCTCGGCAGGTACTTCTTCTTCTGCGCCTCGGTGCCGAACATCTTGAGCGGCTGGGGCACGCCGATGGACTGGTGGGCGGAAACGAGCACGGCCGTCGAGCCGCAGTGCGAGGCGATGGCCATGAGCACGCGGTTGTAGTTGACCTGCGAGAAGCCAAGGCCGCCATACTCGAGCGGCACCTTCATGCGGAAGACGCCCAGGTCGCGCAGCCCCTGCACCACATCCGGCGGAATGGTGCGAGTCTCATCGACGAGGTCGGCGTCCAGCCGCGCGCCGAGAAAGGCCGAGACCCTGACCACCATCTCGTCGCCAATGCGCCGGTCCGCCTCGGCCTGCACGGGAAACGGCTCGATCATCGATGCGTCGAACCGGCCGAGAAAGAGCCGCCCGGCGAAACTCTCCTGGTGCGTTTCGTGGTCGCGCGCGGCCTCGGCCACTTCCATCGCCGCGGCCTGCCCCTCGCTCATGCCGGCGGTGTCGATGACCATGTCGTCGGCCGGTGGACGGGCTGCGCGGGCCTGATCGGGTTGGAGCGTTTCAGGTGACATCATGGGCCTTCCTGAGTGACTGCGTCCGAGCGGTTTCGCCGTCGCGGGGCCGCTGGCCGTTCATGGCGCGCGGGCTCGCGGCGGGACCGCCGTGGAAGCGACCGCCGTTGTCGGCGACCTTCTCGATCAGCCGGGCCGGCCGAAAGCGTTCGCCGTACTTCTGCCTGAATTCCTCCAGTCGATGTCTGATCTCCCGGACGCCGCGCTCGTCGGCGTAGCGAAGCAGGCCCCCGCGGAACGGCGCGAAGCCCGTGCCCATGACCATGGCGATGTCCAGGGCCTCCGGGTTTTCCACCACGCGCTCCTCGAGACAGCGCGCCGCCTCGTTCACCATGATGAGGATGGCGCGATCGACGATGTCGCCATCGGGGATCTCGCGCGGCACGACGCCATCGCGCTGCCGCGCGTCCTCGGCCAGGCGCATCACCCGGTCGTTGAGGACCTTGCGCTTCGGCCCGTACAGGTAGAACCCGCGGCCGTTCTTGCGGCCAAGCAGGTCGCCGGACTCGACGACCTCATCGAGCGCGCCGGGCACGTGCATGCGGGCGCCGTACGCGGCTTCGAGCGTCTTGGCGGCCTTGTAGCCCACGTCGATGCCGACCTCATCGACGAGCGCCAGCGGCCCCATCGGCATGCCGAAACGCTCCAGCAGGCCGTCGAGCCGCTCGCCGTCCACGCCCTCCTCGAACATCCACGCCGACTCGATGAGGTAGGGAATGAGAATTCGATTGACGAGGAATCCGGGGCAGTCCTCGACCGTCATGGGGACCTTGCCCATCCGGCGCACCAATTCCGACGCCGCCAGCACCGTCTCCCGCGCGGTCTTGCGGCAGGGGACGACCTCCACCAGCGGCATGCGATCGACGGGGTTGAAAAAGTGCAGGCCGATGAAGCGCCGGGGCCGCCGCAGCACGCCGGCCAGCTCGTTAGGCGGCAGCGAGGAGGTGTTGGTGCAGATGATCGTGTCATCACCGACGTGGTCCTCGATCTCGCGCAGGACGCGCTTCTTGAGTTCCATGTCCTCGATGACCGCCTCGACGACGATGTCCAGCTTGCGGAATCCCCTGAAGTCCGTGGTCGGGGCCACGCGAAGCATGGCCATGTTCATCTCGTTCTCGGTCATCTTGCGGCGCGTCACCCGCCCGGTCATCACCCTGGCGATCCCGCCCAGCCCGCGGCCGAGCGCCTCCCAGTCGATGTCCTTGAGACGCACCGCCATGCCCGCCTGGCTCATCGCGGCCGCGATGCCGGCGCCCATGATCCCCGCGCCGACGACGCCGCCGGAGTCCAGCGCGAACCTGACGGCCGGGTCGCCGGACTTCTTCACCCGCTGCGATGCCTGGAACAGGCGCACGAGGTTGCGGCTGATCGGCGTGCAGGCGAGGCGGCTGAACGCCTCGGCCTCGATCGCCAGCCCATCCGCCAGGGGCCGCCGCCGATAGGTTCGCCTCACGACGTTCAGCGCCTTGAGCGGGGCGGGGTAATTGCCCTTGGTCTTTTCGAGCACCTGCGCGCGGCTGCGGCGGTAGATGATCGCCCGGCCGAGCGGATTGGCCTGCACGACCCGCATGAGCAACGGCTGGGCGCGGCGGCGACGCCTGAGAACCTTCTGGCGGCCGCCCGGCCTCATCGCGTTCTCGACGAACTGGGACACCTGCTCGCGAAGGAACGCCTCCGCGAAGATCCCGTCCGCCAGGCCCGTGCGATACGCTTTTTTGCCCGGGACGTTCTTCCCGGCGAGGATCATGGGCAGAGCGGCCGCGAGCCCGATGAGCCGCGGCAGGCGCTGCGTGCCGCCCCAGCCGGGGATGATCCCCAGGTTGACCTCGGGCGCTGCGAGCACGGTCTTCGGGTGATCCGACACGAGCCGGTACTCGCACGCCAGCGCCATCTCCAGCCCGCCGCCCATGCACGCGCCGTGGATCGCCGCCACCGTCGGCACGGGCAGCGTCTCGATCTTGCGGAAAATCGCCTGGCCGGCGTGCGCCTTGGCGTGCGCATCCTCGTCGTCCTGGATCATCGCCAGCTCGTCGATGTCGGCGCCGGCGATGAAGGCGTCCTTCTTGCCGCTGGCGATGACCAGCGCCTTGATGCGCTCGTCGGCGTGCAGCCGGTCGAGCAGCACTTCGAGCTCGGCCAAGGCATGCTCGTTGAAGACGTTGACCTTCCCGCCGGGCAGGTCGAAGATCAGCCACGCGATCCACGCGTTGTCGATGTCAAGCGTCCACGGGTTGGTCGATCGACTGGCGTTTCCGGTGGTCATGTCACGCCGCCTCCAGTGCGATTGCCGCGCCCTGCCCGCCGCTGATGCACAGCGTGGCCAGCCCGCGCCCGCCGCCCCGCCGCCGCAGCTCGCGCAGCGCGGTCAGAACCAGCCGCGCGCCCGTCGCGCCGACGGGATGGCCGAATGCGATCGCCCCGCCGTTGACGTTGAGCTTCTCGTCGGACAGGTCGCCGATGGCGCGCTTGCGGCCCAGGTGCTCTCGTGCGAACGCCTCGGAGGCGAAGGCCATGCGATTCGCCAGCACCTGCGCGGCGAATGCCTCATTCAGCTCGATGACGTCGAAGTCGTGCAGCTCCATTCGCATGTCGTGAAGCAGCGCGCTGACCGCGAACGCCGGCCCCAGTCCCATGCGGCGGCCTTCCAGCCCGGCGTAGGCATGTCCGGTCATCCACCCGAGCGGCCGGAGGCCCAGTTCCTTCACCCTTCGCTCGCTGGCAAGCACCAGCGCCACCGCGCCATCCGTGATGGGACAGGCGTTTCCGGCGGTGACAGTGCCGGCATGGCGGTCGAAGAACGGCCGCAATTTCGCCAGCGCATCCATCGACTGGTCCGGCCGCGGCCCGTCATCGGTCGTCTGGAGCCGATCGAACGCCGGCATCACCGGCGCCGGAACGATCTCTTCATCCAGCCGGCCGCTGGCCATCGCGGCGGCGGCGCTCCGGTGGCTCCGCAGCGCGAATCGGTCCTGCTCCTTGCGGGTGATGCCGAACTCCCCGGCCAGTACCTCGGCGGTCTCGCCCATGTTCAGCCCGCAGACCGGGTCCGTCAGGCCGAGCTGGATGGCCACGACCGGCTTGAGGTGCGATATGCGGAATCCCGCCAGCGCCCTGAGGCGCTGGCCCAGCGTGCGCGCCTTCATGAGGCGCACGAAGAGCTCCGTCATCTGCCGCCCGAACAGCAGCGGGATCTGGCTCATGGACTCAACGCCCCCGGCGATGACGAGGTCGGCGCGTCCGCAGGCGATCTGCATCGCCGCGGCGGTGAGCGCCTGCATGCCCGAGGCGCAATTGCGATGCACGGTGTGGGCGACGACCTGCGCCGGCAGGCCCGCCTTGAGGGCGATCACCCGCGAGACGTTGGCGGCATGGACCGGCTGGGCGACGTTGCCGATCACCACCTCGTCGATCATGGATGGATCGAGCTCGGTCCGCGCGAGCACCTCGCGCACGACGATCGTGCCCAGGTCGTCGGCCGCGACTTCCTTGAGCACACCGCCCGCCTTGGCGAAAGGCGTACGAACGCCGTCCAGTATGGCGATCCTCGGCGACATCCTTTCGCCTCCACAGTCCGATACGCAGGGCGCGGCCTCACGGTTCGATCACCGTGGGCGCAACTCTCTTCTATATAGACATTTAGACACCGGAAGCAATTCCCGTCATTCGCCCGGCGACGGCCATGGTCAACATCGGCCGACAGAGTCGATGCAACTTGCCCGGCCTGCCCTATTCTCGGGCCTTCGAAGGATCCACGAAACCCCCCACCACCGCCCGAACCGGCCCCCTATCGCCTCGTGGCGCGCTCGGGGGCCAGCTCGGCCTCGGCGGCGATGAAGCCGAAGGCCGCCCACTGCTCACCGGCCACGATCGCCCTGAATCGCTGCCGCGCCTCGTCGCGGTCGCCCCGGATCATCCGCCACGCCGCCACGCCATAGGCGACCGTCGTGTCCTGGATCGCATCCTCACCGGTCCCGGCGATCTCGTCGGCCGTGCGCAGGCCCTTGAAGTGCAGCAGCAGACTGTGGTAGGCGAAGTTCTCGATGATCTCCATGTCGGGCGTCACATCGTCCAGCAGGTCGTCGGCGATCGGCGCCAGGCCGAGGCGGTGGAGGTTGAGCACCAGCCAGTAGATCGATGCGACCCGCATGTCGTCGTTGGCCGAGAGCTCCAGGCACTTCGCGTAGGCCTGCCGCGACTTCTCCCACTCGCCCCGGAGATAATGCGCCAGCCCGAGGTGATAGAAGATGTTCGTGTGCGTCGTGCTCAGCGGGATGTTCAACGCGTTGGGCTGGCCGTCCGGCTCGGTGGCGTCGGGCACGCCGTGTATGAGTTCCGCAGCGCGGCTGAGATCGGCGATGGCGTCATCGAAGCGCCGAAGCGTGATGTATCGATGCCCCCGGTGACGCAGCAGCCGATAGCTCCCGGGATGGTGCGACAGACCGTCGGTGAAAACGGCGATCGCCTCGTTGTAGCGGCCCAGGTACGCCAGACGCCGCCCGAACCAGATGATGGCCTTCTCGTTGGCCGGGTCGATCAGGTAGATGCGGTGCGCCTCGGCGAGCTGGGCCGACCGCTCCAGCAGAATGTCCTCGGGCAGGGCCGGGGCATAGAGCGGCGTGCCGAGCAGCGACCGCGCTTCGGGCTCAAAAGCCGGGCCGGACGAAACACAACCGCCCGCGAGGGACAGGGTGATCGCCGTCAGGGCAAGGCTGGGCGCGAGTCTCACGATGGGGAGGATACTGCGCGACCGCCGTGCCGCTCAACTGACCGCCGGTACACGATCCAGTAGACCACGGGGATCAGGACAAGCGTGAAGGCCGTGGAGACGAACAGGCCGAAGATCAGGGCCCAGGCGAGGCCGGAAAAAATGGGATCCAGCGTGATCGGCGCGGCGGCCAGCATCGCCGTGCCCGCGGTGAGGAAAATCGGCCGGAACCGCACCGCTCCCGATTCCAGGATCGCCTGCCGCAATGGTGCGCCCCGGTCCAGCGCGGCATGGATGAAGTCGATGAGCAGGATCGCATTGCGCACCGCGATGCCCGAGAGGGCGATCATGCCGATCATGGCGGTCGCCGTGAAGAATACGGGGTTCGCCCACCCGTCGATCGGCCGGTCGCTGATCAGGTTCAGCAGCCAGAAGCCCGGCATGATGCCGATGATCGTCAGCGGAATCGAGATCATGAGGATAATGGGCATGAAGTAGCTGCCCGTCTGGTAGACCAGTAGCACATAGATGCCCAGGCACGCGGCGCCGAAGGCGAGTCCGAGGTCGCGAAAGACATCGACGGTGATCTTCCACTCGCCCTCGCCGGCCCACACGACGTCGAAATCGGCAGGGATGGGCGATGACTCGCCTCCCGGCGTCAGATCGGCGTGCATGTCGATGATCGCCTCGGCCGGGGGCCGGCCTGCCGTCTCGGCGAAGATGTAGGCGACGCGGCGGAGATTCTTGCGGTAGATGGTCTGGTCGCGAACGGTCTCCTCGAAACGCCCCAGCTCGCCGAGCTGGACCATGGTGCCGCTCGAGCCCGCGACGTACAAACTCGCCAGCCGCGCCAGGTCGCTGCGGCCGGCCAGGGGCAGACGCAGGCGGATGGGCGTGGGCGCGACATCGTGCGGGTCGTGCAGCGCCGTCACATTTGCGCCGTTCAGCGCCACCGAGAGCGTGTGGGCGATGTCGTCCGTGTCGAGCCCCGCGAGGGCTGCCTTCTCCTTGTCGGCGATGAAACTGTACTTCATCTGCGGCGCCTCGATCGTGGTGTCGGTATCGACCACTCCGGGCTCGCGGCGAAAGCGCTCCTCGACGAGGGCCGCCACCGCATTGAGCGACTCGTAGTCGTACAGGTGGCCGCCGTAGACCTCGACGGTCAGCGTCGAGACGACCGGCGGCCCCGGCGGCGCCTCCACGATCTTGATGTTCGCCCCCGATTCGCGGGCAATCGCCTGCAATTCGTTGCGGATACGCAGCGCGATCTCGTGGCTCTGCTGCGCTCTGGCCCGCTTCGGAAGCAGGTTCACCCGGATCTCGGCGATGTGCGGGCCCTCGCGCAGATAGTAGTGACGAACCATGCCGTTGAAGTCCATCGGGCTCGCGGCGCCGACGTAGGTCGTCACATCGGTGACCTCGTTGACCGTCATCAGGTGGCCCGCCAGCCGGCTCGTCGCCGCGGCGGTGCGCTCCAGCGTCGTCCCCTCGGGCATGTCGATGACGACCTGGAGCTCGTTCTTGTTGTCGAAGGGAAGCATCTTGAGCGGAACGCTGCGGGTGAGCACAAGCAGGCACGAGAGCAGAAAGAGAATGGCCGTGCCGCCGATCACGCCCCAGGCCCACGATCGCTTCGCCAGCAGCGGCCCCACGATGGCGGCGTAGATGCGATAGACCCACGTCGCCCGGAGATCGAACGGCGCAGTGTCCGCCCGGCCGTACTCGCGCTTCAGCACGTGGTAGCTCATCCACGGCGTGATGGTGAACGCCACCACCAGGCTCATGAGCATCGCCAGCGGCACGTTCAGCGCCATCGGCCGCATATATGGGCCCATCATGCCCGTGATGAAGAACATGGGCACGAAGCTCACGATGACCGCCAGCGTGGCCAGGATGATCGGCGGGCGGACCTCGTTCACCGCTGTCATCACCGCCTGCAGCGGCTTCTGCGCCCGCATGCGGAAGTGCCGGTAGATGTTCTCCACATCGACGATCGGGTCA
>Ga0299906_10004087_pt1 | contig 11974 bp, 14 predicted proteins | sample RVTome_14_FD_200259 | JGI IMG/M metagenome (GOLD analysis project Ga0299906, IMG submission 200259) | Soil microbial communities from uranium-contaminated site in the Upper Colorado River Basin, Wyoming, United States - RVT145D125 (version 2) ...
CTCCAACTCGTCCGACACCGACCGCCACAGCGCGATGCCGTCGCGCGAAGGTCTCAGCCGGGTTTCTTGGCGGGCGGATTTAGCGGCGAGTTTCATTTCGGTGTCATCAAAGCTTCATGGGAGGGCGTTACTAAGTTGTCTAGTAACATAGACATATCGAAAATGCCAGCATCATCGCGAAAAAGTATCGACTCCGGACTAGCGCCGCCGCCTGTCGCGGATTTGAGCGAGCGCCGCTCGGCAATGGCTGTCCTGGCAGAGAGCGACTGTGCGGAAATAGCGTCGCGCCTTGCCGCCATCGGCAATCTTCCGCCGTGCGAAGACATTCGCGCGGCTGAGCGCGGGCTCGTGATGGTGTCCGCGCGCATTGGCGGCGACGGTGCGCCTTTCAATCTTGGAGAAGCGACGGTTTCACGCGCGGCGGTGCGCCTCGGCAGCGGCGAAGTGGGCTTTGGCTACGTACTGGGCCGCGACCGCGAGAAGGCGAGGCTCATCGCACAGTGCGATGCGCTGATACAGCGGTTGGATTTTCACGACCGCATCGAGCGTTTTGTGATCGAGCCGCTTCGCGAGCAGGTCGAATCGAACCGCCGGTTCGCGGCGAAACGAACCGCGGCGACCCGCGTCGATTTCTTCACGCTCGTTCGCGGCGAGGATTGAGCGGCAAATGATCGATCCAGCTTTTCCCGATACGGTTTTCGCGGCGCAGTCGACCTTTCGCGCAGTGCTCGACGCGCTGGCGCGGCCAGGCGAGATAAAGCCCGTGCGAGCCCCGATCCAGGTGCCCTTGCCGCTGACTCCGGCGATGGCGGCGATTGCCCAGACGCTGCTCGATCAGGACACCCCGATCTGGCTCGACGCGCCGCTTGCCGCGTCCCCCGATGTCGGCGCCTGGCTGCGCTTTCATACCGGCGCCCCGATCGTGCGCGCCCCGGGCGAGTGCGCATTCGCATTCGTGCGCGAACAGATGCGGCTGCCGCCGCTCGATACCTTCAATCAGGGCACGCCGGAATATCCCGACCGTTCGACGACCTTGGTCGTTCACGTAGACAGTTGGAACAGCGGGCCCGCGCTCACATTCGCCGGCCCGGGAATCAAGCGGCAACAGCGGCTCACCGCAGGCCCGTTGCCCGCCGATATGGCCAGGAGATTGTCCGCGAACCGCGCCTTGTTTCCCTGCGGCGTCGATCTCCTTTTAGTCGCCGCAGACAGCGTCGCTGCGCTCCCCCGTTCCATCCGGCCCTTCATCCAGGAAGATTGACATGTATGTCGCAGTGAAGGGCGGAGAACGCGCAATCGAGAATGCCCATCGGCTCCTTGCGCATGAGCGGCGCGGGCATCGCACGGTGCCGGAGATTTCCCTCGTCCAGATCGCCGAGCAGCTCGCGCTCGCCGTCGATCGCGTCATGACCGAGGGCTCGCTCTATGACCGCGAACTCGCGGCGCTCGCGATCAAGCAGGCGCGCGGCGACATGATCGAGGCGATCTTCCTGCTGCGCGCCTTCCGCGCAACCTTGCCGCGCTTCGGCGTCAGCGTTCCGCTCGACACCGGCAAAATGCAGGTCCGCCGGCGGATTTCGGCGGCCTTCAAGGATCTCCCCGGCGGTCAGGTACTGGGTCCGACCTTCGACTACACCCACCGGCTGCTCAATTTCGATCTTGAAGACCAGTCGTCGGTTCCGCCGCCCTCAACCTCCGAGGCGCAGGACAGCGCGATGCCGCGCGTGAGCGATCTGCTCGCCGCGGACGATCTGATCGAAGCCTCGCCACAAGCCGATGCCGGGACGCCGGTGGGGGATCTTACGCGTGAGCCCTTGTCGTTTCCCGCCGAGCGTGACTTGCGCCTGCAAAATCTCGCGCGCGGAGACGAGGGCTTTCTGCTCGCGCTCGGCTATTCCACCCAGCGCGGTTACGGGCGGACGCATCCCTTCGCCGGCGAAATTCGTCTGGGCGAGGTCGAAATCGATTTCTTCGCCGAGGATGCAGGTTTCGCCGTGCCGCTCGGCCGCATCACTTTGACCGAGTGCCAGATGATCAATCAGTTTCACGGCTCTGCCGCCGTGCCACCGCGCTTCACGCGCGGCTACGGTCTCGGCTTCGGCCATTGCGAACGCAAGGCCATGTCCATGGCGCTGGTCGACCGCTCCCTGCGCGCGCGCGAACTTGGCGAAGAAGTCAAGGCGCCGGCGCAGGACGAAGAATTCGTCATGTCGCATTCGGACAATGTGCAGGCGACCGGCTTCGTCGAGCATCTCAAGCTGCCGCACTATGTTGATTTTCAATCCGAGCTGGGGCTCGTCCGCATGATGCGCGCGGAATTTCAGGCGGCCCAAAGCGGCGAGCCGCTCGCGGAGGCCGCCGAATGAACGCGCCCGTTTACAATTTTGCTTATCTCGATGAGCAGACGAAACGGATGATCCGGCGAGCGATCCTGAAGGCGGTGGCGATTCCCGGTTATCAGGTGCCGTTCGCGAGCCGGGAAATGCCGATGCCGTTCGGCTGGGGCACCGGCGGCGTGCAGGTGACCGCTTCGATTCTCGGCCCTGACGATATCCTGAAGGTGATCGATCAGGGTGCCGACGACACGACGAACGCGGTCTCGATCCGCAAGTTTTTTGCAGTCACCGCCGGCGTCCGCACGACGACAAGCACGAACGAAGCGACCGTTATCCAGACGCGCCACCGCATACCGGAGGCGCCGCTGCGGGAAGACCAGATTCTCGTCTATCAGGTGCCGATCCCCGAGCCCCTGCGATTTCTCGAGCCGCGCGAGACCGAAACGCGTCGCATGCACGCGCTTGCCGACTATGGCCTCATGCATGTGAAGCTTTATGAGGACATCGCGGTTCACGGGCACATCGCCACGACCTACGCCTATCCTGTCAAGGTTGACGACCGCTACGTCATGGACCCGTCGCCGACGCCGAAATTCGACAATCCGAAGATGAGCGATTGTGCGGCTCTGCAATTGTTCGGTGCCGGGCGCGAAAAGCGCATCTACGCAATCCCGCCCTTTACCAAAGTCGTCTCGCTCGATTTCGAGGACCATCCCTTCGAGCGCTACCGGCACGACGGCGAGTGCACGCTGTGCGGCGCGGACGACAGCTTCCTCGACGAAGTCATCACCGACGATCGCGGCGGCCGCATGTTCGTTTGTTCCGACACGGATTTTTGCGAGAAGCGGCGGGGAGACGCCGCATGAATTCCGATCAGCCGCTGCTTGCCGCGGAGGGCTTAAGCAAATTTTACGGGCGCCGGCTCGGCTGCCGCGACATTTCATTCGAGCTTTATCAGGGCGAAGTGCTTGCCATTGTCGGCGAGTCTGGCTCGGGCAAAACCACGCTGCTTCAACTACTGTCGATGCAACTGGAAGCGAGTTCGGGAAGTGTTACGTACCGCATGCGGGACGGCGTTGCGCGCGATCTTGCTTCGCTCACCGAGTCCGAGCGACGCTTCCTGTTCCGCACTGACTGGGGCTATGTGCACCAGGATCCCGCCATGGGCCTGCGCATGGCGGTTTCGGCCGGCGGCAATGTCGGTGAACGCCTGATGGCGGTGGGCTGGCGCCACTACGGCCGTATCAGAAGCGCCGCCACCGATTGGCTCGACCGTGTCGAAATCGATGCAAACCGTATCGACGACGCGCCGCGCACCTATTCCGGCGGCATGCGCCAGCGCTTGCAGATCGCGCGCAATCTCGTCACCGCCCCGCGCCTCATATTCATGGATGAGCCGACAGGCGGACTGGACGTTTCAGTGCAGGCCCGTCTGCTCGACCTTTTGCGCAGGCTCGTCAATGAACTCGGCCTTGCGGCAATCGTCGTCACTCATGATCTGGCTGTCGCACGGCTGTTATCTAATCGCATCATAGTCATGAAGGGTGGCGAGGCGATCGAGTCGGGGCTCACGGATCAGGTGCTCGACGATCCGCGCGAGCCCTATACGCAGTTGCTCGTCTCATCGATCCTGCCGGCATGAGTGAATCATGGCTGTAGCCCTGGATATCCGCGAACTGTCCAAATCTTTCACCATGCATTTGCAGGGCGGATTGCGCCTGCCGGTCGTCGAGCGTGTCACATTCAAAGTAATGGCCGGAAGCTGCGTTGTTCTCGGCGGGCCTTCCGGCGCGGGTAAGTCCTCGATCCTGAAGATGATCTTTGGCAATTATCGTTCCGACGCAGGGCAGATCCTGCTGAAGCAGGGAAAGGCCGTGATCGATATCGCCGCGGCCGATCCGCGCCGGATTCTCGAACTGCGCAAGCGATCCGTCGGCTATGTCAGCCAGTTTCTGCGCGCGGTCCCGCGCGTGCCCGCGATTGACGTCGTCGCGGAGCCGCTTGTCGGCAATGGCGTTACGCGCGATGAAGCGCGCGAGCGTGCCGCCGGACTGTTGCGCCGGCTGAATATCTCCGAACGGCTCTGGGAATTGCCACCTGCGACATTTTCCGGCGGCGAGCAGCAGCGCGTGAACATCGCGCGCGGGTTCATACCCGATTTGCCGATCCTCCTGCTCGACGAGCCGACCGCCTCTCTCGACGCGGCAAATCGAGCGGTTGTCGTGGACATGATTGCCGCCAGGAAAAAGCAGGGGACGGCAATTGTCGCAATCGCTCACGGCGACGAAGTGCGCGCCGCGATCGCGGACAAGATCGTCGATATTCAACAATTTGCAGCGGTAGCCTGAAATGAGCCAGAATCGGTCGTTCGTCTTCGCCAATGCCAGGATCGTTCTCGCAGGTCATGTGATTGAGCGCGGCTGGGTTGCGGGCAGTGACGGAAAGATCGACGAAGTCGGCGAAGGGAACCCGCCCGAGCGCGGCGAAGATTTTGCCGGCGATCTCCTGCTCCCGGGACTTGTCGAACTGCACACCGATCATCTCGAAGCCCATTACGTGCCGCGGCCCAAGGTTCACTGGGATCCGGTCGCCGCGGTGGTCGCCTATGACGCCCAGCTTGCGACTTCCGGCATTACGACGGTTCTCGATTCCCTGCGCGTCTGGCGCGAAGAACTGGCGGTCGAAGCGAATGGCGACCCGGACATTCTTGCCAACGCGATCGCCGAGGCGCGTGACGCCGATCTTCTCCGCGCCGATCATTTCCTGCATCTCCGCTGCGAGGTGCCGATGCCCGGCGTGGTGGAGGAAGCGGACCGGCTCATCGGCCGTGACGATATTCGACTTCTTTCCTTGATGGATCATACGCCGGGACAGCGCCAGTTCCGCGACGAAGAAAAGCTTCGCAACTATTATCGCGGCAAGAACGGCGGCATGACCGACAAGGAGCTTGACGCTCTCTTTGCGAAACGAATCGAATATCAAATCCAGTACGCGGAAACCAATCATCGTGGATTGGTGCAAATGGCCCAGGCCAATCATGTTCCGCTCGCCAGTCACGACGATACGGAACTTGAGCATGTGGACGAGGCCCTGCGCGACGGCGTGTCGATCGCGGAATTTCCCACGACCACGGAAGCCGCGGACGCACTGCACGGCGTCGGAATCAAGGTGTTAATGGGCGCGCCGAATCTCGTGCGCGGCGGTTCGCATTCAGGAAACGTCGCGACCTCCGATCTAGCCCGCGCTGGCAGACTTGATGTCCTGTCGTCCGACTATATTCCCGCGAGCCTGCTGATGGCCGCACTGATGCTGCCGGCCAAGGCGCCGGGAATCGATCTTGCCGCCGCTGTCCGGACCGTCACCAAGACCCCGGCGGAAGCAGTCGGGCTCGACGATCGCGGAGAGATCACACCCGGCCGGCGCGCGGACATGATCCGTGTCCGTACCGTCGGTGACGTCGCTGTCGTCCGCAGCGTCTGGCGCACCGGCAATCGCGTCGCATGATTTGGCCTCCCGCCTTGTTGGGTGATCGCCCGGCACGGATCGGTCCCGGAAGAATTATCCTGGTTGTCGGACCGAGCGGGGCAGGGAAGGACAGGTTGCTCACGGGTGCGCGCGAGCGTTTGGCGGGCGATTCCAACTATATATTCCCGCGCCGCGTCGTGACGCGCGCGGCGACCGAATTCGAAGACCACGAAAGCCTCGGCGAAGAAGCATTCGATTCGGCGGTGGCAGCGGGCGACTTCGCCTTCTGGTGGAGCGCCCACGGGCTTCGTTACGGAATTCCTGCATCCATAGACGCCGAAATTTGCGTGGGACGAAATGTCATATGCAACACCTCGCGCGCAATCGTACCCGACCTGCGCAACCGTTATTTGCGCGCAACCGTGGTTCTGGTGACAGCGCCTAAAGCCGTACTCGAAGCGCGTCTCGCCGGGCGAGGTCGCCCTAGCGATGGCAAGAGCCCGGAGCGCATTCCCCGCGCCCATATGTTCGATGACACTCTTCGTCCCGATTTCATTATCGAGAATATCGATGCACCCGAAATCGGAATCGAAATTCTGTCAGAGATCGTCCGCGGCCGCCGTGCGCTCTCCGAATTCCCAGCCGAGCTGCTTTTCTAGACCTACTCGCTGTCCCGGGCAACGGAATGAATCAATAAGCGAAACCACAAGATCACACGGTTTCGCATCACGAAGGGGGTATTGCGAGGAGTACCGTTAGAGTGGACATTAAATTATGATAGAAAAATCAAGCCGTTAGTCCACTGGTTCGATTCCGCCCTTGGGCACCAAAACTTTTATTCCTAGAGGATAGATTACAAAAGCAGACTGGGCCAATTGAAAATTCTGCGGTCCATGTAAAAAGTCAGGAATCGGAGCTCGAGACACTCAAGCCGATATAGCGCTCAAGCGCGGCCTTGTCTTTTTTCAGCTCAGCCGAATGAGCGCGATGCACGATACGGCCACGTTCAAGCAGGATCGCTTGCTCTGCCAACGAAAGCGCGAGTTCGGCGTGCTGTTCAACGATGATGACCGCCATCTTGTCATCGTCGAGCATACGCTTGATTGCACGCGCGACCTCTTCGACGATGATCGGTGCGAGACCTTCCATCGGCTCGTCGAGCAGAAGGAGCGATGGGTTTGTCATCAACGCGCGGGCGAGCGCAAGCATCTGCTGCTCGCCGCCGGAAAGCTGATTTCCCTTGGAGTACTTGCGCTCTTCAAGTCTCGGGAAGAGCTCTTTGACGCTCCGTAAATCCCAGCGGCCGGGTCGTGAAGCGACAGTCAGATTCTCGTCGACCGTAAGTGACGGAAATATTTCCCGCTCCTGCGCGACCCAAGCGATACCCGCACGGGCGCGGCGATGTGGAGGCAGGGTGGTGATGTCCTGACCTGCAAACGACAAATTTCCACGGCGCACGTTGGTAAAGCCCATGATCGTCAGCAGCAGGGTCGATTTACCGACGCCGTTGCGCCCGAGTACCGCCAAACTGCCCCGCTTGGGAAGTTCGAGCGAGATTCCGTCGAGGACGACGGCGTCGCCGTAACCGGCGCGCAATTCCTGAATGGCGAGGAGCGGTTCAGCCATGAAACGCTCCACCCAGATAGACCTCGCGAACGCGCGTGTCGGACGCGATTTCCTGTGGGGTGCCTTCGACAAGAATTCCGCCGCCGACCATGACGATGATGCGACTCGCAAAGCGAAACACGACGTCCATGTCGTGCTCGATGAAGAGGATCGTGATGTCTTTCGACAGGCCGGAGATGGCAGCAAACAGGCCTTGGCTTTCGTCCTTGGGAACGCCGGCCGCAGGCTCGTCGAGCAACAAAACATGCGGCTTCGCAGCAAGCGAAAGCGCGATCTCGAGGAGACGTTGTTGGCCGTAGGCGAGTTCGCGCGTCGTTCGATAAGCCTGATCGCCAAGCGAAAGCTGCTTCAGGATCTCATAGGCTTCGTCAGCAGCCTCGCGATAGGAGGGCAGCTGGCGCCACCAAACCGGCGCGTCGCCGCGGCGCTCAAGGACGGCGAGCGTCACCGATTCAAGGACGGAGAGACCCGGGAATAGCGAAGTAATCTGAAAGGTCCGCACCAGCCCCCGCCTTACCCGCGCCTGCGGCTCAAGCCGCGTGACGTCTTGCCCATCGAGCAGGATATCGCCCCGGTCAGGACGCAACATGCCTGTCATTAGGTTGATGAGCGTTGTCTTGCCGGCGCCATTTGGACCGATCAGCGCGTAGCGCACGCCACGCGGCAGGGCGATGTCGATGTCGCGCGCGACGACAAGCGAGCCGAAGCTCTTGTTCAGACCACGCGTGGCAAGAACCGGCCCGCTCATGGCGACGTCTTCCGGAAACGCGCCACGAGACGCGAGAGCCCGCCGAGGAGGCCGCCGGGTAGGAACATGACGATGGTGACGAGAAGCACACCCATCGGAAAGTACCAGAACTGCGGATTAATGCCCGAGAACTGATCACGCGCCACCATGAAAATGATCGCGCCGACCAGGCCGCCATACAGATGGCCGGCGCCACCAAGCACGAGCATGACGACGACGTCGGCGGAGCGCTGAAAGTCGATCGAACCCAGCGAAACCGTTTCGGTCGTCTGCGCCAGGAGACCGCCGGCGATGCCCGCGATCGCAGCGGAGATCGTATAGATTTTACGGATATGCGCGCGGCTGTCGGCGCCGAGCGCTGTCATGCGCGTTGAGTTCTCACGAATGCCGCGCAGCGACAGACCGAAGGGGGAGTTGATGAGACGGCGCGCCAGAACAAAGACGATGAAGAGGACGATCAGCGAGTAGGTGTATGCGGTATAGCCCCAGAGATCAAAGCGAAAATAATTGAAAATCGGCCAAATGCGTACGCCCTGGAGGCCGTCATGGCCGCCTGTTAGCCAGTGCGCGGAGTTCGCCACTTCGTGCATGAGGAATCCGATACCGAGCGTCATCATGATGAGCGTCAGGTGCTTGAAGCGGGCGATGATGAAGCTCGTCGCAAAGCCGACGAGACCGGCGACGAGAGCCGCGACGATTAGACCCGTGATCGGTTCGCCCCAGACGAACTTCGAGAAGAGACCGGCCGCGTAGGCGCCAAGTCCAAAGAATGCGGCATGGCCGAGTGAGACAATGCCCGCATAGCCGAGGATCAGGTCGAGCGAGAGCGCGAAAAGGGCGGCGATCGCGATCTGGCTCGCGAGCGATAGATAAGTTGGAAACAGCAGATAAGGGACGGCGGCGACCGCGATCCAGAAAGCGATCTCTGCCCAACCCCAGCGCGTCCGGGCGAGCAGGTAGCTGTGCGGCGTCGGCGCTGTATTGGGCGATAGAATCATAATCAACGCTTCCCAAACAGGCCCTGCGGGCGCCACATGAGGAGCGCGATCATCACGAGATAGATCATGAAGGCGCCGAACTGCGGTACATAATACTTGCCGGCGATATCGCTCACGCCGATCAGGACGGCGGCGACGAAGGAGCCACCGATCGAACCGAGGCCACCCACCGAAACGATGATCAGCACATAAACAAGGAACAGAAAGGCAAAGGACGGATCGAGGCCAACCACCTGGATCGCCAATGCTCCACCGAGCCCGGCGAGACCGCTACCGAGCGCAAAGGTGATTGCGAAGGCGGCGTCGATATTGATGCCGAGGCCGCGTGCCATGCGCTGATTGTCGACGGCGGCGCGCACTTTCGCACCGAAGCGCGTATATTCAAGCGCGAGAACCAAAAAAGCGGCGACGAGCACGCCGGTTATGACGAGGAACAGGCGATATACGCCAATGGTGACGCCCATTACCTGAAACGAGCCGGTCAGATATGCCGGCGTCTGGATGGGTTGGTGAAGCGTCCCGAAAATGTAAGCCGCCGCCGCCACGGAAATAAAGGCGAGGCCGATGGTAAACAGAACGTGGTCGAGCTCACCGGCACGATAAAGGCGGCGGTAGAGTGTGCGTTCAAGCACGACGCTTACCGCCGCGGCCGAGAGAAAGGACATCGGGAGGGCCGCGAAGAACGGCCACCCCGCCCGGTTCAACGTGACGGCGACATAACCGCCCAGCATCGCGAAAGCGCAGTGCGCGAGATTGACGAAATTCATCATTCCCAGCGTCACCGAAAGCCCGACGGACAGCAGGAAGAGCAGCATGCCGTAGGCAAAACCGTCAAACAGGACACCCAGCAGCGGTCCCATGCCGTTTATCGCCCCCGTTTCGGTTGTCCTGCCTTCCGTTTTCCGATCGGCGGCTCAGGCGGCTTTGCGGCCCCAGAGCTCCCGCGTGGCCGTTCTTGCTCCTTCGGCTAACGCCGCCATCTTCGCCCAGGCGATCTGCGGGTGGACCCGGCCGCCTAGACCGCAGTCGGTACTCGCAATGACGTTCTCGCGTCCAACGACCTGCGCAAACCGGATAATGCGGTCGGCAACCAGCTCCGGGTGCTCGAGCACATTGGTGGCGTGACTTACGACCCCGGGGATCAGGACCTTGCCGTCGGGAAGCTTCGTCTCCTTCCAGACTTTCCATTCATGCTCATGCCGGACATTGCCTGCTTCGACCGAGTATCCCTGCGCTTTGACCTTCAGCATCAGGTCGACCATGTCCTTCAGCGGCACATCACCCACGTGTGGGCCATGCCAGCTGCCCCAACAGATGTGCAAGCGGACGCGATCCTCAGGGATACCTTCCAAGGCGTGATTTAACGCTTCGACCTGGAACGCCGCCCACTTCCGATAGCCCTCCAGGTCGCTCTTCATGGAGAACCACCAGTCATAAATATCGACGATCGCGGGGTCGTCGATCTGCAGGATGAAGCCGGCATCGACGATCGCCTTGTATTCCTCGCGGATCGCCTCGGCGAGCGCCCATGTGTAGTCCTCCGCGCTCTTGTAGTATTCATTCGGTAGGATCTGCAGCGTTGCCGGCGAGACCGCGGTCATGAACGCTTCCTTGACATCCGCGTTCGTCAGCGCTTGCCGAAGGTCCTGCACGTCGCGCTGAATGACCGCGTGGCCAGTGTACTTGACAGGGGCAGCGCAGGTCAGCCCGTACATCCGATTGCTGCTGGTACCCGCCTGACCAGCCTTACCCATTCCAGCTTCCGCCGCGTAAAACTCACTGAAATCCTTCCGTTCCTTGCTGCCGAAGGTCCACGCCGCGCGTCCCTCGGCCGCGATCTCCTCTCTCAGTTCGAAGCCGGTGAGGCGATCGTATACGTAGGACCACCACGCCCCGTAGTCGACGCTGCTGCGCATGGCCTTGCCGAATTCTCCGTCGTTCACGACATCGATGCCGCTCTCGGATTGCCGCCGGACGATGCCGGAGATCGCGGATTTCAGTCTGGGCAGAAGCTGATCGTGGGGCGCATCGTTGCGGTACAGCTCCATCAGATCGTCCGGCCGGGGCAGACTGCCGACGTGCGTGGTTATGATGCGCTCCGTGCTGCGTTCCATGGATACGCTCCTCCCGATATTTATGCATTCTGCTGACGCATGCTTCGAGGCATGAGCCGAAAAATATTCAGTACACAGAATAATCCTAAGGTCAACGCGCGGAGCGGGGTACGGTTCTGCGCTGTTCGCCGACGCTCAAAGGTGCACGGCTGCGGCCGTTGTTGAGATCGACCAGGGATCTCATCAACTGCATGAAAAGGGCTCGCTCTTTCTGCTCCAGGGGCTCCATGATTATCTCCTGAGCCCTGTTCACCTTCGGCGTGAGAACCGAAAGCATCCGGCGTCCGGCCGGGGCGATGAACAACATCCGTGCTCGCCGGTCGGAGTGGGCGACGACCCGCTTGATCAGCTTTTTGGCTTCCAGCCGCCCCACGACTTCAGCAATGGTAGAACGGTCGAACGCGATGATTTCCATCAACGTTGTTTGGTCGATGCCGGGATGATTCCGCACCGCAAGAAGAGCGGAGTACTGGACGGGCGTGATTTCAAATCCCGCCGTCTCGGACATGAAGATCGCGACCGATATTTGGTTCAGGCGCCGGATCAGGTGCCCCGGCTTATTGTAGATGTCCTGTTCGTCGCGCGCCCGTGACATAGCACTTCCTCTTATTTCGCAGGAATTTAGCTAGCACGGAGCGCCCCAGGCCGGAAATAAAGCGCAAGCGGCTTGCAGGGCAGCACTATTTC
>Ga0299906_10004088_pt1 | contig 11973 bp, 5 predicted proteins | sample RVTome_14_FD_200259 | JGI IMG/M metagenome (GOLD analysis project Ga0299906, IMG submission 200259) | Soil microbial communities from uranium-contaminated site in the Upper Colorado River Basin, Wyoming, United States - RVT145D125 (version 2) ...
TCTGAAGATCCGACACCTGGGCGCCGTCGTGCCGTCCGCGGAGCGGCGGCCGACCGGATGCGGCCCAAATGCCGACGCTTTTGCGCGCCAGATTTTCTGGGGCGCAAGCTCCTAGCGCTTCTTTCGGCCCCCGAAGAGCTGCTCCACCGCACCCTTGGCCGCCTCACCCACCGCCTCCACGCCCTGCTGTCCCAGACCGCCCACGCCCTTGGCCACCCCACCGAGACTCACACCGAGCGTCTCCGCCATTCCGGACGCCACCCGCGTGCCGAACGCCTCGTTCAGCGAGAAGTGCGGATCGTCGATGTCCCCGTCCAGCACGAAGCTCACCGTGATCGTGTCGTCCTCGTTCTTCAAGGAGGCCACCGCGGCGCCACGGGGGATACCCATGAAGGTGTCGAGCACGTTCCTGCCCGGGGTGAGCTCCAGCCCCGAGATGGTGAGCGTGCCAGGCGCCTTCAGCCGGCCCTTGCTGACGTCCGATTGAAGGTCGAGATCGAGAATGCCCTTCCGGACACCGGTCTCGTGACTCTTGATCAGGTAGGGCTGCAGCGCCACCATGTCCACGGATCGCAGCGTCGTGTGCAGCGACGAGTCTCTGGTGGCGATGTCGGCCCAGCCCGAAATGGTGACCGTCCCATCCTGGTGGGCGCCCTTCAGCACGCCGGAAAGCTCCAATCGGGTCTTTCCCGTCAACGCCGGAATCACCACGTTGCCCACCGTTGCCTGGACCTGCTCGAGGCGGATCTTCAGGGGCGGTCGCGCGACGGTGGCGTCGAAGAACTCCAACACGCCATCTCGCAGCACGACCTTCCCGACGATCAACGTCCGAGAGGAAGCGGGTGGAGCCGGGGAAGCGGCCGGTTCGTCCGTGCCGGGGGCCCCCGCCAACAGGCTCGGAAGCACTTGGAGGTTCCCGTCCTTGGTCCGCATCACCGACAGATAGGGGCTGGCCACCGTGATGGAGTGCACGCGCACGTCTCGCGAGAGCAGGCTGCGCAGACTGGGCACGATGGCGATGCGTTCCGCCCGTAAGGCGTCGGCCGCCGGCCACCCCGACGGCCCCTCGATCCGCAAGCGCTCGACGTTCAGGCTCGTCCAGCCCACGCGGATGCTCTCGATCTCGCTCGTCGATCCGAGGGCCTCGACCACCCTGCCCTGCAGGTGGCCGACCGTCGCCCGGAAGCCCACGATCCCCCCCGCGACGACGAGGGCGAGGACCACCAGTGTGACCAGCCACCACCATCGTTTGCCTGCGCGGGCAACCATCGAAGTCTCGTAGCCCTCGGCCGCCGACACCATAGTGGAAGCTCTCCCGCCGCGCGACGGGACCATTTCGTCCTCTGCCGGGAGAGGCGACCTCCGCCGGGCGTCCAGCGGGCCAGGACCCCGGACCGCCGGGGTACTGCCCTGCGGCCGAGGCCGCGAACTATTCTCAGCCGCGGAGTTGGGCTAGACTTGCAGACCACCGTGACTCGCGCCACCCGGATCCTCGCCCTCGCCGCCCTCCTGCTCGCGCGAGCCGCCGGCGCCGCCGGCTTCGACCTCGATGCCCTCGCGAAGCGCGCGCAGGCCTTGGCCGCCGCAGGCTACGACGACTCGGGCGACCGGGTCCCCGACTGGCTGCTCGAGATCTCCTACGACCAGTGGCGTGACATCCGCTTCCGCCCCGAGAAGGCGTTGTGGAAGCAAGGCGGCGGCCGCTTCTCGGTGCAGCTCTTCCATCCCGGGCTCTTCTACAACCGGGTCGTGAAGCTCAACGTGGTCGACGCGACCGGCGTCCATCCCGTGCCGTTCTCGCCGGGCACCTTCGACTACGGTGGCAACGACTTCGCCAGCCGCGTGCCGCAGGATCTCGGCTACGCCGGACTGCGCCTGCACTACCCGCTGAAGACCGAGAAGTATCAGGACGAAGTGATCGTCTTCCTGGGCGCGAGCTACTTCCGCGCCGTCGGCAAGCGCGAGGTGTTCGGGCTCTCGGCCCGCGGGCTCGCCATCGACACGGCGCTCTCCTCGGGTGAGGAGTTCCCGCGCTTTCGCGAGTTCTGGCTGGTGCGGCCGTCACCGGATGCGCCCGCCGTGGAGTTCTACGCCCTGCTCGACGGGCCGCGCGCCACGGGGGCGTACCGATTCACCGTTCATCCGGGCGAGCCCACGCGGGTGCAGGTCGAGAGCCGACTCTTCTTCAGGGAACCCGTGCAGCAGCTCGGCATCGCACCGCTGACCAGCATGTTCTTCCACGGCGAGAACACCCGGCGATTCCTCGAAGACTACCGACCCGAAATACACGACTCGGACGGCCTCCTGGTGGCTTCCGCCACCGGCGAGTGGATCTGGCGCCCGCTCGACAACCCGGAGGAGCTGAGTGTCTCGTCCTTTCAAGCTCCCAGCCCACGGGGGTTCGGCCTGCTGCAACGCGACCGGGACTTCGATCACTACCAGGACTTCGAGACGCGGGCCGAGCGGCGCCCGAGCGTCTGGGTGGCCCCGAAAGGCGAGTGGGGTCCCGGCCGCATCACGCTGGTCGAGATCCCCACGCGCGACGACACCAACGACAACGTGGTCGTCTTCTGGGTGCCAAAGACGCCCCTGCAGCCCGGGACGGAACACCGCTTCGCCTACGACCTCGACTGGTACGACGACGATCCGAACCAGCCGCCGGGCGGACGCACCGTGAGCACGCGCGTCGACCGCGGGACGGTCGAGGACGGCTACCGATTCGTGATCGACTTCGAAGGCCAGGCGCTCGAGCGGCTCCCAGCCGAGACCGTACTCGAGGGCGTCATCACGATCGGATCGGGCGACGGAAGCGAAGCGACGGTCGTCGAGCAGCAGGTCGTCAAGAACCCCGTGACGGGCGGCTGGCGACTGGTCTTTCAGGTCCAGCCCAAGACCCGCGACGCGTTCGACATCCGGGCCTTCCTGCGCAAGGGAACCGACGCCTCGACCGAGACGTGGTCGTACGTACTGCACCCGTGACCCTCGGCGACACGCCAGCGCCCCCGCGTCCCACCGACGTGCTGCCCGTTCCGCGGGACCGTCTGCTGCACGACTGGGCGGAGGCGCACGGGCGGGCTCTGCGCTATCTCGCGGCCTTCGACCTGTCGGACGTCGAGCGGGCACGACTCGCCGCCCGCGCCATGGAGCGGGCACTCACGGCGCCCCCCTGGGCGCCGGGTGCTAGTGCCTGCAGCGAGACGATGCAGGCGCTCCGCGAGCTTCTGGTCGAGACGAACGGCAGCTCGTCCGACGCCCCCGCGTCCGGACCACCCTTCCTCGCCTGGCGCCTGCGACGGCTGCTCGGCTCCGAAGCCGCTGCGACCGGAACGCCGCCGACCATGCCGCCCGTCACCCGGGCGTCGATGTGGGCCCATCGCCTCGAAGTGCGGGGGCATCGCCGGCGCATCGTCCGAGCGCCGCTGCCCGAGGGCGCCCCGCAGCGGGCGGCGGCCGACCCGTTCGACCTCGACCGCTCCGATCGGCCCTGGCTCCGCAGCGCGCGGCGCCGCCGCCGGCTGCTCGCCCTCCTCGTCCTGCTGCCGACGATCGTCGCAACCGGGTTCATGACCGAAGTGCTCCCGCACCAGGGCGGCACCTGGCTGGAGGTCGCGATCGCGCTCGTCTTCGGGCTGCTCTTCGGGTGGATCTCGATCGGCTTCTGGACGGCCCTGATCGGCTTCGGTCTGCTCGTGGGCCGGGACCGCTTCGCCATCACCAACACCATCGCGGACCCGCCCACCCCCATCGCCCCCGAGGCGCGCACCGCGATCGTGATGCCGATCTGCGAGGAGCCGGTGGCCCGCACGTTCGCTGGCCTGCGCGCGGTCTACCGCTCGCTCGAGCGCACGGGCGCCCTCGACCGCTTCGATTTCTTCGTCCTCAGCGACACCGGCTCCCCGAACACTTGGATCGACGAGGAGGAAGCGTGGCTCTGCTGGTGCCGGGCGACCAGCGGCTTCGGGCGCATCTTCTACCGGCGACGCAAGGCGCGCGTGGCGCGCAAGAGCGGCAACGTCGCCGACTTCTGCCGGCGCTGGGGCCGGCAGTACCGCTACATGATCATGCTCGACGCCGACAGCATCATGAGCGGCACGGCGCTCGTGCGGCTCGTGGGCATGATGGAGGCGACTCCACGCGTCGGCATGATCCAGACGGCGCCGGCGACCGTGAACCAACGCTCGCTGTTCGCGCGCGCCCAGCAGTTCGCCAGTCGAGTCTACGGACCCATGTTCGCCGCCGGGCTGCACTTCTGGCAGCTCGGGGAAGGACAGTACTGGGGACACAACGCGATCATCCGCATCGACCCCTTCATGGAGCACTGCGGGCTTCCCGCGCTGCCTGGGAGCGGCCCGCTCGCCGGTGAGATCCTGAGCCACGACTTCGTGGAAGCCGCCCTCATGGGCCGCGTCGGCTGGGAGCTGTGGCTCGCCTTCGACCTCGGCGGCAGCTACGAGGAGAGCCCGTCATCGTTGCTCGAGGAGATGCGCCGCGACCAGCGCTGGTGCCAGGGCAACCTCCAGCACCTGGGCCTGCTGTTCACGGAGGGGCTCTTCGGCGCCCACCGCGCCCTCTTCCTGAACGGCGTGCTCTCCTACGTCTCCGCCTTCCTGTGGCTCTGCTTCCTCGTGCTCAGCACCACGGAGGTCGCCATCGAGGCCCTGCGTGAGCCCGACTACTTCCCCCACGGCGCGAGCCTGTTCCCGGAATGGCCCGTGTGGCGCCCCGACTGGGCGATCGCGCTCGTGGCCGTGACCGCCGCCATCCTGTTCCTGCCCAAGGTGCTCGGCCTCGTGCTCATCGTCGCGAAGCGGCGCAACGCGCTCGCCTTCGGCGGCACCGTGCGCCTCACGGCGAGCGTGCTCCTGGAGATGGTGCTCGGCAGTCTCTTCGCGCCCATCCGCATGGTCTTCCACAGCCGCTTCGTGGTGACGAACGCGCTCGGCCGGCGCATCGTGTGGCGCTCGCAGACGCGCGGCGACGCCGAGACCAGTTGGGCGGAGGCTCTGCGCCATCACGGGCTGGACACGGTGGTCGCCACGGTGTGGGGGGGCACGGTGTACTGGCTGAACCCGCAGTACTTCTGGTGGCTGACGCCGATCCTGGCCGCCCTCGTCCTCTCCATTCCGCTCTCGATCGTCGTGAGTCGGGCGCGCTGGGGCGAGCGCGCCCGCGCCGCCGGGCTCTTCCTCATTCCGGAGGAGACCGACCCGCCGCCGGAGCTGCGCGACCTCTGGGCGGGGCTCGCGGAGGCCGCCTCCCGGCCCGACGAGGACGGTTTCGTGCGCACGGTCCGCAATCCCGAGGCGAACGCGTTGCACCGCGGCCTGCAGCGCGCCCCGCGGCCGCTGGCCGCGAGCATCCGTGCCGCGCGCCGGCGACTCGTCGAGCGCGCCTTGCGCGCCGGCCCCTCGGCTCTGTCGCGCAGCGACCGGCGCGTGGTGCTGCTCGACCCCGACGCCACCGACGCCCTGCACACGGGCGTCTGGGCGCTCCCCGAGGAGCGCTTCGTGGCCTGGCTCCCGCCCGCGGCCGCGACCAGCGACCCGGCCGCGGACGACTCGGCGGCGGCGCGGCCGTGACCAGGCGGACGCACCGCGCGTTCCTCGCCCTGCTGCTCGCGGTGTCGAGCGCCGGCTGCGGCTCCCTGCCCGGATGGCTGGCGCGCGACGGGGCCGACCGCTCCCGGGAGCCGGTGGTCGCCGTGCGCAAACAGGCGTGGGAACAACGGCTCGGCGGACGGGAGGCCGCCAAGCCGCACTTGAAGGCGCGCCTCGGCCATTGGCCGACCCGCTTGGTGGTCGACCGCCGCGAGTTGCCGGCGGATGATCGCGCCTTTCTCGAGCGGCTCGCCCGCGACACCTGGCGCGGTCTCGAGGCGATGGCGGACCTCGGCACGGGGCTGCCCATCGACCACCTGCGCTTTCCCAACGGATCGCTCGAGCCCGGCGACGTCGAGTTCGGCGACTACACCACCACCACCAACATCGGGCTGTACCTGGCCGCCATCGTGGGGGCGCACGAGCTGGGGCTGATCGGCGACGCCTCGGCCGTCGCACGCCTGACCCGGGTGCTCGCCACGCTGGGGCGCCTCGAGACCCACCGCGGCTTCTACTACAACTTCTACGACGTGATCTCGCTGGAGCGGACCAGCGACTTCGTGTCGTTCGTGGATTCGAGCTGGCTGCTGGCCGGGCTCATCGTCGTCCGCACGGCCTTCCCCGAGTTGGCCGCCGAGTGCGCCGAGCTGATCCGCACCCGCGACCTGCGCTTCTACTACGACCGCAAGCGGCACCTCATGTCGCACGGCTACGACGTGAGCCGGCGACGCTCCTCCCTGTACCACTACGGCGCGCTGTACACGGAGGCGCGCCTCGGCAGCCTCCTGGCCATCGGACGGGGCGAAGCGCCGGCGCAACACTGGTTCGAGATGGTGCGCGTCTTTCCCCCGGCGCCCGAGCGACCGGCCACCTCGACCGTGCGCGAGCACGAGGGGGCCGGCCGCTACCTCGTCTGGAACGACATCCGCTACGTCCCGTCGTGGGGCGGCAGCATGTTCGAGGCTCTCATGCCCAGCCTCTTTCTCGACGAGCAGCGCTTCGCGCCCGACAGCCTCGGCGCCAACGATCGCGCCCACGTCGAGGGGCAACGCCGCTACGCCACCGAGGTGCTCGGCTATCCGGTCTGGGGCATGTCCCCCTGCATGATGCCCTCCGGCCGCTACGGCGAGTTCGGCGCGCCGGTTCTCGGCGTGCGCGGCTATCCCGCGGGCATGGTGACGCCGCATGCCTCCGCGCTCGCACTCGCGGTCGACCCCGACGCGGCGACGCGGAACCTCCGAGAACTCGTGCGGCGCTACGACATCTACGGCGATTTCGGCCTCTACGACTCAGTCGACCCGCGCACGGGCACCGTGGCCCACGCCTACCTGTCGCTCGATCAGGCCATGACCTTCCTCGCGCTCGTGAACCATCTCGACAATCGTGTCGTGCAGAAACTCTTCGCGTCCGACCCCATCGTGCAACGCGCCCTGCCGGTCATCCGGGGCGAGCGTTTCTTCGACTGATGGCCACCGTCGACCTCGACGACGTCACCAAGACCTACCCGAACGGGGCCGTCGCCCTCGGCGGCGTGACGCTCTCGGTCGCCGACGCCGAGGTCGTCGTCCTGGTCGGCCCCTCGGGCTGCGGCAAGTCGACGTTGCTGCGTCTCGTGGCGGGGCTCGAAGAGCCGACGGCGGGCACCCTGCGCATCGGCGAGCGCGTCGTGAACGGCCTGGCCCCGCAGGAGCGCAACGTGGCCATGGTCTTCCAGGACTACGCCCTCTACCCGCACCTCACCGTGCACGGGAACCTCGCCTTCCCCCTGCGCATGCGGCGCCTGGCCGAGGCCGAGGTCGAGGCACGCGTCGCGCGCACCGCCGACATGCTGGGCCTCGGCCCGCTGCTCGGCCGCTTCCCGCGCCAGCTCTCCGGCGGCCAGCGCCAGCGCGTGGCCATGGGGCGCGCCCTGGTGCGCGACCCGGCCGTCTTTCTGCTCGACGAACCGCTCTCGAACCTCGACGCCAAGCTGCGCGGCCAGGTCCGGACCGACATCGAAGCGCTGCAGCGCCGGACCCGCACCACCATGCTCTACGTCACCCACGATCAGGTGGAAGCCATGACGCTCGGGCACCGCATCGCCGTCCTCGACCAGGGCCGGCTGCGGCAGATCGGATCCGCCCGCGATGTCTACGAGCGGCCTGCCGACAGCTTCGTGGCCGGCTTCATCGGCAGCCCGCCCATGAACCTGCTGCCCGTCCGATTCGAGACGGTCGCCGGCGCCGTGGTGCTGTGCGTCGGGACGCAGCGCCTGCCCCTGACGACCGGGCGACTGTCGGAGGCGGTGCGGGGCGGCCGTCTCGGCGAGTCGCTCACCGCCGGCGTGCGCCCCGAGGGCCTGCGTCTCGGCTCACCCGACTCACCGGGCGTGCTCAGAGGGCGGGCCATGCGCACCGAGGCGCTCGGCCACGAGAGCCTCGTCCACCTGTCGGTGGAGGGCGAGACGCTCGTCGCGCGCCTGGGTGGCATGACCGCGCCGGTACGCGACCAGGCGATCGGCGTGGTGCTCGACCCGGACGGGCTCTATCTCTTCGACGCGGCGGGCGACGCGACGTGGGCGCCCAGCGTCACGACCACCTGATGCACCGCCCCGTCGGCGACGAGCGGAATCTCCGCCGTGCCGTCCCGCACCGCCGCGGCCGCCCCGTCCAACGTGGCCGCGCGCACCGCGGCGGCACACCCGTCGGGATTCTCGACCGTCACTTCGTAGCGCGTGCGCCCGTCCACGAGCCGGTAGGTGAGCGCGTAGCCCGGCCAGCCGTCGGGCACGCAGGGCCGTAGCAGCAGCCGGCGGCCGTCTCGCACCGTGAAGCCGAGCACCGACTCGAGCGCGACGCGCAGCATCCAGCCCGACGAGCCCGTGTACCACGTCCAGCCGCCCCGGCCGCGGTGCGGCGGCACGGCGTAGACGTCGGCCGCCACCACGTACGGCTCGACCTGGTACGTGGCCACGTCCTGCGCCGTGCGCGTGTGGGCGACCGGGGTGAGCATCTCCAGCCAGGCGGCCGCGCGGTTGCGCCGGCCGAGCTCGGCCAGGGCCCGCACGGCCCAGAGCGCCGCGTGCGTGTACTGACCACCGTTCTCGCGGATGCCGGGGACGTAGCCCTTGATGTAGCCGGGCTCGTGCGGCGTGCGATCGAAAGGAGGCGCCAGCAGCCGCAGCAGCCCCGGCGGATCCATCAGTAGCTCGCGCTCCACCGCGTCCATGGCCGCGTCGGCACGCGCCCGCGGCGCCGCGTTCGAGATCACGGCCCACGCCTGCGGCAGCACGTCGATGCGACACTCCTCCGCCTGCACCGTCCCGAGCGGGGTGCCGTCGTCGAAGTAGGCCCGGCGATACCAGGCCCCGTCCCAGCCGGCGTCGTTCACGGCGACACGCAGCGCGTCGCCGTGGGCGCAGTAGCGGGCGACCCGGGCGCCGTCGCCGCGGGCCTCGCAGAGCGGCACGAAGTCGCCGAGCAGCGTGTACAGGAAGAAGCCCATCCAGACGCTCTCGCCCCGCCCGTCGCGGCCGACCAGGTTCATGCCGTCGTTCCAGTCGCCCGTCCCCATGAGCGGCAGGCCGTGCGCGCCGAGCGCCAGCGAGCGGTCGATGGCGCGGCAGCAGTGCGCGTACAGGTCGGCCGCCCCCGGCGCCGGCTGCGCACTCAGAAAGACCTCGTCCTCGCCGGGGGCCAGGGCCCGCGCGGTCACGAAGCCGACGGGCTCGTCCAGCACGCCCCGGTCACCCGTCGTCTGCACGTAGAAGGCCGTCAGCAGCGGCAACCACAGCAGGTCGTCGGAGAAACGCGTGCGCATGCCGCGGTCGTCGGGAGGATGCCACCAGTGCAGCGCGTCGCCTTCGACGAACTGATGCGCCGCGTGCAACAGGAGCTGCGCCCGCGTGAGGTCGGGACGTACCCACACCAGCGCCGCCGCGTCCTGGAGTTGGTCGCGGAAGCCGTAGGCGCCGCCCGACTGGTAGAAGGCCGTCCGGCCCCAGAGGCGGCAGGCGAGCGTCTGGTACGCGAGCCAGCCGTTCACCATGAGATCGACCGCCGGCGACGGCGTCTCGACGTGCACGGCGCCGAGCAGACGGTCCCAGCTCTCCCGCACCTCGGCGAGCGCCTGCTCGGCGGCGCCGGGCGCGTCGTAGCGGGCGACGAGCGCGCGGGCGGCCGCCGGCGACGGCGCGTCGCCGAGCAGGAACGCGCACTCGATCGTCGCGCCGGCCGGAATCTCCAGCAGCACCTGCAGGACGAAGCACGGATCCAGACCGCTGCCGGCCCGGACGGCGAGCGGCCCGGGCGTCGCCAGCGCCGCAGGCCGGGCCGGGGAGCCGCCGCGACCGATGAAGGCGAGCCGGTCGCACGTGCCCGCGACCGCCGTACCGTTGGGGGCACCCACGACCGCACCGAACACGGCTCCGTCCAACGACACGCCGCGGAGCCCGCTGCGCGCCGAGAGCATCCCCGTATCGGGATGATGCTCCGTGATCACTGCGTGAGGCGCGTCCGTCGGCAGTACGCCGAGCACGAGCCGGGCGTACGACAGCAGCGCGAGACGTCGCGGGCGCCCCGACGTGTTGCTGAGACGCACGCGCGTCACCCGTACCGGGTCGGCGACCGCCACGAAGGTGCACACCTCCGACTCGAGCCCGGCGCGAACGTGCCGCCAGGTCGTCCAACCGAAGCCGTGGCGCGCTTCGTACGCGCCGCCGGCGCCCGCCGGTCCCGGCTGCGGCGACCAGAACGACCCCGAGTCCTCGTCGCGTACGTAGAGCGCCTCGCCGTGCGGGTCGCTCACCGGGTCGTTCGACCACGGCGTCAGCCGATGCTCGCGGCTGTTGCGACTCCACGTGCACCCGGCGCCGCTCTCGCTCACCACGCAGCCGAGGTCCGGGTTCGCGAGCACGTTCGTCCACGGCATGGGCGGGCGCTCGCCCGCCTCGCCGGGCACGTCGATGACGTAGGCGCGGCCGTCCGTCGTGAAGCCGCCGTACCCGTTGTAGAACAGCAGCGCTTCGTCGCGCCGGGGGTGCTCAGGCGCCGCCGCACTCGGCGCGACCGCGGCCGCCACCCCGGGGACGGCCGTCTCGGACCTGGGGCATGGCGGCCAGGCGTCGCGGAGCATCAGGCAGGCGGCGGCACGCGCCACGTCGAGCAGTCGCGCCTCCACAGCCGACCGCGCGACGACACGGAGCCCCGGGACGCCGCCGGCGGCGAGGCCGCCGACGTCGTCGCAGACGAGCAGCGCCTCCACGGCCAACCCGTGCGCCTGCCAGTAGCGAAGCGCCCGCGCCACTTCGTCCAGTCGCTCCGGAGCGCGAGCCGCGGAGACCTCCGTGACCAGCAGCGGGCGGCCGACCGCGACACCCAGCGCCCCCACCTCCTCCAGGCGTCCTTGCACCCGCGCCACCACCTCGCGGGAGGCGCGCAGCGCCGGGTCGCCGTAGAGCATGGCCCCGGCGAGCTCGTGCAGGTACTCGCCCTCGGCCGCACTGAGACCGAGGTCGGCCAGCACTCGCTCGGCGCGCGTAGCCGCCCCCGCCAGCGCGGCCGTGGGTGCACCCGGCTCCGCCCAGCGCAGGGCCAACGCGGTCGCGCCGCTCACCGTCTCGGCACACCCGAGCACGCAGACGAAACGCGCCGTCTCCCCGGGATCCAGCCGCACGGTGCGGCGCCACGAGACGATCGGATCGAGCACGCTGCCTACCGTTCCCGAGAGCGGGGTCGACGTCGCCAGTGCCAGCGGCTCGGCGCACGAGCGACCGCGGCCGACGAAGCGCACGCGGTCGGTCTCCCATTGGGCGGCGCCGGGGCCGAAGAGCCCGTGCACGAGGACGGGCGGCGGCGCGCCCGCGCCCCGCGGCCGGCGCGTGGCGCAGAGCACGCCCAGCGACTCGTCGACCGCCGTCTGCACGAACAGCTTCGAGAAGGCGGGATGGGCGGCATGGGCCGCCGCGTCGTGCAGTACCACCTCGGCGTACGTGGTGACTTCGAGCCGGCGCGGTCGCCCGGACGCGTTGTGCAGGCGAAGGCGGCGCACCTCGGCCGGAGCGTCCGGCGCCACGCAGGCCTCGAGCGTCGACTCGATGCCGTCGTCCGCCCGGGTGACCTCGACGCGACCAGGCCGGTACGCGGCCCGCCCGCCGGCGGGCGGCTGCCCGAGCGACCAGGTCGCGCGGGTGTCGAGATCGCGCAGATGGAGGAAGAGGCCCTCGGCGTCTTCGACGCGGTCGCCGCTCCAGCCGGTGAGCCGCACGCCGTCGCAGGCGGCGAACCCCGTGCCCGCGCCGGTGAGCAGCGACGTGAAGCGCCCGTTCGAGAGCAGCCGCGCGTGCGGCGTCGCCTCCGCGAGCGAACCGAGCGCGGGCAACCTCCCCGTCGGGAACGTC
>Ga0299906_10004089_pt1 | contig 11971 bp, 8 predicted proteins | sample RVTome_14_FD_200259 | JGI IMG/M metagenome (GOLD analysis project Ga0299906, IMG submission 200259) | Soil microbial communities from uranium-contaminated site in the Upper Colorado River Basin, Wyoming, United States - RVT145D125 (version 2) ...
GTACGAGGCTAGTGGCTGGGCGGCCCCCCCGTTTCCGCAGCCAGCCGCCGGACGTGCGACCCCAGCCCTGGAATCTCCCACGTCTTGCCCTGGTAGGCCTGGTACATGAGCCATAGCCAGAGCCCGAACCCGACCACGCCCAGCCCGAGGCTCAGGAGCGCGCTGACGAGCCAGCCCAGGATGGGAATGAAGCCGAGGACGGTGCTCACGATCATGAGGGCAACCGCCACTACCACCCATACGATCGTCACACCGATGGACTGCACCGCGTGGAACCGGACGAACGGCCTCTGTCGGTCGATGATGAAGAACGCGACACCGGTGATGGGACCGAGGAGGTAGCTCAGGGCGCCCGCCACGTTCTCGGGAAGCCCCGAGCCGCCCGAGGGAGCGCCGCTGGACTGGGGCGGTTGGGAGCGCGAAGGGTCGGAGCCCGGGGTATCGGTCATGTTTGGTCGCCTCGATGGTGGAGGTTCTTCAACCGCCGTCCATCAGCCTGCGCTGTCGCTGCAGCCACGTCAAGCAGTGGCGGAGCGTTGGCTCGGGAAAGCTGCGCCCCCAGGGTGCCGCGGGAAACGTGGCGGAAACATCTGTTTCCAATGTACCTTTCGAAAGGGGTCCTTTCGGCCGAGCATGGGCGGTCACGGACACGAATCATGAGACGCGCGAGGATGGTACCTGCTACTCCGTTGCGGGCAACGCGGTGGGCTTTCGGCGCCGCTGTGGCTCTCGGTGCTCCCCTGCTTCTGTGGGGGTGCACCACGCGCGAAGTCGTGGCGGTGGACATCGGTGTCGTGACCGCGTATCCCAGCACCGCGAGCCTCGTCGACGGGCAAAACCTCCATTTCACCGCGACCGTCACCGACGCGGACGGCAGGTCACTCGAGGGCGCAAGGGTGACTTGGGAAACGGACGACGAGGAGGTGGCACTCATCGACGAGTCGGGCCTCCTGGTGGCCCTGCAAGAAGGAACCACGACGGTGCGAGCGTCGTTTCGTGACACCTACGGAACGGCCTTCGTAACCGTCCTGCCCGGTGGCACCCTTCAAGTGAGTCAAGATTTCATCGTGTTCCATGCGGCGGCGGGGGAGTCTCCGGTGCCTGCGGTGATCGACGTGTCGGTCAACGGCTTCGGCAGAATCGGAGGTCTCGAGGCTTCCGCGCAATTCGCTCCCGACCAACCCGACGGCTGGCTCGTACCCATCCTCGCCGACACGACCACGCAGACGTCGCTCGCACTGACGCCCACCACGTCCGCGCTGCCCGCGGGAGCTTACAACGCGACCGTGGTGCTCGACTCGAGCGACGACGACGATCCCATCCAGATTTCCGTATCACTCTTCGTCAGTGGCCTCACCGTAACCCAGACCGCGGGCTCTACGTCCGTCACCGAGTCGGGCGGCAAGGACAGCCTCACTGTCGTGTTGGCGGCGCAGCCGGATGCCGACGTCGTGATCGATGTCCTCACCCACGATCCTGGCGAGGTGACGGGCGCGCCGGGAAGGCTCACCTTCACGCCATCGACTTGGAACGTGGCGCGGACGGTGACGCTCACTGGAACGGACGATCACGTCGCGGACGGCGACGTCACGACCCAGGTCACCGTGACCGTAGTGGACGCGCTCTCCGATCCGGCGTTCGCCGCGGTACCCGACGAAATCGTGTTGGTCACGACCGTCGATGACGAGGTACCCGGGTTCACCGTGAAAGAGACCGGAGGCGCAACCTTCGTGACGGAGGGGCGTCGCGACGAGCTGAAAGTCTTGCTCGATGTGGAACCAGTGTCGAGGGTCGTGATCAGAATCACGAGCGCAGACCCGGACCATGTCAGGGTCTCGCCGATGATCTTGACCTTCACTCCGGAAGACTGGTCCAAGTCGCAAGAAGTCTCCCTCTTCGGGGTGGAGAACGACGGCTTCGACGGGCTACGACTGATCGACGTCATACTCGCAGTCGACGCGGCGCTATCGGACGACGCCTTCGACTCCGTCCCCGACCAGGTGATCCAGGCACGATTCTTCGACGGGTTGGACAACCAATGAGCGTTCGTGCAGCGCATGCCCGCTGGGAGGGCGATCTACGCCAGGGGAAGTGCTCGATGCGCCTGGGAAGCGGGGCGTTCGAGGGACAGTACAGCTTCGCCAGCCGGTTCGAGGAGGGCACGGGGACGAACCCCGAGGAGCTGATCGGTGCGGCACACGCGGGCTGCTTCTCGATGGCCTTCAGCAACATGCTCGCGGAGGCCGGTCATGTCCCGACACGCATCGAGACCAAGGCACGCGTGCATCTCGAGCCCGTGGACGGGAAGCCCACGATCAGCCGCATCGAGCTCGAGACCGAGGGTGACGTGCCGGGCATCGACGACACGACCTTCCAGGACGTCGCCCAGCGCGCCAAGGCGGGATGTCCCGTCTCCCGCGCGCTCGCCGCGGTCGAGATCAGCCTGCGGGCGCGACTCGCCGGTCCCTGAGTCTGGGTCGGGACCGCACGGCCCCTGTCGGGCGTCGGCTTCCGTCCCCCGCGCGAAAGCATCTTGACAGCGCCCGCGGCGCAGCGTTCATTCCCCCCTGGACAGAATTGAAACTCATTCTCATCTAGGGCTCCGCACTCATGGAAGGGTTGATCGTTTTCGGAGGAGAGTCGCCGGTCCTCGTTCGCCGCACACGCAAACTCTTGGCGGCTTCGTGCGAGCTCCGGCGTGCCCTCGCGGGACTCACGGTCGGCCTGCTCGTCGCCGCTTCAGGCGCCCACGCGCAGACCCCCGGGCACGGAGCCGTGAGCGGTACCGTGCGGGCGGTCGACGGCGGCGCTCCCCTCGCGGGCGTGGCCGTGGAGCTCGTCGGCGCCGAGCGGAGCGCGCTCTCCGACGAGCACGGCGGGTTCGCGTTCAACCGGGTACCGGCGGGTACGCATACGCTGCGCCTACACGTCATCGGTCGGGCGGTGCTCGAGCGCACGGTCGACGTCCGTCCGAACCAGGTGGCTCGTGCCGACGTCGTGCTCGACGCCGCGCCCGTTGCCATCGACCCGCTGCTCGTCCTCATGGGCCGCACGCGCCTGTCGGAGGGCATCGACAGAAGCCGCGTGCCCGGGTCGGTGCACGTGATCGGGCAGCAGTCGATCGAGCGGCGACCCGTCGTCTACGACGACGTGCACGCGCTCCTGCGGGAGGTCCCCGGCGTGAATGTGCAGGAGGAAGACGGGTACGGGTTGCGGCCCAACATCGGATTCCGGGGAACGGGCGTGGAGCGGAGCTCCAAGATCACCCTCATGGAGGACGGGGTCCTGATCGCGCCGGCTCCCTACGCCGCCCCGGCCGCCTACTACTTCCCGATCGCGGGTCGCATGAGCGCGATCGAGGTCCGGAAGGGATCCAGCCAGATCCGGTACGGCCCCTCCACCATCGGCGGCGCGCTGAACATGGTCTCCGCCCCGATCCCCAATCGCTTCTCCGTGATGGTCGACGGCTCGGGGGGCACGAACGACACCCGCCAGGTGCGCGCGCGGGTGGGTGACGCCCATGATCATTTCGGATGGATGTTCGAGACGTACCAGTCGCGCTCCGACGGCTTCAAGCGGCTCGACTTCGGGGGAAGCACCGGGTTCGATCTCCAGGACTACGTCGGCAAGGTGCGCATCAACACCGCGCTCGACGCCTCGACCTACCAGGAGCTGGAGCTCAAGCTCGGGTACTACGACCAGCGCTCGGACGAGACGTACCTCGGCCTCACCGAGGCCGACTTCGACGCGTCGCCGTTCCGTCGCTACGCGGGATCGCAGCAAGATGTGATGAGCGCGGATCACCAGCAGATCCAGCTCCGCCACTTCGTCCGCTTTCCGGCGGGCTTGGACGTCACCACCACCGCGTACCGGAATGACTTCGCCCGGAGCTGGTACAAGCTCGACGGCGTGAACGGCTCGGGGATCGCGGGCGTGCTATCCGATCCGAGCGCGTTCGCCACCGAGCTCGATTACCTGAGGGGCACCACGGACGGCGTGGGCGTGCTCCGCGTCCGCGCCAACAATCGGGAGTACTCCTCCCAAGGGATCCAGTCCCAGGTCGGACTCGACTTCGGAGATGCCGTCGCGCACTCGCTGGAGCTCGGCGTGCGCTATCACGAGGACGACGAGGACCGTTTCCAGCACGACGACCTCTACTCGATCGAGAGCGGCGTGATGTCGCTCGAGACGCGGGGTGCGCCCGGATCCCAGGCCAACCGCATCGGCTCCGCTTCCGCATGGTCCTTGCACCTCATGGACCGCATCGAGATCGGAGCGCTCACGCTCGCACCCGGTGTGCGCTACGAGACGATCGACTTCGAGCGGCTCGACTTCGCCGCCGGGGACGCGCAGCGCAGCACGCCCACGGCAGAGCGCACCAACTCCGTCTCCGCCTGGATCCCGGGCATCGGGGCGCTCTACGACGTGAGATCCGACCTGCAGGTCTTCGCGGGAGTTCACAAGGGCTTCGGCCCCCCAGGCCCCGGCGCGGACCAGGACACCGAGCCCGAGTCGAGCGTGAGCTTCGAGCTGGGTGTCCGTTCGCTCCGGCCGGGCAGCTCCGTCGAGGTCACCGGCTTCTTCAGCGACTACGACAACGTCCTCGGCACGGCCACGCTCGCCGTGGGCGGGAGCGGCACCAACGAGGTGTTCAACGGCGGCGCCGTCCGCGCGCTCGGCCTCGAGGTCGGCGCCGCGCGTGACGTGGCGGCTGCCAGCGGCGCCTGGCGACTTCCGCTACGGGCCACCTATACGCTCACCGCGGCGACCTTCCAGACCGGCTTCGAGAGCGACTTCGAGCCGTGGGGCACGGTCGTGGAGGGAGACCACCTGCCCTACCTGCCCACGCACCAGTTCTTCGCCTCCGCCGGCTTCGAGCGCGGACCGTGGGGCGGCCGGGTGACTGCATCGGGCACGTCCGCGATGCGCACGGTCGCGGGTCAGGGCGACATCGCCACAGGCGACGGCACCGACGCCTTCGTGGCCTTCGGAGCCGGCCTCGAGTACGAGATCAGCTCCGGAACGAGCGCTCACGTGGCGGTCGAGAACCTCGGAGACGCGCGATACGTGGTGGCACGGCGGCCTGCGGGACTGCGGCCCGGACTCCCGCGCACGCTCCAGCTCGGCATCCGCGTCACGCGATAGACAGACGGGAAGATTTCCCCGGGGGAAGCGGGCCTCGATGAGGCGCGCTCCTCCCGGGGGAGGGCACGGACGGCTTCCCATCTCCTTTCGCCTCTGCGGAAACTCGCCTCTGCGGAAATCGTTCCACCGTCGAACGGTCGCTTCCGGCACGCTCACAGTGAGGCATGCTTCGGGGCGCCGGTATGACGCGGCGACATTCCCGAGGTTCACCACAACATCTCCTCCCAACTCGTTCGACTTTTGAACGGCTTTCGAAGCTCGCGTAGAAGGTCCTGCGGGCGGTCGGGGAAGCGGTGGGGGAAGACCCCTTGAGCCCTCGAAGTCCCGCTCCTGTGGCTGGGTCTACGCTCGGACGTCGCTTCCAGCGGAGGGGCGGGTACGCCCGATCCGCGCGAGGATCAGCACGGGAATGAGCCCGGCGAGCACGATGAGCAGCGCCGCGATCGCGCCGTCCTCGTAGGTGCCACGCACCGCCTCGCCGTAGAGGTGGGTGGCCAGCGTCTCGAAGCCGAGCGGCCTCAAGAGGAGCGTGGCAGGGAGCTCCTTCATGGAGTCGACGAACACAAGCAGCGCCGCGGTCGCCAGCGCCGGACGCGCGATGGGAAGGTGGATCGAGCGAAGCCGCGATAGAGGGGCACTGCCGAGTGTGCGCGCCGCGTCGTCGAGCGAAGTGGGAATGCGGCTGAGGCCCGCCTCCACGCCCCCGGCCGCGAGCGCGAGGAAGCGCACCACGTACGCGTACACCACGGCTGCCCCTGTGCCGAGCAGGAAGAGGCCCGTCGGCACGCCGAGGAACCGCTGCGTCGCGGCATCGGTGACAGCCTCGATCCCGGTCACCACCGGCAGCAGGCCGATCGCGAGGACGGTGCCGGGGACCGCATAACCCAGGGATGCAATGCGGGCGAGCGAGGCCGAGATCCCGCCCCGCCCCAAACGCTCGGCGTACGCGACCGCGACGCCGGCGACCAGCGCGAGGCCGGTCGCCGCGAGCGAGAGCGTGACCGTGTTCAGCGTCTCGCGCGCGATCGTGGTCGGCACGCCGGCGAAGCGAACGCGCGCGGCGGTCGCGTGCGCCAGGTAGAGCGCAGGCACGACGAATCCCAGGAGAACCGGGGTCGCGCAGGCGGCCGCCGCCGCGCCGGCTCGCCAGCCCATGAGCCGATGCGGCGCCAAGGGCCGCGGATGCTGGGCGTCGTTGACGTACTGCCTATGCCGCCTCGCGCGGCGCTCGATCAGCACGAGGGCGGTGACGATCAGGAGCATCGTCAGGGAGATCTGGGCAGCGCCAGGGAGGTCCGAGCGCGTCACCCAAGTCGAGTACACGGCGACGGTGAGCGTGCGAACGCCCAGGAACTCCGACGCACCGATGTCGTTGAGCGTCTCCAGCAGCACCAGCGTGAGCCCCACGACGATGGCGGGCCGGGCGAGCGGCAGCGCGACGCGCAGGAAGACGCCGCGGCGCCCCGTCCCCAGCGTGCGAGCCGCGTCGAGGAGGTTCGCGCTCTGCATGAGGAAGACGGCGCGCGTGGTCAGGTACACGTAGGGGTACAGCACGAAGCTCAACAGGATGATGCACCCCGCCATCGAACGGACGTCGGGAAGCCGGAAGTCGCGCGGGCTGTCGATGCCGAGGATCGCGCGGAGCACCGTCTGCACCGGACCGACCGGGTGCAGGATGTCGAGATAGGCGTACGCCACGATGTACGTCGGGACGGCCATGGGAAGGAGCAGCGCCCAGTCGAGGAGCCGGCGACCCGCGAACTCGAAGGCGGTGACGAGCCACGCCAGGCCGGCACCGATCACGGCGCAGAGGAGCCCCACGCCGGTGAGTACGACGAGCGTGTCCGCCGCGGCCCCGGCGAGGACGTTCGCGATCAGGTGCTCCCAGAGCCCCTCCGACCCGCGCGCCGCGACGACCGCCAGCGAGGCGATCGGTGCGAGCACCACCAGCGCGATGATCCCGGAGACCGCGACCCAGGAGCGCGCCCCCTGGCTCGACGGCCTCCGGCTCATCGAGCTCGGTTCATCTGTCGTAGCCGACCCGGTCCACGAGGCGGCTGGCCGCCGCACGGTTGCGCGCCACCTCGGTCAGGGGGAGCGGATCCACCCGTAGCGTTCCGAAGGCGCCGATGATCGGATGCACCGTCGCCCCCGGTTTGACCGGGTACTCGAAGTTGGCCTCCGCGTAGATCCTCTGCGCCTCGTCGGAGACGAGATACTCGAGGAAGCGGACGGCGGCGTCTCGGTTGGGTGCGTTGCGGGCCACGGACGCCCCCGAGACGTTCACGTGCGTCCCGCGCCCGGCGAAGGTCGGCAGGATCACGTCGATCGCGGCCGCCCACTGCTCCTGCTGGGGGCCACCCGCGCCGCTCCGCATGAGGCCGACGTAGTAGGAGTTGGCGATCGCGATGTCGCAGATGCCGCCCATGATGTCCCGCGCGCCATCCCGGTCGCCGCCCGTCGCCGCTCGTGCGAGCCCGGCCTTGAGGCCCTGCAACCACGTCTCGGCGGCCGCCTCGCCGTGGTGGGCGATGTAGGCGGCGATGAGGGCTGTGTTGTAGGGGTGCTGGCCGGACCGCGTGCAGAGCCTGCCCTCCCAGCGCGGCTCGGCGAGCTCCTCGTACGTCAGCGACGTGACACCCAGATCCTTGCTCGCGTACACGACGCGAGCGCGCAGCGAGAGCGCGAACCAGGAGCCGTCGGCCGCCCGGAGGTCCGCTGGTATCGCGCCCTCGAGCGTGGCGGAACGGACGGGCTGCGTGAGCCCCTTTTCCGTCAGATCGATGAGCGCGCCGATGTCGACCGTCATCAGCACGTCCGCGGGGGAACGGGCCCCCTCGGCCTGCACGCGCTCCGCGAGCCCGTCAGGCACGAAAATGCTGTTCACGCGGATGCCGGTCGTGCGTGTGAACGACTCGATCAGCGGCTGGACGAGGCCCGGCTCGCGGGTGGTGTAGAGGTTGATCTCCTGGCTCCGCGCGGCGGTCGGAAGGGCCAACGTGGTGCCGATGGAGAGGACCGTGAGGGCCGCGGCAAACAGTCGGGACGATAGGGGGTTCATGGCTCCACTCGTGATACGTCTGAAGGTGTGGTGTGTCAGCGGTCGTCCGCCGGGACGACGATGACGCCGCTCGCGTCGACGTCGAGATCGATCTCGTCGCCGGGGCTCAGGCGGGAGCGTCCGAAGACGCGAAGCGAGACGGGGCTGCCCAGACCCTCGACCCTCACCACAACGTGATCGACCTCCCCGAGGAACTCGGACGCGACCACGCGGCCGCGGACGTTGGTCGGGCGCCGCGCGATGCAGACGTGCTGCGGCCGGATGCAAACCCTGGCCTGCGCCTGCTCTGGAAGGTGGGGCGCCGCGAAGCTCCCGAGCGGCGTGGCGACGCAGCCGCCGAGACACGTCCCCTGAAGCTCGTTGAGGTCGCTGAACAGACGCGCCGCGAACGCCGTCGTGGGACGCGCATAGACGTCCTCGACGGTGCCGCTCTGGAGGAGGCGACCCTCGGACAGCAGCGCAATGCGGTCGGCGATGCGCATGGCCTCCGCGGGCTCGTGCGTCACGACCACCGTCGTGGTCCGAGTCTCGCGAAGGAGGTCCATGGTCTCCTGACGGACCTGGTCCCTCAGACGGCCGTCCAGGCTCGAGAAGGGCTCGTCCATGAGGAGCAGCCGCGGTCGAGCGGCCAACGCGCGCGCCAGCGCGACCCTCTGCTGCTCACCGCCCGAGAGCTGGTGCGGATAGCTGTCCCGGTACCGTGCCACCCCCAGGCGCTCCAGGAGAGAGGAGACCGCGCGCATGGTCTCTGCGCGATCCTGCCCGCGGAGAGCAAACGCGACGTTGGCCCCGACCGTCAGGTGGGGGAAGAGGGCGTAGTCCTGGAAGACCATGCCCACGCGCCGCTGCTCCGGCTCGAGGAAGGCACTCGGTGAGGCGACCTCGACGCCCGCGAGCTTCACGATTCCGAGCGATGGCCGCTCGAGCCCCGCGATCACGCGAAGGAGCGTGGACTTGCCCGACCCCGACGGTCCCAGAAGGCAGGCGATCTCGCCGGTCCCGATGTCGAGCGAGACGTCCTCGAGCGCCGTCTGCTTGCCGAACCAGACGCTGACGCCCTCCACGGACACCATGGCCGGCTGATCCGACGATGCCTCGGCGGGCGGGCCGAGCGTCGGAAGCGGTATCTCCGGAGCCGGGTGGCGGCTCGCCTGCAGTTGAACCAGGGTCACGGGCGCTGGGTGAGATTGATTCTCAACGTCGCCCAAAGCTTACCCCCTGGGGCGGCCCGGGGCAAGCCACCAGGTGCCCGGCCCGTGCTACGGCAGCGCGAAGACCCAGACCACGCCGCTCCCCGGCGCCACGTCCACGCCGGTCAGCCGCGCGTAGAACTGCGTCTGGGCGATGCGGCCGCCCGCGCCCACGGCAACGTACTGCTTCCCGTCGACCTCGAAGGTCACCGGGGCGCCCGACACGTCGCCGTTGAGGCGGGTCTTCCAGAGGAGCTCCCCGGTCGCTGCGTCGAGCGCGAAGAGCTCGCGGTCGGCCGCGCCACCGAAGACGATGCCCCCGCCGGTCGCCAACGCGGCCGCGGTCATGGCGGCGCCGCTCTCGGTCCGGTACGCCCACGCCCGTTCGCCCCGGACGGGGTCGAACGCCGCGAACTCCCCGACGTGGTCGTACCCCGGCGCGAGCTTCGGCTGCGCCCGTAGCCCGCGATACAGCCCGCCCGGGGCGTACTCCTCCGAGACGAACGTGAAGTCTCCGCAGGCGTTGTTCACACCGACATAGTACAGGCCGGTGACCCGGCTGTAGCTCGGCGAGTTGAGATCGCGCCCGCCGTAGTAGAACGGGCAGACCTCGAAGACCTTGCCCGAGTCGACGTCCGCGAGCGTCGGCACGAGCGACTCGTCGAGCACGGGCCGCCCTTCAGACGTATACCCTGTGACGAGGTTGTCGTACGAGATCTGAAATGCCTGGAGGAACTCCCCTGTGGCGCGGTCGAGGATGATCCCCCAGCCGGTCTTGCTCGTCTGGATGAGCGTGCGGCGCGGCCGCCCATCGATGACGAGGTCGACGAGCATGCTCTCGAACGCGGCCCGGTCCCACGAGTCCTCGGGCATGACCTGGTAGTACCACCTCAGCGCTCCCGTATCGACGTCTAGAGCCACGATCGCGTTCGTGTAGAGCGCGTCTCCGGGTCCCCGGAGCGTCGCCGACCACGGATACGGCTGACCCGTACCGAAGTAGGCGAGCCGGAGCGCGGGGTCGTAGCTGATCGTATTCCAGGGCGCTCCGCCCAACGGCGGCACCTCCGAAGGCGGCCAGCTCTCCCAGCCGGGCTCGCCCTCCCGCGGAACCGTATAGAACTCCCAGACGAGCTCGCCGGTATGCGCATCGTAAGCGCCGAACCGGCCGCGCACGCCGGTATCCCCGCCGGTCTGGCCGAGAAGGACCTTCCCCTCGACGATGAGCGGCGGATGCGAGTGGCCACCGTCGGTCCGGTAGTCACCCGTGCGGACCTCCCAGACCTGCTCTCCCGTGCGGGCATCGAGCGCGACCAGGTGCGAGTCCGCGGTGCCCCAGTAGACCAGGTCGCCGTACAGCGACACGCCCCTGTGCTTGCCGTACGCCTGCGAGAGCCGCACGTCGTCCGGATAGCTCCGCTCGTGGACCCAGCCCACGTTTCCGGTCGCGGCCTCGAAGGCGGTCACACGCCCGCTGCCCTCGGCCACGTACATGAGCCCGTTCGCCACGACGGGCGTGGGCACCCAGCGCGTGTTGTCACGGACTGAATACGCCCAGATGAGGCGCAGCTGATCGACGTTCGTCCGATTGATCTCGTCCAGCGGGCTGAAGCCGGTCACGTCGTAGCTCCGCCTGTAGCTCATCCAGTCGCCGGGCTCCGGGTCGAGGAGCCGCTCCTCGGTCACGGGCTCCCACTCGGCCGGGCTCGACTGGGCGAGCGCGGGGGCGCCGGACAAGGCGAAGGTGAGGGCTACGCACGCGAAGGTCCTCATGGGGGCAGCCACTCCTGGTCCGGGTCTCCTGCACCGAAGTCGGCGAAGTATAGGTCGCCCCGACCGCCGGCGCCCGGCCTCACCCCTTCCCCACGGCCGAGTCCGCGGGCAACATGTCGCCATGCCTGCTCTAGCCTTCGGCCTCGCCGCTCTCGCTCTCGCCGCTCCGCAGCAGTCTCCGGACACCACGGGGGCCGCGTCGGGCGGCCTCCCGCTCGAGGCGACGCGCGAGATCTCTTTCACCACGGAGCGCGGCTCGTGGATGTCGCTCGACGTCAGCCCCGACGGATCCACGATCGTGTTCGACCTGCTCGGCGACCTCTACACGCTGCCGATCACGGGGGGGACGGCCACGCCGCTCATGACCGGCCCCGCCTTCGAGGCGCAACCGCGCTTCAGCGCCGACGGCTCGGAGATCCTCTTCGTGTCGGACCGGAGCGGGGGGCAGAACCTGTGGATCCTGAGCGCGGCCGGGAGCGATACCACGCAGCTCACGCGCGGAAACGACAACCTCTACACGTCGCCCGAGTGGGTGCCGGGCGGCGAGTACATCGTCGCGTCGCGCACCTTCGGCCCGCTGGGCGGAGCGGCCAAGCCGTGGCTCTTCCACCGCGACGGCGGCACGGGACAGGCACTCGTCGACGAGCCGGAGAACCTCAAGCTGATCGGCGCCGCGTTCGGCCCCGACGGCCGCTACGCCTACCTGGCGGAGGGGACGGGCGACTGGACGTACGACGCCCCCTTCCCCGAGTACCAGCTCACGCGCTTCGATCGCGAAACGGGTGAGCGCACCGCGCTCACTAGC